>Ga0187892_10004516_pt1 | contig 23232 bp, 20 predicted proteins | sample MA1701073metaG_FD_139345 | JGI IMG/M metagenome (GOLD analysis project Ga0187892, IMG submission 139345) | Bio-ooze microbial communities from a basaltic lava cave in the Kipuka Kanohina Cave System on the Island of Hawaii, USA - MA170107-3 metaG ... | reverse complement strand
TGGCTCACTGCGTGTAGCCGCCTCCCCCCTCAAGGGGGCAACACCAGCGGCCCGGCAGAGCCGGTTCCGCGGTGTTCCCCGAACAGGCGTCACGTTCCATGCGTCGCGGGTGGCGCGAAGCGCAATGGACCACTGAGATGAAGCCCACCCCCGTGGCTGGCTCACTGCGTGTAGCCGCCTCCCCCCTCGAGGGGGCAACACCAGCGGCCCGGCAAAGCCGGTTCCGCGGTGGCCCCCCGCCTGTGCCGTCTGCTTTCATGCGGCGCGGTGGAGCAACTGAGATAAAAAAGCCGATCTAGTCCGCACACTTCATACACGGAAGGCTATAAAAAGTGTAGCAACGTGCGAAGGCCTAGCGGCTCTGCAGCAACCGGATCACACTGGAAAAGTCCAGCGCGCCACTGCCGGCCAGGCTGTGCGCGGCGTACAGGCTGCGGGCCAGGCCGCCCAGCGGCGTGGCGGCGCGCACGGCGGTGGCGTTTTCCTGCGCGAGGCCCAGGTCCTTGAGCATCAGGTCGGTGCCGAAGCCGCCCGCATAGTTCTTCGACGCCGGGGCGTTGTCCATCACGCCGGGCATGGGGTTGTACTTCTCCAGCGCCCAGTTGCCGCCCGAGCTGCGGCGCATGATTTCCGACAGCACCTTGGGGTCGAGGCCGTTGGCCACGCCCAGGGCCAAGGCTTCGGAGGTGCCGATCATCAAGATGCCCAGCAGCATGTTGTTGCAGATCTTGGCGGCCTGCCCCGCGCCATGCGCGCCGGCATGAAAAATGTTCTGCCCCATGGCCTTCAGCACCGGCGTGGCGCGCTCCAGATCGGCCGCCTCGCCGCCGACCATGAAAGTCAGGGTGCCGGCCGCCGCGCCGGCCGTGCCGCCGGACACCGGCGCATCGAGGAACGGCAGCTGACGGGCCGCGGCGGCCTGCGCGACCTTGCGCGCACTCGCTGCGGCGATGGTGCTGCAGTCGATGACCAGGGTGCCGGACGGCAGCTGCTGCAGCAGGCCGCCCTCGCCATGGCCCAGGTACAGCGCCTCGACATGCTGGCTCGCGGGCAGCATGCTGATGACGGCCTCGGCGCCCTGGGCCGCGGCGCTGGCGGAAGCTGCAATCGCCACGCCCTCGGCCGCGAGCCGGGCGCAGGCCTCGACCGACAGGTCAAAGGCCGCGACCTGGTGGCCGGCGCGGTGCAGGTTCAGCGCCATCGGAGCGCCCATATGGCCCAGGCCCAGAAATGCGATCTTCATTGGTTTCTCCTCAGGTTCAGCTCGGTAGGGGTCGCTTGCTCCGCCGTGCTACGCACGACCCATGACGTATGAAACGCGAGGTCTTTTCGGGGAACACCGCGGAACCGGCTTTGCCGGGCCGCTGGTGTTGCCCCTCGAGGGGGGAGGCGGCTACACGCAGTGAGCAAGCAACGGGGGTGGGTTCCATCCTAGTCCAGCGCGGCCAGCGGGTGCGGCCCTGCGTGGCGCGGTCGGAAGTGGTCTTCGATCAACTCAGGCGTCACTTGCTCCAGGGTGGCAGGCGACCACTGCGGTTTGCGGTCCTTGTCGACCAGCAGCGCGCGTATGCCCTCGGGAAAATCGGCGTGGGCGCAGCAGCCCAGCGAGGCCCAGTACTCCAGCCGGAACACTTCGGCCAGCGACAGCCCGGCCACGCGCTGCCAGAGTGCGAAGGCCAGCGCGGCCGAGGTCGGCGAGCCCTTGGCAAAGGTCGCGGCGGCCGTCATCAGCCAGGCATCGTCGCTGCGCAGCGCGCGCAGTCGCTCGGCGATCGCAAGCAGGTCCTCGCCCGCCATCAGCTCGTTGATCTGGTCGAAGTGCTTGCGCAGCTTCGACTCCAGCGGCTTGTCGCCACCGGCGTGGCGGGCCAGCAGCTTGGACAGCTCGATGCGGTTGGGCTGCGCCTTGTCGCTCCAGTGGGCAGCAGCCATGGCCGCGAGCACCTCGGCCTTGCGCTCATGGCTCAGATGCAGGTCCGCCAGGCCGCAAAACAGGGCGTCGGCGGCATTGAGCGGCGCGCCGGTCAGCGCCAGGAACAGGCCGACGCGCCCCGGCATGCGGCGCAGGAACCAGCTGCCGCCCACATCGGGGTACAGGCCTATGCCGATCTCGGGCATGGCCAGGCGGCTCGCGGAGGTGACGATGCGGTGCGAAGCGCCGGCCAGCAGGCCGATGCCGCCGCCCATCACGATGCCGTGGCCCCAGCACAGCAGGGGCTTGGGATAGCTGTGGATCAGGTGGTCGAGCTCATACTCCTGCGCGAAAAAACCCTGGGCGTAAGGGTTGGGGCCAGCGCCGCAGCTGCGCATGGACTGATACAGCTCGCGCAGGTCGCCGCCAGCGCAAAAGGCCTTGTCGCCGGCCGCCTGCAGGATCACGCCGGCAATGCCCTCGTCTGCCGCCCATCGCCGCAGCGCCGGCGTGAGCGCCTGGACCATGGGCAGCGACAGGGCGTTGAGCGAGGGCTGGGCATTGAGCGTGGCCAGGCCAAAACGCCGTCCGCAGGCCGTGGGAAGTTCGTCCAGCAAGATCACATCGGACATCGTAGCGGCCCCTCAGGCATTGCGCCAGGCAGGCGCGCGCTTGGCCAAAAAGGCATTGACGCCTTCGCGCTGGTCCTGGGTGTCGAACAGGTCGACGAAGGCCTCGCGCTCGGCCACCAGAGTGGCCATGGGCGACTGGGTGCGCGCACCGTGGATCAGGCGCTTGCAGGCGGCGACGCTGCCGGGGCTCTGGCGGGCCGCACCCTGAGCCAGCTCGAGCGCGCGCGCCAGTACCCCGCCGCGCGGCGTGACCTCCTCGACCAGGCCGATGCGCAGCGCGGTCGCCGCATCGACCCGCTCGCCGCACAAAATCATGCGCTTGGCCCAACCCTCGCCGACCAGCCAGGACAGCCACTGCGTGCCGCCGGCGCAGGGCAGCAGGCCCACGGTGGCCTCGGGCAAGGCCATGACGGCGTGCTCTTCGGCCACGCGCAGGTCGCAGGCCAGAGCGCATTCGAGCCCGCCGCCCATCGCGTAGCCGTTGATCGCGGCGATCGAGACGCCGCGAAAGCCCGCCAGCGCCTCGAAGGCCTCGCCGAAGCGGCGCGCCATCTCGCGGGCCACGGCCTTGTCGCCCTCGGCGAACAGCTTGAGCTCGGCGCCGGCCGAGAAGAACTTCTCGCCCTGGCCGGTGATGACCAGGCTGCGGACTTCGTCATTGGCGTTGAGATCACGCACCAGCCGCGTGAGCGCGGCCAGGCTTTGCGCGGTCCAGGTATGGGCTGGCGGGTTGTCCAGCGTGGCGACGGCTGTGTGGCCCTGCAGTTCGAGCCTGATGCCTTCATAAACGGCTGTCATCGGATGTCCTCCATGGTGTCGGATTCAAGAATGCGGCGCGACACGATGACGCGCATGATCTCGTTCGTGCCTTCCAGGATCTGGTGCACGCGGGCGTCGCGCAGGTAGCGCTCCAGCGGGTATTCGCGCGTGTAGCCGTAGCCGCCATGGATCTGCAAGGCCTCGTTGCAGACGCGAAAGCCGATGTCGGTGGCCAGCTGCTTGGCCATGGCGCAGTAGACCGTGGCCTGGGGCGAGCCGGCGTCGAGCTTGGCGGCGGCCAACCTCACCATGTGCCGCGCTGCGACCAGCTCGGTCGCCATGTCGGCGATCTTGAACTGCAGGGCCTGGAATGAACTGAGCTTGCGGTTGAACTGGCTGCGCTCGTGCATGTAGCGGCGTGCCGCGTCGAGCGCGCCCTGGGCCGCGCCGACCGAGCAGGTCGCGATGTTGATGCGCCCGCCGTCCAGCCCCTTCATCGCGATGCGAAAGCCCTCGCCTTCCTCGCCGAGCAAATGGCTGGCCGGCACGCGCACATTGTCAAAGGTGATGGCGCGGGTGGGCTGGCTGTTCCAGCCCATCTTCTCTTCCTTGCGGCCGTAGGTGATGCCCGGGCTGTGGGCCGGCACCAGCAGCGCGGAGATGCCAGTCGCGCCGCCGCCGCCGGTGCGCGCCATCACGACCAGGGCGTCGGTCGCGCCTGCCCCCGAGATGAAGGCCTTGGCGCCGTTGAGCACATAGCCGTCGCCGTCGAGCCGAGCCGTGGTCCGCAGCGAGGCTGCATCGGACCCCGCGCCGGGCTCGGTCAGGCAGTAGGAAGCGAGCTTGGCGCCCGAGGTCAGCGCCGGCCCCCAATGCGCCGCGACCTCGGGCCGGGCCCAGCGCGTGACCATCCAGGTCGCCATGTTGTGGATGGTCAGGTAGGCCGTGGTCGAGGGGCAGGCCGCGGCCAGTTCCTCGAACACCAGGGTCGCGTCCAGCCGCGGCAGGCCCAGGCCGCCATGGCGCTCGTCGGCATAGAGGCCGCAAAAGCCCAGCTGGCCGGCCGCGGCAATCACCTCGCGCGGGAAAATGCCCTCGGCATCCCAGCGCGCGGCATGCGGCGCGAACTCGCCGGCGGCGAACTCGCGCGCGCTGTGCTGGAACGCCCGCTGGTCGTCGGACAGTTCGAAGTTCATGATGGATTTCGTTGTCAGCGCAGGCTGATGGTGGTGTTGACGCCGGTCGACACCGTGCTGTCGTCGAACCAGCGCTCGGTGATGGTCTTGGTCTGCGTGTAGAACAGCACAACCTGCTTGCCATAGGGGCCCAGGTCGCCGAGCTTGGACGCGCGCGAGCCGGTGAACGAAAACAGCGGCACCGGCACCGGAATCGGCACGTTGATGCCGACCTGGCCGACGTCGATCTCCTCCTGGAAGCGCCGCGCTGCCGCGCCCGACTGGGTGAAGATCGCCGTGCCGTTGCCATTCGGGTTGGCATTGATCAGGGCAATGGCCTCGTCCAGGCTGTCGGCGCCCGCAATGCACAGCACGGGCCCGAAGATTTCCTGCTCGTAGATCGCCATGCCGGGTTTGACGCCCGAGAAGATCGTCGGGCCCACGAAATTGCCATCGCGCACGCCGCCATCGAGCGGCGGCAGGCGGCCGTCGAGCGCCAGCGTCGCGCCTTCGGCCACGCCTTGCGCGATCAGGCTTTGCACGCGCTCCTTGGCGGCGCAGGAGATCACCGGACCGACATCGGTGCCGGCCACGGCCCCGTTGCCGACGACCAGCTTCTGCGCGCGCTCCACCAGTTCCGGAATCCATTGCTGCGCCTCGCCCACGAGCACGGCCACCGACACCGCCATGCAACGCTGACCGGCGGCACCGAAGGCCGCGCCGACCAGGGCATTGAGGGTCTGCTCCTTGTGCGCATCGGGCAGGATGATGGCGTGGTTCTTGGCACCCATCATGCACTGCACGCGCTTGCCGGCCAGCGTCGCGCGGTTGTAGACATGGGTGCCCACGCGCGTCGATCCGACGAAGGACACGGCCTTGATGTCCCGGTGGTCGCAGATCGCGTTGACGACTTCCTCGCCGCCATGCACGACGTTGAGCACGCCGGCGGGGATGCCGGCCTCGATGGCCAGCTCGACCAGGCGCATGGTGCTCATCGGGTCCTGCTCGGAGGGCTTGAGCACGAAGGTGTTGCCGCAGGCAATCGCCATCGGGAACATCCACAGCGGAATCATGGCCGGGAAGTTGAACGGCGTGATGCCCGCACACACGCCCAGCGGCTGCTGCAAGGTGTAGGTATCGACGCCGGTGGCCACGTTGTTGGCCAGCTCGCCCATCTGCAGGTTGCCGATGGCGGCCGCATGCTCCACGACCTCCAGGCCGCGGAAGATGTCGCCCTCGGCGTCAGGCAGGGTCTTGCCCTGCTCGGCCGTCAGGATCGCGGCCACTTCCTTCATGTGCTCGCGAATCAGCTGCTGGTAGCGCAGAAAGATGCGCGCGCGCACGCCAATCGGCGTGTGGCGCCAGGTCTTGAAGGCCTTCTGCGCGGCAGCCACGGCGGCGTCCACCTCGTCGCGCGTGGCCATGGGGACGCGGGCTAGCACTTCCTGGGTCGCGGGGTTGACGACGTTGCGCCACTCGCTGGTGCGCGATTCGACAAACTCGCCGCCGATGAGCAGGCGGACACTGGGAACTGGTTTCATGGGATGCCTCGTGTGAAGGGTGGGAATCACCAACCGGGCGTCACGCTGGAAACCCGATTAATTTGCAGCAATGTTATTTACAGACTTTGCAAAACTCAATAAGCTGTTGATTTGAAACGGAATACTTGCAAATCATTTCACAACTCAATTCGCAAATCTGCGAATCTTGTGAAGCCCCAAACCGGAGACTCCATGGCAGGCAAACTGTTTGTCGGCGCCCAACTGCGGCGCCTGCGCGAGAAATACAAGCTTCACCAGTCGGCCATGGCCGAACGGCTGGGCCTGTCGTTCAGCTATGTCTGCCAGCTCGAGAACAACCAGCGCCCGGTCACGGCCGCCGTGCTGCTCAAGCTGACCGAGGTGTTCGACTTTGACCTCGCGGACTTCTCGGAGGAGCAGAACAAGCGCCTGCTGTCGGAGCTGCGCACCCTGTTTCGCGATCGCACGGTCAGCGAGGCCGACGTGTCGCCTGCCGACATCGAGCGCATGGTGCAGCAGGTGCCCACCGTGGCCGGCGTGGTGGTCGCGCTCTACCAGAAGCATTTGCGCCTGCACGAGGAATACCGGCAGTTGATCGAGCGTTTTTATGGCGACCAGCACCACCCGCATCTGGCGCCCTTGCCGCATGAGGCGGTGCGCGACTTCTTCAACCGCCGCAATAACCACTTCGAGCTGCTGGACGGCGCCGCCGAAGCGCTGGCCCAGGAATGGCGGCTGCAGCCCGGCCAGCGCGTGCCGGCCTTGCGCGAACTGATGAAGCGGGTCCACGGTGTCGAGATCGTCAGCGACAGCGTTTCAGCCGATGCCGCCGAGCTGCGCCACTACGATGCACGCCGGCGCCTGCTGCGCGTCTCACCCGAACTGTCCGACGCCCAGCAGGCCTTCCAGATCGCGACCCAGCTCGCCTTGCTGGCCTACGGCGAACTGGTGGACAGCGAGATCGAGGGCGGCGCGCTGGCCGACGAGCAGTCGCGCGCGCTGGCGCGCCAGGGCCTGGCCCACTACTTCGCCGGCGCCCTGCTCATGCCCTACGGACGCTTTCTCGAAAGCGCGCGCCAATGCCGCTACGACATCGAGGCCTTGCAGCAGCGCTTCCAGGTCGGCTTCGAATCGGTCTGCCATCGCCTGAGCACCTTGCAGCGCAGCGGCGCGCGCGGCGTGCCCTTCTACCTGGTGCGGGTGGACCAGGCCGGCAACATCTCCAAGCGCCAGAGCGCCACGGCCTTCCATTTCGCCAGCCAGGGCGGCGGCTGCCCGCTCTGGCATGTGCACAACGCCTTCTCCAGCCCGGGCCGCATCATCACGCAGGTCGCCGAGATGCCCGACGGCACACGCTTTTTCGGCATGGCCCGCACCATCGAGCGTGGCGGCGGCGCCTTCTTCGCGCAGCGCAAGCTGTTTGCGATCGGCCTGGGCTGCGAGCTGCGCCATGCGCGCGAGCTGGTCTATGCCGACGGCATCGACCTTGCGGCCGAACGCCGGGTCGTGCCGATCGGCCCGGGCTGTCGCGTCTGCCCGCGCGACAACTGCGCCCAGCGCGCCTTCCCGCCGGCGGGCAAGACCCTGGTCACCGACCTGCACCGCGAAACCCTGGCCTCCTACCGCTTCGTGGAAACCGAAGGCCCGTGAACTGCGGTCCGCGCGCAGCTCAGCGCGCGTACTGCCGCTCGAGCGCATCGAGCAAGGGCTTGTTGACCAGGCGCTGGCGTTCGGCAAACGGCGCGACCAGGGCCGGGTCTTGGTCCACACGCCGGGTGTCACGCAACACGGTCAGTGCCCTCTGCATCCCCGCCACCGCGCCCTGCAGCGCCGCGTTGGCATAGAGCACGATGCCGTAGCCCAGCTCGGCCAGTTCCTGCGCATCGAAGATCGGCGTCTTGCCGCCAATCGCCATGTTCATGAGCTGGGGCTTGTCCAGCAGTTGCGGCAGGCGGCGGATTTCCTCGGCGGTCTCGGTCGCTTCCACGAACAGCAGATCCGCGCCGGCCTCGCTGTACTTGCGCGCACGCTCGATCGCCGCCTCAAAGCCCTGGACGCTGCGCGCGTCGGTGCGGGCCATGATCAGCAGGTCGGGGTCGTGGCGCGCATCGACAGCCGCCTTGATCTTGCCGACCATTTCCCCGGTGCTGATGACCTCCTTGCCCGAGAAGTGGCCGCAGCGCTTGGGACTCACCTGGTCTTCGAGCTGGATGCAGTCGGCGCCCGCGCGCTCGAGCTGGCGGACGCTGTGGCGCACGTTGAGCGCATTGCCAAAGCCGGTGTCGGCGTCGACGATCAGCGGCAGCTCGACCGCGTCGCGGATGCGGGCCGTGTGGTCGGCCAGTTCGTTCAGGCCGATGAAGCCCTGGTCGGGCAGGCCGAAGTACATGTTGGTGACGCCGGCCCCGGTGATGTAGAGGGCCTCGAAACCGAGGTCCGCCACCACGCGGGCCGACAGCGCATTGAAGGCGCCCGGCACCAGCAGGCCGCGCCGCGCCTCGGCCAGCGCGCGCAGGGTTTGTCTTGTGCTTTGACTCATTTCAGATCACGTAGAGGTCGACATACTCGTTGACCGCCATGGCCTCGAGCGCTTGCTGGTTGAGGCTCGCGGCCAGGATCGCGTCCTGCTGCTTCTTCGGAAAGCGGCGCGCGAGGTTGGTGCGGAACTTGGCTTCGAGCAGCGGGATGCCGTCGCGCCGGCGCCTCTTGTGGCCGATCGGGTACTCGACCACCACCTCCTCGAGCGCGCTGCCGTCCTTGAACGCCACCGTCAGCGCATTGGCGATGCTGCGCTTCTCGGGGTCGTGGTAGTCCCGTGTGAAGGACGCATCCTCCACGCAGACGATCTTGTCACGCAGCGCATCGATGCGCGGGTCGGCGGCGATGCCGTCCTCATAGTCGGCGGCCGTCAGGCGGCCGAAGATCAGCGGCACGGCCACCATGTACTGGATGCAGTGGTCGCGGTCGGCCGGGTTGTTCAGCGGCCCCTTCTTGTCGATGATGCGGATGCAGGCCTCGTGGGTGCGGATGGTCAGCTTCTCGATGTCGTCCACCGTCTTGCCCGCCTTCTTCAGCTGGGCGTGCAGCGTCATGGCTGCCTCCGCGGCCGTCTGGCTGTGGAACTCGGCCGGGAAGCTGATCTTGAACAGCACGTTCTCCATCACGTAGGAGCCATAGGGGCGCTGGAATCTGAACGGCTGGCCCTTGAACAGCACGTCGTAGAAGCCCCAGCCCTTGGCGCTGAGCACGCTCGGGTAGCCCATCTCGCCGGTTTTGGCGGTCAGCGCCAGGCGCACGGCGCGGCTCGTGGCATCGCCCGCAGCCCAGCTCTTGCGGCTGCCGGTGTTCGGCGCATGGCGGTAGGTGCGCAGGCTCTGCCCATCGACCCAGGCCAGAGACACCGCGTTGATGATTTCGTCGCGCGTCAGGCCCAGCATCTGCGCCACGACAGCGGTGCTCGCCACCTTCACCAGCACCACATGGTCCAGGCCGACCTTGTTGAACGAGTTCTCCAGAGCGATGCAGCCCTGGATCTCGTGCGCCTTGATCATGCCGGTCAGCACGTCTCGCATCGTCAGCGGCTTCTTGCCGGCGGCCACGGCATTGCGGCTCAGCCAGTCGGCCGTGGCCAGGATGCCACCGAGATTGTCGCTGGGGTGGCCCCATTCGGCCGCGAGCCAGGTGTCGTTGAAGTCGAGCCAGCGGATCATTGCGCCGATGTTGAAGGCGGCCTGGACCGGGTCGAGCTGGTGCTGCGTGCCGGGCACCTTCGCGCCATTAGGCACCACCGTGCCGGGCACGACGGGGCCCAGCAGCTTGGTGCAGGCCGGGTAGTCGAGCGCCTCCAGGCCGCAGCCCAGCGTGTCGATCAGGCAGTTGCGCGCGGTCTCGTAGGCGAGCGTCGAATCGACGCGGTAGTTGATGACGTAGTCGGCGATGTCGACGAGCACCTGGTCGGGTTGGGGGCGGACGTTGCTGATGGGTGAGGACATGAGTAAGCCTAGTGGGGATGAAACGGAGAAGATGGGACAGGGTGCTGCGTGCGCCCTTCAGGCACGCTCGGCCAGCGGCACGAAGGCCAGGTCGTCCGGGCCGGTGTAGTTCGCGCTGGGCCGGATGATCTTGTTGTCGATGCGCTGCTCGATGATGTGGGCCGCCCAGCCCGAGGTGCGGGCGATCACGAACAGCGGGGTGAACATCGCGGTGGGCACGCCCATCATGTGGTAGCTCACGGCGCTGAACCAGTCGAGGTTGGGAAACATCTGCTTGATGTCCCACATGACCGTTTCGACCCGCTCGGCAATGTCAAACATCTTGGTCGAGCCCGCCTCGTGCGACAGCTGCCTGGCCACGCGCTTGATGACCTCGTTGCGCGGGTCGGCCACGGTATAGACCGGGTGGCCGAAGCCGATCACGACCTCCCTGGCCTCGACGCGGCGGCGGATGTCGGCCTCGGCTTCGTCGGCGCTGTCGTAGCGCTTCTGGATCTCGAACGCGACCTCGTTCGCGCCGCCATGCTTGGGGCCTCGCAAGGCACCGATGGCGCCGGTGATGGCCGAATAGACGTCCGAGCCCGTGCCCGCGATCACGCGGCCGGTGAAGGTGGAGGCGTTGAACTCGTGCTCCGCATAGAGGTTCAGCGAGGTGTGCATGGCACGTTCCCAGCTCGCAGCGGGCTTCTCGCCGTGCAGCAGGTGCAGGAAGTGGGCGCCAATCGAGTCGTCGTCGGTCTCCACCTGGATGCGCTGCCCCTTGGTCGACCAGTGGTACCAGTAGAGCAGCATCGAGCCCAGCGAGGCCATGAGCCGGTCGGCAATGTCGCGCGCGCCCGGCGTGTTGTGGTCGTCCTTCTCGGGCAGCACGCAGCCCAATGCCGAGACGCCGGTGCGCATCACATCCATAGGATGGGCCGAGGCCGGCAGCCGCTCCAGCGCTTCCTTCACGCTGGCCGGCAGGCCGCGCAGGGCCTTGAGCCTGGACTTGTAGGCGCGCAACTCGGGGGCATTGGGCAGCTTGCCGTGCACCAGCAGGTGGGCGATTTCCTCGAACTCGCAGACCTCGGCGATGTCCAGAATGTCGTAGCCGCGGTAGTGCAGGTCGTTGCCGGTCCTGCCGACGGTGCACAGGGCCGTGTTGCCCGCCGTCACGCCAGACAGGGCCACGGATTTTTTCGGCTTGGGGCCAGCTTGCAATGTTTCGTTCATAGGGCCCCCACGTTTGCCGCTGAAGCGGCTGCACTGCCCCCCGAGGGGGCGCGATCTTGCTTGAAGCGGTTCTGCACTGCGATCATCGCATCTCCTTGAAACATGGATTCGCAATGTACGCAGATTCATCGTCACAATGAACCCCTGAAATAGCGAATGAATGCGAACGAAGTGAGCATGGTTTGCAAATATTGCGAATCAATCGAATCGGCTGAAAGGAAGACCCCGAATGAAAAAGACCTTCATGGGCGTGCGCCTGCGCCGCCTGCGCGAGGAGCGCGGCCTGACCCAGATCGCCCTGGCCCATGCGCTGGGCCTGTCGCCGAGCTACCTGAACCAGCTGGAGCAGAACCAGCGGCCGCTGACCGTGCCCGTGCTGCTCAAGATCAACGCTACGTTTGGCATCGACGTGCAGCTGTTCTCGGAGGACGAGGAGGCACGCCTGATCGCGGGCATACGCGAAGCGCTGGCCGATTCCCCAGTCGCCGAAGGCGTGTCGCTGGCCGAAGTGCGGGAGCTGGCCGCCAACATGCCGGCCGTGGGCCGAACCCTGATCGGCCTGCACCAGCGCTACCGAGAGGCCATGGAACGCATCGAGGCCCTGGCCGCGCGGCTGGGCGACGACCGCGGCAGCCTGCCCGGGATGGCGCCGATGCCGTTCGAGGAAGTCCGCGACTTCTTCTTCGCACGTCGCAACCAGTTCGCCGAACTCGACCAGGCGGCCGAACAGCGGTTCGGCGAATGGGGCCTGATCCGCCACCACCTGGTCGAGGGCCTGGAGCGGCGCCTGCAGGCGGGCCATGGCGTGCGCGTGGTGTCGGCCGATGGGGGCGAGGTGGCCCCCCAGATCGATGCCGGGGCGCAGCGCCATTACGACCCCCGCAGCCGGGTACTGCGCCTGTCGCCCTACCTGGAGCCGGGCCAGCAGGCGTTCCAGATGGCGACCCAGCTGGCCTTTCTGGAGATGGACGACACGCTGCGGCGCCTGGTCGATGAAGCCGGCTTCTCGGGCCCCCAGGCCCGTGCCCTGGCCCGCATCGGCCTGGCCAACTACTTTGCCGGTGCCCTGCTGCTGCCCTACCACGAGTTCCTGGACATGGCGGAGGCCATGCGTTATGACATCGACCGGCTGGGCTACCACTTCGGCGTGGGCTTCGAAACCGTCTGCCACCGCCTGAGCACCCTGCAGCGGCCCGAGGCGCGCGGCGTGCCCTTCTTCTTCATCCGGGTCGACCGGGCCGGCAACATCTCCAAGCGGCAGTCGGCCACCCATTTCCACTTCTCCAGGATCGGCGGCACCTGCCCCCTGTGGAACGTTTACGAGGCATTCGCCCAGCCGGGGCGCATCCTGACCCAGCTGGCGCGCATGCCCGACGGACGGACCTACCTGTGGGTCGCGCGCACGGTATCGCACGGCCACGGCGGCTATGGCGCGCCGAGCAAGACCTTCTCGATCGGCCTGGGCTGCGACATACGCCATGCCGAGCGGCTGGTCTATTCCAAGGGACTGGACCTGCGGGACCCGGACGTTCCCACCCCCATAGGCATGGGCTGCAAGGTCTGCGAGCGCGAGGCCTGCCCGCAGCGCGCCTTTCCCTTCGTGGGGCGCCCGCTCGACGTCAACGAGAACCTCAGCCGCTTCACGCCCTATGCGGTCGAAAGCCCCCTGCCGGCCCAGCGCGGCCGGTAGCCGGCGACTTGCCGCTAGAATGCAACTTGCTCCGGGGTGCGATCCAGCCAATCATGGCCGGCATCGCTGAGATGGCCAGACCCAAACCCGTGAACTTGAATCGGTTCGTACCGACGTAAGAAGTAGCTGCCAGGACCCGCCTCATCACGAGCCCAAGCCCTGCCACACCTTTCGGAGCAAACGTGTAACGACACACCGAAAGGATGGCCCCGATGAACGCTCCCGACAAACTCGCGCAACTTCTCACGCTGACCCGCGAGCCCTTCCCCGCCTCGCGCAAAATCCATGTCCCCGGCGAGCTGCACCCGCAGCTGCGTGTGCCGATGCGCGAAGTGGGCCTGAGCAATGGTGAAGCGGTCACGCTCTACGACACCTCCGGGCCCTACACCGACCCGACAGCCGAGATCGACGTGCGCCGCGGTCTGCCTGCGGTGCGCAGCGAGTGGATCGAGGCACGCGGCGATACCGAGCTCTACACTGGGCGCGAGCGCAAGGCGCTGGACGACGGCACGAAGCACGAAGAACGCGAAGCCCAGCGCATCGCCACGCTGCGGGCCGAAGCCGCGGCGCTGCAGCGCCAGCCGCGTCGCGCCAAGGCCGGCGGCAACGTGAGCCAGATGCACTACGCCCGGCGCGGCATCGTCACGCCCGAGATGGAGTTCGTCGCGATTCGCGAAAACGGCCGTCGCGAATGGATGGCCGAGTACCTGGCCGATTCGGAACGGGCCGAACGCCTGCGCGGCAACCCGATGGGCGCGAACATCCCCAAGCTGATCACACCCGAGTTCGTGCGCGACGAGGTCGCGCGCGGACGCGCCATCATCCCGGCCAACATCAACCACCCCGAGATCGAGCCGATGGCGATCGGGCGCAACTTCCTGGTCAAGATCAACGCCAACATCGGCAACTCGGCTGTGACCTCGAGCATCGAGGAGGAAGTCGAGAAACTGGTCTGGGCGATCCGCTGGGGCGCCGACAACGTGATGGACCTCTCCACCGGCAAGAACATCCACACCACGCGCGACTGGATCATCCGCAACTCGCCGGTGCCGATCGGCACGGTGCCGATCTACCAGGCGCTGGAAAAAGTCGGCGGCGTGGCCGAAGAGCTGACCTGGGAAATCTTCCGCGACACCCTGATCGAGCAGGCCGAGCAGGGTGTCGACTACTTCACCATCCACGCCGGCATCCGCCTGCCCTTCATCCCGATGACGGCCAAGCGCCGCACCGGCATCGTCTCGCGCGGCGGCTCCATCATGGCCAAGTGGTGCATCGCGCACCACAAGGAGAGCTTCCTGTACGAGCACTTCGAAGACATCTGCGACATCATGAAGGCCTACGACGTGAGCTTCTCGCTCGGCGACGGGCTGCGCCCCGGCTCGGGGGCGGACGCCAACGACGAGGCCCAGTTCGCCGAGCTGCGCACCTTGGGCGAACTCACAAAGATCGCGTGGAAGCACGATGTGCAGACCATGATCGAGGGGCCGGGCCATGTGCCCATGCACATGATCCAGGCCAACATGGACGAGCAGCTCAAGCACTGCCACGAGGCACCGTTCTACACGCTCGGGCCCTTGACCATCGACATCGCGCCGGGCTACGACCATATCGCCAGCGCCATCGGCGCGGCCATGATCGGCTGGTTCGGCACGGCCATGCTGTGCTATGTGACGCCCAAGGAACATTTGGGCCTACCCGATCGCGACGATGTCAAGCAGGGAATCATCGCCTACAAGATCGCGGCCCATGCGGCCGATGTCGCCAAGGGCCACCCGGGCTCGGGCGCGCGCGACGAGGCGCTATCCAAGGCGCGCTTCGAGTTCCGCTGGCAGGACCAGTTCAACCTCTCGCTGGACCCGGACACGGCGCGCGACTTCCACGACGAGACCCTGCCGGCCGACGGCGCCAAGGTTGCGCATTTCTGTTCGATGTGCGGCCCCAAGTTCTGCTCGATGAAGATCACGCAGGAAGTGCGCGACTATGCGGCGAAACTGGAAGGTACGGAGGAAGGCACGGCGACGGACGCGGACATCGCGGCCGGGATGGCCGCGAAGAGCGCCGAATTCCGCGCAGCCGGCGGCGAGATCTACATCCCGCTGCACAAGGCTCAAGCCGGTGCCGAGCCGCCTCAAACCGGCGGCGCCCCCTCGGGGGGCAGGGCGTAGCCCGTGGGGGCCCTTCCACCCATGAAGATCGGCATTGCCGGGGCCGGCCTGCTCGGCCGCCTGCTGGCGTTCGAGCTGGTGCGCGCAGGCCACCGGGTCGAGGTGTTCGATCCGGCGGCCGGCGCCGAGGCTCGCGGCGCAGGGCCGGGAGCAGCGCCAAGTGCTGCGGGCTGGACCGCGGCCGGCATGCTCAGCCCCGTGGCCGAGCTCGAATGCGCCGACGAGCAGGTCTTCGCGCTGGGTCTGCGCTCGCTGCAGCGCTGGCCGGCGATCGTGGCCGCGCTGGACCAACCGGTGGAGCTGCACCAGCGCGGCAGCCTGCTGCTGGCGCACCGCGGCGACGAAGGCGCGGCCCGGCGCGTGCTGGAGCTGCTGCAGCGCAAGGCGCCGGCCGGCCATGCGCCGCAGGCCTTGGTCCCGGCCGCGCTGCGCGAGCTCGAGCCCTGCGTGCAAGGCTGCGCCCACGCCTGGCTGCTGCCGCACGAGGGGCAGATTCACACGGTGCAAGCCATGATCGCCCTGGCCCAGGCGGCGAGCGCGCGCGGCGTGCGCTGGCATTGGCAGACCCCGGTGAGCCAACTCGCCCCTGGTCAACTGCACACGGCGCAAGGCCTGCAGCGCTTTGACTGGGTGTTCGACGTGCGCGGCACGGGTGCGCGGCCCGAGCTGCCGGTGCGCGGCGTGCGTGGCGAGATCTTCTGGCTGCACGCCCCGGGTCTGGTTCTGAGCCGCCCGCTGCGCCTGCTGCACCCGCGCCACCGCGTCTACCTGGTGCCGCGCGAAGGCGACCTGGTCGTGGTCGGCGCCAGCGAGATCGAGAGCGAGGACCGCTCGCCGATCTCGCTGCGCAGCACGGTGGAGCTGCTGGCTGCCGCCCACAGCGTGATGCCCGAGCTGGCCGAGGCCCGCATCGTGCACACCGAAACCAATCTGCGCCCGGCCCTGCCCGACAACCTGCCGCGCATCGAACAGACCGACGGCCTGACCCGGATCAATGGCCTGTTCCGCCACGGCTGGCTGATCGCCCCGGCCCTGGTCGAGCAGGCCCTGCAGGCGCCTGCCTTATCTGCACGGAGCCAACCCGCATGAACGAGATCACCATCACGCTCAACGGCGCGCCGCAGCGCATCGCGGCCAACATCACGCTGGCCGACTTCGTGGCCGCCACGGGCCAGCCCCCCGAGGCGCTGGCCACGGCCGTCAACGGCGAGTTCGTGTCCCGCACCCAGCGCAATGCCCACGAGCTGCGCGAGGGCGACGCCGTCTTCACGTTCCAACCCATCACCGGAGGCTAGGATGAATGCCCCCACGCTCTCTTCGTTCGCTGCCCCCCAAGGGGGCGCTCAGTGTCCTTCGGGCGGCCGGGCGGACACTGCCATGTCTTTTGTCATCGGCGGCGTCGAACTGAACAGCCGCTTCTTCCTGGGCACGGCGGGCTACCCCTCGCCCCAGGTGCTGCAGCAGGCGATCGCCGCCTCGGGCGCCCAGGTGGTGACCGTGGGACTCAAGCGCCAGTTGGCTCAGGGCTCGACGCCTGGCGACTTCTACCGACTGATCCGCGCCAGCGGCGCGCACCTGCTGCCCAACACGGCCGGGTGCCGCAGCGCGCGCGAGGCCGTCACGCTGGCGCAGATGGCGCGCGAGCTGTTTGGCACGCACTGGATCAAGCTCGAGGTGGTGGGCGACGACTACACCTTGCAGCCCGACCCGTTCGAGCTGGTGCAGGCCGCCACCGAGCTGGTGCGCGAAGGCTTCGAGGTCTTCCCCTACTGCACCGACGACCTGGTGAGCTGCCAGCGCCTGCTCGATGCGGGCTGCCGCATCCTCATGCCCTGGGGCGCGCCTATCGGCTCGGGCCAGGGCCTGCTCAACCCCCATGCGCTGCGCACCCTGCGCTCTCGCCTGCCCGAGGTGCCGCTGGTGGTCGACGCGGGCATCGGCTCGCCGCGCGATGCGGTGCAGGCCATGGAGCTGGGCTTTGACGCAGTGCTGCTCAATTCGGCCGTGGCCCAGGCGCACGACCCGGTGGCGATGGCGCGGGCCTTCAAGCTCGGCATCGAAGCGGGGCGGCTCGCTTATGAGGCCGGCATCATGGCTCGGCAGGACATGGCGGTGGCCACCACGCCGGTGACCGGGCGGCCCTTTGTGCTGTGAGACCCGCTGCAGCAGATCGTATTTGCTATTAGTTTTATAGCACATCACGCCTGATTGACGCGGGCTGGAAGGTGATTTTGATGAACAACTCTCCACATTTCGCGGCCCCGCCCATCGTCTGGACCGTGGCCGGCTCCGACAGCGGCGCCGGCGCCGGCCTGCAGGCCGACCTGCGCGCCTTCGAGGCCATGGGCGTGCATGGCTGCAGCGCCGTGGCGGCGCTGACGGCGCAAAACTCGCTGGCGGTGCAGCGCATCGAGCCGGTGTCGGCCCCCATGCTCAACGCCCAGCTGACGGCGCTCGCGGAAGACCTGCCGCCCGCCGCGATCAAGACCGGCATGCTGGGCAGCGCTGCCAACCTGCAGCTTCTGGTGCGCTGGATCGACCGCCTGCGCGAACGCGATCCGGCCCTGGCTGTCGTGGTCGACCCGGTGCTGCGTGCCAGCACCGGGGCGGGTTTTGTGGACGAGGCCTTGCTGCAGGCCTACCGCAGCGAACTGCTGCCGCGCGCGACGCTGATCACGCCCAACCGCGCCGAGGCCGCGGCCCTGCTGGGCAGCCCCGCACTGGACTGCAAGGACAGCGTCGAGCAGGCGGCCCAGGACCTGCTCGCGCTGGGTTGCCACGCGGTCGTCATCACAGGAGGGGACGACGGCGGCGATTTGAGTGAAGACTACGCCGCCACGGCCCACGCCAGCAGCTGGCTCAGCCTGCCGCGCGTGGCCACGGCCCACCACCATGGCACGGGCTGCGTGTTCGCCTCGAGCGCGGCCGCCGCACTGGCGCGCGGTTTCGTCGCCATCGAGGCCATCATCCTGGCCAAGATGGCAACCACGGAAAGCCTGCGCCATGGCTATCCTGCGGGTCTCGGCGCCGGCCCGGTGCGACCGAGAGCCGACTTCGCGCTGCACAGCGCGAACCTGCCCGCCTTCAGCATCCCGGGACAGGTCGCGGCAGCGGGATTCGCACCGCTCGCCGACCCCGACCTGGGCCTGTACGCGGTGGTCGACAGTGCCGCCTGGGTCGAGCGAGTGCTCCTGGCCGGCGTGCGCACCGTGCAGCTGCGCATCAAGGACCCGCGGCACCCCCGGCTGCGCGAAGAAATACGCCAAAGCGTCGCCGCCGCGCATGAGGCCCGCGCGCAGCTCTTCATCAACGATTACTGGCAGATCGCCCTCGAGGAAGGCGCCTACGGCGTGCATCTGGGGCAGGAAGACCTGGCTGGCGCCGACCTCGCCGCCATCGCCGCCGCCGGGCTGCGTCTGGGCGTCAGCACCCATGCCTACTGGGAGGTTTGCCGCGCCTGGGCCCTGCAGCCCAGCTACATCGCCTGCGGGCCGATTCATGCCACCCAGAGCAAGGATATGCCCTGGATTCCCCAGGGCAACGACAACCTGGCCTACTGGAGCGCCCTGCTGCCCCTGCCCGTGGTGGGCATTGCCGGCATGGATGCCGAGCGGGCAGCGCAAGCCATGGCCTGCGGCGCCGCCGGCGCCGCCGTGATCACCGCGATCACGGCCGCGCCTTCACCCGAGGCCGCCGTGGGCCAGCTGCAGCAGGCCATAGGGGCCGGAAAAACCAGGTTACATGTTCCGGCTCCTGTGCTGCCACAATCCACCCTGCACTGAGGACTCCCATGTTTCGTTACCTGCTGAAATCCAAAATCCACCGCGTCGCCGTCACCCACTGCGAATTGCATTACGAAGGCTCCTGCGCCATCGACGAGGACCTGCTCGACGCGGCCGACATTGTCGAGAACGAGCAAATCCATATCTGGAACATCAACAACGGTGAGCGCTTCACCACCTACGCGATCAAGGGCGAGCGCGGCTCGGGCATGATTTCGGTCAATGGCTCGGCGGCGCGGCGCGCCGCGGTCGGCGACCTGATCATCATCGCGTCCTTTGCCCAGGTCCATAACGACCAGGTGGCCGGCCATCAGCCCCAGCTGGTGTTTGTGGACGACAACAACCGCCAGACCGAGTTGCGCCACAAGGTGCCGACACAGCGCCTGTGATGGCCCGACGAGGCCGCCGACCTAGGGGCCGGCGGCGTGCAGGAGCGCAGCCGTCTTGCATTATTCGTAATTATTAATTAACATCGGCTCATTCTCTCTTCGGAGACCGCCCCGATGTCCTGCCGCCAAGCGAGCCCCTAGAATGCCCCCACCCTCCGCCGCTTGCGGAGGCCAGACGCTTCGCCCAGCCGCGCGCTCAGCGCACTGAGCGCGCGCCCCGGGATGCGATCCCGTGCCACCCCTTCACTCTTGCCTGTCATGCGCCAAGCCCTTTCCGATCTGCAGCAGCGCAGCCTGACCCATGTCTGGCACCCCTGCACCCAGATGCAGCGCGCCGCCGCCGTGCCGCCCCTGCCCATCGTGCGCGGCCAGGGCCCCTGGCTGTACGACGAAGCGGGGCGGCGCTATTTCGACGCCATCAGCTCCTGGTGGGTGAACCTGTTCGGCCACGCCGACGCGCGCATCAACGCCGCGATCAAGGACCAGCTCGACACCCTGCCCCATGTCATGCTGGCCGGCTGCACCCACGAGCCCGCCGTGCAGCTGGCCGAGCGCCTGTCGGCCCTGAGCGGCGGCGTGCTGGGCCACTGCTTCTTCGCCAGCGACGGCGCCTCGGCGGTCGAGATCGCACTGAAGATGAGCTTTCACTACTGGCGCAACCGCGGCCGGCCCGCCAAGCAGGAATTCGTCTGCCTGCGCCAGGGCTACCACGGCGAGACGCTCGGCGCGCTGGCCGTCACCGACGTGCAGGTGTTCCGCGACGCCTACGACCCGCTGCTGATGCGCGCGCACCAGGTCATGTCGCCCGATGCGCGCCAGGCGGCCCCGGGCGAGTCGGCCGCCGATGTGGCCCTGCGCGCCGCGGCCGAGCTGCAGGCGCTGCTGGCGGCGCGCCACGAACAGATCGCCGCCCTCATCCTCGAGCCGCTGGTGCAGGGCGCGGCCGGCATGGCCATGCACGACCCCGCCTACCTGCGCGTCGCGCGCGAGCTGTGCGACCGCTACGAGGTGCACCTGATCGCCGACGAGATCGCGGTCGGCTGCGGGCGCACCGGGACCTTTTTTGCGTTCGAGCAGGCCGCGCTGGCGGGCGAGCCCGACCCCGGCGCCGGGCCGCCCCTAGGCGGGGTCGCGCCCCCTCGGGGGGCCGAGTGCGGCAAGCCGCAGTCTGGGGGGCAAACGTCTTTCTGGCCCGATCTGCTCTGCCTGTCCAAGGGCATCAGCGGCGGCTACCTGCCGCTGTCGCTGGTGCTGTCGCGCGACGCGATCTACGAGGCCTTTCTCGATGACGAGGTGGCGCGCGGCTTCCTGCACTCGCATTCCTACACCGGCAACGCGCTGGCCTGCCGCGCGGCGCTGGCGGTGCTGGACCGCTTCGAAGAGGACCAGGTGCTGCAGGCCAACCGCGAGCGCGCCGCCGCACTCACTGCGGCGCTGGCGCCGCTGGCGGCTGACCCACGCGTCGAACATTTCCGCCAGCGCGGCATGATCTGGGCCTTCGACGTGCGCGAGGCCCTGGCCGGCCCGCGCTTTGCCGAGCGCTTCCACCTGGCCGGCCGCGAGCGCGAATTGCTGATCCGCCCGATCGGGCGCACCGTCTACCTGATGCCGCCCTATGTGCTCGACGACGCCTTGTCGCAATGGCTGGCCCAGCAAGTGCTGGCGACGCTGGGCGCCGTCTTGAACCAGAGCTCCACCGATGCTGATAGCCCACCTGAACCACCAACTGCGTGAGCGCGAGGCGCAGGCGCTGCGCCGCCAGCGCCGCACCGCCGAATCGCCCTGCGCGCCGCAGCAGCGCGTGAGCGTGGGCGACGCTGCGGCGCGCGAGCTGCTCGCGTTCTGCAGCAACGACTACCTGGGCCTGGCGAATCACCCGGCCCTGATCGAAGCCCTGGTCGAGGGCGCGCGGCGCTTCGGCGCCGGCAGCGGCGCCTCGCACCTGATCAGCGGCCACTCGCGCGCCCATGCCGCGCTGGAAGACGAGCTGGCGGCCTGGCTCGCGCCGAATATTCCGGGCGCCCGGGCCCTGAGCTTCTGCACCGGCTACATGGCCAATCTCGCGCTGCTCACCGCCCTGGGTGACGCCAGCGCCACGATCTTCGCCGACAAGCTCAACCACGCCTCGCTGATCGACGGCGGCCTGCTGGCCAAGGCGCCGATGCAGCGCTACGCGCATGGCAAGCTGACCGTGCTGGCGCGCCAGCTGGAGGCCTGCGCCACGCCCATCAAGCTGATCGTGACCGACGCGGTGTTCAGCATGGACGGCGACCTGGCCGATCTGCCCGCGCTGCTGGCCCTGGCCGAGCGCTTCGATGCCTGGCTGATCATCGACGATGCGCATGGCTTCGGCGTGCTCGGGCCCCAGGGACAGGGCAGCCTGGCGCATTTCGGCCTGCGCAGCGAGCGCCTGATCTACATGGGCACGCTGGGCAAGGCGGCCGGCCTGGGCGGCGCCTTTGTCGCGGCGCACCCCACCGTGATCGACTGGCTGGTGCAGGCGGCGCGCTCCTACATCTACACCACCGCCGCGCCGCCGGCCCTGGCCCACGCGCTGCGAGAGAGCCTGCGTCTGATCGCCGGCGAGGAAGGCGAGCGGCGGCGCACCCAGTTGCAGTCCCTGGTCCGGCTGCTGCGCAGCGAACTTGCAGCCCTGATCGCGCGCCAGCCGCAACGCGGCTGGCGCCTGGCCGACTCGTCCACCGCGATCCAGCCGCTGATCGTCGGCGACAACGACAGCGCGCTCGCACTGGCGAGCTCGCTCGACCGCCAGGGCCTCTGGGTGCCGGCGATCCGCCCGCCCACCGTGCCGATCGGTACCGCCCGGCTGCGCATCACGCTCAGCGCCGCGCATGGCGCGGACGACGTGCAGCGCCTGGTCGACGGCCTGGCCCAGGCCGCCAAGGAGCTCGCGTGAATACCTGGCCCCCGGCACGCGCCCGCTTCGTCACCGGCACCGACACCGAGGTCGGCAAGACCCGCATCAGCGCGGGCCTGCTGCACTGGTGTGCCCAACAGGGCTGGCACAGCGCCGGGCTCAAGCCGGTCGCGGCCGGCACGAGCCTGATCAACGGCCAGCGGGTCAACGAGGACGTGCGGGCTTTGCGCGAAGCGGGTTCGCTGCCCCTGAGCGACGCCGAGGTCGGCCCCTACCAGTTCGACGCCGCCTGCGCACCGCACATCGCGGCGGCGCTGGAAGGCCGCGCCATCGAGCGCGAGGTGATCGTGCGGGCCGCGCGCGATCTCGCCGCGCGCGCCGACGCACTGATCGTCGAAGGCGTGGGCGGCTTCTGCGTTCCGCTCGGCCCGGATTGGGACACAGCCGACCTGGCGCAGGAGCTCGGTCTGCCCGTGCTGCTGGTGGTCGGCCTGCGCCTGGGCTGTATCAACCACGCCCTGCTCACGGCCGAAGCGGTGCGCGCGCGCGGCCTGCGACTGATTGGCTGGATCGGCAACGTCGTTGACGCAACCATGCCCTGGATCGATGAGAACATCGCCTGTCTGCGCACGCGCCTCGCGCAGCAGCATGGCGCGCCCTGCCTCGGTGTCGTGCCCCGACTGCCCGACCCAACCCCGCGAGAGGTGGTGGCGCACCTGGACGTCGCGGCGCTGCGTGCCGTGTTCGCCAAGCCCTGAATTTTCTGGAAGGACCTGAAGTGAAAGACCACCCCCGAAGCGCCTTCGGCGCCTCCCCCTCAAGGGGGCGCCACCAGCGGCCCGGCAAAGCCGGTTCCGCGGTGGCCCCCGTCTGTGCCGTCTGCTTCCATGCGCGGCAGGTCGCGCGCAGCGCGGTGGAGCAACTGAGATGAGCATCGTCACCCCCATCGACGTCTCGAAGCTGCGCTCTCGCGCCGCCCTCGCGCCCAGCACCCCGGCCGCGACGCGCTGGAGCGTCGCCGAAGTCGAAGCCCTGTTCGCCCTGCCCTTCATGGACCTGCTGCACCGGGCCCAGCAGCTGCACCGCGAACACTTCGACCCCAACGAGGTCCAGCTGTCCACCCTGC
>Ga0187892_10004515_pt1 | contig 23233 bp, 18 predicted proteins | sample MA1701073metaG_FD_139345 | JGI IMG/M metagenome (GOLD analysis project Ga0187892, IMG submission 139345) | Bio-ooze microbial communities from a basaltic lava cave in the Kipuka Kanohina Cave System on the Island of Hawaii, USA - MA170107-3 metaG ... | reverse complement strand
CGGCGCGAAGAGATCCACCATGCGCGCGTCGAGCGTGGCGGCGCGCGCCCGCGTGCGCGCCCAGTCACGGAGCTCCTTCACGCGCTCTTCGTAGGTCTCGTAGAGCGGCACGGTCTCCTGGATCGCGTTCGCGAGGTCGTTCTCGCCGAGCTCGCGGCGCTCGGCGAAGGCCTTGTAGAGCCCGGACGCCACCACCTGCTCGAGCTCGGCGCCCGAGAGCCGGAGCGCGCGCGCAGCCAGCTCGGCGAGCGGGTACTGCTTGGGATCGCGGCCGCGCTTCGTGAGGTGGATGGCGAGGATCTCGACGCGCTCGGTCTCGGTCGGCAGGTCCACGAAGAACAGCTCGTCGAAGCGGCCGCGGCGGAGCAGCTCCGGCGGGAGCGCCGTCACGTCGTTCGCCGTCGCCACCACGAACACCGGCGCGCTCTTCTCGGCGAGCCAGGTGAGGAAGGCGCCGAACACGCGGCTCGCGGAGGGATCGCGGTCGGTCGCGGCGAAGCCCTTCTCGATCTCGTCGATCCAGAGAACCGCGGGCGCGAGCGACTCGGCCACCGCGGTGGCCTCGCGCATGGTGACCTCGGGGCTGCGGCTGCGGTCGCCGAACGCGGCGGCCAGGTCGAGGCGCAGGAGCGGGAAGCGCCAGGCGCGCGCCACGGCCTTGGCGGAGAGCGACTTGCCGCAGCCCTGGACGCCGAGGAGCAGGAGCCCGCGCGGCACCGGGAGCCCGAACGCGCGCGCCTCGGCGCCGAAGGCGCGCCGGCGCTCGGCCAGCCAGCGCTTCAGCTCGCCGAGCCCGCCGACCTGGGAGAGGTCCTCCGAGGCGTCCTGGAACGAGAGCGCGGGCACGCGGCGGAGCGCCTTCTGCTTCTCGCGCAGGACGTGCGCGACCGCGCCGCCGTCGAGCGCGCCGGCCGCGAGCCAGGCCTTGCGGAACACGCGCACCGCCTCGGCGCCCGTGAGCCCGAGCGCCGCGCGCACGCAATCATCGAGCACCTCGGCGGGCGGCGCGTCCGCGGCGCCCGCGCCGGCCACGCGTTCGAAGAGCCGGCGGAGCTCGTCTGCAGTCGGCAGCGGGAGCGTGAGCCGGCTGGCCTCGCGCTCGAGCTCGAGCGGGAGGTCCACGACCGGGCCGACCAGCACGACCGTCTGCTTCCGCTGCGCGAGGCGCGGGAGCGCGTCGCGGAGGCGCCGCACCGCGGCTGTCTCGGCGAGCACCGCCTGCGCGTCGAGCACGGCCAGCACGAGCGGCTTCTCGAGCACCTCGAGCTCGCGGAACCCCAGATCGAGCGAGCCGGCGCCGCGCCCCTCGACGCCGCCGGCGAGCGACCAGCTCGTGAAGCCGCGCTCCGCCTGGCCGGCCGCGCGCTCGAGCACGCGGAGGGCGCGCTCCTCCTCGAAGGTCTCGAGCACGAGCACGCGGTAGCCCGCGCGGAGCAGCCAGACGAGCTCCTTCTCGGTGGCGTCGGACGGCTGGGCCTTCACAGGGCCTCCGCCGTGAGCCGCACCACCTCCTCGAAGGTGGTGGTGCCGTCGGCGAGCTTGCGAATCGCGGCCTCGCGGAGCGTCTCCATGCCTTCGACGCGCGCGGCGTGGGTGAGCTCGTTCGCGTCCTTGCCCTCGATCAGGAGCGCGCGGACGCGGCGGCCGACGTCGAGCATCTCGAAGACGCCGCTCCGCCCGTAGAGGCCGGTGTGCCGGCACTCCGGGCAGCCCTCGCCCCAGCGCGCCTTCAGGGCCTCGCGCCGCTCGACCGGCACCTTGAGGCCGAGCGCGTCCACCTGCGCAGGCGCGAGGAAGCCGTCCACCCCGCAGTGAGGGCAGATCTTGCGGAGGAGCCGCTGCGCCAGCACGCCGCGCAGCACGCTCGCGAGCAGGAAGCGCTCGACACCGAGCTCGACGAGCCGCGTGATGGCGCCGGCCGCGTCGCGGGTGTGCACCGTGGAGAACACGAGGTGGCCGGTGAGCGCGGCCTGCACCGCCATCTGCGCGGTCTCGGGGTCGCGGATCTCGCCCACCATGATCACGTCCGGGTCCTGGCGCAGGATCGCGCGGAGGGCGCTCGCGAAGGTCACTTCCACCTGGCGCTGCACCTGCACCTGGCAGAAACGCGGATCCACCATCTCGATCGGATCCTCGACGGTGGTGATGTTCACCTCGGGGCCCGCGAGGTAGCGGAGCGTGGAGTAGAGCGTGGTGGTCTTGCCCGAGCCGGTGGGGCCGGTGACGAGCACGAGGCCGGAGGGCGAGGTGATCCAGCGCTCGAAGCGCTCGCGGTCGTCGCGCGACATGCCGAGCTCGCGCAGGTCGGTCATCAGCACGGTCGGGTCGAAGACGCGGATCACGAGCTTCTCGCCGTGGGCGGTCGCGAGGCTCGCCACGCGGAGCTCGACCTCGCGGTCGGAGCGCCAGGTCTTGATGCGGCCGTCCTGCGGGCGGCGGCGCTCGGCGATGTCCATGCGCGCCAGCACCTTGATGCGCGAGGTGACGGCGCCGTGGACCTTCATCGGGAGCTTCTCGATGTCGTGCAGGATCCCGTCGATGCGGAAGCGGATCACCGCGTCCTTGTCGCGCGGCTCGAGGTGGATGTCGGAGGCGCGCTGGTCGAAGGCGTAGTTGAGCAGATAGTCCACCGCCGCGATCACGTGCTCGTCGCTCTGGCCGGCGAGCTCCTCGTTGCTGCGGAGCTGCACGAACGGCGCTAGCGCGGCGGAGGCGGTGCCATCGGCGAGCTGCGAGGCAGCGCGCGTGACGCTCGAGCGGAAGCCGTAGACGCGGTCGATGATCGAGAGCACGTCGCGCTTCGCGGCGACGACCACCTCGAGCGGTCGGCGGATCAGCGGCTCGAGCGACTCGCGGAGCGCCGCATCGAAGGGGTCGGTCACCGCGAGCACGAGCGTCTCGCCGCGCTCGGCGATCGGCACCACCGCGTGCCGCCGCGCGAAGGGGCGCGAGAGCGTCCGCGTCACGAGCGCGCCGTCGATCTTGAGCGGATCGATCTTCAGGTAGGGGACGTCGGCGGCCTGTGCGAGACACTCCGCGACGGCGTCCTCGTCGAGCATGCGGCGCGGATCGAGCACGTTCGGCGTGCGCGACGCGGCCACGATCTCGGCCGGCGACACCTCGTAGCGCGACGCGGCCTGGGAGCGGACGGAGCCGACCTTCTCCTTCAGCACCTGGCTCGCGAGCGTGCGGGCGCGCGCCGCGACGTCCTGGGCGCGCTCGTTCGCGAGGCGGCCGCTCTTCACGAGCAGCGCGAGCAGGTCCTCCAGGCCAATGGCCGCGCGCAGCTCGGCCTCGGGCGCATCTCGCTTCGGCATGCGCTCGTATCGGCCCTTCGTGCGCGCGGGTTGATCCTTCCACCGGGTCCTGCTGCAGGCGGCAACGGAGCCCCCTACCCTGCCGTCGCCATGACGCAATCCATCCGTTTCGGCGTCACCCTCCCTCAGATCAAGCGCAGCTGGGCCGAGGCGAGCTCCGCGGCGAAGACCTTCGACGCGCTCGGCTTCCACTCGGTCTGGGTGTGCGACCACGTGTACGGCGTCCCTGCGCCGCAGCTCCCGATCTTCGAAGCGTGGACGGAGCTGGCGGCCGTGGCGGCGATCACCGAGCGCGTCGAGCTCGGCACGCTCGTGACGCCGCCGTTCTTCCGGAACCCGGCCGTCCTGGCCAAGCAGATCGCGACGCTCGACCACGTCTCGGGCGGGCGCGCGTGCCCGGGCTTCGGCGCAGGCTGGTTCGCGGCGGAGTTCGAGAGCTACGGCATGCCGTTCCCGAAGACGGGGGAGCGCCTGCGTGCGCTCGACGAGATGCTCGAGATCCTGCGCGGCCTCTGGACGCAGGAGAAGACGAGCTTCGAGGGCCGCCACTTCCGGGTGAAGGACGCCGTCTGCGAACCCAAGCCCGTGCGGCCGCCTCGCATCCTGGTGGGCGGCGGCGGCGAACGCGTGCTGATGGGCATCGCCGCGAAGCACGCGGACGTCTGGAACAACATGGCCGTCTTCCAGGCCCAGCTCGGGAAGAAGGTCGAGGCGCTGCGCCGGCGCTGCGACGAAGTGGGGCGCGACTTCGGCACGCTGGAGATCTCGCAGCAGTGCACCGTGGTGATCGCCGAGACCGAGGCGCTCGCGCAGGAGCAGCTCGCAAAGGCGGGCAGGGTGTACGGCGGGCACATGGGCGCAGCGCTCGCCGAGCACGGGATCTGGGGCACGCCGGAGCGCGTGATCGAGTGCATCGAGCGCCACCGCGCGCTCGGCTGCTCGGGCTTCGTGATCGAGTTCTTCGGCCGCGACACCCGTGAGCCGGCGCGCCTCTTCGCGGAGACGGTGCTCCGGCACTACCGGGTCTGAGTTGACATGGTGACACGGGGACGGAGTTGAAATTCAACTTTCGCCCCGTGGGCGTGCAACAGTAGATCTGGCCCCGACCCCCGGCGGACGCGACATTGAATCGCCGCCCCTGGGTCCCGCGGAGGCGTAATGGCGCGCCGCATCCGCCTCGATGGCCCTGCCCTCGCGCATCATGTGATGATCCACGCGCTCGGGGATGACGCACTCTTCGTCGACGTCGATGACCGCCAGGACCTCGTCGATCGCGTCGCTCGCATCTTCCCGGAGTGCGGCGCCCGTTGCTTCGCGTGGGCGCTCATGTCCAACCATGGGCACTTCGTGGTTCAGACACTTGAGGGCGCGCTCTCCCGCGTCATGCGGCGTCTGAACACGGGCTATGCCGTCCGCTTCAACCGGCGCCATGGGCGCCGTGGCTACGTGTTCATGGACCGCTTCAAGTCGCGCATCGCGGAGAGCGAGGCCGACCTCATGACGTTGATCCGCTACGTGCACCGGAACCCGCTCGAAGCCGGCATCGTGGGATCGCTCGAGGCGCTGGCGGCGTATCCGTGGTCCGGCCATGCTGCGCTCGTCGGCGCACGTCCCCCGCACCGCTTCGAGGCCGTGGAGGCAGCTTTATCGCTGTTCGGCCCCGACGTGCAGAGCGCCCGCTCCAGGCTGACGACCTGGATGACACGCGCCGAGGACGCAGGCGGAGCGCCGCACCTCGTCCGGCCGAGCCCCGATCCTACTGCCGGCGCGCCGGCCAACGACCTCCCCGACCTGATGCGGGCAGCCAGCGAGCACTACGAGCTCGCCCCGGGCGCGCTGGCGTCGGGCGCGAAGATCCCGCGCGTCGCCCGGGCCCGCGCGGCGGTTGCGTACGTGGCAGTCGTCGAGTTGGGCGCCAGAGGTGCGGCGGTGGCGCGCACGCTCGGGGTGACCCGCGCCGCGATCAGCAAGGCGCTCGAGCGCGGGCGGCGAGCGTGCGCTGAGGACGCGTTCCGGTTCGACGCGCCAAGGCGCCAGCGGCGGAACGAAAGTTGAATGTCAACTCCGTCCCTGCGTCAACTTCAACCTGCCCGCAGGGCCTTCGCCATCTGCTCGAGGGCGCGCGTGAGCAGCGCGCGCGAGGTCGCGAAGTTGATGCGCACGAAGCCCTCCCCCGGCGGGCCGAAGGTCGGGCCCGCGCTGAGGCCGACCTTCGCGCGCTCCAGGAAGAAGCGCTGCGGAGAGGGCGCGAGCCCGAGCGCGCGGCAGTCGAGCCACGCGAGGTAGGTGCCCTCGGGCGCGAAGTGGCGCACGCCGGGAAGCTCCGCTGCCACGAACGCGGCCACGAAGTCGCGGTTCGCCTCGAGGTACGGCAGCACCTCGTCGAGCCACGGGTCCGCATGGCTCCACGCCGCCTCGAGTGCGAGGATGCCGAGACCCCCGAGCCCGCCACGCAGGTGGCGATCGAAGCTGATGAAGCGCTTCCGGAGCGCCTCGCTCCCGAAGATCGCGAGCCCGACGCGCAGGCCCGCGATGTTGAACGCCTTCGAGCCGGCCGTCAGCGTGATGGTGCGCGCCTCGACCTCGGGTGAGAGCGACGCGATCGGCACGTGCCGCCCGCCGCGGTAGACGAGATCGGCGTGGATCTCGTCGGACACGATCACGAGGTCGTGCTCGAGCGCCACCTTCGCGATCGCCTCGAGCTCGCCCCGCTTGAGGACGCGGCCGGTCGGATTGTGCGGGTTGCAGAGGAAGAGCATCCGCGCGCGCGCCGCCTGCGAGCGCAGCCCCTCGACGTCCACCGCGAAGCCCTGCGCGGTCTCGCGCAGCGGGTTCGCGAGCAGCGTCCGGCCGAGGTTCTCGATGGCGCCGAGGAAGGGCGGATAGATCGGCGTCTGCACGATCACGCCGTCGCCCGCCGCGGAGAACTGCGAGATCGCGACGTACATGCCCTGCACGACCTCGCTGATCAGCTCGACCCGCCGCGGATCGACCGTCCAGCCGTACCGGCGCTGCGCGCGCTCCGCGAAGAGCTGCGGGAGCCGCGTGGGACGCGGGTGCAGCGGGTAGCCGGTGTCGCCGACGTCGAGCGCGCGCTGGAGCCGCCGCCGGATCGGCTCGGCGCACGGATAGTCCATGTCGGCGACCCAGAGCGGCAGCACGTCGGGCGGATACTCGTGCCACTTCTCGCCGGTCCGCTGGCGGAGCACGTCCTCGGAGAGCGCTTCGAGCCGCGCGGGCGGATTCCGGAGCGCCGCTTCCACGCGCGCGAGCGCGCTCGCGACGACCGCGGCGCCGGGGAGCGGCTCCCGGAGCCCGGCGCGCCCCGCGTAGCCGGCGAGATCGCGGCGGAGCTCGGCGAGCGTCCAGTCGAGCGACTCGACGGCGAGCGGGAGCTCGGTGACCTCGTCCCTCCCGGCCGCGTCGAGGTGCCAGTGCGCACCGTGCGCGAAGCAGTCGAAGCGCAGCAGCTCGTAGCCGTCGGCGGCGCGAAGCACGCGCAGGGTCGGACCGCCCGCGGGACCGGGGCTCCGGTGCTCCACCTCGAGCCGGAGCTTTCCTAGCGTCTCGACGAGCGTCACCGACATGGCCGCAGTGTAGCCGGGGGTCCCCCACAGGCCGGGCTCGACCGCGCGCACCATCGCGTCGAGGTCGAGCCCGCCGCCCAGAAACGCGTCGATCTGCGCGCACCCGGGCACGGGGTCCTGCACCAGCGCCGCGCTGTCCACGCGGAGCAGCGCGACGTCGGGGCGCGCCGCGAGCGCGGCGAGCGTCTCGTCGAGCTGCGCCAGCGTGATCACGGCGAGCCGCTCGGGCGCGAGTGTGCCGGCGGGCTCGCCCGTGCGCGCGAGCATGCGCTCCTGGGACGCGACGCTGGCAGCCGGGTCGCGCTCCGCGACGAGCACGCGATAGCGTGGGCCGGCGGGCAGCGCGGGCGCCAGCACGTGCACGACCTTGAGCGCGCGCCCGGTCGCCGCGCGTATGAGCGCACTCGCCGCGGGGTCTCGGCCCAGGCGTTTCAGCGCGGTGTGCTCGAGGTAGCCGCGGCGGTTCGACGCATCGGGCGCGCGCACGCCGTCGCTCGTCGCGGGAACGCCGCCCGCGGCGAGGACCTGCATCAGGAGCGAGGTCCCCGAGCGCGGCGCGCCGGTCACCACGGTCACGAAGTCCCGCGCCACGGGAACCACTCTACCGGGCGCCCGAGAAAGCTCCCGAGAGCCCTCTGTAGGGCTCGCCCGAACCGCTAGGATGCCCCGCGAGCCGCGCCCGATGACTGCCCGCCACGTGAAGACCCTCGATCCCGACTCGCTTCCCCGCCATTTCGAAGCGGCCGAGGCGGAGCGTCGCTGGGACGAGGCGTGGCAGAAGAGCGGCACCTACCACTGGGACGAGGCGGACGCGACGCGGCCCGACTACGTGGTGGACACGCCGCCGCTCACCGTCTCGGGCTCGCTCCACATCGGCCACGCCTTCAGCTTCAGCCAGACCGACATGGTCGCCCGCTTCCAGCGCATGCGCGGCCGGAACGTCTTCTACCCGATGGGCTGGGACGACAACGGCGTGCCCACCGAGCGGCGCGTGCAGAACCTGTTCCACGTGCGCTGCGACCCGGCGCTGCCGCGCGAGCCGGGCCTCCGCCTCGAGCCGCTCCCGGAGAAGGACCCGGCCCGCAAGGAGCCGCCGCGCGTGATCTCGCGCGCCGACTTCATCGACCTCTGCGCGCGTGTCACCGCCGAGGACGAGAAGGCCTTCCTCGAGGTGTGGCACCGCGTCGGCCTCTCGGTGGACTGGCGCACCGAGTACGCCACGATCGACCGCCGCTGCCGGCAGCTCGCGCAGCTCTCGTTCTGGGACCTCTTCCAGAAGGGCCACGTCTACACGAGCGACGCGCCCTTCATGTGGGACGTGGACTTCCAGATGGCCGTGGCGCAGGCGGAAGTCGAGGACCGCGAGAAGCCGGGCGCCTGGTACGACCTCGAGTTCGGCGTCGAGGGCGGCGGGGGCTTCGTCGTCTCGACCACGCGCCCGGAGCTCCTCGCAGCGTGCGTGGGAGTCGCCGCGCACCCCGCGGACGCGCGCTACCGCGCGCTCTTCGGCAAGCGCGCGATCACACCCCTCTTCCGCGCGCCGGTGCCGATCTTCCCGAGCGAGCGCGCCGACCCCGAGAAGGGGAGCGGCATCCTGATGGTCTGCACGTTCGGCGACGCGAGCGACGTCGAGTGGTGGCGCGAGCAGGGCCTTCCGCTCCGCCAGGTGATCGGCCGCGACGGCCGGCTCCAGCGCGTGCGCTTCGGCGAGGGGAGCTTCGCGAGCCTCGACCCCGGCGCGGCGAACCAGGCCTTCGCCGAGCTCGCCGGGAAGACGGTGGCGCAGGCGCGCCGGAAGAGTGTCGAGCTGCTGCGCGAGCCGGCAGCCTCGGCCACGGGCCAGGGCGCGCCGCTCCAGCGCGAGCCCCGCTCGATCCAGCACTCGGTGCGCTTCTACGAGAAGGGCGACAGCCCGCTCGAGCTCCTCCCGACGCGGCAGTGGTTCGTGCGCCTCCTCGACAAGAAGGACGCGCTCCTCCAGAAGGGCGCCGAGATCGCCTGGCACCCCGAGCACATGCGGAAGCGCTTCGAAGACTGGACGCGGAACCTCGCGTACGACTGGTGCATCTCGCGGCAGCGCTACTTCGGTGTGCCGATCCCGGTCTGGTATCCGCTCGGCGCGGACGGCGCGCACGACTACGCGCGGCCGATCGTGGCCGCGCGCGAGACGCTCCCTGTGGACCCGATGACGGACGTGCCGCCCGGCTATCAGGCGGGGCAGCGCGGCAAGCCCGGAGGCTTCGCCGGCGAGGCCGACATCTTCGACACCTGGTTCACGAGCTCGCTCACGCCGCTGATCGGCTCCGGCTGGCGCCGCGAGCCCGCGCGGCACGCGCGGCTCTTCCCGGCGGACCTCCGGCCGCAGAGCCACGAGATCATCCGCACCTGGGCGTTCTACACGATCGCGAAGGCGCTGCTCCACGAGAACCAGGTGCCGTGGCGGCACGTCGCGATCTCGGGCTGGATCCTCGACCCCGACCGCAAGAAGATGTCGAAGAGCCTCGGCAACGTGGTGACGCCGCTGCCGCTCATCGAGCAGTTCGGCGCGGACACGCTGCGCTACTGGGCGGGGAGCGCCCGCCTCGGCGTCGACACGGCGTTCGACGAGAACGTGCTCCGCGTGGGCAAGCGGCTCGGGACGAAGCTCTGGAACGCGAGCAAGTTCGTGCTCTCCCAGGAGGGGCCGCCGGGCGCGGTCACGTCCGAGCTCGACCGCGCCTTCGTCGCCGAGCTCCGCACTCTGGTCGAGCGCGCCACTACGGACTTCGAGCAGTACGAGCACGCCGACGTGCTGAAGGCGGTCGAGGCCTTCTTCTGGACCCGCTTCACCGACACGACCATCGAGCTGGTGAAGGCGCGCTCGCGCGGCGAGGACGCCGCCGGCCGCGCCTCCGCGGTGGCCGCGCTCCGCCTCGGGCTCGACGTGCTGCTGCGCCTCTTCGCGCCCTTCCTGCCCTACGTGACCGAGGAGATCTGGTCGTGGGCATTCGCTACCGAGAAGGGCCAGCCCTCGATCCACCGCGCGCCCTGGCCCGGCCCGGCCGACTTCGCCGGCGTGGCCCCCCCGGAGCACGCGGGCAGCCTCGGCGTCGCGATCCAGGGCCTCGCCGCCCTCAACAAGGCGAAGGCGGACGGCGCGGTGTCGATGGGGCGCGAGGTCGAGTTCCTCCGCCTCGCCGCGGCACCCGCCACACTCGACGAGCTCGCGCGCGTGGCCGGCGACGTGTTCTCGGCCGCGCGGGTCGCGCACCACGAGTTCGTGGCCGATCCTGCGCTCGAGCCGGGCGCGTTCGCCGTGCGTGAGGCGCGCTTCGCGCCGCGCCAGGATCGAGACTGAGCGGCATGCTCCAGAGCGCGATCGAGCGACTCGGCGCCGCCGCCACACACCTCGTGTTCGAGCTCGGGCGCATGGCGAGCTTCCTCGCGGTGCTCGTGCTGCAGCTCTTGAAGCCCCCGTTCCGTTTCCGCCGGCTGGTGCGTGAGACCTACGACAGCGGCGTGCTCTCGCTCGCGCTCGTGTGCGCGTCGGGGCTCACCGTGGGCCTCGTGCTCGGCCTCCAGCTCCACAGCGTGCTCGTGCGCTTCGGGGCCGAGGAGAGCCTCGGCGCCGCGATCGGGCTCACGCTGATCCGCGAGCTCGGGCCGGTGCTGACCGGCCTGCTCGTGACGGGTCGCGCGGGCTCCGCGATGGCGACCGAGATCGCGGTGATGACCGCGACCGAGCAGATCGACGGAATGCGCACGATGGCGATCGACCCGATGCACTTCGTGGTCGGCCCGAAGGCGCTCGCGATCACGCTCGCGATGCCGCTCCTCTCCTCCCTGTTCATCGTCTTCTCGATCATCGGCGCGTACCTCGTCGCGGTGCAGCTCCTCGGGCTCGACGCCGGGGTCTACTTCTCCAGCATGAACGATGCCGTCGAATTCCGTACCGACATCGTCGGGAGCCTGCTCAAAGCCCTCGTGTTCGGGGCCCTCATCGCCCTGGTCGCCACCTTCCGCGGCTACCACAGCGGCCGCAGCGCCGAAGCCGTCGGCCGCGCCACCACCTCCACCGTCGTCACCGCATCGGTGTGCATCCTGCTCGCCGACTACGTGGTGACGTCGCTCTGGGAGTTCTGAATGCAGACCTCGCCGTCTCGCGATCTCGCCGTGGGCCTGTTCGTGCTGATCGGGCTCGCGGCGCTCGCCTACCTCACGCTCCAGGTGGGAGGCCTCTCGACGACGGGCGGCCTCGTGCTCCACGCGAACTTCACCCAGATCGGAGGGCTCGCGGAGCGGGCACCGGTCGTGATCTCGGGCGTGAAGGTAGGCCGGGTGGAGAAGATCGAGCTGTCCGACGACCTCGACGCGCGCGTGACGCTCGAGGTGGACGACCACCTGAAGCTGCCGGTGGACACGAGCGCCTCCATCCGCACCGCGGGCCTGCTCGGCAACCAGTTCATCGAGCTCGAGCCCGGCGCCGAGGACGCGCTCCTGACGTCGGGTGGTGAGATAGCGCTCACGGAGAGCGCGCTCAGCATCGAGAAGCTGGTGGGCTCGCTCGTTCACGACGCAGGGCTGAGCGGAGACGAGGAGGCGACGCAGTGAAGCGGAATCGGTCGGGAATCGGGGCGGCGCTCGCGGCCGCGTGGCTCGCGAGCGCGTGCGCCACCGCACAGAATCCCGACCCCTGGCGCGGGTACAACGAGCCGGTGTTCGGGTTCAACGACGCCCTCGACCGCTTCCTGCTGGGCCCGGTCGCGCGCGGCTGGGACTGGCTGCTGCCGGGCTTCGCGCTGACCGGCGTGGACAACTTCTTCCGCAATCTGGACATGCCGCGCACCTTCGTGAACGACCTGCTCCAGGCGAAGCCGGTGGACGCGGTGCACGACGTGGGTCGCTTCGTGACGAACTCGACGGTCGGCGTGGCCGGCTTCGTGGACGTGGCCTCGATGATCGGGATCCGCGAGAACCGCGAGGACTTCGGCCAGACGCTCGGCCGCTGGGGCACGCCGGCCGGGCCCTATGCGCTCCTGCCGGTGTTTCCGTTCCGCTGCACCGTGCGCGACTGGCTCGCCTATCCGCTCGACCTCGCACTGGATCCCCTGCTCGTGCTCGCGTTCGTCACCGACGTTCCCGTCTACGGCAGTGGGGTCGTGGACGTGGTCAACCGGCGCGCGATCAACGACGAGCAGATCGAAGAAAACCGCCGCGAGGCGATCGACTGGTACGTGTTCGTGCGCGACGCTTGCCTACAGGACCGCGAGGGCGACGTGAACGACGGGGCCGTGCGCAGCGTCGAAGGCGAGGAGGATCCGTATGAGTTCGAGGAGTAGCACGCGACGAGCCCTCGGCGTCGGGCTCGCGCTCGCGCTCGGCGCCGGCGCCGCCCAGGCTTCGGACACGGACGAGGCGCGGAAGGCGATGGAGCGGACCGTCGCCGACGTGCTCGTCGTGCTCGGGGACGACTCGCTCCCGCTCCAGGCGAAGCGCGACCGAATCCAGGCCATCGCGTATGAGCGCTTCGACTTCGTCACGATGTCGAAGCTGGTGCTGAAGCGCGACTGGAAGAAGTTCGACGCCGCACAGCAGCAGGAGTTCGTCGCCGAGTTCAAGGAGCACCTCTCGGCGCGCTACGGCGAGAACCTGGGCCGCTACGAGCGCGAGCGGGTCGAGGTGACGAGCGACCGGAAGGAGACCAACGGCGACGTCACCGTGAAGACCGTGATCCGCGGCGGGAAGTACGACGGCACACCGGTGGACTACCGGCTCCGGAACGCGTCGGAGTGGCGCGTGATCGACGTGGTGATCGAGAACGTGAGCCTGGTCTCGAGCTTCCGGCAGCAGTTCTCCGACGTGCTCCAGAAGAGCGGCCCGACGGGCGTCCTCGCGAAGCTGAAGGAGCGGAACGCCGCGCGCGCGGCCGCGAAGGCCGCAGGGACCTGAGCCCCGCTAGGCGCTCCGCCGGGCGCGGACGGCCGCGGCGAGCCGCTCGAAGATCGGGAGCGTGCCCTCCCAGCCGACGCAGGCGTCGGTGATGCTCTGGCCGTACACCATCGCGCCGTGCGGGTCCCAGTCCTGCCGGCCGTCCACGAGGAAGCTCTCGAGCATCACGCCGAACAGCGCGCGGCTGCCGTGCTCCACCTGCTCGGCGACAGAGCCCGCGACTTCACCCTGCCGCGCGTACTGCTTGCTCGAGTTGCCGTGGCTGCAGTCGATCATGATCCGGTGCGGGAGGCCCGCCTTGTCGAGCTGCTTGCAGACCGCCGCGACGCTCTTCTCGTCGTAGTTCGGCCCGCGCTCGCCACCGCGCAGGATCACGTGCGTGTCGTCGTTGCCACGCGTCGCCACGATCGCGGCGACGCCCTGCTTGGTCACCGACAGGAATTGGTGCGGGTTCGCCGCGGCGCGGATCGCGTCCACCGCCACCTGCACGTTCCCGTCGGTCGCGTTCTTGAAGCCGACCGGCATCGAGAGGCCCGAGGCGAGCTCGCGGTGCACCTGGCTCTCCGTGGTGCGCGCGCCGATCGCGCCCCAGGAGACGAGGTCCGCGATGAACTGGGGGCTGATCGGGTCGAGGAACTCGCAGCCGACGGGGATCCCGCGTTCCGCGAGGTCGAGCAGCAGGCGGCGCCCGATGCGGAGCCCTGCGTTGATCGCGAAGCTCTCGTCGAGGTGCGGGTCGTTGATCAGGCCCTTCCAGCCGACCGTGGTCCGCGGCTTCTCGAAGTAGACGCGCATCACGATCAACAGGTCGGCGGCCCGGCGCGCGGCCTCCCCGCCGAGGCGGCCGGCGTACTCGAGCGCCGCCTTCGGGTCGTGGATCGAGCAGGGGCCGACCACGACGAGCAGGCGGTCGTCGCGGCCGGCCAGCACGGCCTGGATCTGCGCGCGACCCTCCGCGACCGTGCGCGAGCTCCGCTCCCCGAGCGGGAGCTCCTCCATCAGGATCGCCGGCGGGATCAGCGGCCTGAGATTCTGGATCCGGAGGTCGTCGGTCTCGAAGATCATGAAGCGGAGGAAGGTAGGGACGCCCCCTCCCCTCGCCAAGGTGCGGCGGGGTCCAGTCGGGGAGAGGACCGGCCGATAGCACGGCGGCCATGTCCCAGGCGCCGCTCCCGCTGCTCGGCCGCATCGCGCTCCACCTGAAGCTGATCGATGCGGACCAGCTCGCCGAGGCGACCCGGCTCCAGGGTCGCTCCGGCGGCGAGAAACGCCTCGGCGACATCCTCGTCGAGTCCGGCATGCTGACCCCCGCGCAGCTCGAGCAGGTGCTGCGCGCGCGCCAGCAGATCATCGCGAAGCAGCGCGCCAAGGCCGCCGTGGAGAGCGCCCTCCCGGAGCCCGAGCCCGCGGGCGCGAGCGCTCCGGCGAAGAGCAGTCCCCGAGCCACGCCCGTCGCGCGCGTCGCGGTGCGCAGTGAGGCGGCGCCCCGCAAGGCGGCGGCTCCCCGCGCGCGCGAGCCGGCCGCGCCCGCCGCGGGCGACCTCCTCGGGCTCCTCCGCGCGGGCATCGAGCGCGGCGCGAGCGACATCCACGTGCACGCGGGGATGCCGCTCAAGCTCCGGCTGCACGGCCGCTTCGAGACGCTCGGCGAGGCGCCGATCGCGCCCGAGACCGCCGAGCACATGCTGCGCTCCGCGTTCACGCCGGCGCAGGCCGAGCGCTTCGACGAGCGGGGCGAGGTGGACTTCGCCTGGACCGTGCCCGGCGTCGGCCGCTTCCGCGCAAACGTCTACCGCCAGCTCCGCGGCGTGGACGGCGTGTTCCGCGCGCTCCCGGCCCGCGTGCCGACGCTCGACGAGCTCGGCCTCCCGACCGCGCTCGCGAAGTTCACGAACCACCACCAGGGCCTCGTGCTCGTCACCGGGCCCGCAGGCTGCGGTAAGTCCTCGACGCTCGCGGCGCTCGTGGACCTGATCAACGAGGAGCGCCGCGAGCACGTCCTCACGATCGAGGACCCGATCGAGGTGCTCCACCCGCCGAAGCGCTGCGTCGTGAACCAGCGGACGGTCGGCCCCCACACCGGCTCGTTCGCGCGCGCGCTCCGCGCCGCGCTGCGCGAGGACCCCGACGTGATCGTGATCGGCGAGCTCCGCGACCTCGAGACGATCTCGCTCGCGCTCACCGCCGCCGAGACCGGCCATCTGGTGTTCGCGACGCTCCACACGAGCGGCGCGATCCGCACCTTGAACCGCGTGGTCGGTGCGTTCCCCGCCGACCAGCAGGAGCAGGTGCGCAGCATGGTGTCCGAGTCGCTCCTCGTGGTGATCTCGCAGCGCCTGGTGCCGACGGCCGACGGGCGGCGCCGCGTGGCCGCGCTCGAGGTGCTCGTGAACAACAAGCCGGTCGCGAACCTGATCCGCGAGAACAAGACCTTCCAGCTCCAGTCCATCCTCCAGATGGGCGCGGCGCACGGCATGTGCCTGATGGACGACTCGCTCGCGCGCCTCGTGCGCGAGAAGCAGGTCGCGCGCGAGGAGGCGCTCCGCCACTGCGAGGACGCGCGGAGGATCCCCTGATGCCCGAGCTGGACCGGTTGCTGCGGCACCTCAAGGAACGGGGCGGGTCGGACCTGCACCTCGCGGCGGGCCGGGAGCCGCGCGTGCGCGTGCGCGGCGCGCTCGAGTCCGTGCCGGACTGGGGCGTGCTGGACGACGGGCAGCTCCGCGCGCTCCTCGAGCCGGTCGCGAGCGAGCGCTGCTGGCGAGAGTGGCTCGAGACGCACGACGTTCGACTTCGCCTACGGCCTCGACGGGGTCGGACGCTTCCGCGCCAACTACTTCGAGCAGGAACACGGGGCGGGCGCGGTCTTCCGGATGATCCCGGAGCAGGTCGTGCCGCTCGAGTCCCTCGCGCTGCCGGCGGTGATCGCGAAGCTCGCGGAGCTCCGGGCCGGCCTCGTGCTCGTCACGGGGCCCACCGGCTCCGGCAAGTCCACCACGCTCGCGGCGGTGATCGACAAGATCAACCGCGAGTCGTCGCGCCACGTCGTCACGATCGAGGATCCGGTCGAGTTCGTGCATGCGAACGCGCGCTCGGTGCTCTCGCATCGCGAGGTGGGCCAGCACACGCGCAGCTTCGCGGATGCGCTGCGGAGCGCGGTGCGCCAGGACGCCGACGTGGTGCTGGTGGGCGAGCTCCGCGACCGCGACACGATCGCGATGGCGCTCGCCGCCGCCGAGATGGGCCTCCTCGTGTTCGGGACGCTCCACACGAGCGGCGCCGCGAAGAGCGTCGACCGCATCGTGGACGCCTTCCCCGCGGCGGAGCAGGGGCAGATCCGGATCAGCCTGTCCGAGTCGCTCGCCGCCGTGGTCTCGCAGCTCCTGCTGCCGAGCCGCGACGGCAAGGGCCGTGTGCCGGTGAACGAGATCCTGCTGCGGACGCCCGGCCTCGCGAACCTGATCCGCGAGGGCAACACGCCGATGATCCAATCGCTCATCCAGTCCGGGAAGAAGGACGGCATGCAGGCGATGGACGACGCGCTCTTCGCGCTCCTCCAGGCCGGCCGCATCGATCCGCGCGAGGCCTATCGCAAGGCCACGGACAAGACGCGCTTCGAGAGCTTTGCCCCGAACGACTGAGCCGGGCGACTACTGGCGTATATGAATGCCGATGCCCGCGGTGTAGCCGGGCGGCGTCTGGAAGCGCTCCGGGGCGATGCGCTTCGGGACGGCCTTAACGATGCGCGTCTCGGTCGCGGGACCTTCCTGCGGGAATGCGCGCACGCGGAGTGGCACGCCCTCGACCCTCTCGACCAGCACGAGCGCGTCGAGCGCCTCGGCGCCGAGCGATTTCGGCAGGAGTGCTGCGACCTCGGCCGTGAACGCCGCGAGCTCGCGCACCGGTGCGAGCGCCTCGGGCGTGACGCCCGCCGCGCCGCGCGGCCCCTCGCAGATCTCCGCGAGGCGCGCGCCGTTCCGGAGCGCGTCGAGGAGCCGGCACGCGATCCCGTTCACTCGGTCGCTCTTGCCGCTCGCGCGGAGCGCCACCTGGGCCGGCGCCCGGTCGCTCCCGAGGAGCCGTTCCGCCGCGCTCCGCTGCGGCTCGGGCAGGGCATCGATCGCCTCGCGCGCGCCGTCCACGCGGCGCGCCACCGCGCGCGCGGTGGCGCGGTCGATGCGGACGACACTCTTCTCGCGATGGTCGAGGACCTCGAGCACGCCCTCCTCGCCGCGGAACACGAGGCCGCGACGCGCGTCGCCGGCCTCGGCGCGAATCCGCCGGCCCTCGACCTCGATCAGGCTCCGCTGCGGCTTCGCCTCGGCCGGAGCGCCGGCGCGCCGCGTCTCGACGGTGATCTCGGTGCCCGCGAGCGCGGCGTGGGCGCCGAGCAGGAGCGCCAGAGCAAGCGCGCGCGCCGTCACGCGTCGCCCGGTACTCGCCGCGACATGCACGCGCCGTCGCGGTGCGCCCAGCAGCTCGCCTCGGACGCGTGGGGATCCGTGCGGAGCGAGCGCACCGCACGCACGTCGCCGGCCTGGTACGCCGCGCGCAGCTGCTCCTGGAAGGCGGGGTCGCGCCCGCCGAGGAGCGCTTGCATGCCGCAGATCTCCCCGAAGCGCGCCGCGAAGCCCGCCGGGCCGCGCTCGAGGAGCAGGATGCGGCCGGCGTGGTCACGCACCACGCGCCGGATCCGGGAAGGCGGGCGGACCGCGGTGATCGGCATCGCGAGGCGCCCGCCGACCCCGACCGCGGCGAGCCAGTGGGGCTGCGGATGCGTGACGCCGCCGTGCACGAACACCACGTCCACCGGCTCGCGCGGCTCGTCCTTCCCGTCGCCGTGGCGCACCTCCACCTGGCGCCAGGGCTTGAGGTTCCGGCGCGCGCGCTCGCAGAGCTCCGGGTCGAGCTCGACGGCGAACACGCGGCCGCGCGGGCCCACGATCTCGGCGAGGACGGCGCTGTAGTACCCGGTCGCGCAGCCGATGTGTGCGACGCGCTCGCCCTCGCGGAGCCCGAGCGAATCGAAGGTTCGCGCGAGGAAGCCGGGCGCGCCGTTGTTCAGCATGCGCGCCGCGTCGATCGCCACAGCCACGTCCTCGTAGAGGCGGCGCGGATCGGCGTCGGGCGTCGAGCGATAACCCGACTCGTCGCCCAGCCCGAGCCAGGGCCCGGGACCGAGGAAGTCCTCGCGCGCGACGCTCGCGAACGCCGCGACCACGCGCGGCGACGCGATGCGGCTCTCCTTGCCGAGCCGCTCGGCGAACGCCGCTCTCACCTCGGCGAGGTCCGTCATGCGTCGCGCGCGCCGAGCAGCGCCGCGTAGCCCTCCCGATACGTGGGGTAGCGGAAGCGGAAGCCGGTGGCGAGGAGACGCGCGTTCGAGCAGCGCTTGTCGCCGCGCGCGCGGGCGCCCGGCTCGCCCTCCTCCGCCGGCGGCGCCGGCACGCCGAGACGCGCCGCGAGCCAGGCGAGCACCTCCGCCTCGCGCGCGGGCTCCGAGTCCACGCCGAGATAGCAGCGCGCGGCGTTCGGGAGCTCCGCGAGGTGCAGGAGCGCTCCGGCCGCGTCGTCGCGGTGGATGCGGTTGGTGAAGCCGCGTGTGGCGCGCGCGGTCCCGCTCGCGACGCGCTCGACGAGCGACGCGCGCCCCGGGCCGTAGAGACCGCCGAGGCGCAGGACCGCAACCGGGAAGGGCGCCGCGTGCGCGCGCGCCTCGCCCTCGAGGAGGCGCCGCCCGGTGAAGCCGCTCGGCTCGGTGGGTGACGTCTCGTCCACCCACGCGCCGTCCTGCTGCGCGTAGACCGCGGTGCTCGAGACGTAGACGAGACGGCGCGGGGGGGTGCGCTGCCGCGCGAGGCGCTCGACGAGCCGCGCCACGCCCGTCACGTAGGCGCGCTCGTAGGCGGCGTCGCTCCGCTCGTCGGCCGCGGCCGCGTAGAAGACGAGGTCCGCCTCGGGGAGCGCCGCGAGGGCGCCCGGCTCCGCGAGGTCCGCGCGGAACGCGCGCACCCCGGCCGGCGCGGGCGCCTCGCTCCGGCGGAGCGCCACGACCTCGGAGCCGGCTCTGACGAGGCGCTCGGCGAGCGCGCCGCCCAGATAGCCCGCGCCCGCAACGAGCGCGCGAGCGCTCAACCCGCCCCCACGCGCGAGAAGTGGTGGAGCACGATGCCCGAGGCCGTCGCGACGTTCAGCGAGTCGAACCCCGCGGCGGTCGGCACCGTGAGCGCGGCGTCCGCGGCGGCGACCGTCTCCGGCGCGAGACCCGCGCCCTCCGCGCCGAAGAGGAGCACCAACCGCTCCGGGCGCGGCCGCGCGCTGCCAAACGCGGCGAGCGGGACCGCGTCCGGCCGCGCCACGCAGGCGAGCACGCTGAAGCCCTCGGCGCGGAGCTTCCCGAGCTCGTCGGGCCAGAGCGAGGCGCGCGCGAAGGGCACCGCCAGCGTGGCCGCTACCGAGACGCGCACCGCCTTGCGGAAGAGCGGATCGGCGCCACCCGGCGCGAGCAGCACGGCGTCGGCGCCGAAGGCGAGCGCGTTCCGGAACACGCTCCCCACGTTCGCGGGATCGCCGAGCCGCTCGATCCCGACCACGAGCCCGCGGCCGGCCTTCGCGAGTCGCGCGAGCGTCTCGACCGGAGGGAGCGCGCCGCGCTCGACGAGCGCGAGGCAGCCCTGGTGGACGTGGTAGCCGGCGATCTCGCAGAGGAGCGCGTGCGGCGCGAGCAGCACGAGCGGCGGCTCGGCGAGCGCGTGGAGCGGGGCTTCGAGCGCCGCGAGCGCGCTCTCCGAGAGGAGGAGCGAGCGCACGCGGAAGCGGCCGCCAGCGAGGAGGCGCTGCACCACGTGCCGGCTCTCGGCGACGAAGAGCCCCTCCTGCTCGAGGAGCTTCCCTTCGCGGAGCTCGCGGTACGGCGCGACGCGCGGATCCGCGAGCGCGGCGATCCGCTCGAGTCTCAACTCGCGCCGCGCAGGTGCCGGAGCACGTGCTCCACTTCCTCGGCGGAGCCGAGCACGACCGGGATTCGCTGGTGGAGCTTGCCCGGCGCCACGTCGAGGAGCGGCTCCCGGCCCGTAGAGGCGCGCCCGCCCGCCTGCTCGATCACGTAGGCCATCGGGCTCCCCTCGTAGAGGAGGCGCAGCTTGCCCTCGGGCGTCTTCCTCGTGCCCGGGTAGAGGAACACGCCGCCCTTCAGCAGCGTGCGGTGGACGTCGGCCACCATCGAGCCGATGTAACGCGCGCCGTAGCCCGCGCCGTGGGCCCAGGCGAGGTAGGCGACGAGGCCGGCGTCGAAGTCGTTCACGTAGGCCTCGTTGATGGAGTAGGTCTTGCTCGCCGCGGGGACGCGCACGTCGTCCTTCACGAGCACGAAGTCGCCGAGGAGCGGGTCGAGCACGTACATCGCCACGCCGCGGCCGACCGAGAGGACGAGCACGACGGACGATCCGTAGAGGATGTAGCCGGCGGCCACCTGGTGGCGGCCCGCCTGGAGCGCAGACCGCTCGATCTCGGCGTCCGAGCGCGTGTGCCGCTGGACGGAGAAGATCGTGCCGACGCTCACGGCCACGTCGATGTTCGAGGAGCCGTCGAGCGGATCGGTGAGGACGCAGTACTCGGCGCCGCCGCTCGCGCGCGTGCGGAGCACCAGCGCGCCGTCCTGCTCCTCGGAGGCGTAGAGCGCGACCGCCGGGCAGGCGCGGAGGCTCTCGATCAGGAGCTGGTCCGCGAGCACGTCGAGCTTCTGCTGCACCTCGCCCGACACGTTCACGGCGCCTGCCTCGCCGACCACGTCCTCGATGCGGGCGCGCCGGATGCGGTGCGCGATCGCCCTGCCGGCAAGCGCGATGGCCTCGATCACCTCCGCGAGCGCCCCGAGCTCCTTCTGGGCACGCAGATGGCGGCCGAGCGTGGTGAGGTTGTCGCTCATGGATGACCCCCGGAGACTGCGGGTGGGTGGGCCACGCGGGGCGCAGCGTAACGGATCGAGCCGGCAGCCCCGCCCTCCCCCCTCGGGGAAGTCCTTCGCATTTCTCGCTCCGCCCCTGTTGCCCTGCAGCCGATTGAGTTAAGTCATGGGCCATCGCGGCGCCTCCACGGACGGACGACGCGATCCCGGGACGCTCCCAGAACCGGGCCCAGCCGGCGGAACCTGCGGACCTTTCGCCCCGCCAGCCGGGTCCCTGAGATGGGACGGGCCACTGGAGAACGATCGCTTGGAAGAGCGCACCCCCGGCCGAGGGCGGCGTCGAGGCCGCGGCCGGACCACCAAAGAGCCGGAGAGCGGGACGGAGCCGCTCGCGCCCACGAACGGCGACGGCGAGGCCGAGCTCGCGGCCGACGAGCTCCCCGCCGACGCGCTCCCGCGCGCCGAGACCGCGATCGACGAGGAGACCCTCGAGGCGATCCGCCGCGAGGTCGCCGCCGACCGCCAGGGCGAGGACGAGCTGCTCGAGCTCGCCGCCACGCTCACCCAGGAGGAGGACGAGGCGGTCGAGGACGAGGGGTTCCTCGCAGCCGGCCCCGTCTTCGAGGGCGAGGTGCCGCTCGAGACGCCCGAGCAACGCCGCTTCGCGATGGAGAAGGCGGGCGCGCGGCTCGGCCTCCACTCGCTCTACCCGGAGCAGCACGAGGTCCTCGACGCGATGCTGCGCGGCGAAGACGTGCTGATGGTGCTGCCGACCGGCTACGGCAAGTCGGCCTGTTACCAGATCCCGTCGATGATCCTGCCGAAGCCGGTGCTCGTGATCTCGCCGCTCCTCGCGCTGATGCGGGACCAGTACGAGAAGCTCCAGCGCCGTGCCGTGCCGTGCGTGAAGCTCGACGGCCAGCTCCGCGGGAAGGCGCGCGCGGAGGCGCTCGCGCGCATCGCGACCGGCGAGCGCATGCTGGTGATGACGACGCCCGAGACGCTCGGCGCGCCCGACGCGGCGGCGGCGCTCGCGAAGTCAGGCATCTCGCTCGCCGCGGTGGACGAGGCGCACTGCATCTCGGAGTGGGGCTACGACTTCCGCCCCGCGTATCTCCAGATCGGCGAGCGCCTGCGCCTACTCGGCGCGCCGCCGGTGCTGGCGCTCACCGCGACCGCCACCGAGAAGGTGCGCCTCGCGATCATGCGCTTCGTCGGCATGCGCAACCCGCGCATCGTCGCGACCTCGCCGCACCGCTCGAACCTCGCCTTCGACGTGCTGCACTGCGACGCCGGCGCCAGGCTCCGCGCCCTGGTGCGGCTCGCGCTCCGCGTGCGGCGGCCCGGGATCATCTACTGCTCGACCACGCGCGACGTGGACGAGATCTTCACCGTGCTCCAGCGCTTCGGCGTGCCGTCCTATCGCTACCACGGCAAGATGAGCCCGTCCGAGCGCTCGCGGAACCAGGACGGCTTCATGGCGCGCGGGCGGCGCACCGTGATGATCGCGACGAACGCGTTCGGCCTCGGCATCGACAAGCCCGACATCCGATACGTGATGCACTACCAGTCACCGGCCTCGCTCGAGCAATACGTGCAGGAGGCCGGGCGCGCGGGCCGCGACGGGCGCCGCGCGAACTGCATCATGCTCTTCTCCGAGAGCGATCGCGCCATCCACGAGGCGCTCCTCTCGCGGAGCCGCGTGCGCCCCGAGCAGCTCTTCCGGCTCGGCTCCGCGCTCGCGGCGTGGGCGAAGGAGGAGAAGGTGCCGAGCGTGGCGGCGCTCGCGCTCTCCGCGGAGCTCGGCTCCCGCACCACGGCGGCGCTGCTCGCGCTCCTCGAAGAGGCCGAGCTCGTGAAGTGGGACCCGAACGAGGTGCACGTCGTGGTGCCCGCCGACGAGATCGAGGCGCGCTCGCGCGTGCTCGCCGGGCAGTTCGAGACGCTCAGGACGCAGGACGCGCGCCGCCTCGACGCCGTCGCCGAGTACGCGCACGGCGGCGCCTGCCGGGCGAGCTTCCTCCGCGAATACTTCGGCGAGGAGGAGGCCGAGCTCTGCGGCATGTGCGACCGCTGCCGCGGCCAAGCCGACCGGCCGAACAGCTTCTGGGAGCCGCTCGCACCGCCGCGCGGCGAGGAGCGCCGGCGCGGCCGCCGCCGTGGCCAGAATGGCCGCGGGCGGAGCAGCGGCGGCGGCCAGCGGCGCGCGCGCGGCGGGCGCCAGCGCGGGCGTGGCCGCCACGACGGCGCGGGCTCCGAGCGCCGACCCCAGGGCTTCCAGCTCGGAACGGGCGGCGGCCAGGCTCCCGGACACCAGGCGCAGGGTCCCGACGGCGAGGGCCGGCGGCGCGGACGCCGCCGCGGTCGCCGGCGAGGCGGTCGCGGCCGGCGCGGCCGGCGCCGCCCCCAGCCGGGTGGGTCGCCCGAATCGCAGGGACCCTCGGATCCGCCCCCGGCGCCGCCGGGCGATCTATAAGGCAGGGCCCTGCCACGGG
>Ga0187892_10004514_pt1 | contig 23238 bp, 14 predicted proteins | sample MA1701073metaG_FD_139345 | JGI IMG/M metagenome (GOLD analysis project Ga0187892, IMG submission 139345) | Bio-ooze microbial communities from a basaltic lava cave in the Kipuka Kanohina Cave System on the Island of Hawaii, USA - MA170107-3 metaG ... | reverse complement strand
TCCGGGCACGCTCGCGGGATTCACGATTCGCGCCGGGCACCTCGAAACGCGCGGCCAATGCGTGCTCTACGATTTCGCGGCCAAGGTCTTGCGCCGCACGGAAGTCGCCGGCAACGCGGTGAAGCTCGGCGAGGGCCGCTTCATGCATCTGCGCGTGCCGTTCCCGGTCGCGTTCGCGCAGGACATTTTTCAGTGGATCGACCTGCAACTGACCAAGGAAATCCGGCTCGCCCGGCGTCGGCCCGATCCGAGCCGGTTCCGGTATCGTCCGCTCGGCCTGCCCAGCGGCGTGCAGATCGCGGCGGTCACGCTCGAACGCAGCCCGCTCCAGATGCGCGTCACGAGCAACGAAGCCGGGCACGCATTCGTCGAACCGACGAAACCGGAGTTCATCGTTTCGCTCCGAAATGTTTCCGGCACGAATCAGTCGTTCGAGATCGAATCAGTCGCAAAATACCTCGATGGCACGGAGACGAAAGCGAGTTCGCGCGGCACGGTGAAGCCGGGCTCGACGCACGACGCGAAGCTCACGATCCCGGTTTCCAAACGCGGCTACCACGACGTCTCCTTTGCCCTGGTCGCCAACAGCAGGCCGTTGTTCGCGCGCCACACCACCTTCGCCGTTCTTCCGCCCGACACGCGCAAGCATCGCGACCGGTCGCCGTTCGGAACGTGGGATTTCAGCGGGGCGCATTTCACCTCCAACGATCCGGACATCTCCGGCGCGCTGCACCAGAAAGCCGGGCTGCGCTTCGGGATGTTCGGGTTCAGCGCCGAGGAGCGGAAGAAATGGGGCGTCGCGCAAGGTCGGGAACACAAGGCGGCGACGAACCTGACGCGCTACGTCGAGTTCCGCGACAAAAACCCGGACGCGCTGCCGAGCAATCTGCTGCTCCACGAAGATTCGATTTCGGGCGGGCACGTCATGCGCGTGCCGGACATTTTCCACGATCGTCCGCACTACAAATTGAACGAGACCGAGCAGAAGCGATTCGACGTGATGTGGGAGGGCCTGCTCGCGAGCGCCGGGCTGGTGCGCGAGCAGTATCCCAGGGTCGAGTTGCGGCTCGGGAATGGGCCGCTGCCGACGAAAGAGGAATTGCTGCGACGCGGGTTTCCCAAGGAGTTGTTCGACACGATCGGCAACGAAGCGGGGTCGTTCGGGCGTCCGCCCGAGACACAGCCGCCGGATTACGTCGCCAACAACGCCAGTCTGTGGATGGACCACGAGCTTCTCAAAGCGTACGGCTACGACAAGAAGGTCGTCCAATGTTTCGAGATTTGCTATCCCTCGACCAACCCCGGCAACCTCTCCGAGCGCACCCAGGCCGCCTATTTCGTCCGTCACGCCATGCATTCGCTGGCGTGGGGCGTGCCCGAGGTGCGGTTCGGTTGCATCAGCGACATGGGATCGAGCTATCGGTTCAGCAACTGGGGCGCAACCGGCCTGACCCGACCGCGCCCCGAGTCGAACGTCAAACCTTCCTTCGTCGCCGTGGCCACCATGACGCGCGTGCTCGACGGGGCGAAGTTCACGCGCGCGCTCGACCTCGGCAGCCCCAGCCTGTATGGCGTTGAATTTAAGCGCGCCGACGGGAAACGCGTCTATGTGCTCTGGACGATTCGCGGCGAACGGCTGGTCCGTTTTCCGGTCACGGGCGAGTGGACGCTCACCGACGAACAGGGCAATGACGCGATCGTTGCGCCAAAGGATGGCTCGCTGGAGGTCGCGTTCTCGGCCGCGCCTGTTTATCTGATCGGGGACGGCGAACTCGGTACCGCCGAGCCGGGCACACCGAAGTACCCCGATGCTCCGCGCGGACGCGTGAGCGAACTGGCGGGACTCGATTCGCTCGACGGCTGGAAGATCGAGGCCGCGCGCAATCACGTGCTCGAGTACCACAACTTCATGACCCCGCGGCGCAAGGGCGATTTTCGCTTCGAGCCGGTCGCCGAGTTCGAGGGAGAAAAGAACGCGTTGCGCGTCACCCCGCAGTCGATCCCGGGCGGCAAACCGACGATGCCGATGTACGCCGTGCTGCGTCACGAGAAGGGCATCACCGTTCCCGGCCAGCCGACGGAGATCGGACTGTGGGTCAACGGCAACAGCAGTTGGGGGCGCGTGATCTTCGAGCTGCAGGACGCGAAGGGGCAGACTTGGATTTCGATTGGCGCGCCGCAACGGGGCGAACTCTCGCCCTGGCTGCTCGACTGGATGCCGAAGGAGATGCTCGAAAGCGAAAGGAAAACCACCCAGGCCGACTGGAACACCGACGACGTGTTCGGGTTGAGCCGGGTGGACTTCGACGGCTGGCGTTACGTCGGGTTCCCGTTGCCCGGCCATTATCCCGGCGAGGGCTATCCCAGGCCGGCATCGAGCCAATGGCGTCACGACGGCGACGGCACCGTACATTATCCGCTGACCTTGCGGGCGGTGGTGATCGAGTTGCCGGAGAAAACGTTGCACCTGACGCGTTACGAACCCGTGCCGCGGCCGGAAATCTACTTGAAGCGGTTGGTCGTTGCGCAGGATGATTCCTCCACCGTGAAGGCAACGGTCAGCGAATGGGAACGACCGTGAGGATGACGACGAGGACGATTACAGTCGTGGCCGCCCTTGCTACTCTGGCGTTCTCCATGCATGCATCCGCCCTGACGCTGGTCGAAAACGGGGCCGCGAAGGCAGTGATCGTGGTTCCCGAAACAGCAGATGCCGATGAATCGCTCGCGGCGACGGAACTGCAGTCGCACATCGAGAAAATGTCCGGCGCGAAACTGGAAGTTGTGTCGAGCGATCGCGTTCCCGCCGGCAAAACCACGATCCTCGTCGGCCAGGCCGCGCCGAAGGAACTGGAGGACACGATTCGCAAGCAGGGCAATGATCCCGCCTCGTTCGCGCTTGTCGTGGATGACCGGCGCGTCTGCGCGCGCGGGTTGTCGGCGGAAGGCAGCCTGTTCGCCGTGTATGAATTGCTCGAACGACTGGGCGTGCGTTGGTTTCTGCCCGGCGACCTCGGTACGGTCATTCCCGAAACCAAGACCATCCTGATCCCATCGCAAACGACCGTGCAGGTGCCGTCGTTTGCCGGGCGATGGCACGGCGGAGAACGCAAGCCGTGGGGCCGACGGGTGCGCATGGGCGGACCGTTTTTTCCCGGCGCCCACGGCGTGCCGTTGGGGAAGGAAGCGACGTTCGAGAAGCACCCCGAATACTATTCGCTCGTCAACGGCAAGCGCGTGAACCGGCAACTATGCGTGTCGAATCCCGAAGTCGTGAAACTTGCGGCGGCCGAGTTGAAAAGCCATTTCCGCAAGCATCCCGACATGCCGTGGCGCGGGGTCGGCCCGAACGACGGCAGCGGCTTTTGTGAGTGCGACAACTGCCGGGCGCTGGACGGCGGCGATTGGGACGTGTTCTCGAACGAGCTGTCGGTGACCGACCGTTACGTCTGGTTCTTCAATCAGTTGCTCAAGGGAATCGAGGACGAGTTTCCCGACAAGAAACTTTGTTTTTACGCCTACCACAGCTACATGCGCCCGCCCGTGAAGGTGAAACCCGACCCGCGCATCGTGCCCGCGCTGGCGGTGATCGCGCTTTGCCGCGTGCACGGGCCTTCGAACCCGGCCTGCCCGGAGAAAAGCTATTACGTGTGGCTCGCCGAAGCCTGGAAGCAGGTGTTGCCGGAGGTCTATGACCGTGGCTACTGGTTCAACCTCGCCGATCCCGGTTTCCCGTTCCTGATGATTCATCGTCTCCGCGACGAAATCCCGCTCGGCGCCCGCCTGGGCCTGAAGGGTTGGCGCGTCGAAACCATGAACCATTGGGCCAGCGAAACGCCGTCGCTGTACATCGCCGCGAAGTTGATGTGGAACGCTCGCGCCGACGTGGACGCGTTGATGGCCGACTTTTCCGAGAAGTTCTTTGGCCCCGCCGCGCAGCCGATGGGCGAATACCTCTCGCTGATGGATCACGCCCTGCGCGACGCCGATTTCCATACCGGCTCGTCGTGGAACATGCCGCAGTTTTATCCCGCGCCGTTGCGAGCCAAGGCAACTGCGCTGCTCCGCGGCGCCGCGTCGAAAGCCGGCGAGGGCATCCATCGCGAGCGCGTGAAGCTATACGAGTTAAGCTTCGCGTATCTGGAGGCGTTCATCCGCATGCGCGAACACTTCAGCGCCTTCGAGTTCGGCAAAGCACACGAGCAATTGCAGCAGCTCGACGCGCTGCGCGGCCAATTGCTCACCTACCGGCCGCCGATGCTGCACGAGAAAGTAGCTGAGTCGTATCTCAAGCGCTTCTTTCGTCAGCCGGTCGAGCAAGCGTTCCAGCGAACCACTGGCGGCAACGAACTCGTCGCCGCGTTCGACGACGTGTGGGATTCCCAGATTGATCCGCTCAAAGTCGGCGAAGACCTCGGCTGGTGGCGCGCCGAGATCATGGGCGGCAACTGGCAGAAGCTGCGCACCGCCACCGCCTCGTGGAGCGACCAGGGTCTGCGTTATTACAAGGGCGAGGCGTGGTACCGGCAGAGCGTCGAGGTGCCGGCGAAGTTTCAGGACAAGCGCGTTTTCCTCTGGTTCGGCGGCATCGACGAGAAAGCGAAGGTGTGGATCAACGGCAAGGCGATCGGCATCAGCCATCGCTCGGCGCTGCTGCCGTTCGAGTTGGATGCTACGCCTGCGATCCGGGCGGGCGCGAGGAATGTCGTCGCCGCCCGCGTCCTCAACGAGCGCGTCAACGAACTCGGCACCGGCGGCATTACCGGCCCCGTGATGTTGTACGCGCCCGCTGCTGGGAAGGACGCGCAACTTGAAAACGTCCGCGAACTGCAGAGCACGTTCCCGTGATGTGTTGTCACGAACTTCTTGTGTGGGTTGTAGCCGCCCGCGCTGAGGGCAACCGTAAACCGGCCGCTGCAGAGCAGAATTGCGGAGTTCATGAACTCCGCAATATCTTCTGGCATGGAACCAATGCTCCTCCTCCGGTGGTTCATCGGCTTAACGCGTGTGGGGTAGCACCGAGGGTCTTCTCGAACACTATGCCCGCGCTGAGGCGTTCTACTTCAACGTGCGACACATCTTTCAGAATCCTCCATCATGAACTCTGGTTTTGACTCACGATTGATTTCGGAGCTTACGCTCCACAACCCGGAGCCCAACACCGATTCGCGCGTCGGCATCGTCAGCTTGCCGCTCCCATTCGGTGCGGAACCGGCGGGCATCGCCGGGTTTCCGACGCATGGCGTGGACATCGCGTGGTGGCCGCCTTCCCGCAGCGGCGGGGAACGCGTGGCGCGCCGACGCATGTTGTATGTCGTGAGCGACCGGCCATTTCCGAGCCAGTTGCGTCTCGGCAACCCGGCCGCGCTCTCCGCGAACGCCGTGCAGGCAAGCGTGGCGCTGCGCGACCTGCACAAAGATTACAAGAGCCTCCTCCCGCAACATTCGGCGGAACTGGTCCTGACTCACGGCGCCGTGCAACTCGGCGTCCGCATGGGCTTGCGCTGGCGGAACGAATTGCATTGGTGGGAATGGGTCCGCATCGAGCCACTCTGGTCGAACCCCGTCGTCAGCGCGTTTCGCATCGGCGGCGTGATCGGCGTCGTGCCGGTCAAGGCCGAGGAGGTGTTCCCCGATCGCACCAACATCCGCAAGAGCGAATGGTTGCATCGGCAAAACTGGGTCCGCGGCGACATTTACCTGCTGAGTTTCGCCAACGGCGCCGTCCAGTTCTACTGCCGCCACGTCAACAATCACCAGTTCGACGAAGGGCGCGAACAAAAGGAAGTCACGCCGATCATTGCCTTTGCACAGAACGACGTGGGTCAAATCGACCTCAAATGGACGGGCACCACTCCCATGATTCAACTCGGCGCGGCAAAGCTGAATCTCACCGACTGCGCGACGCTCGTCAGCGAGAAACATCCCGGCTCGTTGCGCAGCGAAGAGGGCCTGGTGATTTTCCAGCCCTACGAAGGAATCGAGATCGGCGGCGACACGGCCAAGCTCACCGGCCAGGATGGCTTGTTCGTCCGCGCCCACGAACGGACCATGCCCCGCGGCGTAGCGCGCACGGTGCGGTTTTGCGTCGGACTCGGCGATGCTGCGCCGATCGTCACCCGGTTCACCCCGCCCGAATGGTGGTACGCGCTCAGCGGCGATTTCTGGCCCGACGGCGCGCTGCCCGTTCACGACGCCTGGGACGAACGCATCGAAGCGACCTACGAAGATGCGGTCGTCCGCAAAGATTGTCCGGGCCGGTTCGACGACAGTTGCGCTGCGATCAGCCGGGAAGGGGAAGTGCCGTTCATCCAGTTCCTGTACGCACATCGCACCGGCAATCCCGAACACTGGCGCCGGGCCCTTCGCGACGCCTATCACATGGCGGACATCGCGTTCGATCACGCGACCGAGACGATCCGCATGCACAACTACCCGTTCGACGGAAGCATCTCGCCGGCGTTGTTTCGCATCCTGGGAATGTTCTACGGCCACCTCGAAACGGGCGATCCCTACCTGCGCGAATGTTCCGAGTCCGCCTCGCTGCGGTTCCTCAGCATCGATCGCCACAACTGGCCGCGCCATTCCTACGGTCGCGACGCCATGAGCATCCGCGGGCTGGTCTTTCTTGCCGACTACCTCGGCAGCGAGCAATACCGCGGGTGGGCGCGCGAATGTCTGGCGCGTGTGATTCAATGTCAGTTGCCCGACGGCTCGTACCACGATCAGGGCGGCGGCACGGGCGTACACGCCATCGGGCAGCTACCCGTCAAACCGTGGATGGCGAACATGGCCAGCAACCCGATCCTCGATTACGTCGAGCGTTGGCCGGATGATCCGCCGCTTTGGGACGCGCTCGTGAAGTACGGCGATTTCCTGCTCCAAGCCGGCACGCAGGAGGATGGCAGCGTGCGTTGGCCGTACCAGGTTTCCTACGGCGGCGCCAACTTCGATCCGTGGCGCGAGGTCTTCAACCCGGGGACCGGTTTGGCGAACCTGCCGGATCAGAGCGTGAACATCTCGAGTTACAAAGCGCGGTCGCTGAGTGTCCTCACGCTCCACACCGGCAATCCCGCGTACTACGACGCGTGGCTGAAGTTCTACGACCGGTACTGGCGCAACCAACAGCCCGATGACCGACGCTGGTCAGTGATCAAATCGCTCTGGCACCTGCCGTACGCGCAAGCCCATGCGTGGAACGCCCGGTGGCGCGAGGGACGGGTCGAGCTAGCGCCGTTACCGTCGCTGTACCGCACCGAACTGGAGGGAACGATTCTCACGCCGCGCGGCCCCCTTCACCTGAAACTCCACCGCAACGATGCGAACGACCCGGCGAGTTGGAACATCGTCGAACAAAGCGGGTCGTCCGGATTGACAGTCGTACTGCGGCGGCACAAGACTGCCTGATAACAAAGGATCGCCATGAAACTGAAAGACAAGGTCGCCATCATCACCGGCGGAGCCAAGGGAATCGGACAGGGGTGTGCGCGCGTGTTCGGCAGGTACGGCGCCATCGTCGTCATCGCGGATCGCGACGAAACGTCGGGCGCGGCCACCGCCGACGAGGTGAACCGGAAGGGCGGGCGAGCGTCGTTCCTATGCTGCGATGTAACGAAGGAAGAGGACATTCGCGCCGTGATCGAAAACACCGTCCGCCAGCACGGACGGCTCGATTGCATCGTCAACAATGCCGGCTGGCATCCGCCCGCGGTGAACATCGAACAGATCAGCGTGGCCGACTTCGAGGCGCAACTGCGGTTGAACCTGACGAGCACGTTCCTCGGCTGTAAGTACGCCGTGCCGCACCTTCGCAAGACCAAGGGCAGCATCGTGGTCATGTCGAGCATGACCGCCAAGCTCGGCCAGGCGCAGGCCGCCTCCTACGCCGCGAGCAAGGCCGGGCAGATCGGGCTGACGCACGCGCTGGCGATCGATTTCGCCAAGGAAGGCGTCCGTATCAACGCGGTCTGTCCTTCGGCGGTGATGACGCCGCTGATGCGCGAATGGGCCAACACCCTCGAAAACCCGGACAAGGCGATGCAGGTCGTCGAACGGATTCAGCCGCTGGGACGCATGGCCTCCATCGAGGAGATCGGGGAGGTCTGCGCGTTTCTCGCGTCCGACGAATCGTCATTCATGACCGGCGAGACAATCAACGTGGACGGCGGCGCCCGACTGGGCTACGGCGACAAAATCGGAAGTTGAAACGAGGGATTTGACCAATGAATGCCAAGAAGAAACTCAAACGCGTCTGTTTCGTTCTCCAACTCAAGAAGAACAGAATCGCTGCGTACAAGCGCTGGCACCAACGGGTCTGGCCGGCGCAACTGGCGTTGCTCCGCAAGGCCGGCTGGCACAATTTCTCGATCTTCGTGCGCGACGACGGGCTGCTGGTCGGTTATGTCGAGACGCCGAATTTCAAGAAGGCGCTGGCCGACATCGCGAACAACCCGGTGAACGTGAAGTGGCAGAAGATCATGGCCGGCATGTTCCAAGCCAGCCGTCGTCCCACCGAGATGATGAAACCGTTGCCTGAGGTATTTCACCTCGATTGAGGCGTGGTCGCAGCCCGCGCGTAACTCAATCTGGATCGTGGACGTACTTGATATTGGAATGGCCCGCGGCGAGGGCGGTGGACATCTTGCCGCGATGGAGCGTGTTTGCGATGGAAGGAAGAGAGCCGGAATAATTGTAGATGTACATGGGCGCCGTCTCGACGTGTCCGTCTAAAAACACCATGTTCTTCCGATTCTGATGGCGGGGACAGTCCGGCACCGCGGTGCCCTCCGTGAAGTGCGTGAGGAAATTGATGCTTTCAGCGAACAGTATGATGTGCGCGACGGGCTTTAGATTTCTGTCGATTAGGATGTTTGAGTTTCCCGGCCCGCCTCCACCCGGATCCCACCCACCCGCGCCGCCATTCGCGGCGTTGTTCCAGCTTGCCGCGAGGAGGTCGTTGATCCCGTAGTCACCCCAGATTCTGGAAAAGGTGGAAAGTCCACCGCAGATGGCGAATGCATCCTGGTGGTATCGGCCCCGAGCGGATGGGCAATAAAACGGATTGGCGTTGCGCGTCGTCGTGTCGGCAGTAGTCCGGTACGTTATGTTGAGACGGATTTCCAGCGAGCCGAGTGATGGTGGATTGGTTGGGGTAATGGGGTACGGCCCAGAATATCCCAGATACGGTACGAGATGAAGCGGCCAACGCGTCATGGTAACGGGGACGCCGCCGCCGTTGATGTGGCAGGGCAGTGCGCCGCCATAGTCCGCGCTGTAATTGATTGCTGCGACGTAGAGTTGCCGGAGGTTGTTGATACAGGCCGCCTTGTTCGCCGCTTCCTTCGCGCCACGCAACGCGGGAAGTAACATCGCCGTGAGAATGGCGATGATGGCGATTACCACGAGCAACTCGATGAGTGTAAAGGCGCCTGTCCCAGGCCGCACACGCGCTGACCCGCGCAAACGGTCCGGCGAAAGCAGAGAGCAACCGCCTTCTTGGTGACCGCATCGATTCATGCGCCCGGCGAACCTCATCGCGATCCTGAAACTGAATCAGGCCCCGAACAACCCGATCGACGCTTCTTCAATCCTTGGAAAAGGGTTGTATGAATCCTTTCATGTGATTATCCTTGCCACGGTTAGTGAGGACGTGTCAAACAAAAAAACGGGCGGAATGAACGCGGGGCTGAGAGCATGAGGATCAACCCAACAACCGCGGGATTCCGTTGCCCACCCACAACCAACGGCCAACCGGCGCAGGCTTGAAACCGAATCTCCTCTTCGTTTTTGGCGACCAATGGCGCGGCCAAGCCTTCGGCTACGCCGGCGATCCCAACGCCCGCACGCCGCGCATCGACCGTTTCGCAGCCGAGAGCGTCCATTTCACCAATGCGATCGCCAGCACGCCCGTTTGCTCTCCCTGGCGGGCGACGCTGATGACCGGGCAATATCCGCTGACGCATGGCGTGTTCGTCAACGACGTGCCGTTGAACCCGAAAGGCGTCACGCTCGGCGAATCGCTCGCGGACACGGGGTATCACATGGCGTGGATCGGCAAATGGCACATCGATGGACGCGGTCGCTCGGCGTTCATTCCGCCCGAGCGGCGGATGGGTTTCCAATTCTGGCGCACGATGGAATGCACGCACGATTACCTGAACTCGTATTACTACGCCGATACACCCGAGAAGTTGAAGTGGGACGGCTACGACGCCGAGGCACAGACGCGCGAGGCGCAGCGGTTCATTTGCGACCACGATCAGGAGACACCATTCGCGCTGTTCCTGTCGTGGGGTCCGCCGCACGATCCGTACGATCAGGTGCCGGCGGAATACTTGCGTCATTTCTCCGAGGGGAGAATCCAACTGCGTCCGAACGTGCCACCTGCGATGGCAGCTCAAGCGCGAAAGAGTCTCGCCGGGTACTACGCCCATTGCCTAGCCCTCGACACCTATTTCGGTGACCTCCTCGACACGTTGCAGCAGCGCGGTCTCGACCAGAACACGATCGTTGTTTTCACATCCGATCACGGGGACATGCATTGTTCGCAGGGTTCGCCGAGCCGCAAACAGCAGCCCTGGGAAGAATCCATCGCCGTGCCACTGTTGATCCGGCACCCGGCCTTGCGGGGGAAGCCGAGCAAGATTTCCAATGTGATTGAGTCGGTGGACGTAATGCCTACACTGCTCGGGTTGTGCGGCTCCCGGGTGCCGGCCGGCGTGCAGGGACGTGATCTCTCGGGGCCGTTCCGAGGAGGACGGCTGCCGTCCGATCAGCCGGCGCTGCTTTCGTTTCATTTTCCGTTCCACGATTGGCGTCGAGACAGGGGCGGGCATGAATTCCGCGGCCTGCGCTCACAACGCCACACTTACGTGCGCGATCTCAACGGCCCGTGGCTTCTCTACGACAACGCTGCGGATCCCTATCAAATAACGAACTTGTGCGGCCGCGCGGAAGTGCGGGGTCCTCAGCGTGAACTCGACGCGGAACTCACGCGGAGGCTTGCCGCCATCGGGGACGAGTTTCTCCCCGGCGAGGAATACCTGCGGCGGTGGGGGTACGAGTTGGATCCGGTGACCCAAGACATACCGATCCGTCGGTGACCTTGAACAACCAACCGCCCTTCATGTTTTCATTCTTGCAACCATCACCTACTGAACGAAGACCAATGATCGACAGTTTTGGTCGCTTTCGCGGCGAGTGTGGGTCGGGGGTTGCCGAGTCGCCAAGCGGACCGTATCCGACTGGCTTGGTCGAACGCTAACTCCAGATAGAGAAGGAGCGTGTGAAGTTCATGAACTCCGCAATTGTTCCTGCCATGTCCCCTGCACAATCTTCCAAAGGCGAGTATGAATCGGCGTCTTGAACTCGCGCGCAAGCCGGTAGCGCTCCGCTCCCTCGCCCTCCGCCCTCGTGAGGTAGCCGCGACGCACCAACTTATCCGTGTGCCGAATCACCGCCCACGGGGACATCTTGAGAGTGGAGCAAAAGGTTTCCGGAGTGGTTTCCGCGCGCCGTGCGAGATAGCGGAGAATCTGCAGCCGGCGGAGATCCGTGAAAGCAGTCGCGGCGTCGAACACTACTTCGTGGAGCCGGCGAGTGAGCTTGTCGGAGGAAGAATTGCGGAGTTCATGAACTCCGCAACACTGCATGGTCGCTTTGGGGTCCGCGAACCACTCACGCAATGCCGCGACCGTCCTTCCGCTCAGAGTGGACGCGCCGTACGGGGATTCCGCCGCGCAATACAACCAGCCCCCCGAACGGCGGCGCTTGATCAGCCCGACCGTCGCCAACTTGGCCAGATGCCCCGACAAGGCGTTTTTGGCGAGGTCGAGCCGTTGTCCGATGGACGTGGCGGTCAGTTCTCCCTCTGTGACAAGCAGGGAAAGAATCCGCAACCGCTCGTGACATGCCAGAGTGCGGGCCAATCGGATCACGATCTCGTCCATCGCTTACCCCATGACAATTGCGGAGTTCATGAACTCCGCAATGTTTCTCCCCTGGTTCCGCTTCCCGTCAAGCTCGCATTTCGATTTCTTGGCGCCATCCTCGGCTGCGATGGATGACGTACCATGGCTGCAATGAAAGCAAAGCGGACCAACATTCTTCTGCTGTTCACCGATCAGCAGCGCGCGGACACGATCGCGGCTCTCGGCAACCCGATCATCCGCACACCGGCGCTGGATCGGCTCGCGCGCGAGGGACTGGCATTCACCCGTTGCTACACGCCGTCGCCGGTGTGCGTGTCCGCTCGGTTTGCGCTGGTGACCGGCCTGCCACCGCACGTTACGGGATGCGCGGACAATCAACCGATGCCCCAGGATCGCCCGAGTTTCATGGAGCGATTGCGGGACCTCGGCTATCATACGCACGGCGTCGGCAAGATGCATTTTACGCCCGAAGCGCGAAGGCTCTGGGGATTCGAGTCGCGTGACGTCTCGGAAGAGATGCCTCCTGAGACGGACGACTACCGTCAATTCCTCGACGCCAATGGCTTTGATCACGTGGACGAACCGCACGGCGTCCGAAGCGAGTTCTATTACATTCCGCAACCTTCTCAACTTCCCGCGCGGCTCCACAACACGACGTGGGTCGCGGACCGCTCGATCGAGTTTCTCAAGCGACGCGACCGCCGACGCCCGTTTTTTCTCTGGTCGAGTTTCATCAAGCCGCATCCGCCGTTTGAGTCGCCGACGCCGTGGAACAAACTCTATCGCTGCGCCAAGATGCCGACGCCGTTCCGCCCCGACGGGTTCGAGCGCTTGCTCAACTACTGGAACCACTTCCAAAATCGTTACAAGTACCGCGACCGCGGTAACGACCGGCAACTCCACAGAACCATTTGCGCGGCGTACTACGGCTGCATTTCATTCATTGATTTTCAAATCGGCCGTATCCTCGATGTGCTTGGTCGCGAGGCGGAAAACACGCTGGTCGTTTTTACCTCCGACCACGGCGAGTTGCTCGGCGACTACGGCAGCTTCGGCAAACGCTGCATGCTCGACGCCGCGGCGAGGGTCCCGCTCCTCGTGCGTTGGCCGAAAATGCTGCGAGCGGGTGCGCGTTGCTCGGCACCGGCCACGCTGCTCGATTTATGGCCGACATTCCTGAGCGCGGCGTGCGCGAACGAGCCACAAACCTGTGCCGATGGCGTGGACTTGCGCAGTCTCGTCAAGCGTCCCGGCCTGCGCGAGGATGTAATCTCGCAATTTCAGGATGGCCGGCATGGTCTCTACATGATCACGGATCGGCGTTGGAAATACATCTACTCCGCGCCCGATCAGCGCGAATGGTTGTTCGATCTGCGCCGCGACCCGCGCGAAACCAAGCCCGTCCGCGTTCCGCATCTCGCGCGGATGCGCAAGACACTTTTGCAGCGATTGCGGCGTGATGGCTGGAAGAAATTCCCAAAGCTGAAAGTGCCCGCCGATCCTGACGCCGGCCTGCTGTTTCAAGACCCGGCCGGACAGCGCGAACGCATCGCAGCGCTGGGAGCGTATGCACCACAAGAGAAGGGCTCATGAAACCGAACTTCCTCATCTTCTGCGTGGACCAGTTGCAGTCGTTCTGCCTCGGCTGCAACGGGCACAAGGTCCTCCGTACACCGAACATCGACGCACTCGCGGGCGACGGGATCAATTTCACGCGCGCGTACTGCAACAACCCGGTCTGCATGCCGTCCCGGGCGACCCTCCTTACCGGCCTCACACCACGGCAACACGGACTGCGCAGCAACGGCTGCCCGTTGCCGGAACACCTGCCGACGATCACCCAGGCCTTGGCGAGCGCCGGCTACCGCACACACGCCGTGGGCAAACTCCATCTGCGGCCCGCGGGAGGCTGCGGCCAACTGGAAGGATTCGCCTCTTGTGAATCGGAGGACGGCTGGAACGACGGGACGGTCGAAGGATTGCCGCTGCCGTACTACGGCTTCCAGTCGGTTGACTACGCCTGCGGTCATGTGAGCTACATCTACGGCGATTATGCCCGCTGGCTGGAGAAACATCACCGGGGCGTGCGGAAACTGTACCGGCCCGAGCACGCCTACCACAAGACCGGGCGCGGCTATCGCATGGAGGTGCCGGCGGAGTTGCATTACAACCACTGGGTCGCCGACCGCTCGATCGAGTTTTTGAACCGCCTCGGTGACGGTGAGAACTTTTTCCTCTGGTGTTCGTTTCCCGACCCGCACTTTCCGTTTGCCGCGACGCGTCCCTACAGCGAGATGTATTCTCCCGCCGAGGTGCCGCTGCCGCCGCATTGGCCGGCACAAAACGATCTGTGCCCGGCAATGCGAGCCTACCGGGCCAGCCCTCACGGGCTCGATGCCGGCGACGAAGCCGGCATTCGCGAAGTGATCGCCCAGACTTACGGCATGATCACGCACGTGGACGACAACATCGGCCGCGTGTTGGCCGCGTTGAAGGCGCGCAATCTCGATGCGAACACCATCGTGGTGTTCCTGTCCGATCACGGCGAGTATCTCGGCAGCCACCATTTGATCGCGAAAGGGTATTGGCCGTGGGAAGAACTCGTCCGCGTGCCGTACGTCTGGAATGTGCCCGATCGACCGCGTGCCTACCGAGCCGTCGCGGAGCCGGTCAGCCTGCTCGATTTCGTCCCGACGGTGGCGGATTACACGGGGATCGACCCGCAATGTTTCGACCGGAGCGGATTGGGCGGGACGCGGTTCAACCTGCCGGGGCGGTCCTTGCGCGCGTTTTTCGAGGGCGCCATCCCCGCTGGGGGTCATGAGCCGATCATCGAGTACGACGAAAACCACAATCCCGACGCGCCGCTCTGCCGGATGCGCGGCATCGTGGACGGCGACTATAAACTTGTGATCTGGTCGGGATTCGACGGCGGCATGTTTGTCAATGTCGTCGAGGACCCCTCCGAGACGCGCAACCTCTGGAACGAACCGTCGCTGCAAACAAGGAAGACAGAACTGATGGCCAAACTGCTTGACCGCCTCTCGGCCAGCGACCGCTTTGATACAGTTCGAATCTCGGGCACCTGACAAGAATCCGCCCATGGAACATTGGATCATTTACTACGACCTCAACTATGCCGCCGTCCCGTGGCCGTTTCGCAACGCGTGGGACGAGTTCATTCGCTCGCCCGAACCGCTGCAATTTGTCTGCGATGATTTCGGACGCGCGGCGCCGTGCGATGCGTTGAGCGAAACGCCGACCGTGCCACCGCACCTGCCGCGACTCGTACCGAGAGGCCGGTATCGATTCTCGATCTATCACGACGCGGAATGGCTCTACGCATTCCTTGCGGCGGAACACGGTCCGGCCATTGTGCCCTCGGTGGAACTCGACGCCATCCCGCATCTCCACGGCGTGGGCCGACTCTATCCGATGCTCGTCCTGCTCGCGCCTGACCAGCGGTTTACTTACCGGTTCGGACTCGATAGCCGCGGTCAACCGAGCGCCGGCATGGCGACGGTTGTGTACGGGAAACGAAAGGCCGACCTGCCGAAGCGTGAGTTCCAGTGGGATTTCCATGTCATCCCGAACCCGAACGGCGAGACTTCCTGCTGGCGGATCGCGCGGGCGAGCATCGCCGACGCCTTCCTCGGCAACACAGCGCGTTTCTCGGTTTCTCACATGCGACTGGATACGATCGAAGCCGTGGCATGGGGTTCGCACACCACGTGGGGGCCGCGTCCGGATGAGTTCGGCACGATGCGGCTCGTGGAGAAACGCGAGACGCCGCCCTGGCCGATCGCGCGCCGCGTGGAGATGCAGTACGATCCGACGACCGAGAAGGCAAGGTTCCGTGTGAACTGGGAAGGCATCTACGACCAGTCGGAGACGGACGTGCAGGTGTATCCGGTCAGGCCACCGGAAGTCCCCTGGCTGCAATTCTCGGTTCGGCTGAATGGCGAGCAACGGATGTTCGACCTGCGCGAATCGGCAGAGACGGACGAGTTTGCGCTGGCGGACGGCCACAATCATCTCGACATCGCGAGCACAGGCGGTCCCGCCGTGAGGCTGACGGTGGAGAAGCAAAGCGGGAACCGGGTTCGCGAGAGTCCGTTTCCGCCGAAGCCGGTCCGCGGTCGCGAGTGGTTGTTGGAAAGGATTCGCGGTGAAGTGGACGAGGCGCTCAACGTTATCAAGCAGGACGCCGCGGCGGGCGGCGCTCGGGTCTATCGCGGATGGGCGACCTACCAGGCGTCGTCGCTCGGTCGCATCTATCATTATCTCGATCCCGACCCGCGATTGCTCGAAGCGCTCCGCATCGAAGCCGATCATGCGCTCACGTTGCAGCGCGCGGACGGGACGTTTGCCGGCCTGCACCTCGAACGTAGAGGCCAGAAACGCGCTCCCTGGAAAGGGGGTGCCTACGACAGCGGCCCCGCCGGCGAACTGTGGGTCGTGGCGGCGTGGCTGCTGGAGGACGAAAAATACCTCGATGCTTCGAGGCGGCTTCTTCATGCATACAAGGATTACCGGGTCGAGTTCAACTACAACTTCGCCGCGTTCGCTCTCTATCACCTCGTCGCCCACTATCGGCTGACGCGCGAGCCGCTCGCGCTGGAACATGCGCTTTACTATTGCAAGAACTGCGTCGCGATCGATCTTTTGCCCCTCGGTTTCCACGCGGGACACAATTACTATTCCTGTTACGGCTCGATCACGCTGCGCGGCATGGCGCAACTTTGCCAGGTGTTGCCCGAGACCGATCCGTACCGCGCGACGTTGCGTGAACAGTGCATTCGCATGGCCAACCAGGTCCTGGCGCGGCAGCAACCCGACGGCTCGTTCGACGGGTGCAACCGCTTCTTTCTGGATCAGCGGTTCTGGATGTGGGGCTTGTTCAGTGTGGCGTTCCTGTTGCCGCCCGACGACGTGGCGCGACTAGATGCCGCTGCGCAACGCCTTCTCCATTGCCCGCTGCCGTCGGTGGGGGTGGGCGGGCAGACCTGCCTCCTCGCTGAGAGCGATCTGGTCCGCTACTACACCCATCGCGACGATCTGCTTGCGGGCAAACGGATTGATGCGATGGCATTGATCTAGGTGAAGGAGTCCTTCCCGGCGTACCGACAACGCGGCGAGGTCTGCATCGCGGTCTCGCAATGAATCATTGCTCAAAGTCAGTCCGCACCACATACTGGTTCGCGAATGTAACGCAACCGAAATTCCTTTATGCTCGACTCGCTACTGTCACCCCACGAACTGCCGAAACGATTTTCCCAGCACCGGGTGTACAGCCTCCACGCACTTGCCCCCGGCAAGTCGGTCACGCTCGCGGACATCGAAGGCGCAGGATGCATTCGCCGGCTTTTCCTGACGATGCAGCCGAAGCGGCTGCGGGAAATGGTGCTGCGCTTATATTGGGACGGCGAGAAGACGCCGAGTGTCGAATGCCCGGTCTCCGACTTCTTCGGCATTGGGCATGATCACGTCACCGCGCCGTTCAAATCCTTGCTCTTCTACGTCGCGCCGCGCTACGGGTACAACTGTTACATCCCGATGCCGTTCAGTAACAGCGCACGCATCACGCTCACGAATCAAGGCACGAAGGAGACGATCGCCGGCATTAACTTCAAGATCGGCTACCAAATGTACCGCGAGCCGCTCAACGTTCCCTACCGATTCCATGCCGTCTGGCGTCGCGTCATGCCGGCGTACCGACGCGGCGCGCCGTTCACGCTGCTGGAAGCGAAGGGCGCGGGCAAAGTGATCGGGGTGATCTATCACGTCTGCAAGCGCGATTGGGACGATCGCTGGTCGCACGGCGGCGGCGACCAGTTTTTCATCGACGGTGACACGGCAGAACCGACCTACCTCTACGGCATCGGCGGCGAAGATTTCGCCCATCACGCGTGGGGGCTGGCTACCGGCGACGGTCCGTACTCGGGCGCGCACTTTGTTCATCCCGAGCCCGGCATCAAGCAGGCTGAAGGCGCATCGGCGTTCGAACCGCACGGTTGGGAGCAACATGACGGCGGCAAGTATTCGATGTACCGGTTCTTCATTCCCGACCCCACTGAGTTTCGCAGTTCGATCCGACTCGTGTTCGGCACAGCAGCGAACGAGATCAGCGCGACGACCTACTGGTATCAGAATGAACCGCACGCGTCGTTCAGCAAATTGCCGCCAATCGAGAAGCGTGCGTTCTGTTCGCGGCTGACCGAGGAAGAAACATGGTCGCCTCTCCGCATCGGTCAGGACATTCCCATCGCCGTGCTCGGCCCGACGACTGACAAGCGAACCCGTCCCTGGTGGCCCGATCGGAAGCTCGATCTCAAGAAGCCCTACAAGACGGACGTGCGCCAACCCTACGGGGACGTGATCCGTCCGCCGTACCCGATGCGTTGGAGACGCTCGAATATTCGGGGCGGTTTCATCGATCTGGCCGCGATCCATCGCCCGAAGTCCGGTCTGCGCGCGCGGGGACTCTGGAATTATCGAAGCCTGCCGCTCGGCGTCCTCAGTCATCAGCTCGTCCGTGTCCGTGCCACCCGTCCACGCAAACTCGTGTTGCGTGTGGGCTTGGAGGATCGGCTCTGGGTGTGGCACAACGGGCGTTCGGTTGCGACGCTCCACATCAAAGAACCGAAAGCGTGGGCGTTGAGAGACGTGAAGCTGAAACTCGGCACCGGCTGGCAGGACATCGTGTTCACCGCCTCGCAAGATCGGTGGGCGCGCTGGAGCGCGTGGGCGGTGTACGCCAGGTTTTTGGAAGAAGACGGGAAAATCGCCGAGGGGTTGCAGTTCGATTCGTTCGCGAAGCTCGATCCCACGCCCGAACGCTGGCGCGAGCTTTGGCCGCCCGAAGAACCGATCCCGTGCGACGACTACCGCGATCCGTTGGCGTTGGTGTGAGAACAGAAGTCGAATCTTGGGCGTGGCGCCATGTCGAGCTCCATTTGGAGCGACATGTTTATAGTTCTCATTGAAAGAAGCATTTGAGCCCGTCAGAAGCGTCATGTTGAGCCGGCGGCCAAGACATATCGCTCCTACGGAGCTTGAATCGTTGGCGGATCGGGTGACTATAAACAGGTCGCCCCTGACGGGGCTCAAAAGACGGCGTTAAATCAAGTGCCCTTCGACTACCAGAACGTTGAGCAACTCCACGCCGACGACTTCGCCGATTTTGCGGCGTGGTATCACGAAGGCATCGGCAAGATCGAGCGGGCGCCGGACGCTGGCATGCGGTTGCACTGCTTCGGCAGCCGCCAAGGCGGTCAGGGCTGCATGGCGTTTTTTCGTCCCACATTACCGGACCAGATCGCAGTCGAATACGACCTGATCGTGCGGTCCCACGGCGGCCTGATGATCAACTTCATCGCCATGCGCGGGCTAACAGGCGAGGACTTGATCGAAGACCGCGACAAACTCGAACCGCGCGACGGCATTTTCTCCAACTACTACGGCAAGAAATGGGGATTGCAGAGCTTCCACATTTCCGTAAGCCGTTTCCGCGACGAAGACAAGCATACCGGCACTTCCAACTGGCGGCGGAACCCGGGCTGCCTTCTCGTCGGCCATGGCAACGATCCCGTTCAGGAGATCGGCCGCAAATACCACGTTCGCATCACCAAGGACGCCGGGCACTGCCAGCTTTTCGTGGACGGCAAGTTCGCGCACGCCGGTCTCGACCGCGACACGAGCCGCTATCCGATCCCCGACACGGGCAAATTCGGCTTCCGACTCATCGGGCGCGACGTGATGGCGGACATCGCTGCCTTCCGCGTTTATAAGACCAAGGTCGATGATTCCGTCTCCAGGCAGGTCTGGAGCAACGGCGAGAACTACGGCATGTGAAACCGTACAACCTCTTGTTCATCTTCACGGACGAACAGCGCGCGGACACGCTGGCGGCCTACGGCAACACGAACATCCAGACGCCGAACCTGAACCGGCTCGCGCAGCAAAGCACGGTCTTCGAGCGGGCGTACTGCACGCAACCGGTCTGCACCGCGTCGCGGTCGAGCATAATAACCGGCTTGTATCCTCACACCAACGGCTGTGTGGGGAACAATCGCGCGTTGCCGGCCTCCATCCCCTGTTTGCCCAGGATGCTCGCTGCGAAACAGTGGATAACCGGCAACGTCGGCAAATGGCACCTGGGCGATGAGATTTTTCCGCAACACGGATTTGACGAATGGGTCAGCATCGAAGATCTCTACATCGCGCACTACTCGCACGGCCGAGACCGCAACGCCCGCTCCTCGTATCATCATTTTCTCGTGGAGAACGGCTTCCAACCCGATCGCGGCGACATCTTTTCCCGCGAGTTCGCCGCCCGACTACCCGAGCAGTTCGGCAAGCCCGCGTTCGTGGCGGGAGAGGCATCGCAGTTCATTCGCCAACACCGCAACGACCCGTTCATCCTGTACGTGGCGCTCCTCGAACCGCACATGCCGTTCTTCGGACCTCGCGACAATCAATACGATCCGCGCGACGTGTCGCTGCCGGGTAACTTCAATGACCCACCCACAGAGTCGAACCATTTGAAATCTCGCCTGCTGCAACGGGCGTACTTTGAAAACGGCTTCGAAGGTTTCCCGCTGAAGACCGAGGCGGACTGGCGACGGTTGATTGCCAACTACTGGGGATTGAACAGTTTGGTCGATACCCACGTCGGGCGGATCTTAGCCACCCTGGAAGAGTGCGGCCTGATGGATCGCACGATCATCGTCTTCACCTCCGACCACGGCGACATGATGGGCAGCCATCGCATGTTGGCGAAATGCGTCATGTATGAGGAAGCGGTCCGCGTCCCGCTGCTGATTCGCCTGCCGGGGCAGACGAGGCAACAGCGCATGCCACACGCCGTCAGCCAGATTGATCTCGTTCCGACGCTGTTGGACTTGCTGGGCCAGCCGATCCCGGATCATCTCCAGGGCAAGAGCCGCCGCGCGGTGGTCGAGGGCTACACTTCCCTCGCCGCCGAGGACATTTTTATCGAATGGTCGGGCACGGAAACCGGCGTTTTGGAGAGGTATTCCCGAGACCCGATGCCCGAGAGCATGGTTGAGATCGCGTCCCCCGCCGAATTGGAGCGGGCTTGCGCGGACCCGATCCGGACCATCGTCAGTGCAGACGGATGGAAACTCAATTGGAGCCAGATGGGTCAGCACGAGTTGTATCATCTCGCCGACGATCCGTTCGAAACGCGCAACCTTGCGCTTCGCACCGATCTGATGCCTACAATGGAGGCTTTAGCCGCCAAAATCCGCGGTTGGCAATGCCGGACCAAGGATACGTGTGCACCCTCGCACGCAGCGCCTTGACCTTCGAGGTTCGCCCGCACTAACCTGTCCCCGATGCAGCAAGGTCCTTCCCAGTCCTCGGAATTCGTTCAGGTGCTCGTGTGCGCAGACGCGCAAAGGAAGTGGACCGCTCACTCGCTCGAGTTGCTCAGCGATGCGCGCGCCGTTGCCGGACGGATGAATGGCGCCTTGGGCGCGTTGTTTCCCGCGGCGCCTTCCGAATCCGGGTTCGACTTCAACGAACTGGCCGCGCACGGCTGCCGGCGCGTGCGACATCTGAAACATGAGCGCTTCGCAAACTGGTGTTCGGAGGCGATTGCTGCGACGCTCTGTGCGCATCGCTCCGGGTCTGCCCGTCTTATTCTCCTGCCGGGCACGGCGCGCGGCGAGGAAGTGGCTGCGTTGTTGGCGGAAAAACTGCAAACGATCTGGGTCCCCGATGCGCTCACTCTCGCGGTGACTCGAACCGGCGCGCTGGAGATTTCCGCCGTCCTCCCCGGCGGAAAACTCTCGCGCACGTTTCGGTCGGGCGCCGATCGCGTGGCCATCGTCACGATGCGCGCCGGCGTGGCGGAAATCCGCCGCGAGAAATCCGAACCGATTCCAGTCGAAGAACAAGCGGTCCGGCTCGATGATCTCCCCGAGCTGACCGCCGTCGGGAAGTTCATTCCCGCCGATCCCAGGACGATCGATCTCACCTTTGCCAACCGGGTCGTCTCTGCGGGACGCGGGGCCGGTGGACCGGCTGGCGTTGAACTGGTTTCCACGCTGGCTGATGCGCTGCACGCTTCGCTGGGCGCCTCGCGCATGGTGGTGGACCTCGGCTGGCTGCCGCAACAACGTCAGGTCGGACAGACCGGCAAGACCGTGAAACCCGACCTCTATGTCGCCTGCGGCATTTCGGGTGCGACGCATCATCTGGCCGGCATGCGCGACAGCAAACACATCGTCGCGATCAACAACGATCCCGCTGCGCCGATCCATGACGTGGCGCACCTGAGTTTGAAAGGTGACTTGAACCAGGTGATCCCTGCCATCGTTGAGGCTCTCCGAAGAAGGACCGCGGCTTGATCGATTGGTTCTTTCCAGACAAGCTGCGGCTTGCACTCCAAACGAAAGCATTCGGAGGTTTCAATATCCCAGCGGTCAAACAGGTTGAGGCGTTCGCTGCCAACGTTCGGAATACGAGCTTCGGCTTGTTCGGCGCATCGAAGGTGCGTGCTTGCCTTCTGATGGGGTTGTTTTTTTCGCTTTGGACAGGTTCCGGTCCGCTCCTTGCGCAGCAGCCCCGACTCGAATTCACCCGCATGGTCGCCCACTGGACCGATTACGCGGATCCCGGCTACTTGCCATTCCTTTCAGACGCGAAAGTCGAGGTGGCGCAGGTGGGTTTTTACGGCGCGCATTACTGGGGTCTCGGGCATACCGAGCATGGCAAGGGGTATCCGGCTCATTTCCCCACGGTCGGACTAAAGGAGAACGGCGCGTTCTTCCAGAACCTGAACCGCGAACTGCATCGTCGCAGCATCAAGGTCGTCGGCCACTTCAACGTCGAGTTCCTCGTCGGCGATCCCGACAGTCCCGAAGGCCCGCGCGGGTTCTTCAAGTTCTATCGCGACCTCTGGAACGAAACGGAACTCGGTCCGAAGCCGGTGGTCGATCCGTTGGAACTGCTGCAGAAAAACGCCGACGGCACGCCGATCGTGAACACCCACTACAACATCGGAGGCATGAAGGAATACTGGGGCTGTCTGCTCAACCCGCACTGGCGCGCGGTGCTCAAGGCATGGATGCGTCGTGGCATCCAGCGCGGCGCGGATGGGTTCATCGCGAACTATTTCTACCGGCACAATTGCCTCTGCTCGCATTGCCAGAAGGCGTTCCGTGAATACCTGGCCGGGCGGTTTGCGGCGGAGGAACTGAATCTCAAACTTCAAATTTCCGATTTGGAATCGCACGAGTTCAAGGAGATCGTCGCCTGGCACGACCCAAAGGAATCGACG
>Ga0187892_10004512_pt1 | contig 23243 bp, 19 predicted proteins | sample MA1701073metaG_FD_139345 | JGI IMG/M metagenome (GOLD analysis project Ga0187892, IMG submission 139345) | Bio-ooze microbial communities from a basaltic lava cave in the Kipuka Kanohina Cave System on the Island of Hawaii, USA - MA170107-3 metaG ... | reverse complement strand
TTTTCCGGCTGTTCTGATGTTTGATTCAAGTTTGATTTGTGTCCTGTGATGATCTCTTACTGCGGCGCTCAGACGCCTATCATTACAGACTTTGCCCAATTTTCAAAACTTGCAACCAGTTCACTATCAGAATGCCAAATGTTTCAAAATCCCTTGCCCGACTAATCTTTAGCGCTGACTGCTACGCGAAGTCCTACCGAACGACGCTCTGGATTACGCTTACTTCGAAAGTCCGACCGACAATGCCTTGCAGCATCATTCCACCCTCCACCACGCATTACGTGTTGTCTTGATCCACCTATAACCTTCCAGGCCGAGCCATCTTCTGGCGCGCCGTGATAATTATCGTGCCAATCATCCTCGCACCATTCCCACACGTTACCGTGCATATCGAAGAGGCCGAATCCATTCGCTACGTCTAAATCTCCTACAGGTCGTGTATTGGGCATAGAAGTCACTTTTGGAGCGTCGCCATATGGACGGGTACCGTCGTAGTGAACAAAGCTTGGTGTAACTGTTTCGCCAAAGGCAAATGGGGTTTCAGTTCCGGCACGACAGGCATACTCCCATTCAGCCTCTCACGGTAACCGAAAAGCTCTACCAGTCTTTATCGCTAGCCGCACGCAGAATTCAGTCGCTTCGTGCCAAGTGATTTGATCTACCGGCAAATCCAAACTGCGCGTTCCGCCTTTAAACCTAGACGCATCTTTTTTCTTTCCAAGATCACATTTAACTTCTAATTCACTCGCGCTTGCGATCAACCGCCATTGCCTCCGCGTAATCGGATATTTCCCTATAAAAAATCCGGGCACTTCCACGAGATGCGGATCGTATTCAAAAGGCGATCGCAAAGAACCCATCTCAAAAATCCCGGCGGGTACATACACCATCTCAAGCTTGACTCCGTGACCCAGATCTTCGATGAATTGATAGGCCTGCGATTTACCGCCACCAATCTCCTCGCCTCGGTCGTCAAGCGTGACAGTGGTGAATTCAAAGACGTGAAGAGAGAGAGAGGGACACCAGCAGCCTCTCCATCATCACTACCGCCGGGCTCCGCTGTACTCGCTGGCGGACGGCACGCAGCAAGCAATTTGGCATATTGTGCGACGTTCCGCTGCCGCCAATCCACATACGCGAACTGCCTCAGCGCATCCTTGATCTCAGCGTCGTCCAGCCGCAGCGGAATGAAGCGCCGCTGCTGATTGGTCGGGTCGCGGAACATCGCCGTCTGGCGTTCGAGCGTCACCCACTCGGAGGCGAATGCGTTTGCGGACATCGCCAGCACGAGCGTCCGCGATTGCTCCAGACCCTCTTCGATCTTGAGGAGAATCGGGTCGCCGGGTTGAATCTCCCATTCATCCAGCCAGACGCGCAGCCCGTCACGGCGCAACCGCTCGGCCAGCTCGCGCACCGTCGGCTTGTCCTTCGAGCTGTGGCTGAGAAAAACGTCGTATTTGAATTCTTCGCTCATAAGGGATGTCTCGACAGATAAGGTTTCAGTTGCGCGCCCACCGGCTAAGCTGGCAAGCCAAACGCCTGGCGGATGGCGCGCCGCACTGCGCGGCAATCCTCAACGGCCTGTTTCGCATCTGCTTTGGTAGCGTCGTTGCCGGGATAGCGATAGACCACGGCGAACTTGTTCAGCGCATCGAGTTGCGGCTGCAACGCCAACCAACTCGGCTCGACCGGCAGGATCAGTTTCAGTAGCGACGGCAAGTCGTGGGTCTTGGTGAACGCGATCCCGGCTTCGATCAATTTGGCCTTGAGGTATTTTTCAGCGCATTGGTGGCAATGGTAGCAAGCGGCATCGTAGACCGGAATTTTGCGCGCCCGGTAGGTCTTGAGCGCCGCCTCCCAATCGCCCTCGGCCTTGCGCACCCACTCAGCCGTGATCGGCTTCATACAACACCTTTCCGCGCTGCACAATCTCGCGCATAAACGGGTCTTCGATCCGCAGCCGTTCCTGTATTTGCGCAGGAGTCCGCACCAACAAATCCATCGGCGTGACCAGCCCCAATTCACGGCTGATCTTGATCGCCTGCCGTATGGGGCTGCCCTCAAAATCCATTACCACCAACAGGTCAACATCTGATTCCGGAGTTGGTTGGCCGTAGGCGTGCGAGCCGAACAGGATGATCTTCTCAGGTTTGTAGCGCTCGGCAATGCGATTGCAGACCTGCTTGATGTATTCCTGGCGCTTGGCGGGACTGCGAAAACTCTCTTCCCACTCGCGGAATTTTTGCAGGAAATCCCGCACATTTTCCGGCAGTTCGGCGGTGTGGATTACGTCCGGGCGCCGCCCTGGCCGCGTACGCCGATCTCTCCCGTTTTTGTTTCCCTGCGACGGCAAGGTGTTCATAGCCACATCTCCTAAACTGATTCACTGTGATCGAATCATAACAAGCGCATATCGCAGACAGCAATCGCGCATATGATCAAACCGCCCTCGACTTGCGCGCCTGCTCCAACACCTTCTTCGCCGCCGACAGATGTACCTGATCAATCATCTTGCCGTCGAGTCTGGTTGCGCCGCGCCCTTCGGTCTGCGCCGCCGCCATCGCCGCGACCACGCGCTCGGCTTCGGCGATCTGTTCCGAGGTTGGCGCAAAGACTTCGTTCACGATCTCGATGTGCGAGGGATGGATGGTCGTTTTGCCGTCGTAGCCCAGGTTGCGCGCCGCCACGCACCTGCGCCGCAACCCTTCGAGGTCGTCAATCGCAAAATGCGGCGAATCGTAGGCCGCGACCCCGACGGCGCGCGCGGCCAGCAGCACGTGCGAGCGAGCGAACAACACTTCGTTTTCGTCTTCGCTCAGGATGCAGCCGAGATCGCGCGACAGATCGGCGGCCCCGAACATCAACCCGGCGACCAGTTCGTTCGATTCCGCAATCTGGCGGCTGTCGAGCACGCCGCGCGGCGTTTCGATCAGGCAGAGCAGTTTGTTCTCGCGCCCGCCAATCGCCGCGCGAAATCTGCTCTGCAGGATCGGAGCGACGGTCGTCACCTCGTCAACGCTCTCGCATTTCGGGATGACGATGGCGGGAGCGCCGGCTGCGGCCACCGCTCGCGCGTCTTCCAATCCCCATTCAGTGGCGAGCGAATTGATGCGGACGAAAATCTCTTTGACGCCGAAATCAACTTCGCGCAAAACGCGAACAACTGTCGCACGCGCTTCGATCTTCTGATCGGGCGTGATGGCGTCTTCAAGGTCGAGGATCAGCGCGTCGGCGGCCAAATCACGCGCTTTCAAGATCATGCGCTCCGAGACGCCGGGAACGTAGAGCAAACTTCGCATTTTCGTGGTTTGGGGCTTCACTTTTTAACTCGTTGTTTTTTGGGGAATCAGCACGCGGCGGCGGAAGACCAGCACTACCTCGCCGCGTTGATTGCGCGCCCGAGTTTCGACGTAAACGACGCCGCGATCGGGCTTGCTTTCTGATTCGCGTTTATCCAGCACTTCGGTTTCGGCGTAGATCGTGTCGCCATGAAAAGTCGGCGCGGTATGCCGGATGTATTCGTATTCCAGGTTGGCGATGCATTTTCCGCTCACGTCCGCCACAGACATCCCGACAGCGAGAGAGAAAACGAACGTGCCATTGACCAGCCGCTGCCCGTGTTGCGTCTGCTGCGCGTAATGTTCGTCAATGTGGAGCGGGTTCTGGTTCATCGTCATCAGGCTGAACCAGGTGTCGTCGTGCTCGGTGATCGTGCGTCCGGGCCAGTGTTTGTAGACATCGCCGACAGTGAATTCTTCGAAGTATCTTCCGTATCCCATCTTTGCGTCCTTTGTGGATGCGCTTGGAGAATACGGAACAAACGGAAATAACGGAACAAACGGAAGACCAATGGGATTTTCCGTCTGTTCCGTTATTTCCGTTTGTTCCGTATTCTCTTTTCATCTCATTTGACCGGATAGTTTTCAACCAATCTTCTGGCGATGACCAGTCGCTGCAACTCATTCGTCCCGCCGCCAATCACGAGCAGAGGCGCGTCGCGGTAATAACGTTCGACTCTGTGATCTTTCGAATATCCCGCGCCGCCGTAAATCCGCATCGCCTGCCACGCCACTTCCTGCGCAGTCTCGGTGGCGAACAGTTTCGCCATCCCGCATTCCAGATCGCATCGTTCGCCGCGATCTTTCTTCTCAGCGGCGGAATAGACCAGCAACCTTGCGGCTTCGATCTTCGTGCCCATCTCGGCGAGCATGATCTGGATCGTCTGGTGCTCGCAAATCGGTTTACCGAATGTATGTCGCTCCTGCGCGTAATGGATCGCGTCCTCAAACGCCGCGCGCGCCAAGCCGACGCCGCGCGCCGCCACGTTGATGCGTTCGCTTTCCAATCCCGTCATCACCTGTTTGAAACCTTCGCCTTCGCGCCCGCCGATCAGGTTTTTCGCCGGGACGAAGAAATTGTCGAAGAATAACTCGCAGGTCTCGACGCCGCGATAACCCAGTTTGTCAATGTCGCGCGCGACCTTGAATCCCTCGCCTTTTTCGATGATGAACGCCGAGATGCCTTTATGCGGCGGGTTTGCTTTCGGATCGGTTTTGGCCGCCAGGACGAACGTGCTGCCGTAACGCCCGTTGGTGATCCACATCTTCGACCCATTGATCACGTAACCGTCGCCGCGCCGTGTGGCGACGGTGCTGATGCGCTGCACGTCGGTTCCGGCATCGGCTTCGGACAAAGCCAATCCGCCTCGACGTTCGCCGCTAGCCAAACCAGGTAAAAACTCGCGCTTCTGCTCTTCCGTACCGAAGCGATTGATGATGTCGCAGATGACCGAATGCGTGCCGATGGGACCAACCGTGCTCATCCACCCGCGCGCCAGTTCTTCGACGATCATCGCGTAGGTCGTGTAGCTCAATTCCAATCCGCCGTACTCTTCCGGCACGTTGCAGCCGAACAATCCAAGCTCCCTCATTTCACTAACGATTTCATGCGGATATTCATCGCGGTGTTCAAGCTCGCTCGCCACCGGAATGACTTTGCGTTCGACGAACTCGCGGATGCTGGCGACGATCTGTCGCTGGACTTTGTCTGGTGTGAACATCGATCAATCCTCAATTGGTGTTTCTGTGGCAAGCGCTGGAAGTCTATGCTCCGGGCGCGCCGGTTGTCTACGATTGCCGGCCCATCGCCGCAGCGTGATCCACCACGAGACGACGAAGTAGTAGATCGGAAAGATGAGCGATGCCCAAATCAACGGCTTCGGGTCATCAAAAACTTCCGCGACAATCAATGCCAACAGGCCCGCCCAGATCAGACACAGCGCGTTGGTCAACCGGCTGAACGGCCCGCCGCGCATAGTGTACAGGTAGAGCGATGGCACAAACGTCAACAGCGCGAGCGCGATGATCAAAGCGAGCGAAAACCCAGCGGGAGGTCGCAGCCAGTGAAGATAGATCGCCACAACGTTCCAGTAAGACGGAAACCCCAGGAAGAAATTGTCTTCGGTCTTGGCGTCCGATTGCGAAAAGCCATAGGCGCTGGCAATCAACGGAACGAGCAACCACCAACTCAGATGCTCCGGCAAAATTTCCGCGCGCCAGATGAACAGCAGCGGCAGCGACGTGTAGGTCTGGAAATCAATGATGTCGTCCAGGCGGCGTCCGTCGAAACCGGGCAGGATTTCTTTCACGCGCGCGCGGCGGGCGAGCCAACCGTCGGTCGAATCAATGAACGTGGCGACGATCATCAACGCCATCGCCCAGCGGAACGACTCCGCGTCGCCGCGCACGATGAAGACAGCCATCCCCGCCGCCGCGATCAATCCCATTGCGGTGTAGCAGTGCACACTCCAGGCCAGAATCTTCTCTTTGCTCATTGTCGCTACTTTGTAGACATGATGTGGAGAACGCAGTTTACCTTGAGTCCCCTTGACTTGAACAGATGACTGAGCGTTTGATATGGGCGTAATAGCGGAACTTCAGGTTATGAAAATTGCGTCTGTCACAGAGGTCAAAGCGCGTTTGAGCGCTTATATCGAAGAATGCGTCAGCGATGGCCCGGTGGTCATCACACGCAACGGCAAGGCCATTGCCCTGCTGCTTGCGCCGCTTGACGAAGAGGACCTTGAGCGGCTGCTGCTGTCGCGCTCACCCCGCTTTCAAGCTTTGTTGGATAAATCGCGCCAGAGCATCAAGGCCGGTAAAGGCCTGTCGAGTGACGAGTTCTGGAAAGCTGTTGAAAAACGTCATCGCCAGCGCGGCAAAAAAGGCCGCGGCTAATTTCCCAGACAGATCGAAGGAGGTCTCATGCTTCAACCACGCGCCTTTCAACGTATCGTCGTCATCATCTTCGCATCACTCGCGATCATCTTCTCCGTCGCTCCGATTCAAAGTGACGGCAAATTCTCCACCACCGCTTCAGCCACAGACACTACGCCCGAAGAGCGCGGGCTGCGGAACCTGCAGCACAAGCCTTACGGCGCGCCGCTGATGAACAAGAAGCTGCTCGTCGAAATCCTGCCCAAAGTCTGGGAGCCGGAGTGGAAGGCGAAGGTTGATCCGAACGATCCCGACTCGGTTCGCAAAGTCGCGTTTGAACGCTACGGTTTTTCCGAAGCCACCTGGGACAACCAGGGCGCGCCGTTGCAGTTCACGGCCTCGTCATCGGGGATGTGGACGCAGACCTGCATGCTCTGTCACGGCGGGCGCGTGCCGGTGACGGGCGAAAGCAAGATCGGCATGCCGAACACCGAGCTTGATATGCAGACGTTTTACGAGGATGTCCAGAATGCCTTGAAGATGAAAGGCCCGTTCCAGTTGACGTTCGGGATGTCGCGCGGGCGTACCAACGCCTTTATCTTCAGCCTGGAACTGCTCCGCCGCCGCAACGAAGATTTGTCTCAACGCGCAGAACCGCTGCCGATGGGCGATTACCAGGATTACGACCTCGACGCGCCGCCCTGGTGGTATTTGAAGAAGAAGACCGCGCTCTACGCCGACGCTGGCGTCAAAGGCGACTTCACCCGCGCGATCATGCAGTTCACGATGGGCGAGCCGAGTGGCGAAAAGATTCGCTCATGGGAAGCGGAATTCAAAGACAACCTCGCCTACCTGAAATCCATTCAGGCGCCGAAATATCCCTTGCCGGTTGACCAGAAACTGGCGGGCGAAGGCCGGATGGTTTTTGAAAAGACCTGCTCGGCCTGCCACGGAACTTATGGCTCCGACGGCAAGTATCCGAACAAGGTGGTCCCGGTGGAGGTCGTCGGCACAGATTCGATTCGGTTGACGAAGCTGACCAAAGAGTTCCGCGATTACTACAAACAAACCTGGTTCGGCAAAAGTGGCGAGCATGGCTATGAGTATCCGACCGGGTACGTCGCGCCGCCGCTCGACGGCGTGTGGGCGAGCGCCCCGTATTTCCACAACGGGTCGGTCCCGACGGTTTATGGCGTGCTGACGGCTGAAGCGCGTCCGAAATATTTCCGCCGCGTTGGCGGCGCGAAGGAATACGACGCGAAGAATCTGGGGTTGAAGATCGAAGCGTTGAAAGCGCCCGCTCCGAAAGACGCTCCAGGAGAAGCTCGACGAAGAGTGGTTGACACGACGCTGCCTGGATTGAGTAATCAGGGCCACCCGTTCGGGTTCAAGCTGAGCGAGAAGGAGAAGCGGCAGGTAATCGAGTATTTAAAGACGCTGTAGCGACTCTCTAACTTTTTACTAGACTGCCAAAGACGACTTACTGTATCTTTCGGGCGCGCGAGTTACGGAAGTCCGATTGAATACATAGCTTTGCCAAAGCGGATCGCAAACTCGCCAATTTTGCCGGGTGTTTTTGAATCGAACTGAGCATTCAGCCGACATCATCCGGTATCCGTAAATTCTGGCTGGCGCGCAATGCCCTGTTCACCACGCCAGCTCATTACCTGATTCAATTTCACTGGATTACCCGACGCGGCGTTTGCGGTTTTGCGCCTGCCGACGACTGTTTCGTTTTCACCCGCAGCCGCTGCATACGACAACAATCAGCAATCTGAAGCCGCTTCGGACTCACACTGACAGGATGCTGATGAACCCCCTAACCAATAGAACGACTCCTTTCCTGCTCGGCCAGGTTGGAACCCTGGCCGGAGAGCGAATTTTCATTGACGGCGCGCAGGCCATCATCGGGCGCGACCCGGCGCAATGCCAGATCGTGCTTGCCCAGGCGGTCATTTCGCGGCGTCACGCCATGATCGAGCTTGGCGCGCAAGGACGCATCGTGATCACCGACCTCGGATCGAGCGAGGGCACGTTCGTCAACGGCCAGCGGGTCGAGCGCAGCGAATTGCGCGAAGGCGACCTGGTCGGCTTTGGGACAAATGGATTGATCGCTTTCACTTTTCACGCGAGCGCCGCGCAGCCCGTCGCGTCAACGCTTCATCCGGCCCCGGCCCGGCCACCGGCCGCCAACCCGACCGTGCGCTTCGACGCCGCCGACCGCTCCACCCTGCGCATTGGACGCGCGCCGGACAACGACATCGTGCTCGACGCGCCGGGCGTTTCGCGCTATCACGCGACGCTCGCCTGGAATAACAATTCTCAACCGACGCTCGCCGACACCGGCAGCACCAACGGCACTTTCGTCAACGGCGAATTGCTCACCGAGCCGCGGCTGGTCGCGCCTGACGATCTGGCGCTGATCGGCGGCTTCCTGCTGCGCGTCAATGGCCGGCGCATCGAACGCCACGATCTGAGCGCGAGCCGGATCACCGCGCATCAAATCACGAAAGACGTGCCGGGCAAACGATTGCTCCACGAGATTTCGCTGGCCATCTTTCCGCGCGAATTCGTCGGATTGATGGGGCCTTCGGGCTGCGGCAAATCCACGCTGATGGACGCGCTCAACGGTCTGCGCCCGGCCACTTCGGGCGCCGTTTACGTCAACGACCTCGACCTCTATCGCAACTTCGACGCGCTGCGCCGCTCCATCGGCTACGTGCCGCAACACGACATCCTGCACGAGAGCCTGTCGGTCGAACGGACGCTGTTTTACGTGGCGAAGCTGCGGTTGCCCCAAGGCACGCCGCCCGCCGAGTTGCAACGCGTCGTGGACGAAGTGATCGAGACTGTCGGACTCGGCGAACAACGCGCGACGCCATTCCGCATGCTTTCCGGCGGTCAACAAAAGCGATTGAGCCTGGGCTTTGAGCTGATCACCAAACCTGGCTTTCTCTTCCTCGACGAACCGACTTCCCCGCTCGACCCGGAGACGACGGAAAACATGATGCTGCTGTTTCGCCAACTGGCCGATCAGGGGCGGATCGTGGTGATGGTCACGCACAAGTTCGAAAAATTCGATGAGATGAGCCACGTCGCGTTTTTGACCAAGGGCGGGCATTTGGCCTTCTTCGGCCCGCCGCGCGAGGCGCTCGCTTATTTCGGCTGCCGCGAACCCAGCGACATCTACCGCGCCATCGGCTCGCGCGCGCCGGAGGAGTGGAGCCAAGCTTTTCAGGCCTCGCCGCAATACCAGCGGTATGTCAGCGGGCGCATCACCGAGACCCGGCAAATTCTGCAATCAACCGGCAGCCTGCTCACGGGGACAACCGAAGAGAGCAAAGCGACGGGACGCGGCTTCGGATTGAGCCAGTGGCTAACGCTCACGCGGCGTTACCTCGAAATCAAACTCAACGACAAACGCAACACGGCGCTGCTGTTTTTGCAGTCGCCGATCGTCGCCGTCATCCTCGCCGTGATTGCGGGTGGCTCGGTCAACGACGTGAAGACGCTCTTCATCGCCGCGATCATCGCCATCTGGTTCGGCGCGAACAACGCTGTCCGCGAGATCGTAGCCGAAGCGCCGATTTACATCCGCGAGCGGCTGGTCAATCTTAAGATTCCTTCCTACGTCTTCTCGAAGTTCGCGGTCCTGAGCGGCATTGGTTTGCTTCAGTGTCTGATGTTCGTCGCCATCCTGACTGGCTTCGGGCGAGTTCGCGCGGGCGATTTCTTCTCCTTGACGTTGATCCTTTATCTGACTTCGCTGGGCGGCGTGGCGATGGGACTGTTCTTTTCGGCGCTGGTCAATTCGACCGAGAAGGCGATGAGCGTGCTGCCGCTGCTGCTGATACCGCAGTTGCTTTTGAGCGGCTTCTTCAAACCGCTCGACGATGTATACGTCAACGTCAGCCGGACCAAACCCGCGACGGCGGCGCAATATCGCAGCTTCGAGAGTGCGAAGGATCAGGCGCCAACAACGATGCCCGCGCCCCCGCCTGAGGTGGTGACGAAGAATGCCGGGTTGGGGCCAGCGCGGGTGGTGGCGGCGGCGATGATCGCGCGCTGGTCCATCGAGGCGCTGGCGCATCAGGTGAGCATTGACGACCAGAAGGCGCGCGACACGCTGGCGACGCGGATGACCATCGCCGAATACCAGAAGGTCTTCGACCAGCGCCCGGGCGCCGAGATCACCGATGCTTACCGGCGGCGTGTGCTAATTGATTTGATCGTCCTCGCCGGCTTCAGCGTTCTGTTTCTGGGTCTGACGATGTGGGCGCTTAAGCGCAAGGACGTGTTGTGAGCAGACGGATTTGCCTCGGCCCCAATGCGCGTTTCGACACTGTATTGAATGGAAAACTCATCACAGGAGGGTCTATGAGAGACAATTTGGGTCTGGCGGTTGAAGCCGAGCGCAAGTTCAATCTGGGGAGCTTCTTCTCCTTCCGCTATATGGTGACCGGCAGCCTGATGAAGATCATTTACAGCATCGGCCTGGCAGTCATCACCGCGAGCGGCGGGCTGATGATCCTCTCAGGATTTGGAACTATGGCGCAAGGCAACAATCCGTATTTTGGCCAAAGTATGGCAGTCGCTGGTTTGTTCACCGTGATCTCCGGATTGTTTGTGATCGGCGTAGGCAATCTGCTCTGGCGGATTGCCTGCGAGACCTGGGTGGTGCTCTTCAGCATGCACGAGATCATGAGTTCGATTGAACGGCTGATGCGTCATGGCGCCGAGGAGGCGGTTGTGGTCACGGCCAGCCAATCCACCGGATGGTCGCCCGGCTCCGGCGCTCAGGCTTACGCGCCGGCGGCCCAACCACCTCCTCCAGCTCTGCCCGTCCCGACTTCGGCGTCTGCGCCCGCTCCGGCGCCTAGGCCGGCAAATCCGGGCCATCCGTGTCCGCACTGCGGCGCTCAAGTCAGAACCGGCGTCGCATTTTGCGGTAATTGCGGGACTCAAGTCCCCGGTTGAGGTGGCAGATTGACCGACCACGACGATCGCGCGCCGGTCAACAGAAATCTGCGTAAACGGCGCCCCGCGTGCTCGCGGGCAGGCAGAGCGGTAGCCCTTCCCTGGAAAGGCGCCCTTCCGCAACCTGCCCGCAAGGATGCGGGGCGCCAACTGGCGCAAAACTTTTTTTGAATGCCATATCTCTTGAAAGGAATATTCTGTGTCGCAAGAACTTCCAACCTTTTGTTCTCAATGTGGAGCGCATAACCGTCCCGGTGGGACTTTCTGCCGGAACTGTGGGGCGCCATTGAAACGCACTCTCGATTATCGACAGCAGCAACAGCAGCCGCCTGCTCAATATGCGCCGCCGCCAAGCCCCGCCCCGCCCCAACAGTTCACGCCGCCGCCGCCCTTGGCGCCGCAAGTGATCATTCAGCAACACGTTTATGGCGCGTCTTACCAGCAGATGATCGCCAGACCACCCAAAAGCCGCGTCAGCTACATTCTGCTTGGTTTCTTTCTCGGCGGGCTTGGGGTTCACAACTTTTATGCCGGTTACAGCGGCCGGGGAGTGGCTCAACTGCTGATCACCCTTTTTATTGGATGGCTGATTATCCCGCTTTTCTTCATCTGGGTCTGGGTGATCATCGAAATCATCGTCGTGAAAACCGACGCGCTCGGGATACCAATGACTTAATCCCGCGGCGCGATAGAACTCAAGAAAAAGAATGTGGCCGAAGCCAGGGAGAGATTATGACGACTTGCACAAAGTGCGGCAGACCGGACACTGAAGGCAGCCGCTTCTGCACCTACTGTGGCGCGGCGCTGGTTGCGACCCAGATGCCGGCGACCGAAATCTCGCCGCCGCCAACGGCGTTCAGCTACCAGCCGCCGCCGGTCGCCGACCGCCTGATCGGGCAGACGATAGACGGCAAATACCGGATTGACGCGCGCATCGGCGAAGGCGGCATGGGGACGGTCTACCGCGCGACCCGGTTGATGATCGGCGATGTCGTCGCGGTCAAGGTCATGCATCAGGAACAATCGGCCCACGCGCAGGCTGCCGAACGTTTTCGCCGCGAAGCCCAGGCCGCCGCTCGGCTCAAACATCCGAACGCCGTCACCATCCACGATTTCGGCGTCTCGACGAGCGGGACGCTTTATCTGGTGATGGAACTGGTCGAAGGCGAAAGCCTGCGCAACATCATCGCGCGCCAGGGAGCGCTCGCGCCTGCTGCGGCGGCGGAGATCTTGAACCAGGTCGCCGCCGCGCTCGACGAAGCGCACCGGCACAACATCGTCCACCGCGATCTCAAGCCGGACAACATCATCGTTTGGGCGACCCAGCAAGGCTTGCGCGTCAAGACGCTCGATTTCGGCATCGCCAAGCTGCGCGACCTGCGAACCTCGGACAACCTGACGCAGACTGGCGCATTGCTCGGCACGCCGCAATACATGTCGCCGGAACAATGTCTCGGCGAGGAGCTGGACGGACGCTCGGACATCTACAGTTTGGGCATCGTCTTATTCGAGATGCTCACCGGCGCGATCCCCTTCAACGCGCCGAGCGCCGCGGCCATCATCCTTCAGCAGGTGCAACAGCCACCGCCGTCGCCCCGCGCCGTCAATCTCAAAGTCAGCCCGGCAGTCGAAGCCGTCGTCTTGCACGCCTTGCAGAAGCAGCGCGAGGCGCGCCCGCAAACGGCCGGTGTGTTGGCGAAGGAGATGATGTTCGCCATCAACAACCCTGAGCTGAGCCAGATCGCCGCCCCATCACCAACCGCAGCGCACGGCGCTCGAATGACCAATCCGCCTTCGCTCGCAAACGCCGCGCCCCCGCTGGCGCCGACCGTTCAGATGGGCGCAGCGCCGGGGCGCGTCACGCCAGCCGGTCATCCGCCCTTCCCTGCCGGTGTTACTCCGTCGTACGACGTTCCGGCGCCGAACCGGAAGCCATTGATCATCGGGCTTTCAGCCGGCGCGGTCGCGCTGATCGGGGTGTTGGTCGTGGTTTACTTCTTCTTTTTTACGGCGAAGGCTTCGATCATGTCCGAGATCAGAAAGGGCAACCTCGTCAAACCGGAAGGCAGCAGCGCCTTCGACCTCTATCAGAAAAATAAAAGCAGCCTGAGCAGCAGCGACGTGACCGAAATCTCGAACGAAGTCACCCCGAAACTGGAAGCCAGAGGAAACGAGATCGTCAACAATCTCCGGCAGGAGACCACGAACGAATCCGAAGCCGGATGGTCGGAAGCGATCCGGGCCTACGACTGGCTCAATGAACTGCGCGCTGGCAAAATTTACGAATCGCGCAAGTATTTCTCCCAGGCCAGGCTCGACTTTCTCAGGAAGGATTACAACAAGGCGATCGCCGGCTTCCGCCGTTCCTCGGAACTCGACCCCTCCTGGGCGATGGCCTTCAACGGGCTGGCTCGCGCCTACCTCAATGCCAAAGACAAATACAACGCCAAGGACAACTATCTTCGCGCCACCAACCTGGATCCTTCGTGGATTTATCCATGGATCAACCTCGGGCAGTTGTGCCTGGAGCTGGGCGATTACGCCGAGGCTGAAACCGCCTTACGCCAGGCGTCGAATCTCGATCCGCAGAAGGCTTCTATTCACTTCCTGCTGGGACAGTTGTATGAGAAGACAGGGGACGTTTGCGCCGCCAGAACGGAGTATCAGACAGCGATCAACAACGCCAGCAATTCCCTCTCCCCAGGATTCAGCGTGGAGGCGGTGAGAAAGAAGCTCGAAAGATTGGGTTGTCAGGATGGCTATTGAATACAGGTTGCCTGTTCAGCGCCAGCGCTGGGGCCGGCGCTGGACGTGGATTTCCGGCGCCGTCGTTTTGCTGCTGGCGCTGGTGGCCCTCGCCGCGTGGTTCATTTTCATCCCGGTCTATCAACTTAACCTGCTAATCGAGAATGGCCTGGTCGTTGATGGAACCGGCGGGCCTCCGCGCAACTATGATGTGGCCATCCGCGACGGCCGGGTCGTGGCGATCGGAAGAAGCTGGCGGTTCATTTTTTCGCGTCCGAAGCTGCGGCTGGATGCGAGCGGCAAAATCGTCGCCCCTGGTTTCATTGACGTACACACGCACGTCGAACCGAACCTTCCCGCCTCAAGCGCCTTTCGTCCGGCCAATTTCCTGCGCCAGGGCGTGACCACCATCATCACCGGCAATTGCGGCCGTTCCCGCGCCAACCTCGCCGAGACGTTTCGCCAATTGGAGAAACACGGCACGGCGATCAACGTCGCCTCGCTGGTCGGACACAACAGTCTGCGGCGGGAAGTGATGGGCGAAGAGGCGCGCGCTCCCACGCCGGAAGAGCTGGAGCGAATGAAGCAATTGGTGGACAAAGCAATGACGAGCGGCGCGCTGGGGCTGTCCACGGGCCTGGTTTACAACCCCGGCAGATTCGCTGAAACGCCAGAGGTCGTCGCGCTGGCCGGCGTGGCGGCGAAGTACGACGGATTGTACGTCTCGCACATCCGCGACGAAGGCCGCGGGGGAATGGCCGCTCTCCGCGAAGCGCTCGAGATCGGACGCCAGGCCAAAGCCCGCACCCACATCTCGCATTTCAAAAGCTCCGGCCCATCGCAATGGGGCGCTATCGCCGAGCGGCTGGCCTTGCTCGACGCGGCGCGCCAGGCCGGGCAGCAGGTGGCGATTGATGTCTACCCTTACACGCGGTCGAGCACAACTACCGACTTGCTGCTCCCCGATTGGGCCGTGAAGAACAAACGCCAGGGTCTGCATCAGGCCGCTCAGGACGCCAGGTCGCGTCAGAAATTGCGCGCCGATATTCTTCAGGGCTTGCGTCAGGACGGTTGGCGGGACCTGACTCACATCCGGCTCGTTTCAGGCAAACCGGAATGGATCGGACGCACGCTAGTGGAGGTTCCCAAAGTCGCCGCAGATCTCGACCGGCAGATCGAGAACCTGATCGAGATTTCACTGGGCGGCGGGGCGCAGGCGGTTTACGCCGATATGAACGAAGCGGATGTGGAAAAGGTCATGGCCTATCCATTCTGTGTTTTCGGCAGCGACAGCGCCGTGCGCGATCCTGACGTCCAATACAAACCTCATCCGCGCGGCGCCGGCACCTTCCCGCGCATCTTCCGGCTTTATGTGAAAGAGAAAAACCTGCTCACACTGAGCGCGGCTGTTCACAAGGCCACGGGGCAGGCGGCGGAGCTATTCAATCTGGAAGGGCGCGGGCGCCTGCGGCCCGGCGAGTGGGCCGATGTGGTCATCTTCGACCCGCAGCGGATCGAAGACCTCGCCGATTACGACCAACCGTTCGCCGGCCCGGTAGGGATTGATTACGTCGTCGTCAACGGCGTGGTCGCGGTTGATCACGACGCGCTCACCGCAGCTTCATCAGGCAAAGCTTTGAGGAAATCCTCTGCTGTGGCGCGGAGCAATGGAGAGTGACCGGCTAGCATCCACAGAAGCTTTCTGATCAAACTCATGAAACTTGCCACATTTTGCCCGTAAACATCGGCCAATATTCACTGTTTCGCCTGTCCCAGAAGCGTGAAAATCGCTGCAAAAAGTCAATACAAGCCCTTCCCCAAAATCCGTCTTTTTTTAGTACGGTGAAATGTTTTGTCAATAGCCGGGTAAAAATTTTTACCCTTCTAAGTTGGGTTGGGTTGGCGTTTTAAGCAGCTACTCGAAATGGTGTACCGGGAATTCAAATTTTCGGATTTATAATTCGCGCCGTTGTTAAGTGCTTCAACTAACGCTGTGAAGTTCCTTCACGTTTGTGGCTGGCAGTTCTAAAGTCACAAAACACTCGAACCGAATGTGTGAAACGAAAAACAAACGTGAGTGCCCTTGCTCGATCAACGATGAATTCCATCGTCAAGCAGTTCTGATCCGAGCCTGAAGGTGTCTGATCCACGCCTGGGGGCAGGCGTTAGTGTGAAGTTGGCGTCAACCGCTAACAAGGAGAAGAACGGATCTTATGAGTACCTGTTTGAACAAAAACGTAGGAGCAATTTTCCTACTGATCCTGCTTCAATTCGGCGTGAAAGCGCAAAACCCGGCGGCATCGCAAACTCAGTCTCCAAAATCATCCGGCAATAATACTTCCACTTCATCTGCGAATTCCGATTCGAACAATCAGTTGGCGATGGTCTCCGACAAAGCTTCGGACAAGGCTCTGGTGAAGGCCACAAGCGATGTCAAAAACGATGCGACCGCTGAATCCGTGATCGCTGAGCCTAAAGTCTCGCCGAAAAATCCGGCGCTCAAATTCGAGGTCAAACCGAATGAGTCGAAGATGGATGGGCGCGCGTTTGCCAATCCCGACCTGGAAATTCTTGGCGAGTCTCAGACCTTTCAGGCGACGGCTTACGCTTTGTACGGGCGCACGCGCATCGGCTCGTATGTCCGTCGCGGCGTGATTGCGGCAGACCCGCGGGTGATCCCGCTCGGTTCCATCGTGCAAATCAAGACGCCGGGCTATACGGGCGTTTACGTGGTTCACGACACTGGCAGAAAGATCAAAGGCAACATCGTTGACGTGTGGGTTCCGTCGTCGCGCGAAGCCAGGATTTTCGGGCGTCGCCGCATCAAGTTGCACGTTTTGCGCCACGGTCCGACCGGGCGGCGTAACCAATAACCACCTCCATTACTTATCTCGTCATTCAGTTGACCGCCGCTCGCTTCGCGTAAGTGAGCGGCGATTTTCTTTTGTGCGGCGCTCACTTATCATCGCGCCATGCTTCAACCGGATAATCAATCGCCGCCCGACGCGCCCACATTGATCGAAGTCACGCGCGGAGCGATGGTCGAATCGCGCCATCGCGGCTTCATCGCCGTCGTTGACGCGGAAGGCGAAATCATCGCCAGCGTGGGCGACCTCTCGACCCGCGCCTGGTACCGTTCCGCCGCCAAGCCATTCCAGACTATCCCGATCATCGCTTCCGGCGCGGCGGATCATTTCAAATTCAACGCGCGCGAACTGGCTGTGATCACCGGCTCGCACAGCGGCGAAGCCATCCATCTCGAAACTGTGCGTTCGATACTGAACAAAATCGCTTTGGACGAATCGGCGTTATTGTGCGGCGCGCATCCGCCATTTGACGACGCAGCCGCGAAACAATTGCGAGCCGAAGGTCGCCAGCCGCAGTCGCTCCACAACAACTGTTCGGGCAAACACGCCGGGATGCTGGCGCTGGCGCGATTCAGCGGCCAGCCAACCGAAAATTACATCGATCCGAACCATCCGGTCCAAAGACAAATCCGCATCGTGTTGGCGCGTTTCGCCGATGTTCCGGTTGGCGAGATCGCCATTGCCATTGACGGTTGCAGCGCGCCCGTCTTCGGCGTGAGCGTCAAGGCGATGGCGCGCAGTTACGCGCAACTCGTCGGCATCAGACGCACGGACATCGAACCGGAACTGGCCGCCGCCGCCGAAGCCGTGGTCAACGCGATGATCGAACAGCCGGAAATGGTCGGCGGAACGCGCAATCGTCTGGACACCGACCTGATGCTGGCCGCTGAGGGGCAGATCATTTCCAAAGTCGGCGCAGAAGGCGTGCAGTTGCTCGGCGTGAAACCCGGCGGGCGGTATCCAAAAGGTCTGGGCATCGCTGTCAAGATCGAAGACGGAGACATCCGTCGCGCGCGCGATCCGGTGGTGATCGAAACGTTGCGGCAACTCGGACTGCTCGATGAAGATCAACTGGCTCAGCTTGCGCGCTACGCTCGATCAGTCGTTCTCAATCATCGTCAGATCGAAGTCGGCGTCGTTCGACCGTGCTTCGATCTCACTTCAGGTTTATGAATCAGGAGATACGCGAACTATTTCCGGTGACGAAGAACTGCGTCTACCTGAACCACGCGGCGGTCGCGCCGATTTCGCTGCCGGTTTACGAGCGGATAGAGCGTCACACGCGGGACTTGCTGGAATACGGCGCGGTGCATTTCCGCGAATGGCTCGCGGCGGTCAGGCAGGTTCGCGGTCTGGCGGCGCAGTTGATCAACGCGCAGCCGGAGGAAATCGCTTTTGCGCCGAACACGTCGTCAGGTCTGGCGATGATCGCCAACGGCATTGACTGGCGCGCGGGCGACAACATCGTCACCGCCGATTGCGAGTTCCCGGCCAACGCAGTTCCCTGGATGCGGATCAAGCGCGAGTTCGGCGTCGAAGTCCGAATGGCGCGCGAACGCGGAGGCCGGCTGGAGACCGAAGAGATTCTGAGTTTGATTGATTCGCGCACGCGCGTCGTAAGCTTGAGCTTCGTCGAATTCGCCAGCGGGTTTCGCAACGACTTGGAAACCATTGGCCTTTACTGCGGCCGGCGCGACGTGTTGTTCGTCGTTGACGCGATCCAGGGGTTGGGCGCGCTCCGGCTCGATGTCGAGGCCTGCCGGATTGACGCGCTCTCAGCCGACGCACACAAGTTCTTGCTGGGGCCGGACGGCGTGGCGATTTTTTACGTCTCACGGCGCGCGATGGAGCGCGTGCGACCGACGCTGGTTGGCTGGATGTCGGTCAACCGTCCCGAAGATTATCTGAATTACGATCAACCATACGCTCCGAGCGCGAGGCGTTTTGAAGCGGGAGCGTTGAACACCGCAGGCGTCCTCGGTTTGGGAGCCGCCATCGAATTGTTTCTGCAAACCGGCGTCGAAAAGATCGAAAGCTACCTGCTCGATCTCGGCGATTATCTTTGCGACCGGTTGGTGGAACGGAGCTATGAGATAGTCAGCTCGCGCAGAGCCGATGAGAAGTCCGCGGTCATCTGTTGCCGGAGCGCGAAACACTCAGCCGAAGAACTCTATCAACTTCTGAATGAACGCCGTATCATCACCACGCCGCGATTGGGCCGCTTGCGTATCTCGCCGCATTTTTACAACACGCGGGAAGAGATTGATCAATTGATCGAAGCTTTGCCGGCCTGATCCGAAAACCCAACGGAGAGATCAACGATGAATACTTCCCAGCAATCGGCCAATCAACGAAAACCTGGCAGACGCTCTCGTGTCAAATGGATCGTTCTGATCGTCATCGCCGCCGCGCTCATCTGGCTCGGTTACGATTTTTACGGCCCGCGGTCATCGAAGCTGCGCGATTTCGATCCGAACGAAGTCGCACGGTTGGAGACCGAGATGTGGCGTTCGTATTACGCCAAAGAACACGTCAAGCTGTTCAGGCAGTTGACCGAGCTGATGCGATCCCAATACCACATGCCGTTCGCCACATCGAACACGGTCGCTTACCAGGCCGCGCGAGCCGCATTCGTCTTCAAAGATGGCAGGCAGCGCGAGGATTACGAGAAGGCTCTGCCATACCTCGTCAAGTTTTATCAGGCCATTCGGGAAGGCAGCGACACGCCCTTCGATGTCCAGCGCGCGGCAAAGTTGGAATTGGAGTGGTGGATTGTGCACCGCCAACGCGCGCGTCACGAACCGGGATATCTGGATCGAGCGCTGGCTGAATTGCCGGCGGAGATTTACCAGGCGCCGGCCGAAAAGATGATGGAACACGCGCGGCTGCGAGCCGAGGCGATGACCATCCGCGATCAGAAAGAGGAAGCGGGCAGCGTGAGCGAAGAGGACTGGAAGAAGATCGAAGAGTTGCTGCGCGCTTCGTGGCAGTCGTTGTGGAAAGCGGTGAACTCCTGATCGTCCATCGCTACGCTTTCAAGCCAAAGGCGTTAAGTTAAGCCATTGCCCATTGCCAATTGGTCATCGCCAACTATTTCGCAGGAGAGGTTCTCTGTTCCTCTGCGAAACAATTGGCGATGACCAATTGGCAATGGGCAATTCGCCCTGCGCTTTTTGCCTCAACTTAACGCCATTGGCCTTCAGGCGGAGAAGCTCGATTATCGAAACTTTCCGCCTGAAGATACAAGGCGGGACTACAAACTCACTTCGTCTGCGGCGCGATGTACTTCACTGCGGCCAGTTCAGCCAATGCCGCCAGTTTTTCAACCGGCAACCGCCCGATGATCAATTTCGACGATTGCGGATTGAGAATCACTTCAAAGCCGAGTTTCTTCAGTTGTTCAATCGTCGCCGCCGATTTGTCCGTGAGCCAAACCTGGAGTTCGGCCTTGCCGTCGCGCGTGAACTTCGCTTCGTCCGCGCTCGCCTGCGCCTGTTTGTTCTTCAGTCGGTTGACTACAGCAGCGACCGATGGATGCAGTTTCGAAAGCGCGTGATCTTCCGTCAATGGCGTCAGCGGCGGGGGCGCGCTCGTCGCTGCATCCTTGCCCGGCGTGAAGTTGAAGGTGAGGACGCCCTGAGTCTTCACTGGCTTGCCGGACAACTCCGTTGGCTTGAACCGCCATTGTTTGGCCGCCTGAAGCGCAGCGTCGCGTAACAGGGGATGCCCGCTGACGACCTGCGCATTGGTCACTTCACCTAACTCGTTGACGGTGATTTGGACTTGGACAGAGCCGCCAGCGCGTGCAGCTTTGGCCACCGACGGATAAGCAGGTTGTGCTTTCTTGGTCGCGCTGCCCTGCAACACGCCACCCGACACTGTGACCTGCTTAGCCGCGTCGGCTGAAGCCATCGGCGTTGTCGCAGCCATCGGCGGAGGCGGCGCAGCAGCCCTATTTACGGCTGATTCTGATCCGACGCCGTAGAAAGTGCCGGCAAAGCCCGACACGCCACCATTGATCTGAATCTGCTGACGGCCTTTCTCCTTGACTTGCAGGCTAATGTCCCTGCCGCCCGCGCCAAACACCCCCTCGTAACTCACCCCTTCCGGCATCTCAACCGGCACGTCAATCCGGCGCGGCTGGCCACCATCAGTCACTGTCATTTCTTCGACCGCGACGAACGAAGTGAACTGCGTCATCAGCCGATACTCCAAACCGAGTTGTGTGATCGCTTCGCGCACTTCTGGTTTCGCCACGCCGCTTTGCATTCCGCCGTAATCCTGACTCATTAGATCGTCAATCCGCGTGCGCGCCCAGAGCGTCGCCAGCACGTCGTGTTCGGCCTGCGCTTCGGGCAATTCGACCGGAATCTCCCGCACAACACTCTGCCCGGCAGATTTGCCGCGCAAACGAATCACGCCGCGCGACGCGGCGGTGTAACGTCCCGTCAGGATCAACGGCTTCGCGCTGAACAGGTCGGGGATGCGCGCCGGATAGACATCGGCTACCGGCAATCCTGCCCAGTCAATTTCGATGTCGGTCAGCAGCGGATTGCGCACGCGCTCGTGGAAGCGCCGAGCCGCCGCCGAACCGTCATCCTGCAAGCTGACGTACTCGACTTCGCCGCGCCCGCTCTCGGCCATCTTGTCGAGCAGGAAGCGATTGACCGACGAACCGATGCCGAATGAAAAGACCCGCGCGTTCGGATGCTTCTTCACTTCGTCAATGATCTCGAAGTCGTTGCCGACGTAACCATCGGTCATGAAGCAGACGATGCGGATGTGATCTTGTTTGTCCGCCCTCTTTTCTGAAGGATCGAGCGCGGCGCGGATAGCTGTCATCATCTCGGTGCCGCCACCGCCCGTGCGGGACGCGAGAAAATCCTGCGCCCGTCGCAGATTTTCTCGCGTAGCCGGGACTGGCTGAGGAAACAAAATGCGCGTGTCGCCAGCGAAAGTGATCAGGTTGAACGTGTCTTCAGGATAGAGACTGTCGAGCGCGAGCTTCATCGTCTCCTTCGCTTTTTCAATCGGGAAACCCGACATCGACCCCGAAGTGTCGAGCACGAAGACCAGTTCCTTCGGCGTAACGTCGGCTGCGGTCACGCGCTCCGGCGGTTGCAGCAGCATCGTGAAGAAGCCGCCTTGCGCGCCGCGATGCGTGAGCACGGCGTCGGAAATCTTCTTGCCCGCGACATCGAATTTGAGGATGAAGTCTTTGTTGGGGATCGTCGTCTGGTTCTTCAATCGCACGATGGCGGCGTGATTATTCGGTCGTTCGACCTCCGTCTCGTGCAGAGTTGATTTCAAACTGTCAATCGGCACGCCTGCGTCCAGTTTGACCTCGATTGAAATGTCGTGACCCGCGCGCGTGCCTTTGGGCGTGACCTGCGGCGTGATGCGCGAAGCGTCGGGAACCTGACTGGTGTCCGGCGCCCAGCCTCCGCCTGATTGGGCCGCCGGGTTGTCAGTCGGCTGGCCCGGAATGTAGCGCGGGCCGACGACCATCGGGAAGACGAATTCGTAGACGCCGTCTTCGTATTTCAGAAACTCAACGTAGCTGATCGTGACCTTCACCGCCGCGCCGGGGGCGATGTTGGCGACCGATTGCGTGAAGATGTTCGGGCGTTCCTGATCGAGCAGGCTGGCGACTTGACCGGCTTCGCGCGCGGCTTCGTAAATCGCCCGCGCCTCTTCGCGGCGTTTGATTTTGCCTTTGACCGTGCGGTCGCCGACGATCATCGCCATATCGTCAACCGCCGCCACTTGCGGCAGCGGGAAGACGTAAACCGCCTCGATCTTTTCGTTCAAAGGGTTGTGAAATTCCTGAGTGACGGTGACGCGAGCAAGCGACCCGCTCACTTCGGCTTTGACATCGGTGTGTTTGAGCGGGCACTGGCCGCCCGGCTTGCCGTCTCGGTCAATGACCTGGAGCGCGCCCTGGGTTACTTTGCCCGGCGCGGCTTCGACGACGCCTGGGTTGTTGGCGGGGCTGAGATTGGCGAAGGCGGCAAGGCCGGCCAGAAATGTCGCCACAGCGCAGATCAACGAAATAACAAATCTTCGCTTCATTGTTTCTTCTCCTCGAAAGCTAGTTGATTGGCTTGAGGGGGCACACTAATCCTTACAATCGCGAGCGACGCGATCAATTCAAAATCTTCAACTCACTCAAATGACAAATCGCGATTCGGCTGTTTGGACGCCTGATGAGAGCTTTTGGTTCCGCGTTCCGCTCTCAAGAACGCAACGCGTCGCGGAAGCTTGCAAACAATCGCTGAAAATTTGCGGCCTGTGTAAAGTGCCTTGCGGAGCAAACGCCTGACAGAAAAATGGGGACAGAAATAAAGATATTCCAGGCGAGCTATTTTTTTCTGCCCTTCTTTTTCTGTCAGCCTCCTCGCAAAGCAAAAGCCTGACAGAAAAATGGGGACAGAAATAA
>Ga0187892_10004511_pt1 | contig 23255 bp, 19 predicted proteins | sample MA1701073metaG_FD_139345 | JGI IMG/M metagenome (GOLD analysis project Ga0187892, IMG submission 139345) | Bio-ooze microbial communities from a basaltic lava cave in the Kipuka Kanohina Cave System on the Island of Hawaii, USA - MA170107-3 metaG ... | reverse complement strand
CGCCTGGATCCGGGCCGGCGGGACGGTCGGGTGGATCGCGTCGGGGTGGATCCTGTCCCGGTGGATGCACCTCACCGGGCGTCCGATCGGGGACTGCCTGGTGCTCGGCGCGGTCTTCGCGTTCGTGAACGCGCTCTACTGCCTGACGCTCCCGCACACGCCGCCGCGGCGGGACGCGGTGGAGCCGTTCGCCGTGGGGAAGGCCCTGAGGATGCTGGGCGACCCCTCGTTCGCGCTCCTGACCGTCCTGGCCTTCACGATGATGATGTTCGCGACCTTCTACTATTTCCGCGCCGGCAACTTCTTCACGGACGTCGGCGTCGCGAAGGCGGACGTGTCGATCGTGATGAGCATCGGGCAGTTCGCGGAGATCGCGACGATGGCGGCCCTGCCGCCGGTCTTCCAGCGGTTGGGCGCGAAGCGGACGATCGCGCTCGGCGTGGCCGCGTGGGCGCTCCGGTTCGGCCTGTTCGCGCTGGGCCAGCCCCTCTGGCTGATGATCGCCGCCCAGGCGCTCCACGGCGTCTGCTTCGCGTTCGCCATCGCGGGCACCATGATCTTCGTGGAGCGGGTCTCCGCGCCCGACGTGCGCGCGAGCGCCCAGAGCCTGCTCACGCTGGTGACCTATGGTCTCGGCATGTGGGCGGGTTCGGTGCTGCTCGGCAAGGTGGCCGCACGCTTCACCGAGGGGAGCATCTCCGACTGGACCTCGATCTGGAAGGTCCCCGCCTGGGGCTGCGCGGTGGTGCTCGTCGTCTTCCTCGCCGGCTTCCGTCCCCGCGACCCGGCGGTCCGGTGACGCCCAGGTTCAACCGACGCTGCCCTCCCAGCTCTTGATCTGTCGTTCGGCCTCCTCGCGCGTGATCCCATAGAGCTGCTGGATCCGACCCGCGAGCTGGTCGCGTCTCCCCGCGATGACGTCCACGTCGTCGTCGGTCATCTTGCCCCAACGCTCGCGGACCTTGCCACGCAGTTGTTTCCATTTGCCTTGGATCTGGTCCCAGTTCATCTCCTCCTCCTGCTTCGCGATCTCCCTCAGCGCGGGGCTTCCAGTTTGAGGTTGTTCACGACCTCCTTCACGCCGCTCACCTCTCCCGCGAGCACGGCGGCCCGCTGTCGGGTGTTCTCGTCGGGGACGTTCCCCGTCAGGTAGACGGTGCCCCGGTTCGTGTCCACGTCGATCTTGGTGAGGGTGGAGAAACGCTCACCGGCGAGCTTGCTCTTGACCTTGGTCGTGATGGTGACGTCATCCACGCTCTCGCCGGCGGTCTTGCCCGATGTGGCGTGACAGCCGGCCGTGGCGAGCACGAGCGCGGCACAGATCGTCAGGGACCACAACGCAACGCGCATGCAACCTCCTCTTCAGGCCCTCTCCCGGAAGCGCATCCCACCGGCCGGCGCCGAGCCGGACCGGTGGGATGCGTCCGCTTGCCTTCCAGGCTTCCGTATCGACTATCGAGGCGAGAGGCCGAAGTGCCCGTAGACCTGGCGCCGCAGCTCCTCGCGGTCCATCCGGTTCAGTCGAGCCTCTTCGTAGACCGGAGCGTTCGTGACCTTCAGGACGTCGCACCTGACCGTGCACACGTCACCGGTCGTCATCTGGCAGATCGTGATCGGGATCATCCGGGCCTTGCCGTCCCCGCCCGCCGCCGGGTCGTTCTCGAGGTCCACGAGGAGGTACTCGATCCTCCCCAGGCTCGGATCCGCCACGGCGTCCCTGATCCTGCCGACGTTCTTTCCGTTCGTGTCGCGGACGGAGGCTTGCAGCAGCTTCTTCATGCTGACGCACTCCTTGCCCGTCTCCTTGCCGGCCTTGTAGCCCTCCAGCCCCTCGTGGCGGCCCACGGCCCCCGTTGGGGTGACGCCGTAGAACCTCCAGACGTCGAGGGCGTAGCTGTGGTTCAGGCTCGGCCACTGGGTCTTCTTGAAGGCCGGTGCCCGCTCCAGGCGGTCCTTGGTGATGGTCAGAGAGCCGCGATAGTCGGCTCCGACGGTCGTGAGGTCGAGGGGCACGACCACGAGCTCGCCGTCGAGGCCGGCGATCTTCTCCGCCTCGACCACAAAGAACGGCACGGTTCCGCGCGTGACGTTGAGAATGGCGTCTTCGACCTTGCCGACCTTCTCACCCCGCGCGTCCAGGAGGTCCTTGCCCTTCAGATCGGAGAACTTGACCCAGTTCTTGCCCAGCCCGGTCGTGTCCGTCCGCAACCCGGGCTCTCCCTCCTTGCGATCCATCTCGTAGTAGCGGTCCACGTCGGTGCTCCAGGTGGGATTGGCCAGGTCGGGCCAATGCTCCTTGTCGAAGCCCGGCGCGTTCTTGAAGCGCTCTTTCTCGACCCGGAGCAGGATGTCCTGATCGCGCCCCTGCCAGGTGAACGCCGACCAGGGGATCGCGAAGAGCTTGTCGCCCAGCCCCAGGAACCCGCCGAAGGAGACGACCACGTACCGCACCCTGCGGTGGGCCGGGTCCAGCACCACTTCCTTGATGTCTCCGAGGTTCTCCCTCTGGGCGTTCTTCACGTCCTTGCCGACCAGGTCGCTCACCTTCTGGTAGATGTCGAGCTCGCTCGCCATCGGATCCTGTCGCCCGGCATCCTGCCGCCCCATGTCCTGGGCCAGCGCGACCGAGCCCATCAGGAGCACGGCCAGCGGAACGATCCAATTCCTCGGTTTCATGACACCTCCTGTGGCAAACGGCCTTCCTCGCCTGCGCGAATCCGTCCGCCGTGGGCTGGATGGCTCCAGGCGGCACCGAGACAGTCCGGCAGGAACGCCCCGCCCGGACGCTGGCGATCACGGAAGCTGGAGCGCAATCGTCATGCCGCTGGTCTCACCGGGGACGCGCCGGGCCGGCTCACGGTGATCGGGACCGAGTCATGCCGCCGACTTATGGTCCCGCGCCCGGGAGGCCCGAAGTGTTGCCCGAGCGTCGTCCTCCGTCCCATTCTGAGATCTCGCCCTGAGACGTGCTGGAGGTCCGTGGGACCTCGCAACCACCCTGCCACCGATGGCTTGGGCTTAGGAGACCTGAGAGGAGTCCATCGCCGCCGCGGCCATCCAGGCCGAATCGTCGTGGCTCTCCAATGCGGACGACGAGGAGCTCCAAGCGGCCCTGAGCGCTGTACTTGTGGAGCAGACCGATGTCTCTCATCTCGTTTGGCTCGCGTCTTGCCACTGGGATTGGCAATCACGCGCCTCTGTCGGAGGGGTGCGAAGCTGCCCGGTGCTTGTGGCATGGCCGTCGCCCGTGTATCCGGCATCCAATCAAGGAGTGCGCATCATGAATCGACAGAACCCGCAAGGAAGCGAAAGCCCCGACCCCCGGGGCCGGACCGGCGGGGGCCAGAACCCCGATCGATCGGGCGGGACCGGGACAGGTGAGAGCCCCGAGCGCTTCGGCGCCACTGGAGGCGAGGGCCCGGGTCGCACGGGACGATCGGGCGCCACCGGGGAGGGCGGGACCGAGCAATCCAAGGGCACCCGCGGGACGGGCCCTTCCGGCCAGTCCACGGGCACGTCGCTGATGGGGAACGACATCATCGGTCGTCACGTCCGACTCCAGTCGGGTGAGGACATCGGCGAGATCGAAGATCTCGTCGTCGAGACGAAGGGGCGGGTCCTCTTTGCGGTGGTAACGGGCTCCGGGGACGGCTCGCCCGGCAGCGCGACCGGAACCCGGGGAACGGCTGCCTCGACTTCGGAGCGCGGCGGCGGGCGGGAAGGCTCCTCGCGAACCGCCGAGGGCGGAGGGAGCCACCTGATTCCGTGGGCGGCGCTGCAGTCCGGAACTGGTGCTTCGGGCAACACCCGCGACTTCACGGTGAAGTTCGACCGCGAGAAGTTCACAACCTCCCCCAAGTTCGATCGCAACCGGACGGGGGACCTGAACAACGCTCAGTTGCAATCCCGCATCTACCAGCACTTCGGCCTCTCTCCCGAGGGCGATGGCCCATCGGGCCGCTCGGGCCAGGGCATGGAATCCGACCGGGGTCGGGGCTCCAAGGGGCAGCAGCGGCCCGGCGAGGAACGGTCCACCACCAAACCGACCCGCCCCGAGGAGAGCGGCGAAGACGACGCGTGATGATCTGAGGCTCGAAACTGCCGGCCTGACTGCCTCAAAAGCCACGGATGGCCCGGGGAACGGGGCCGTTCAGGCCGGCTCTATTGCCAGGTTCTCCGCTTGCCCGGAACCGGCGGACCTGTGAGGAGATCCCGGTGAAGAAGCCGCTTGGCCTGGCATTGCTCGTCGTGGGCGTGATTCTCCTGGTCTGGGGGCTCAATGCGTCCGATTCCGTCGGCTCGGAGATCTCCCGCTTCTTCAGCGGAACCCCCACCGACGAGACCCTGTGGCTGCTGATCGGAGGGGCCGGCGCGCTGGCGGGCGGCCTGGCCCTGCTCCTCCTTCCCACGAAGGCGGGTTCCCATTGATCGGGAGCCCGCATCCGAAACGATGACAACCGACCGGAGACGGTCATGAAGATCGAGTCGTTCCAGGACTGCTATCCGGCGGAACTGAAGGACACCAGGAGCGGGCGCGGCTCCCTCCAGCAGTCGTTCGACGAGGAGAAACAGGCGGACCGGAAGCTGAGCGGGATCGCGGAGCGGCAGGTGGACATGAAGGCCCTGCTGGGCGAGACTGTGCCCCCGGACTGATCGGTCTCCGGAGCCGGCTCCGACCGAGGGAGGATGTTGCCCATGAAGTGGTCCTTCCGGATCGGCCGCGTGGGGGGAGTGGACCTCTACGTCCACGCCACGTTCCTCATCCTGATCGCGGCCTTCCTCTTCGCCGGCCTCCTGCAGGGCCGGGGCCCGCTGGCGGCCCTGGGCGGCGTCCTCACCCTCATCCTGCTCTTCACCTGCGTGGTGCTCCACGAGCTGGGCCACGCGATCGTCGCGCGCCGGTTCGGCATCCGCACGCGGGACATCACGCTCCTCCCCATCGGGGGAATCGCGCGCCTCGAGCGCATCCCCACCGAGCCGCGCCAGGAGCTGCTGGTCGCGCTGGCCGGGCCGGCGGTGAACCTCGTCCTCGCCGGCGTCTTCTGGGTGACGCTCACCCTCCTGGGACAGCCGCTGGTCGGCCTCGCCCGGGGCGGGGTGCTCGAGAACCTCTTCTGGGTGAACCTGAGCCTCTTCCTGTTCAACCTGCTCCCCGCCTTCCCGATGGACGGCGGGCGCGTGCTCCGCGCGCTCCTCGCGACGCGCCTCGAATACGCGCACGCGAGCGAGATCGCCGCGCGCATCGGGCAGGGGATGGCCTTCCTCTTCGGCCTGGTCGGCCTGTTCACGAACCCGATGCTCCTGTTCATCGCGCTCTTCATCTACCTCGGCGCGGAGCAGGAGGCGGCGCTGGCCCGGGTCCGCTCCGCGACTCAGGGGCTCCCGGTGCGCTTCGGCATGGTGACGCGGTACCAGACGCTCTCCCCCGACGACACGCTGGGCCACGTCGTGCAGCTCCTCCTCGGCGGGTGCCAGCACGACTTCCCGGTCGTGGAGGGGGACCAGCTCAGGGGCGTGCTCACGCGCGCCGACCTCCTCCAGCACCTCGCGCGGGGCGGCGTGGCGACCACGGCGCGCGAGGCGCTCCGTCCGGTGAAGCTGCGCTTCGACGAGGAGGAGATGCTCGAAGAGGCGCTGCGCCGGATGCAGGAGTCGGGCGAGACCTCGGTCCCGGTGTTCCGCCACGGCCGCCTGGTCGGCCTCCTGACGCCCGAGAACATCGGCGAGCTGCTCATGGTGCAGGCGGCGCTCCGCGGCCGCCCGCCCCGCGCGCTCCCCCCGGAGCCGGCCTACGGCGCCTCGCGCACGTAGAGGTTCGCGAACTGGATCGGCGCGCCGTGGTGCTGGAGCGCGAGCGCTCCGCGCCCGGGCACGCCGGGGAGACGCGCCGCCTCGATCACCGTCTGCCCGTTCAGGACGACGGTCAGCCGGTCCCCCTTCATCGTGATGCGGAACCGGTTCCATTCCCCGATCGGCGCGTCGGCGCGCGCGCGCGGCGTCACCGCGGCGCGGACCTCGGGGGTCTGCGCGGAGTCCGTGCGGTAGCCGTAGACCTCGCCCGAGCCGACCGGCCAGCACCAGATGTTGACCTGCGACTTATCGTTCCCGCGCAGGTAGATGCCGCTGTCCCCGGCGTCGGCGACGACGACCGTGCGCGGCTTCCCGTCCTCGCCCGTGGGCGTCGAGCCGTCGGGCAGGATCACGGGGCGCGGCTGGTCGATCGGCTTCCCCAACCACCGCCAGTCGGCGATCAGCTCGAGGTCGCCGAACTCCGCCTCGGTCCAGAGGTGGTCGCCCCGTCCGTCATAGTCCAGGACTCCGCCCTCGAGCTTCCAGTGCCCCTCGTTCTGCGGGTCCTTCCTCCAGCCCCGGAGGTCCACGCCTCCGAGCAGGGGCCGGAAGCCGGGGTCCGGGGCGGCGACCAGCGCGGCGGGGAGCGGAGGCCCCTCGACGGGCAGCTCGCGCAGCCGGAGGTTCCGGAACCGGGCCTCGCCGCGCGCATGCAGGCAGAGATGACCCCGGCGCGGCTCGACGCCTTGCGCGCTCGAGACCTCCTGTCCGTCGAGCTCGACTTTCACGGCCCCGCCGCGCGCGGTCACCCGCCAGCGGATCCATCCGCCGGCGGGGCGGCGCTCCCCGGCGCGCTCGAAGGTGATCCGGGCGCCGTGCCGGGCCTCGAGACGACCGTCGCTCGTGAGCTCGATCGAGCGCGGCAGGCGGGCGCCCCGGGCCGGGAGCGCGTCGGCGCCGAGGAGCAGCGAGCCGTCCCCGTCCGACTCCAGCTCGAGGATGAAGTCCTGGAGCATGCGATCGGTCCGGAGCAGGCCGCCGCCCTTGCCGCCGCAGACGATGGTCCCGTCGCGCGCCGACCAGGCGCCGGACGCGTCCTGGACGACGGTCCATCCGTTCAGGTCACGGACGATCATGACGTCGGTCTCCTGGGCCAGAAGGGCGAGGACGAGCCAGGTCATGGCGGCTCCTCCGGGGATCGGCGCAGCGCGAAGGCGGCGAGTACGGCGACCGCTATGGTGAGGAGCGAGGCCAGCTTCCCGGTCCGTTCCGCGGCGGTGCCCGCGTACCGCACCTCGGCCTCGTGCCGTCCGGGTGGGACCGGCACCGAGAGCCGCCCGGAGGCGTGGAGGCCGGCCTCGACCGGCCTCTCCGAGAGCCGCGCGCGCCAGCCCGGGTAGGCGAAGGTCCGGAGCAGCACCCGGCGCGGCGCCGCGCCCGGGTTCTCGGCGACGAACCGGCGGCGGCCGAAGCTCCAGTCGAGCACGCGGAGCCCCTCGGTTCCCCCCGCCTCCCACTCGACCAGCGGATGATCCGGCTGCGCTCCGCACGGAGCGCCGACCGGGAGCCATTCGCAGGCGTCGATCAGGGGAAGCCCGCCGGGGAACCAGCTCCGGCCGAAGGGGAGCCGGACCCGGTCCCAGTCCTCGGGCGCGGGCGCCGCCAGCTCCGGCGCGGCGACCGGGCGCGGCTCCCAGGTCGCGCGCGCCGGCACCGACGACCCGTGCCAGGCCACAAGGCCCAGGAGCCCGGACGCGAGCGGGATACGGACGAGCCGCGGTCCCGCGGGCCCGCCCGCCGCGCGCGAGGGCAGGAGCGAGGCCGCGAGAAGCGGGACCAGGACGGTCGTCACGGTCATCCAGCGCGACGGGAACTGGATCCGCCGGAGCGGCTGGAAGGCCTCGTAGAGGGGCGCACTGAGGTCGGTGGTGAAGAAGAGCGCGATCGCGGTCGCGAGGAGCCCCCAGCGGACGAAGCGCGCCAGAGCATCCGCGCGCGGCGCCTCCGGCGCGGGCCCGCCGCGGCGACGCGAGAGGAGCCAGACGCCGGAGACCAGGACCGTCGTCGCCACCGCCTCCCACCATGGCTCGAGCACGACCCGGTCGAACCCGTCCCGGGCGAGCCGGGGCTCGCCTGCGAGGAGGCCGCTCGCGAGCCACCGGTTGCGCGGCTCCCACTCGGGTCGCTCCTGGATGCGATCCACCTGCACGAAGCGCTGGTCCCGCCACGCGGGCCACCAATAGAAGGAGGTCCAGCCCAGCGCGATCGCCAGAGCGAGCGCGCAGCGCGCCGCCACGCGCGGCGCGTCGGCGCGGCGGGCCGCGACCCACGGGTAGAGGAGCCAGAGCGGGGTGAAGAGCACCACGGTGGGGAGGTGCGCCAGGATCAGGAACCCGTACGAGAGCGGGAGCGCCGCGAGGGCCAGCGACGCGCCGGGCTCCGCGACCACGCGCCGGGTGAGCGCGAGCACCCAGGGGATCGCGGCGATGGCCCACATCTCGCCGAGCGCGCCGCGCCAGTACACGTCGATGAGGAAATAGGGGGAGAGCGTCCCGACGGCCAGGGCGGCGCACGCCGCGGGGGCCGGGAGGAGCGGGCGGGCGAGGAGCCAGAGCCCCGTCGCCAGGACCGCCGCGGCCAGGAAGGCGCTGGCGATGAGCGCGCCCCCCAGGCCCACGCCGAGGAAGAGCGGGAGGACCGCCATCCAGATCCCGATCGGGTGATAGAAGACGAGCGTGGGCGCGCCCAGCGCCGCATGCGAGAACTCCAGCCACCGAGGGAAGAGCTGGCCGCCCCGGAGCTGGAGGAAGACCTGGAAGACCCAGCTCAGGTTGAAGTGGGACGAGTGGGTCTGGGGGAGGCCGTGGCGCAGCAGCGGGAGCACGGCGGCGAACGCGATGGCGCCCAGGAAGGCCGAGAGCAGGAACCGGCGGCTCATGCTCCGAAGGGGTCAGGGCCCGCGGCGGGGCCCGACCCCTTCGCGCGGGTCGCGGCCCAGCCGGCAAGCAGCATCACGAGGTAGCAGCCGGCCCCGGCCGCCACCACGAGGCGGCTCCCGCCGGTGAGCCCGAGGAGCGCCGCCGCGCCGGTGCCGGCGACGCCCGCGGCGCCGTTCACCGCCCACATGCGCTGCACGGCGCTCTCCCCCATCGGCGCGACCAGCCGCACTCCGATCGGGAACGCGAACCCCGCGAGGAGCCCGGCGAGCGCGGGGATGCAGCCGGCGGCGGCGAGCCGCGCGCCGCGGGAGGCGATGTGCCCGAGGAGCGTCACGAGCGGGAAGGCCAGGGCGAGGAGCGCCATCCCAGCGAAGATCGCCGCCCAGCACGAGACCCACCGCGCGCGCGGGACGCGTCGCGAGAGCGCAGCGCCGAGGCCGGTGGTGAGCAGCATCGAGAACAGGATCACGGTGAACGCGTAGGTCGGGTGCCCCAGGATCAGGACCAGCCGCTGGAGGAGGCCGAGCTGGACCAGCAGGAAGCCGAAGCCGATGGCGGAGAAATAGAGCGTCGCCCACCGGAGCGTGGCCGGCGCGGTCGTCTGCGCGGCCGTCCGCCTCCACCGGAAGGCGAACAGGCCGATGGCCGCCGCGAACAGGAAGGCGAAGGCGCTCATGAGCAGGAGCACCCGCACGCCGTTGAAGACGATCTCCTGGAGCTCCCCCCGCTCCCGGGAGAAGAGGAGGGAGAAGACCTCCGTGGGCCGCACCTGGAGGAAGAAGTAGGGGCGGTCGTCGCTGGGCGGGGTGATGTCGAAGCGCGAGGTCGCGATCGCGCCCGAGCGCGCGCCCGGCGCGATCAGGCGGGCCACGGCTTCGTCCGGGGTCCGCCCCGGATGGAGGAGATAGAGCGGGATCTGGGCGCCGGCGAACGACGCCTCCAGCCGGGCGATCTCCTCCAGCGAGAAGGGCGCGCGGCTGGCCAGCACGGTGGCCATCGCGTTCACGAGGCGCCCCGGCCCCTGGGAGAAGGCGGGCGTCCCCTGCGAGCAGACCACGAGGTGCCGGCCCGGATCGGGGAGGCCGGCCCGCTCGAGCGCGGTCGCTGCGACGACCACGAGGCGGTGCAGCTCCGCGGGCTCGGCCGGGATGTGCCAGCGGGTCATCGAGACCACGCCGCGGTCGGTGAGCCGGCCCAGGAACTCGGTCCACGCATCGACGGTGTAGAGGCCGTTCTCCGAGAGCACGAACCCGCCCCCCGCGGTCGCGGCCCACGTGTCGATCATCGAGGCGAGGATCAGGTCGTAGCGCCGTCCGCTCGCCGCGATCCCCACGCGCCCCTCGTCGTGGACCAGGCGCACTTCGGGCCACTCGGCCAGCCCGCCGCTGTAACCCAGGAACCGGCCGCGCAGCGCGTCGATCAGGAGCCCGTTCAGCTCGTAGCCGTCCACGCGGCGCGCGCCGGCGACGACCGCGCTGATCAGGTCCCGCCCCCCGCCGACTCCGATGACCGCGACGCTCTCGCAGGGGCGCCCCAGCCGGTAGCCGATGGTCTCGATCCCTCCGGTGGCCCACGCGAGGTGCGGCAGGGGACCGTCGCCGCGGGGCGGGAGCGCGACGATGTGGGTCATCGCGGTCTTGTCGATCACGACCTCCTGCGACGGGTCGCGGTCGCGACCCGCGATCAGGATGCGGCTGTGCTCGTTCCAGCGCTCGAGGCGGATGGGCGCCGGCTCGGTGCCGCGGTGGCTCCGGCCCGAGGGGAGCGGGAGGAGCGGTCGATCGAGGAACGGCGCGACGGCAGCGGGGACGAGCGCGATCGCGAGGAGCGTCGCGGCGGCCGCGCGCAGCCGGCCGCGCGCGAGCGCGACGACGCCGGCCGAGGCGAGCGATGCCGGGACGAGCGCGGCGGCCGGCCCCGGCCACGCGCGGAGCAGCCAGACCGCGCCGGCGACCGCGGCCGCGGCCGCCGTGAGGTCGGCCGCGTAGAGGCGGGCGACGTGGGCCGAGAAGGCCGAGAAGACCGTGGCGAGGAAGAAGCCGGCGGCCGTGAGCGCCGGGAGCCAGGCGAGCGCGAGCAGCGCGATCGAGAGCGCGCCGGGGTTCACGACGGAGATCCGTCGGGTGAAGAGGACCAGGAACAGCGTTGCGCCGAGGGTCGCGATCGCGAAGAGGAGCGCCGAACGGGCCAGCGCGCGCCGGGCCGATTCCGGATCGTCGCGGCCGCGGAGCGCGCGCGCGCTCCAGAGCCCGCCGAAGGCGAGCCCGGTCATCACGATGGTCACTGCGAAGAAGCTGTAGTGATAGAAGAAGAGCACTGAGAAGAAGCGCGAGATCAGGATCTCGAGGAGGAGCGACGCGCCCGCCACCGCGCAGACGGCGAAGACCAGCCCGCGGGGCGGACGGGCGTCGGTCGGGCCTCCGGTCATGCTGCTACCGTCCGGCCGGCCGGAACGTCGCGAGCGGCTCACCCAGCGGCGCCCATTCCAGCCAGAGCGCGGCGTTGCCCAACCCGTTGAACCACTCCACGACGATCGGGTGGAGCCCCGCCGCGAGCGCGATGGAACCGCGCCTCGTGCTCTTCACGTGCAGGCCGTCGTGGTCCACGACGACCCGGCCCGCGACGCGGAGGCGCGAGCCGTCGTCGGACCCGCGCGCTTCACCGTGCACCGTCCCCAGCGGAGCTCCTCGAACGGGCTTGCGTCGGTCCCGCGGACCGCCTCGCCGTTGACGCGCATCCAGCGCCCGATCTCCTGGAGCCGCTCGACGCAGGGCGCGGGGAGCTCCCCCTCCGGGGTCGGACCGACGTTGAGCAGGAAGTTCCCCCCCTTGGAGGCGATGTCGACCAGTTTCCGGATGAGGTCGTCCGACGACTTCCAGTCCCCGTCGCGCCGGTTCCACCCCCAGTGCTCGTTCATCGTCATGCAGGTCTCCCAGTCCACGCCGGGAAGACCGCGACCGGGAACCTCCTGCTCGGGAGTGCCAGAATCGCCCATGAACCCGGGCCCGTCCGTCATCCCGCGCATGCCGTCGCGACCTTGGTCCACGCGGTTGTCCACGATCACGCGGGGTTGGAGCTTGCGGCAGAGGTCGTAGAGCGCGCGGCCGTGCTCGCGCGTCCACGTGTCCTCCCACTCGCCGTCGAACCACATCACGCCGACGTCGCCGTAGCAGCCCGAAGCGGGCCTCGCGCCACCAGTCCATCCGGTCGCCATCTCCCTCCGGCGCGGCCGGCGCAAGCGCGAGCACGAGGATCGCGAGCACGCTCACCTCGCCGGGCCCCAGGCTGAAAGGCGCGCGAGCGTCGGACCCGCGCGCGCGTCCTTGATCGCCAGCCGGATCGCCTCGGCGCGCACCTCGGGGAATCGCACGATCCGCTTCCGCCCGATCGTGGTCCCCTCGGCCACCGTCCGCCACGCGCCGTCCACGCGCGCCTCCACCGCGAACGCGCGCACGCGCTGGCCCAGCTCGATCCGCTCCCCGGCGAGCACGCGGTCCACGGCGGCCGGCCGCGCCAGCTCGACGGTCACCGCCGCCGCGGTCACCCCGTCGTCGGTCGCCCAACAGCCGGGCGGCCCGTCGCCGCCGCCGAGCACGCGCTCCGCCGCGAAGCGGGCCTCCCCGCCGCGGACGTTGGTCGCGCTGGCGCGCCCGCCCGCCCAGTTCGTGACGCCGGCGAACCCCTTCTCGTTCCCGACCCAGCGGACGTCGGGCCCCGCGTCGCTGAAGATCACGGCGCCGGGTTGGAGCCGGCGCACGAAGCCGATGAAGCGCGGCCAGTCGTAGGTCTGCTTCCTCCCGCCCGACCCCTCGCCGCACGCGCCGTCGAACCAGACCTCGAAGAGCGGGCCGTAGCCGCCGAGCAGCTCCTCGAGCTGGGCCACGTAGAGGTCGTTGTAGCGGGCGCCGGAGCCGTAGACCGGCGAGTTCCGGTCCCACGGCGAGAGGTAAAGGCCCAGAGCGAGGCCGGCCTCCCGGCACGCCTCGGACAGCTCGCGCACCACGTCTCCCTTGCCGCCGCGCCACGGGCTCGCCGCCACCGTGTGCTTCGTGAGCTTCGAGGGCCAGAGGCAGAAGCCGTCGTGGTGCTTGGCGGTGAGGATGATGCCGCGCATGCCGGCCTCGCGGCAGACGCGGGCCCACTGGCGGCAATCGAGCGCGGACGGCTGGAAGAGCGAGGGGTCCTCCTTCCCATCGCCCCACTCGCGGTCGGTGAAGGTGTTGATCCCGAAATGGAGGAACGCGGCGAACTCCACCTCGTGCCAGGCGAGCTGGCGCGCCGAGGGAAGCGGAGGTAGGGGCGCGGGCTCGCCGGCGCCCGCGAGCGCGGCGGCCGCCAGGAGGAGGAGGGTCACTTCTGCGGCGCCGGCGGCGGCTGGGGCGGCGCCGTCACCGGCGACAGCACGAGCCCGTTGAACGGGACGTCCACCGTCGCCTGGGACGGGAGGTCGGTCTTCAGGCGGACCGTGCCGGCGAAGGGCGCGCCCATCGCGGGGCTCTTCCCGCGGAGCCGCACGCGCCAGGCCCCCTGGTTCAGGAGCTCCTTCTCGGCCGTGAACCCGAGCTTCTCGGGGTCCGCCATCGACGGATCGGGGTGGGCGGAGGCCTCGAGCAGCTTGAAGGCGCTGCCGTCCCGGCTCGAGACGACCAGCTCCACCGAGAAGGCCTCGCCGGGCGCGGCGGTGTGCGCATAGAGGCGGTCCGGCATCAGGCGCAGGTCGCCGGTCGAGAAGAGGTAGACCGGGAGCTCGATCCGGCCCCGGGTGGCGTCGTTGGTCTCGATCACGACGTTGGTCTGCACGGTGCCGATCGGGACGTTCTGCTCCAGGGACAGCTCCCAGATCCAGCGGAGGAGCTTCTCTCCCTCGGAGGTCCGGACCTCCTCCTTCTTGAGCTCGCGGAACGTGAAGCGCTCATCCAGCACCCTGGCGGACTTCACCTGGAACCCCGGGATGCGCGAGCTGACCTGGAGGCGCATCGGGCGCACGGTGCCGACGACGTTGTCGAAGCGCACCTCGCCCAGGAAGATCGAGAGCGGCTCGATGAGGATGCGCGGGAGGACCTGAGCGACGACCGCGATCTCGATGCGCGGCGCGTCGGGGTCGTCGGTCTCGAGCGTGATGACCTTGCGCTCGCGGCCGAAGCGGTCGAGCGGGTTGAAGGTCACGTCGAGCCGGCTCCCCTCGCCGGGCGCGTAGGTCTTCTTCTCGAGCGTGGGCGTGGTGCAGCCGCAGGTGGTCTGCACGTTCTTGATCGTGACCGTCCGATCCTTCGACGCGTTCTTGAACTTGAAGCCGAAGGTGACCGGCTTCTCGTCGCGGATCTGGCCGAAGTCGCGCTCGAGCGTCTCGAAGCGGATCGCGCCCTTCTGGTCCTCCGCGGCTGCGGGGAGCCAGAGGGCGAAGAGGAGCGCAGCGGTTCGCATGAGGGGGTCTCCAGGCCGGCGGAGATTCTACCCAACGGGCCGCCGCGGACACCGGTTCCGGACCGCGTCAGAGCTGGCCGCCCGTCGGGTCCCGGAAGGCCTCGAGATAGGCGGGGTCCTCGTAGCGGTCCGGCCGGAAAGCGCCGGCCCAGGGCGGCAGCGGGCCGCCCAAGAGGTGCGCCGCAAGCAGTTCGCCCGCGGCCGGCGAGGCCATGATCCCGAAGCCCGAGAGCGCGCCGAGCACCCAGACCCCGGCGCCGCCGACCGGACCGATCAGCGGCCGGTTCTCGCGCGTCTTGCAGTAGTAGCCGCCGTCCACGAGACGCGCCCCGGCGCGGCCGAAACAACGCCGGAGCTCCGGGATCATCCGCGTGAGCCCGCGCACCACCGCCTCGCCGTACTCGCGGTCGATCTCCGGCGGCCAGACCACGTCGCGCGGCCGCGTGTCCCAGGTCCAGATCCCCAGGATCGTCCGCCGCCCCGCGTCGTCCCGCGGCCGGAGGTGCACGCCCCCGGGCAGCTCCCCCAGAAGGTCGGGGCGGTGCGCCAGGCGCCGCCGCTCCACCGAGGACCACTCGAGCCGCACCGGATCGGTCCAGATCAGCATCGGGACGTCCCGCGGGATCACCCCCTCCACGTCGTCGAAGGCCACCTTCAGGTGCAGCTCGTTGAAGACCGGCAGCTCGAGGTCGAGCGCGCGCCCCGCCGCCGCGAGCAGCGGGCCCGCGGCCAGCACGAGCGCGCGCGCCGCGATCCGGCTGCCCGACGCGAGCTGCACCCCTTCGAGCCGGCCCGCGGAGAACGTCGCGCTCACGACCCGGTCGCGCACGAGCACGACGCCGGCCTCCTGCGCCCGCTCCAGCATCCACCCGTACATGCGCCGCGCCTCGAGCCAGCCGCAGCGGCGCACGTGGAGGAAGGCCATCGCGTCCCCGGTCACGAACGGGAAGGCGCGGCGCACGGCCTCGCGCCCCACCACGAGGTCCGCGCCGCTGGTCGCGTCGGCGCTCGCGCCCGTCGTCGATTCGCGGAACGCGCCCGCCCCCCGCGCGCAGGTCGCACGCGCCGCCTCGCGCCACTCGGCGATCCGGGAGGGCTCGGCGGTCAGGAAGACGTAGCCGCGGCGCTGCAGACGGAAGGCGTCCCCGGTCTCGCGCGCGACCTCCTCGAGGAGGTCGATGCTCCGGTTCATGAGGGCGACCATGGCGTCGCCCGGGCCGGGCCACCAGTTGCGGAAGGCCTCGGTCCCCTTGTCGCTGGTGAAGCTGAGCGGCTCGCGCTCGTCCACGAGCACGACGCCGCGCGCTCCTCGCCGGACCGCCAGATGCCAGGCTGCCGCGACTCCGGCCGCGCCCGCCCCACAGATGACGATCTCGGCGGTTGTTCCGCTCATGACGTCGGTCCACGACCCCCAAGGTCGCGCGGATTCTACGCTCCCAGACGGCGCTCCGCGAGCGGTCGCGCATCGCCCAGGAGGTCGGCGTGCACCCGCTCGCGCTCCCGGTCGATCTGCTCGGGGGTGGCGCCGAGGTCCCGGAGGATCGCCTCCGTGAGCGCGAGCGCGATTTCCCCCTCCCCCGAGAACACCGCGTCCGCCCCCGCGCGGCGGAGCGTGGAGAGCTCGTGCACGTAGGCCGAGCGGGCCAGGATGCGGAGCGCTGGGTTCAGCTCGCGCGCGAGCCGCGCCACCTCCTCGCTGCCGGCCATCCCCGCGCTGCTCAGCACGAGGCTGGCGGCGTCGCCCACCCCGGCGCTCTCGAGCGTCTCACGGTGACGCGCGTCGCCGTAGATCGCGGGCACCCCTTCGGCGCGCAGGCGGCGGACGGTCTCCAGGTTCAGCTCGATCACGGTCGGCGACACGCCGTTCTCGGTGAGGAGCCGCGTGACGGTCCGGCCGACCGGCCCGTAGCCCACGATGACCGCGCGGTGCGCCGGGGTCTCGGAGGGCCCGGTGGCCGGGCCGCCCGGCTCCGCCGCGGGGCGTCTCCGGGCGGCGCGGTCGGCGAGCGAGCCGGCGGCCCGATAGAGGAGCGGGTTCAGCGTGATCGAGACCAGTGCCGCGGCCACGATCACGTTCGTGGCCTCGGCGCTCAGGACCCCGAGCTCCTGCCCGAACGCCGCCAGGATGAAGGAGAACTCTCCGATCTGGGCCAGCGCCACGGCGACCAGGAGGGCGACCCGGAGCGGGTACTTCATCAGCAGCACGAGACCGAGCGCGGCCAACGGCTTGCCCACGACCACGATCCCGAGCGTGGCCAGCACGAGGCCCGGCGACTCCCAGAGCTGCCTCGGGTCGAAGAGCATGCCGACCGAGACGAAGAACAGCACCGCAAAGGCGTCCCGCATCGGGAGCGCCTCCGAAGCGGCGCGGAGGCTGAACTCGGAGCGGCCGACGACCATCCCCGCGAGGAAGGCGCCCAGGGCCATCGAGACGCCGAAGAGCACGGCCGATCCGACCGCGATCCCGAGCGCGAGCACCAGCACGGTGAGCGTGAACAGTTCGCGCGAGCGCGTCGCGGAGACGCGCTCGAGCAGCCAGGGCACCAGGCGGGCGCCGGCCAGCAGCGTGAAGGCCACGAGCGCGCCGATCTTGAGCAGGGCCTCCCCGACCGAGAGCCCGACGCCGAGCGGCCCGATCGATTCGTCGCCGAACACCGCCGGCAGGAGGACCAGCACGAGCACGGTGAAGAGGTCCTCGACCACCAGCCAGCCGACCGCCAGGTGACCGGTGGTCGTGTGCAGGTCGCGCCGGTCCGTGAGCACGCGGACCAGCACGACCGTGCTCGCCACCGCGAGCGCGAGGCCGAAGACGATCCCGGACGACCAGCTCCAGCCGAAGAGGCGCGTGACGCCGGCGGCGAGGAGCGTCGCGACCAGGCTCTGGAAGATCGCGCCCGGGATCGCGACCCGGCGCACGGCCATCAGCTCCTTGAGCTGGAAATGGAGACCGACCCCGAACATCAGGAGGATCACGCCGATCTCGGCGAGCTGCTGGGCCATCACGCGGTTGGCCACGAAGCCGGGCGTGTGCGGGCCGACGGCGATGCCCGCGAGCAGGTAGCCGACGATCGGAGAGAGCCGGAGGCGGTGCGTGATGTAGCCGAGGACCAGCGCGGCGGCCAGGCCGCCGGTGATCGTGAGGATCAGGTCGATGCCGTGCACCGGCCGCATGGTATCCGGTCGCGCGTCGGGTCGTGCCGCGTAGAATGCCGGCCCGATGCAGCCAGCCACGCCGCCCCCCGCCGTGAACGAACCCCAGGACGTCGCCTCCGCCGAGAGACACTGGATCGCGAACGTCCACCGTCCGGACGAGCCGCAGCTCACGGTCCGGGCGATCGTCGCCGGCGTCGTGCTCGGCGCGCTCATGTGCCTCTCGAACCTCTACGTGTTCTTCAAGACCGGCTGGTCGATGGGGGTGACGATCACCGCGGGGATCCTGGCCTTCTCGCTGTTCCGCCTGCTCCAGGCCGCGCGGTTCGCGCGCCGGCCGCTCGGGATGCTCGAGAACAACGCGCTGACCACGGTGTCGTCCGGCGCGGGCTACATGACCGGCGGCGGGAACATGGCGGCGTATGGCGCGCTCCTGATGGTGCTCTTTGCGACCGGGACGGCCCAGGAGGCCGAGCGCCGGGCGCCCGGCGCGATCCCCGGTGCGGGAGCCATGATGCTCTGGTTCGGCGCGATCGCGGCGCTCGGCGTGTTCACCGCGATCCCGATCAAGCGACAGCTCATCAACAAGGAGAACCTGGCGTTCCCGACGGGGACCGCGACCGCCACCACGCTCCGGGCCCTGCACGGAGAGACGAAGCGGCGGACCGGAGAGGGCGCGGGACAGGCGAAGGCGCTTGGCTGGGGCGCGCTCCTCGCCGCGGTTCTCACCTGGTTCCGCGACGCCAAGGCCGCTTGGATGCCTTTCAACATCCCGAATCCGGTCCCGTTCCCGAACTGGCTCACGATCAGCGGGCGGTCGGCGATCGAGTGGACGCTCGCGGTCAAGACCGAGGTCGTGCTGATCGGCGCCGGGGCGTTGATGAGCTTCCGCACCGGCTGGTCGCTGCTCCTGGGGGGTGTCCTCACCTACGGGTACCTGGCGCCCGCGCTCGTGAGGCAGGGGGAGATCGCGGAGGTCTCGTACAAGAAGATCGTGGGGTGGTCGGTCTGGCCCGGGGCCGCGATCCTGGTCGCCTCGGCGCTCACGTCCTTCGCGCTCGACTGGCGGAGCGTGGCGCGGTCCTTCTCCGGTCTCGCGGGCCTGTTCGGGGGGCGGAGGCGGGACGACCCGATGGACGCGGTGGAGTGTCCCGGCTGGTGGTTCCCGGCCGGCTACCTGGTGCTGGGGCCGGTGATCGTGGTCCTCATGACCCTGCTCTTCCAGATCCCTCTCTGGGCCGGCCTGATCGCGCTGCCGCTGGCGATCGTGATGGGGTTCGTGGCGGCGCGCGTGACCGGGGAGACCGACGTGACGCCGACGAAGGCGCTCGGGCCGGTGACCCAGTGCATCTACGGGGGGCTCGCGCGCGGGAACCTGCCAGGGAACATCATGGCCGCCAACGTGACCGGGGGCATCGGGCTCCACGCGGCCGACCTGCTCACGACGATCAAGACCGGCTGGCTGCTCGGCGGGAGCCCGCGCGTGCAGTTCTGGGCGCAGCTCATCGGGGTGGCGGCGGGCGCGGCGGTCGTGGTGCCGGCCTTCAAGGTCCTGATCCCCGATCCCGGAGTGCTGGGCACCGACGAGTGGCCCGCGCCCTCGTGCGTCGTCTGGGAAGGGGTGTCGAGGGCCTTCGCCGGCGAGCTCGGTTCGCTCCGGCCGTCCGCGGTGACGGGCATCGTCTGCGGCGGCCTGCTGGGAGTCGTGCTCGCGGTGATGGAGCGCTTCGCGCCGCGGAGGTTGAAGGCCATCGTGCCCTCGCCGTCGGGGCTCGGGATCGCGATGGTGGTGCCGGGGAGCAACGCGATCGCGATGTTCCTGGGCGCGCTCGGGGCCTGGCTGCTCCAGCGCCACCGTCCGGCGCTCGCCGAGCGGACCGTCGTGCCGGTCGCGTCCGGCTTCATCGCAGGGGAGAGCCTGATGGGCGTCGCGATCGCGCTCCTGATCATCGCGGGCGTGCTGACGAGATAGAGCGGATCACCCGAGGTCCACGACCCACGCGTCCGGAGCGGCGCCCTGGACCACCGCGCCCGCGAGGTTGAACCATCGCCCGCAGCGGTCCAGCACCACGTGGTCGGCGGTGGCGACGATCCCGTCCGTGGCCGCCAGCTCGCGGTCGGGGGAGGCCGCAAGCTTCGCCTCCCAGGGCCAGCCGCTCTCCGCGGCCGCGGCCTCCAGCAGGGCCCGGAGCCGGCCGCTGTTCGAGACCGGCCGGTCCAGGAGCCAGACCGAGCGCGCGGGCGCGAGCGCGGAGAGCGTCGCGCCCACGTGACCGATGGCTGGCAGCGTCTCGGTCACCCGCCGCCACGTCCCGCTGAGGCTCGCGAGGTCGCGGAGGCACCCGTCGCGCCCGCGGAGCACGAGGCCGCCGGAGAGGGCGACCTCGACCGTCGTGAGCACGTTGAAACCGTCGAGCCAGAGGATCGCGCCGCGCACCGCCTCGGGTCCAACCTCGCGGGCCCGGCGCGCCGCGAGCGCCGCCTCGGCGGCGGCGCAGCGCCGGACGGCCACGCGCTGGCGTGCTCGGAGTTGGAAGCGGTCGCCGACCAGCGCGAGCGCGGCGTCGAGGGGATACCCGCGCGCCAGGAGCCACGAGAGGTCGCCGACGGCCGCTGCGAGCCGCGGTTGTGCCTCGCCGTCGAACAGCTCCCGGTCGCCGGGCGCCGGTCCCCGGTGCGCGCGTTGGTCGGGCATTGGGTCCGCCATTGCACCGCGTCTTGCCAGGCGGGCCAAGCGGCTGCATCCTGGCGCCGCGGAGGACCCGCATGAACCCACCGGCCGGCGGCTTCGGGCTCGCGCGCATCGGGCAGATCGCGATCAACGTGAAGGACGTGAAGCGCGCGCTCGCGTTCTACCGCGACGTGCTCGGGATGCGCCTCCTCTTCGAGGCGCCGCCCGGCCTCGCCTTCTTCGATTGCAGCGGCGTCCGCCTCATGCTCAGCCGCGCCGAGCGACCCGACCTCGACCACCCCGCCTCGATCCTCTACTACCGCGTGGACGACATCCAGGCGACGCACGACACGCTCGTCTCCCGCGGCGTGCGTTTCGAGTCGAAGCCCCACGTGGTCGCGAAGCTCCCCGCCCACGACCTCTGGCTCGCCGACTTCCGCGACTCCGAAGGGAACGTGCTCGCGCTCATGAGCGAGGTGCCCCGGAGCTGACGCGCGCGCCGACCCGCGCCCCCCCTGCTGACTTCCCACCCCCCGGATCGCTACGATGCCGCCCGCATCGCATGGTGATCCGGGACAAGGTCACTGTGGAGGGACTGCGCATGCGCAACACACTGCGCACTCTGGCCTGGGCGATCCTCCTTTCAGCTCCGGTCCTCGCACAGACGGAGGAGCGCGCCGCCGGGGGCTACGTGAGCCCGGCGCCGCTCCACCGGGCGGCCTTCGCGCCCGGGGACGAGCTGCTCGCGAGGCTGCGCGCGGCGGGCGCGGTGACCCGCGAGATCGACTACGGCTCGTCCGTGTTCGCCGTCCTCGACGAGCGGCCGCTCGGCGGCAAGGGGGCGCTCGCCGCGCTCGGCGTCCCCCTCCGCGACCACGAGGCCGTCCTCGGCTTCAACGGCGCCCCGCTCGACACCGCCGACGCCGCCGGCCTCGCCGCCCGACTCGACGCGATCCCGCCGGTGCTCCGCGCTCCGGCCGCCGCCGCCACCGCGCCCGGCCGCGACCTCCGGATCGTGCAGTTCGTCGGGCCGGTCCGCGACGAATGGCTCGACCGCCTGCGCGCGACCGGCGCCCGGGTGGTCAGCTACATCGCCCAGAACGGCTTCGTCGTGCAGACCGAGCCCGCCGCGATCGCGGCGCTCGAGACCGACGCGGCCGTCCAGTGGATCGGGCCCTACCATCCCTTCTTCCGGATCGCGCCCGAGCTGCGCGAGCTGGCCACCGCCGGCAACGGCTCCTCCGACGTCACGATCCAGGTGATCGCGGGGACCGATTCCGAGCCGCTGCTCGCCATGCTCGCGGCCTCGGGGTTCCCCGAGCTCGGCGTCCGGAGCCGCGTGCTCGACTGGCTGAACGTGCGCGTGCGGCTCCCGGACGCGCTCCTGGCCCTCCTCGCCTCCCACCCCTCCGTGTTCGGCATCGAGCCCCTCCACCCCGCGGAGAGGCTCGACGAGGCGCAGGGACAGATCCTGGCCGGCAACCTCAACGCCGGCGGCACCGGCCCGTCCGGGCCCGGCTACCTGCCGTGGCTCCTCTCGAAGGGCTTCGCCTCCACGGGCCAGTTCGCCTTCGCCGTGGACGTGCAGGACGACGGCGTCGATCGCGGCTCCACGACCGACGTGAACGTGGAGTTCCGGGTCGGAGGCGTTTCGTCCGGCGCGAGCCGGCTCGTCTACAACCACAACTACACCTCCGACGCGCTCGCCGACGGCGGCGGTGGGCACGGGAACCTCAACGCCTCCGTGATCGGCGGATACAACGACCTCTCGGGGACCGCCTGGGAGGACGCCGGAGGCTTCAACTACGGCCTCGGCCTCTGCCCGTTCGTCCAGATCGGGAACAGCAAGGTGTTCGCGAACTCGGGCGCCGGGCAGTTCAACCAGCCGACCTCGACCCGCATGCGGAACGCCTGGAACGGCGGCGCCCGCATCAGCAGCAACTCCTGGGGCTACACCGCCGGCAACAACTACAACTCCGACACCCAGGCCCACGATGTCGCGGTGCGGGACGCGGTCTCGACCAGCGCCGGGAACCAGGAGCTGTGCATCGTGTTCGCGGCCGGGAACAGCGGTCCCGGCGCCAACACCGTCCGCCCCCCCGGCACCGGCAAGAACATCATCACGGTCGCCGCGGGGGAGAACCAACGCCAGACGGGCACCGACGGCTGCGGCATCGGGAACACCGGCGCGGACAACGCGAAGGACCTCATCTCGTTCTCCGGGCGCGGGCCGTGCTCCGACGGACGCCGCAAGCCCGACCTGACCGCGCCGGGGACCCACATCCAGGGAGCGGCGAGCCGCTCCACCGTCTACAACGGCGCGGGCGTCTGCAACCAGTACTGGCCCGCCGGCCAGACGCTCTACGCCTGGTCCTCCGGGACCAGCCATTCGACTCCCGCCGTCGCCGGCGCCGCGGCCCTCGTGCGGCAGCACTTCCTCAATCAAGGATGGGGAGCGCCCAGCGCGGCCATGACCAAGGCCTGGCTCATGGGCACGACCCGGCACATGACCGGGGTCGGCGCCAACGACACGCTCTGGTCCAACAGCCAGGGCATGGGGAGCGTGGACCTCGGGCGCGCCTTCGACGGCGTGACGCGACTCCGACTGGACCAGACCCAGGTCCTTGGGACGACCGGCCAGGTCTGGACGACCGGCGGATCGATCGTCACTTCGAGCCAGCCGTTCCGGGTGGCGCTCGTCTGGACCGACGCGCCCGGGCCCACCACCGGGAACGCCTGGGTGAACAACCTCGACCTCGAGGTCACCGTCAACGGGACGCTCTACCTCGGGAACGTCTTCTCCGGGGCCGGCTCGGTCACCGGAGGCGTCGCCGAGATCCGCAACAACGCGGAGTTCGTGTTCCTCCCCGCGGGGACCGCCGGGTCCTTCGCGGTCACCGTCCGGGCCACCAACCTCGCCGGCGACGGCGTGCCCGGGAACGCGGACGCGACCGACCAGGATTTCGCGCTGGTCGTCTACAACGGCGACGTCACGGCGCCGACGCCGGACTTCTCGCTCTCGGCGACGCCCACGTCCCGGACGATCACGCAGGGGCAGTCCACGACGTACACGGTGAGCAACGCGCCCACCGGCGGGTTCACCTCGAGCATCACGCTCTCGGCCACGCCCGCGCTCTCGGGGGTGACCTACGACTTCGCGCCGAACCCGATGGCCGCCGGCGGCTCCTCCACGCTCACGGTCACCACCACGGCCGCGGCGCCGACCGGCAACCACACGGTCACGATCTCCGGCACCGGCGGCGGCCTCACGCGGACCACGG
>Ga0187892_10004510_pt1 | contig 23258 bp, 28 predicted proteins | sample MA1701073metaG_FD_139345 | JGI IMG/M metagenome (GOLD analysis project Ga0187892, IMG submission 139345) | Bio-ooze microbial communities from a basaltic lava cave in the Kipuka Kanohina Cave System on the Island of Hawaii, USA - MA170107-3 metaG ... | reverse complement strand
GTGCGAGTCGGCGAAGGTTGCCCTGCGTAGCCCGTCAAGCCAGTCTGGTCCGAGTGTGACGGCGAAGCAGGGCTCCCGGCAGAACGGAGTTGTTTCGTCGAGGGTAGCCGAAGGGCCACCACCCTCCGCCGTTCTTCCATAGACGCAGTCGCTGGAAAGGCGATCTTCGGGCGGACCTTGAGACTGCGGCGCACAAGGGGACGACGCGGCGGGCGATGTGCGATCAGCTCGTGTCGAGCCAAGCCTCCAGAAGACGCTTGAGGTGTCCCTGCGGATCGCGCTGGATGCTGCGGCGCTCGCGAGCCGGTCGTGCGAGGGTGCGGAGGCGGGCCTTGCTTTCGCTGTACTTCTCGGGGGTCACACGCTGCAGGTCATTGCGAAGCGCGCGTCGCTCGCGGTCCTCCGGCGCCGCGCCGTCGTGCCGGGGATAGGCGCGACGTTTTCTCCAGAAACTCCTCCGCAAACGGCTCTCAGGCCTCCAGGCGACGGATAGACCCAAGGCTGGATAGAAAAGGAATAATGATGCTGCTTACCATCGCGCTCCTGCTCCCGCTGCAGGACGACAAGCCGCTCTACCCCTCCTCGGTCGTCGGCACCGACTTCGATTTCATCCTCGACGACGACCCCGATGCGTTCAGGGAGCTCAAGTCCCAGGGCAAGGCGGATGCCGAGATGCCCGACAAGACCGACCGGAAGTCGCCGCTCGTGAAAGCGGCCTTCCTCTTCATGGCGACCTTCAGCGACGGCGCGGCGATCCAGATCGCGATCTCCGACAAGTTCGAGACGCCCGAGAAGGCCCGCGCGGAGGCGCTGCGCTACACGCCGCGGCTTGGCAAGCTGCCCACGGCGCTCAGGCGCGGCGTCAACCGACTCGTCGTCCACAAGGGCGGCAAGGACACGACCGCCTTCAGCGACGTGGGCCTGATCGTCATCTATTCGGACAACGCGACAGAGCGGATCGGGACGCACGACCTAGAGGAGACGATCTTCCACGAGTCGGTGCACGCGGCCTGGGACAAGCCGTACCGGGAGTCGGAGGAGTGGAAGGCGGCCCAGAAGAAGGACGGCCGCTTCGTGACCGAGTACGCGAAGAAGAAGCCCGGCGAGGACCTCGCCGAATCGGCGCTCTTCGCGTTCGCGCTGATCCACCATCCCGAGCGGATCCCGAAGGCGGAGGCCGCGAAGATCCGCAAGGCGATCCCCGCGCGGATCGCCTTCGTCGAAACGCTGCTGCCCCCCGGCAAGCCGCTGATCGACGCCGCGCCCGGGAAGTAGCGCGGGCGCTCCGCTACACGGGGGGCCGTGACGCGATACGCGGCCTTCCTGCGGGGCGTGACCCCGATGAACCTGAAGATGGCCGACCTCAAGGCGGCCTTCGAGGCGGCCGGCTTCCAGGACGTGCGCACCCTGCTGTCGTGTCGGCACCCGGCCGTTGTCGGAGGACGCGCTGCCAACGGGATGCCCGGGGACGGAGGAAGAGCGTGAAGCTCGCGCGCCGCGCGGCGGTCCTGCAAGGGGTAGGGTCGCTACGCGGCGGGGGTGTCATTCGCCGGGTCATAGTGCACCACGTGTAGCCGGGTATCGTGCACCACCCAACGCCGGGTATGGTGCACCACTCAACTGCGGGTGATAGTGCACCACCCAACTGCGGGTCATTGTGCACCACCCCCCTCGATACCTCTTGCCCTGATCCTCCCTCGCCCCGACCTTCGCTGGACTTTCTATGAAGGAGGGAGCGGGATGGCCGGCAGGAGGACTGACGTGCTCGATGTCCGCGAGATGGTGCGGCGGTTCAAGCTCGCGCAGAGCAATCGCGAGATCGCCCACGAGATGGGAGCGAATCGTCGCACGGTACCGCAAGATCGCCCACGACATGGGCTGGCTCGCTCGCGCCGAGCTGCCCGACAGCGCCGAGATCCGGGAGTGCTTCGCAAAGTTCGCGCCACAATCGACCAACGGCTCGGAGTCCAGCGTCGAACCGCACCGCACGCTCGTCATCGAGCTGCGCAGGAGGAAGGTCGAGAAGATGGCCGTCTGGCTGATCCTCAAGGACCAGCACGGCTACACCGGCAGCTACAACAGCGTGCTGCGCTTCGTGCACCGGCTGGAGCCGGGCACGCCCGAGCCCTGCGTGCGTGTGGAGACGCCCCCCGGCGAGGAGGCGCAGGTCGACTTCGGCTACGCCGGGCGTTTCGTCGATCCCGCAACAGGCCAGTCGAGACGCGCTTGGGTCTTCGTGATGACGCTCTCGGAAAGGCTACGGGTGGCGAGCCACCCTCGTCGAAGGGTGCGACGGACGGCGGAGGGTGCCCCCCGCAGCCTTCCCAAGCAACCTCGCGTACGATGCGACGGCGAAGGGGGCAAGCCATGACGTGGGTCTACCTGCTTCGAAGCTTGAAGAGCCCGAAGTGGACATACGTCGGGCTGGCAGACAACCCCGAGGAACGTCTGAAGGCGCACAACGCCGGGAAGTCGCCGTTCACGTCGCGCTTCCGACCGTGGAAGCTGGTCATCGCCGTTCGCTTTGATGACGCGCGCAGGGCCGCAGCAGTACCGGCCATGGCGTGATCGAGTATCATCCGGTTCATGCGACGACGCCTGCTTCCGGGGGTCATCGTCGTCCTGGCAGTCGGAGCGCTGGGCTGCGAGCGGCGTGTCGCCCTGCCCGTTCCGCCGGTCGCCGACACGACGGACGCTTTCAACGGCGCGAAAGCCGGGGACGAGCGCGAGGTCCGCGGCGTGAAGCTCCGCTGGTGCCCGGCCGGCCGGTTCACGATGGGAAGTCCGCCGAGCGAGCCCGAGCGACGTCCGGGCGAGGACCAGGTCGAAGTGGTGTTCCGGTTGCAGTTCGAGCCGGAGCGACGGACCGACCACATCGGGTTCCGCGTTGTCGCCGTGAAGCCGTAGGCCTACTTCTTCTCCTCGCTCGACTCCGGCTTCTTCTCCTCGTCCTTCTGCTGCTTCCAGTCCTCCAGCGCGATCTGGTAGGCCCACATCGCGCCGAAAGCCGTGCCGTAGACCTCGTTGTCCTTCGTCAGCGGCGTGTCGGTCAGCTCGCCGTTCGGCTTCATGTTGCGGGACAGGATGTCGCGCATCTTCTTGTGGTAGTCGGTCCGCTTCTCCTTCGGCAGCAGGTGGATCGCCCGCGTGGTCCAGTAGTGCCCGAAGAGATAGTAGTAGGGGGCGGTCTGCCCCTTGCCGATGTGCGTCCCCTCCTTGTCCTTGATCGCCTCGAGCAGGTGGCGGTGCTTGAAGAAGTTCTCGACCGACAGCGCGAGGTTCTCCACGCTCCCGCGCCCCGCGCGGATGAGCGCGTACTCGCAGAGCGACGAACGCCCCGCGCACCCGACCTCGTCCTCGCCCCCCTGGTAGTGGTAGCCGTAGAGGCCCGGCGACTGCGATGCGTGCGCCACCGAGTCGCACGCCTTCTTGATCATGTCGTCGTCGAACGGCAACCCCGCCTCCTTCGCGTCGATCATCGCCACGACCGCGCAGGCCGTCACGAACGTGATCCCCTCCTGCACGAACTCGTAGTACGCCCAGCCGCCGTCCGGCCGGACGAGCCCCTTGAGCTCGTTCAGCGTCTGCTCGACCCGCTTGACGATCGCCTTCTTGATCGCCTCGCCGATCGCGTTGTGCTTGTAGGCCTGCGCGAGGAACTCGAGACGCCAGATCGGCCCCCAGACGTCCTTGGACTCCGACTCCGGGATGCTGCCCTTCTTGTCCTGGAAGCAGATCCACGGCATGATCATCTTGATCGCGGGCGGGCAGCTGTCCATCGCCGCGAAATTCTTCATCGCGGCGAAGTCCCACCGCGCGAGCTGCGACAGGCCGACCATCGCGGTCATGCCGCAGTGGCCGTGCACCGCCGCCTCGTTGATGTCGCTCCCGAACGAGCCGTCCTTCTTGCGCTTTCCCTCGAGGAAGTTGGTCATGATCGTCAGCCGCCCGTACATCGCGCGGTAGAACTGGGCGTTGACCTTCGGGGCGTTCTCGAGGTGGCGCTTGCCCTTCACGGCGTCGGTGTGTTTGGGGTTGAGCTTGATCGCCTCGTCGAACTCGTTGGCGGCCTCGTCGTAGAGCCCCTCGTCGATGCACCACATCGCGAGCTTGACCTTCTTGTCCGCGGTGTCGCACCCTTCGGCGCGCTTGTTGTAGACCCAGCGCCACTCCTCCTTCGCCTCCTCGTAGAGCTCCCAGTCGGTCTCGAGGATGCGCGCCATCGCCGTGTGGCCGTCGATGTCGTCCTTGATCGTCGGCTTGCGCAGCTCGTACGCCTTCTTCAGCTCCTTCTCGATCTCGACCTCGAGGTACTTCTTGGCGCGGCACTTCTTGGCGAAGGACTCGTGCGACTGCCAGTCCTCCTTCACGGCGGGGGCTTCCTTCGCGTACCACGCCTTGTTCTCGGCGCGGACCTCCCAGGAGAGCCTCGCCTTGACCATGTACGCGAGGTCCTTCTCCGGGATCTCCTCCTCCTTGCCGTCCTCTTTCTTGATGACGTAGACGTTCTTCGGGCTGCCCTCGCCCGGGATCTTCTTCGGGTAGACGCGGACGAGCTTGCCTTCGACGACGCTGCCCGACTTCCTGACGAAGACGTCGCCCCACGACGGGCTGACGAGGAGCATCGCCGACAGTACGACCGCGGCAACGACGATTCTGGCCATCGCAGACCCCCTTATCGAGCTTCTATAAGGATACGCGGACGGGAGGGGGGGCGTTTGCGAGATAGTCTTGACGGCCCGGAGCGGGGGGGATAGGACCGTGGCGTGAAACGGGGCGGCCGGCGGGCGGACATCCTGCGGCACGCCCGTTGCGTCTTCGCGCGGCGCGGCTACCACGACACGAGCGTCGCCGACATCATCGACGAGGCCGGCATCGCGCGGGGCACGCTCTACCTTTACTTCGACGGCAAGCGCCAGGTGTTCGGGGCGCTGCTGGACGGGCTCCTGGAGCAGCTGGACGACGCGGTGCGCGCAGTCCGGCTCGGACCCGGGCATCCCGCGCCGCTCGACCAGGTGCGGGCGAGCGTGCGTCGCGTGCTCGAGCTGCTGGTTCGCGACCCGGACAACGTGAAGCTGCTCTTCCACCACGCGACGGGACTGGACAAGCCCGGGCAGGCGGCCCTGCGCCGGTTCTACGACCGCCTGCTGCGGATGATCGGGATGTCGCTCGAGCACGGGATGCAGATGGGGATCGTGCGGAAGTGCGATCCGCGCGTCGTGGGCGCCTGCATCTTCGGCATGGTGAAGGAGGTGGTGGAGCGGGTGGCGCTGCGCGGCGCCGGGCGGGTCGACCTCGAGGCGGTCGCCGGGGAGATCGTCGCGTTCGGGCTCAAGGGGATTCTGCAGGGCCGCGCGTAGCGAGATTCTTTTTTTCTTGCCTCGAACTAGACTGACATGTCAGTCTAGCCCCCGCGCCGGGAGGGGCGCGCCCACACTTCACATTGCGAGGGAGGATGCCATGGTCGAAGCCGTCCAGCACTACACCGCGTACAAGCCGAAGCCGTTCATGCCCGAGGAGCGCAAGGACGTCACCGTCCTCTTCGGCGGACTGACGTGGAAGCACGAGCGCCTCATCCAGGGCACGTTCGAGAACATGGGCTACAAGGCCCAGCCGCTCCCGAACATCGCCCGGCCCGACCTCGACTCCGGCAAGGAGCTGATCGACACCGGCGCGTGCTGCCCCACCATCTTCACGACCGGCAGCCTCGTCAGCTTCCTCAAGGAGAAAGCCGAGAAGGAGGGCGCCGACGCCGTCCAGAAGAAGTACATCTTCCTCACCGCGGGCGCGTGCGGCCCCTGCCGCTTCGGCCAGTACCACGAGTCGTACACCATGGCCCTCGACGGACTCGGCATGCGCGACTTCCGGCTCTTCCTGCTCGACCAGACGAACATGGACCAGGGCGCCGCCAACGGAGGCGGGCTCGACATCAACCTCCCCTTCTCGCTCGGCACCGTCTGGGCCATCCTCGTCGGCGACGTCCTCACCGACATGGAGTACTCGACGCGCCCGTACGAGGTCGTCCCCGGCACGACCGACCGCGTCCTCGCCGAGAGCATCGAATACCTCTACAAGGTGTTCCGCGACCGGCCGAAGACCGAGGGCAAGTGGTCCGTCATCGCGTGGCACCTGCTCACCGGCTACTTCACGAAGGCGCTGCGCGAAGTGAAGAAGCTGTGGGACGCGATCGAGGTCGACCGCCTGCGCGTCAAGGCGCGCATCAAGATCACCGGCGAGTTCTGGCTCCAGACGCACGAAGGCGAGGGCAACCACAACATCAAGCGCTGGCTCGAGACCGAGGGCGCCGAAGTCATCCCGCCCCCCATCGCGGTCTGGCTCGACTACCTCATCGAGCTCGGCATGACGCGCCTCAAGGACAAGCTCGCCGCGGGCGACAAGACCGCCGCGAAGAGCATCCGCATGACCAAGCTCGCGAAGACGATCTACCACTGGACCTACAACCGCATGCGCAAGGCGGTCGGCTACATGGCGCACGAGCTGCCCGACCAGGACGAGCTCCGCATCCTCGCCGAGCCCTACTACAGCCACCGCCTCGACGGCGGCGAAGGGCACATGCTTGTCGGCAAGGCCCTCTGGGCGCACCTCGGCAAGCACGCGCACATGACCTGCGAGCTCTCCCCCTACAGCTGCATGCCGAACACGATGTCGATCGGCGCCATGGCGAACGTCGTCGGCAAGTACCCCGACCTCCTCTACGCGCCGATCGAGATCAAGGGGGACGCCGAGATCCACGCGCTCTCGCGCTGCCAGATGGTGCTCACCGAGGCGAAGAAGCGCGCGCAGAAGGAGTTCGACGACACGCTCGCGAAGACCGGCTTCACGGTCGAGACCGCGCGCCAGGCCGTCGAAGCGCACAAGAAGATCAAGAGCGCCAGCTACGTCATCCCGCATGACGGCGTCGCCGGAACCGCCGCGAACGTGCTGGTCCATCTCGCCGGGAGGAAGGGATGATCGCCGACAACCGGCCCCGCATCTGCGGCGTCGACGTCGGCAGCACGACGTGCAAGTACGTGCTCATGGCCGACGGCGAGGTCGTGGGCCGCGCGTACGAGCGGCACAACACGAAGCAGGCCGACAAGGTCCTCGAGTTCCTGACGAAGCTCGAAGGCACGCTCGGGCTGACGCCCGGCCGCGACCACATCTTCTTCACCGGCTCCGGGGGCGGCAAGCTGTCGGAGCTGGTCGGCGCCAAGGCGTACCAGGAGGTCGTCGCCGTCGCGGCGTCCGTCGAGAAGCAGCACCCCGCCGTCCGCTTCGTCAGCGAGATCGGCGGCGAGGACATGAAGACGATCTTCTTCTCCGTCGCCGGCGAGTCGCGCAGCAAGCAGGTGCTCATGCAGAGCGCCTGCTCGGGCGGCACGGGCACGTTCGTCGAGAAGACCGCGCGCAAGCTGGAGATCAGCACCGAACAGCTCGCGCAGATGAAGTACGCGGGCTACACGCTGCACAAGCTCTCCAGCAAGTGCGGCATCTTCGCCGAGGCGGACGCGAACACGCTCGTCAAGGCGGGCGTGCCGAACGAGGAGATCATCGCCTCGCTCTTCGAGGCGGTCGTCTACCAGAACCTCGCGACGCTCACGAAGGGCAACACGCCGCTGCCGGAGGTGCTCCTCCTGGGCGGCCCGAACCTCTTCTTCAAGGGGCTGCGGGAGGCGTGGGTGCACCACCTCGGCAAGCTCTGGAAGGAGCGCAAGGTCCCGATCCCCGAGGGCAAGACCGTCGCGGACTGCATCCTCGTCCCGGACGAGGCGCTCTACTACGCCGCGCTCGGCTGCATCGAGATCGGCGGGAGCGAGCCCCACGAGGTCGGCCTCTACAAGGGCACCGAGAAGCTCCGCTGGTGGATCGAGGTGGGGCAGCACGAGGAGAAGAAGAAGGCGGGCCGCAAGGGCCTCTGGAAGGAAGAGGAAGAGCTCGCGAAGTTCAAGACCGAGTTCGACAAGCCGGCGCCGAAGCCGACCGGCAAGATCGGCGACCGGGTCGTCGTCGGCTGCGACTTCGGCTCCACGACGGCGAAGGCGGTCTGCCTCACGCTGGAGGGGGAGGTCGCGGCGTCGTGCTACGCGCTCTCCAAGGGCAACCCGATCGAGGACGCGAAGGCGCTCTTCAAGCAGGTCAAGGAGATGGCGGGCACCGCCGAGATCGCGGGGCTCGCGCTCACCGGCTACGGCAAGGACCTCCTCAAGGACATCATCGGCGCCGATTCGGCGGTCGTCGAGACGATCGCCCACGCGACCGCGGGGCTGCACTTCTTCCCCGACGCCGACTGCATCTGCGACGTCGGCGGCGTCGACGTGAAGATCATGATCATCAAGCAGGGGACGGTGACCGACTTCCGCCTCAACTCGCAGTGCTCGTCGGGCAACGGCGCGTTCCTGCAGGGCGTGGCGGACCGGTTCCAGATCCCGCTGCCGGAGGTGGCCGACCGCGCGTTCGGCGCGGGGGCGATGCCGCAGCTCTCGATGGGGTGCGGCGTGTTCCTGCAGAGCGACATCGTCAACCAGCAGCGCAAGGGCTGGCAGGCGGAGGAGATCCTCGCCGCGCTCTGCGGCATCCTGCCGCTCAACGTCTGGATCTACGCGGGCGGGCTGACGAACCTCGGCCAGGTCGGGCGGAAGTTCATCCTGCAGGGCGGCACGCACCGCAACATCGCGGTCGTCAAGGCGCAGGTCGACTTCATCCGCTCGAAGGTGCCGGGCTCCGACATCGTGGTGCACCCGTACTCCGGCGAGGCGGGCGCGATCGGCGCGGGGCTCGTGGCGCTCGAGGCGGTGAAGAAGGGGGCGAAGTCGCGCTTCCGCGGCTATCCCGTCATCGAGGCGCTGACGTACAAGACGACGACGTCGGTCGACACGGTCTGCCACTGGTGCCCCGTGACGTGCCAGCGGACGTTCATCGACGTGGCGCTGCCGGGGAGCAAGGGGCGGTCGTGGAGCAAGGTGCCGGCGGCGGAGGGGTATGAGCGCGTGATCGTCAACAACTCGTGCCCGAAGGGGCTGGTTGAGGACGTGAACGAGCTCCGGGTCGTCAAGGCCGAGATGGAGCGCACGAAGAATGCTTTCCCGAATGTGGCGGACGCTGTTCGCAAAGACGCCTTCCGCGACGTCGCCGTCTCCTAAGAAGGACCGGAGCGCGGTCCGCGTCGGCATCCCGCGCGTGCTCAACATCTGGAACACGCACCAGTTCTGGCTCGGGTTCCTGACGGAGCTCGGGGTGAAGATCGAGAACATCGTCTTCAGCGGCGACTCGTCGGAGGAGCAGGGGCGCGACTTCGGCAAGGGGCGCGGCGCCGTGGACTGCTGCTATCCGGTGAAGTGCATGAGCGGGCACTACGGGGAGCTGATCTTCGGGCAGAAGAAGAAGATCAACGTGATGCTCTCGCCGATGATCTACACGCTGCCGTCGTTCATGCGCGGCAAGGTGCAGGGGTCGTTCACGTGCACGCGCGTGATGGCCGGCCCCGAGAACATCAAGGGCGGCTTCCTCAAGGAGAGGGACGTTTTCGCGGAGAACGGGATCAAGTACTGCTCGCCGTTCGCGTCGCTCGGGGAGCCGGAGCTGGTGGCGGCCACGCTCTACGAGGGGTGCAGGGACGCGTTCGACGTCGACCTGGACGAGACGAAGCGGGCGGTCGAGGCGGGCTACAAGGCGCTGGAGACGTTCAGCGCCAAGATGCGCCAGAAGGGGCGCGACATCCTGACGGCGTGCGCGCGGGAGCAGAAGCCGTGCGTGCTGGTGCTGGCGCGTCCGTACCACATGGACCCGGGGATCGGGCACGAGATCGAGGGGCACATCCAGGCGGAAGGGTATCCGATCCTGTGGATGCAGTACTTCCCGCTGGACGACGACCTGATGAACTGGCTGTTCGAGGAGGACCTGCGGTCGAAGCGGATCTCGCACCCGCTGGACATCTCGGACGTGTGGTTCTCGTCGTACTCGAGCAACACGAACGAGATCATGTGGGGGGCGAAGGTGGCGGCACGGACGCCGTGGATCACGTGCGTGCTGCGGCTGTCGAGCTACGAGTGCGGGATGGACCAGCCGACGTACACGCCGACGCAGAAGATCGTGGAGGCGTCGAACACGCTGTTCTTCAAGTTCGGGGACCTGGACGCGACGAAGCCGGCGGGGAGCGTGAGGATCCGGGCGGAGACCATCGTGCACTACGTGCGGAAGTACTCGCAGGAGATCATCGCGAAGAAGCTGGCGCGCCTGTCGCCGGCGAACCCGCTCGTGCCGGCGGCGGCGGCGCATCCCGTCACGGCGGTCTAGGGAAACGCCGTTTTCCAGCAGCCTGCTTGCCCGGCTACGCCTCCGCCGCCCTGAGCTTGGCCTGCATGCAGTCGAGGAGGCTCCTGCGCGCGCGCGACATCGCGACCTTGACGGAGTCGGGGGTCCATCCGACGGTGGCCGCGGCCTCGTCGAGCGGCATCCCCTCGGCGTAGCGGAGGCGGAGGAGGGCGCGGACCTTGTCGGTCAGCGTCTCCAGGCACTCGGCGAGGAAGCGCCGTCGCGCGCGGCTCTCTTCGGCCGACATCTCGTTCTCTTCGAACGCCTGCACGATGAGGGCTTCGAGAGGCGCGGCGACGGGCGCGCGGGCGCGGCGCCGGAACTGGTCGGCGACGACGTTGCGGGCGACCTCGCGGACCCACGGGAGGAACCGGCCGACGGGGGCGCCCCGGGCCGCCTGCTGCATGACGCGCAGGCCGACCTCCTGGAAGGCCTCCTCGGCCGCGTCGAGGTCGCGCGTGAGCGCCTGGATGAACCCGAAGACGAGGCCGCGGTTTTCGAGAAAATCGCGGACGAGCTCGTTCCGCATGGTTCCCAGCATGACGGATCGGGCGCCGGAAGTTAGCAGAAAAAGCGTCCTGCCCGCCATACCGTTTACCATTCGCCGTTGGACCGTTCGAGCGTTGGAACGGCTAACTCCGATCTCCGGCGCCGGTCACATGAAACGCGAAAGCCAGCGCGCGGAGCGCGCCGGGCGTCAGCGCTCCAGCCGGTCGGCCAGCGCGCGCAGCAGCTTCGAGCCGTCGCCGCGCCACGAGCTGCCGTGCATGAGGGCGAGCGTCCGCGGCTCGGACGCCGCGAGCTTCTCGAGGAGCGCGCGGCTGTTCTCGGTGTGCGCGTAGTAGTCCATCATGCCGCGCATCTGCTCGCTCGGCCCGAGGATGTCGCTCTCGGTGACCGGAGGGACGTCGTTGCCGGGGTGGGTGAAGAGGTCGCCGCAGAGGAGCGTGCGCGTCTTCTCGTCGGCGAGGTACCCGCACTCCCACGCGTGCGGCAGGTGCGGCGCGTCGAACCACCGCACGGAGCGCCGGCCGAGCGAGAGCGTCTCGCCGTCGCCGAGGGCGTGCGGCGGGCGGTCGGCGAGGTCGTTGATCGAGACCATCGCCGCGGTGCGGCTGCAGACGGGCGCGGCCTGGGGCGCGGCGGCGAGGAACTCGTTGAGGGACCCGCACTCGTCGGCTTCGACGTGCGAGAAGGCGACGTAGCGCAGGCGCTCGACGGGGAGGACGCGCGCGATCGCCTCGCGCACGGCCGGGAACATCCTCCGCAGGCCGGTGTGGAAGAGGAGCGGGGCGTCGTCGACGACGAGGAACTGGTTGAACGTGAAGCCGCCAGGGACGAGGTCGGTCGGCGTGCTGATGCGGTAGAGGCCGTCGGCGATCTCGTCGACGCGGGTGCCGGTGAATGCGGTCATGGGGGTCTCCTAACGTTCTCGGCAGAGGGTGATGAGCGCGGCGGCCACGAGGCCGGGTCCGCGGGACTTCAGGGCGCGCCAGGACGCATCGCTGAGGAGGACGGCCGCGAGATCGACGAGCTCCCCGCGGGCGGCGGGGGGAAGCGCGGCGCGGACCATGCGGCGGAGGCGCAGGCGTTCGCGGGCGAGGAAGGGGCGCAGGGCGGGCGGGGCGGACTCCTCCGCGATCCAGCGCGACCAGGCGGCGTAGTAGGCGCGGAGCCTGAAGACGGCGTCGACGAGGCGGCGGATCCGCTCCGGGGCGTCCCGGGCCCCGTCGAAGAGGCGCGCGTCGAGGGCGGGCGCGTGCTCGGCGGCCAGCGCGGTGCAGGCCGGGAGGACGGCGTCGGGCGTGGGGAAGTGCTTGTAGACCGTGGGGATGGAGACGCCCGCGCGCTCGGCGATCGACGCGTGGTTCGTGGCGGCGGGCCCGCGCTCGGCATGGAGCTCGGCGGCCGCGGCGACGATCCGGCGGCGGGCCTCCCCGGCGGCGGCCACGCGCAGGCGCCGGTCGTAGGATCGCGGGCTCATGTTTACTGATAATAAATTAAATTAATCAGTTGTCAAGTTGCGGGGGCCGCGCGGGCGATCGACGCCTCCGCTCGCGGCGCGACCGCATCCGTGCGCCTTCTTCGGCCGAGATCACCAGCCCTGGATCTGTCCTTCCGCGATCCGCTGCTTGACGCGCTCGACCTCCGACGCCCAGTGCTGCGGGATGCTCTTGCTGATGCCGCCGCCGTGGCATTCGCACAGGCAGTCGGCGCCGTCGTAGACCGGCTCATTGGGAATCGACTGCGGGCAGGTGTCGTGCTCCTCGAAGGCGCACTGCTTGAAAAGCCCGCGGTACATTCCCCTGCCCTCGCTGCCACATCCTCGGGGGGTGGCTTGCCAACCGTGGCCCGTAAGCTCGCTTCGTCGTCCGTGGGACGGCGAAGGTTGGTCGGGCCGGCGGGATTCGAACCCGCGACCTCTTGCACCCCAAACTAGCGGACCAAAGGTGTCGCGACGCGCAACGCCCCTAGTTTTCAGATTTCGGTGTTCTCCGCCGCCATCGGCGAACCGCCGCCAGCGGTTTCGCCAGTGGTCAGTCGGACAAGAGCAGTCTATGCCGGGACTCGCTGACTTGAGGACAAAAAGAAACTCCCAAGAGATAATAAATACATTGAAATAAGTAAATATTATCCTTGAATTCGTGAAGGAGCCCCGGTAGGATCTCGACGGATCGAGGACATACCGGACGAAGTCAGTGCCGGTTCGACGGTCGGCCAGAAACGGCCAGCGCAAGCGCAGACCCAAGCCCTCGACGACTAACACTCGTCGGGGGTTTTTTGTTTGCGCGGGGGAATGGATGGAGACGCGGAGCAAGCAAGGAAACATCGGCCGATCCTCGCCCTCCTCGATCCAGTCTCCATCGGGTGGGGATCGGCCTCCATTTCCAGGCCCCCAGACATCGGCAGGGAGCGTCCAACCCGCGTTCGTGCCCCGCCGCTACTCGGTCTGGACGAACCCCGACAGGGGAGAAGCCCGCTACGTTCAATCACTGCTGCAGAGGGAGCAGCAGCGTCGAGCGCTGTTCAATCTGCGCGATGAATGGGAGTCCTTCCTCCGCAAGGAGGACGAGAAACGCCAGTACAGGCTCTTCGCGAGTCTCACGTTCCGCGGTGAGATCGGCGCAATCCGTAGCGAGAAGCTCGCGCGCTGCTGGGCGAACGAGTTGAACCGGCGCGCCTTCGGACGGCAATACCTCAAGAGGGAGGAGCGCCTGGCGATTGCTTTCTTGATTGAGCGCCAACTCCTCGGCCGACGACACCTGCACGGACTCCTAAGCGGCCCCCCCAGACTGACGGGGGCCATCGCCGAGCGAGCTTGGAGGACCAGGGGCGGCGGCTTCGCCGAGGTCCACGAGATCCGGTCGTGGGACGCCGCCGTTCTCTACCTGAGGAAGAAGATCGACCCCGAATCGCAGGTCGAGATCACACTCTTGCCGTAGCTGTAGGTCGACCGGCGGGCGATGTCTCGCCGACCACCGACTTTCGCATAGGCCCCCGGTGTCGGACGTACTTGACTCCAGCCGCTGCCTCGACTCCAGCCGCTGCCTCGCAGCGCACGGCTTCCTCGTTCCGCCGAGCCGCCCCCGTTCGCGACCGAGCGAGCCTACTGAGCGAGCGAGGGGAGCGAACAAGGGGCTGAGCCGACCCACAAGGGTCGGCGGCTCTGCGGAACGCATCATTCGCCAACTGCACAATGTGCAGTTTTAGGTGCGTAAACTCGTAAACTTTAATTCACTTGATGATCGTGTAGTCGTGCCCGCTCGTCCCGTGCACCGTGATGGTGTCGGCGTTCTGGGTGAACCGGATCCCCCCGCAGTCCTTCCGGATCTTCGACTCCGGCTTCCCCAGCGCCTTCGCCGCCTTCGCGTAGATCTCGTCGCCCATCGGTCACCTCCGTGAGTGCAGAGTGTCTTCCCGGCTCCGTCCCGGACCGCTCCGCTACTCCGACGCCAGGATCTCGTCCAGCTCCGCCAGCAGGTCCGGCCGGTGTTTCTTCAGCGCGCCACGCACCGCGTCCTCGGTCGTCGCTCCCACGCCGATGAGCCCTCGGACGTCCGACGCATCCAGCTGCCCCTTCACGCTGCCCTTGCGCTCGCTGTACGCCTTCACCTTCATCGCCGCCAGGTGGTCCGACTGTACGATCCGCAGCTTCCTTCCGCTGAACGTCGCTCCCTTGGCGGCGGCAAGCGCCTCCCGATCGAGCGGCGACGTGGCCACGCGCACGTCGAAATCGAACTTCAGATGTTCCACGCGAAACTGATACGTGTCCTCGACGGTGCCCTTGAGCGCCGCCCCCTGTCCTTCCAGGAAGGACGTGATCTCCTTGAGATGGCGGGAGTCGACCATCACGTCGTAGTCCTTCGTCGGCGCCTCCCGCGCGCCGTAAGATCGTACGGCGACCCCGCCGATGAAGGCGTGGTCCTTGCCGGCCAGGAAATCCGTCAACGCCTCCCTGAATCGTCCGATCGATTCCCACAAGGGGAAGTGCCCTCCCTTCGGCTTCGGAAAGCCCTCAATTTCGAGAGCATCCGCGAATTCGGTCGCGTGGTTCGGTCCCATCTCCGACAGAGCCTCGTCCAGCCCTAGCTCTCCGCGCAACTGCCGGACCAGCCTCCGGATCTTCTCGTACCCCATCAAGCCTGCCCATCCATCACGTCCGGAGCCCATTATACCGTCACCTCAGGAGCTTCGCGATCACCGTCGCCATCGCCCTCCGGAGAGCCTCCTTGCGGTTCGGGCCGAAGACCGTCCCGCCTCTCCACGTCACCCGGAATCCGATCCCCATCCGCTCCACCACGGTCACCGGGCCCACGTGGCGCTCCAGCGCCTCCCGCATCCTCTCCGCTTCGGCCAGGTCCTCCAGCACGCCCATGTCCTGCCTCCAGAAAGTGTCCGGATTGGTATTTCCTCGGGGAGCCGTTTTGTCAATGGCCTGTCGGATCGCCTTCCTCATGCGACGCCTCCACGCCGCCGTCGGCGCCTTCAACGACTCCAACGACTCCAGCATCCGCTGGCCTTCGGACAGGCGAAACCGCAGCTGCTCCGCCCGGCTGCCCCTGCGGATCTGCTCCTCCAGCCGGATCGTCACCCTCCCCGCCCCGCTCACCAGCCGGACCAGCCTGAGCCCGCTGGCCGGATCCAGGCGGACGCCGTCCACCCGGGCGCGGTTCGCCCCGCACGAGCAGCCGGTGCCCTGCCACCAGACCCACCTCCCCGGCCTGACCCACTTCTTCCCCGGCCGGACCGGCTTCGACCTCCTCCACACCCTCTCGAAGTACGACATCACGGCGTCCTCCTCTTCTCCGCCTCGATCGTCCGGAGCAGGCTCTCGAGGATCCCCCGGCGGTCCGGCCGGTCGGCCAGCATCTCCCGCACCACCGCCTCCGCTTCGTCGTGCCTCCCCGACCTCGACAGGACCTCGGCGTACAGCATCCCGGTATCCAAGGTGTTGTCCCGCCATCCCTTCGACAGCCACTCCGCCGCCTGGGGCCACTTCTTGAGCTTGTAGTAGCACTTCCCGATGTTCACCGCCACCCGAGGATCCGGCCTGATCCCGTAGGACGCGTGAAGGCATTCCAAGGACTTATCCCACTCGCCAAGCTCCGACAGCACCACCGCCTTGACGGACAGAGCCTCCTCGTTCTGGGGGTCCTTCTCCAGCACCCTGTCGACCAGCACCATTGTCCCCGCCAGGTCCCGCTTCCCGATCGCGTCCCTCGCCTTCCCGATCCATTCGAGGGCCCGCAGCCGGCTGAGTTCCTTCTCCACCGCCTCCCGCTCGATCCGGTCCTTCTCCGCCTTGGCCCGCCAGAAGACCCCCGCCGCCACAAGGCCCGTCAAGCCCACCGCCAGGACCGAGGACGCCACCAGCCAGTTCCGCCGGAGGGCCTTCCAGAGAAGGTAGACCAGGGACGGAGGCCTCGCCTCGATCGGCTCCTTCTTCAGCCATCTGTCCAGGTCGTCCGCCAGGGCGGCCGCGCTGCGGTATCTCCGCGAGGGATCCTTCTGGAGGCACTTGAGGACGATGAGATCGAGGTCCCCGTCTATGCCCGGCGGGACCGGGTCCTCTTCGATCACCTTCTTGAGCGTGTCGTAGACCCCCGCTCCCCGGAACGGAGGCCTCCCCGTGAGAAGGTCATAAAGGGTCGCTCCCAGCGCGTAGATGTCCGAGTGGGGGCCTACTTTGTCGGGCTTCCCGTCCGCCTGTTCCGGAGGCATGTAGGCGGGGGTCCCGACTACTGCTCCCGAGACCGAGAAAGACGTCTTCACCTTCTCCTGCTTCGCCAGCCCGAAGTCCAGGATCCAGACCTTCCCCCTGCCGTCCGGGAGCGGATCCAAAAGCATGTTCCCGGGCTTCAGGTCCCTGTGGACTACACCCTGCGTGTGGGCGTAATGCACCGCCTGGGCCGCATCCCGGATCAGCCGGGCGGCCCCCCTCGGGGTCCCCGAGACCGGGACCCCCTCCACGTACTGGAGGACAATGTACGCCTCCCTCACGTCGTAGACCTGGACTATGTTCGGGTGGGAAAGCCGGGCCACCGCTCGGGCCTCCCGGTGGAGGCGTTTCAGGTCGTCCGGGTCGTCCGTCTTGATGAACTTCAACGCCACCCAGCGGTTCAGGTGCGTGTCCCAGGCCTTCCAGACCTCGCCCATCCCGCCAGCACCCAGCTTCTTCACCCGGATGAAGTGGTCGACGTGCTGGGACGGCAAGGCGTCGTTGACTTCGTCCGGAATGCTCGACTTACTAGCACTAGCGTCCGCTGGATCTTCGGTCATCAGGTCGCTCGCCTGCTGGATGGCTCGTCTGCGCGCCCCAGTAGGGATATTGTAGATTCTGGGACGGTAATGGGCATAGCCGACCCACTTGCGGCGTTTGCACGACAGCGGGCCACTCTACCTGCGCGGCATGCTGGCGAGATTACTTGATGCCGCACACGTTCTTGAACCCATCGAAATAGCCTCGATCAAAGAACGCTGTCTTCCCTGAATACCCCTTCGCGCGGTAGGCCGCTCCGGCGACCGTCGAGAGATTGCCCAGTGCGCGTTGCGGATCCACGGCGTGCTGATCACGAAAAGCCTGCCGGTCGCGCGGTTCCAGATTCGCTCTGGCGTCCGCCACGCCGGCTGTCATGCCCGCTTTGTAGTCGGGGACCTTGGGCAGATAGATCAGGGCCGCATCTCGCTCCTTCTTGAGATCGACGTCTGGTGGGAACATTTGACACGCGGTCTCGGCCAGATCGATCGCGTCGGCGTACTTCTCGGCGTTCAGCAACGCGATCACGACTTCCGCTGCGGCCTTCCGAAGTCGGTCGCCATGCTCCTTGACCCACGCGGAGATGCTCTCTTGGCCAGTGCCGACCGATTGCGCCGACGCGAGGGCAATCAGCGCGGACTTCGCATGCTTCGCCTGCACTGCGACCGTCGCGCCATCCAGACACTTCTTCACGTGGCGCGTCGCCAAGGTCGCCCGCTCTCTTTGGGCCTCGGCTTGCGAGGAATCAATGGCGAGCGCCTGGTCCAGCAACGCCACCGCGCGCACATAGTCCTCCGCCTGTGCGGCTCGCCTCGCCTGCGAAATGAGCCCTTGTGCAGTTCGACCCTGGTCCTCGTTGTGCTTCGCGAGCTTCTTCTGGCACTCTTCGTTGAGCTGTCTAGCCTGATCGTTGTTGCCATCGAGAGCCATCGCTCGCTGCAGAGACTGGGCTGCCGCCCCGAGCGCGCCGCTGTCCAACAGCTCCTTCGCCTCCCGCGTGAGCCGGCGAGACTCGATCAGGTTCTGCCCATGAGCGAGATCAAACCCTCGCGCGGCCTTCAGCATCTCGCGCACGGCCTGCGCTTCGACGGTCTCGGAGATGGGCGACGTTCGGCTCAACTCTACGAGCGCCGAATAGATAGCAAGATGGAAGCCGTCGGGGCTCACCTCTACGACGGAGTATCTCCGCTCCATCTCGCCTCTCGATGTCAGCACGCGCTCCCTGTACTCCGCCGCGGTGCCTACGCCGTCCTTGAGTTCCCATCTCTCGTGGAGGGCTGTCGCCAGGGCGCCCCGGAGCTGCCTGATGCGATGATCGACCTGCCACTCGCGCTTCAGGAACCGGTCCCGATCAAGGAAGCCAACCACGTGGCTTGCGAATGCCGCGCCCGCACGCTCGTAGGCGTCGATGAAGTAGAGATGCCCGGCCTTGCGTCGGTCGAACTTCGCGACGTCCCCGGTCGTGACCCAAGAGGGCCGCTGGGGTTCCGACGCCCATGTGATTTGTTCGCGCGGCGTCCCCCCAGCAATGCACCCCGCTAGGAACACGAATACTCCCCATGCTGGCACGCCAAGCCTCCTCACGGCGTCGCTCCCCGCTCCGCGTGGAATCGACGATCTGGCAGAGCACGCGTCATGGCTTCTCCTCCCAGCGGAACCTGTCCCCGTCTCAGATTATAGCACTTGCTTCGAAGTGTGAAGCAACGCTACCAGTGCGCACCATGCGGAGGATTGAAGAAGAAGTCCATCTGGACGCCGGCTTGGAGAGCGTTGTGCGCGCGGCTTGTCGAGATGCGCGAGGCAGCCGGCTTTACGCAGCGGCAACTGGCTCGCAGGCTGGCGCGCGCTCCGTCCATCGTCGCCAAGATCGAACAGGGTGAGCGACGCGTGGACGTGCTGGAGTTCTGCTCGATCTGCTGGGCGTGCGGAGCCGCCCCCGAGAGGGAGTTCGTCGCGCTCGTGCGAGCCTTCAAGGCGGCGCAACGCACGAAAGGCACGGGGCGTCGATAGAGCGTCGATTACTTCTGGCGCTCGACAGCGAGCTCCAGGATCAGCCTCGTGCGCTTCTCGATGTCGCCGAGTACAAGCGCGAGTCCGGCAGCATCTACGCCGTCGTCGTCCTCGCGCGCCACGTTGAGCAGCCCGACGATCGCCTTGAGCCGATCCGCCTCGACGATCAAGTTGTCGTAGACGCAAATGAGCGACAGGTCGTCCGTCTTGGTCTCCGAGCCGGTCGCCGTGAACACGAACTCGCGGTAGTCCCGCACCCGGCGCCTCGGTGTCCTTGGCACGTGCATCACCTCCTTCCGGTTGCCGAGGATGCCGGGTATTGTGTCGTCGGGGCGGTTGATTGTCAGCGCGCAAGCGGCACGCCCGCCGTCAAGAGCTCGCCCATACCGCCTTCACCCAACTTCCTCACGCGAACGAACTTGGCGAAGCGGGCGCTGGGCAGCGCGTCTATCACTTCTTGGGGCACAGGCGCATCCTTGGCGATCGCCAGCTGAGTATAACCTGTGCGAAGCAGGGAGTGCCTCCGGCGGCTGTCCCAGTAAGTGATATCTGACGGACGCCCAGTCGAACGCCTAGACGGCGGCCCATCAGCTCCTAGGCGCACTTCTGGACACGCGACGGCGGGGGGATACTGGGACAATTTACGCGGTTCCCAACGGCACTCACCTTGGTACCTCTCCCGGTATGCCGTATGGCGCCACTCTGCGCGCTTCCGCGCTCGGGTCCATCGTCAGAGCCCCGGAGCCTCGGGGAGCCGTTGACACTGTGCTTGCAGCTGATCTTGCGCCGCCACGCAGCAGGGCCAGTACACCGCGTCGCCCAGGAGTTCTTCCATCCGGACCGCGGCCCCGGTGCACTCGCCGCAGAGGAGCGCACCGCAATCCGCGCAGAGCACGACGTCCTCCCTGACCTGCGCGAGTCCGCAGCCGCCACACACGAAATCGAAGCTGCAGGACTCCTGTCCGCAATGCGGGCAACGGATCTCCGCGCAGCAACGGACACTCTGCGTCAGGTCGAACCCGCGGCCGCAGGCCCCGCACACGACGAACCCGTGGTTCATGCGCTGTATCCTCTCAGAATCCTGTCCGCCGGCTGGCGTCACGGTACCTGCACCACTCACATGCCGGTGACGGCGCGGGCGGCTCCGGCTGGTCGAGCACGGAGACCACCTCGCCGATGAAGTCGAGAAACGCGGCGTCGTCGCGCCTGATCTCCTGCCAGCTCAGCGCCCCCGAGAGCGCCACCGTGGGCGGCGCGGACGTCGTCATTGCGGCCGGCTCGAATGTCAGCAAGCCGAGCTTGCTGACGGGCTTGAGGCTGAATTCGCCGGGCGCGGGATGTTCCAATGCCCACGCGTACGCATGCAGCTGCCGCGAGTAAAGCGCGACGTGCTCCGGCTTCGCCGCGCTCGTCTTGTAGTCGGTCACGCAGAACGAGGCGTCGTCAAGCAGCAGCACGGTGTCGAACTTCCCGAGGATGAAACAGGTGCTCGACGAGCCGGTAATGGGGATCGACGCCGACTTCACCCACCGCTCTCCGAAAGCGACGACACCGGGCGGCATCCCGCCTGCGATCGCCTCCGTGCGCACGCCCGCGTAGGCCGCCTTCATGGCGTTGTCGATAACGCCGAAGATCTTGGGCATGATCCCCCGTGGCCGGGGGAATGCGCGAACGACCTTCAGGTAGTAGCACCGCTGGCATTCCTGCCACGAAAACGCGAAGTCGGATGGGCTCAGTTTCCAGTTACCGCTTGCCACGCTCCCTCCGCGTCATAAGCCGCTCGAACTGGACCGCGAGCTCCAGGCCGGCCGTGTTGCAGACCGGCGCGTTGCACAGGAGGCAGATGGAGAAGCTGGCGGGATGCAGGCCGCCGTGCATCAAGTCGTGCCAGGAGCACCAGAACAGGAAGCCGCCCTTGCTCCCGCAGGCCAGACACCGTACGTCAGCGGGAGGGCAGAGCACCTCCCCCGGAAGCAGGACGTGACCGCACGACTCGCATACAATGTGCACTGTTCCCCCGGCACGACTACAGCGCGACGGTGGTCTCCTTGATCACGCGGCCCACAACGCTCTTCGAGACGTGGAGCATCTTCGCGGTGATCCTGACGCTCCGCGTGCTGGCGTACACCTCGCGCACGCGCGCGGCGTCGACGTCCGACTTCGGCCGGCCGAGGCGGACGCCGGCGGCGCGGGCGCGCTCCAAGCCGGCCTTCACCCGCTCGCGGATCAGGTCGCGCTCGAGCTGGCCCATTGCGCTGATCACCGTGAACATCGCCTCGCCCACCGGCGACGACGTGTCCATCTGCTCCGTCAGGCTGATGAAGTCGACGCCGACGGTCTTGAACTCGGCCATGGTGTTGAGCATATGGCGCGTCGACCTGAACAGCCGGTCGAGCTTCCACACCAGGACGCAGTCGATCCGGCGCGCCTTCGCGTCAGCCAGCAGCCGGTCGAGCGCCGGCCGCCGGCCGGTGGCGCCGGAGCAGCCGACGTCCACGTATTCGGTCGCCTGATTGAAGCCCCGGTTCCTCACGTACTCACGCAGCGGGAGGAGCTGGGTCTCCGGATTCTGCTCCTTCGTCGACACCCGCGCGTAGACGGCTATCCGTCTCGGACGGTCACCCGCGTCCATGCCATTCTCCTACCGCGTCGTCGCCTTCGCGCCCTGCTGCGCGGGTTGCGAGAGCTCGATCGACAGCGTCAGCCTGACCGCGTTCGGCGGCAGGACGACGCGGAACGAGGTGCCGCGGTCGCAGAGGACCATGTCCCTTATGAAGTCCGCCTCCTCCCGCAGAACCTCGAACTCCTGGAGCCGCGCCGCGATCTCCCTGATGCCCATGGGCACCTCCCTCCTAGACACATTCGCCCTAGAACGGGATAATCCGGGTCGATGCCGGACCGTGTGCTGCGAAAGTTCGGCAAGCGGATCACGCTGCTGCGCGAGCGGACGGGCTTGAGTCAGTCTCAGCTCGCGAAGGAGTCCGGCATCGCCCGGGTGTACATCGTCGAGATCGAGCGCGGCCGCCGCAACCCGACCCTGCGAAACCTGGTTCGACTCGCAGAGGCTCTCCAGGTCCCAGCCGATCAGCTGCTGAAGGGCGTCGGGTAGCGGCCCTCTCGTCGCCATATGTCACGTATATGTGACATACCCCACAGCCGCTGTCAAGGGTGATTCGGCGTGCTACCGAACCTTCGGGGATTCCGTCCCGAATCCCAGCTTGTTGAGCGCCCTCTCCACCCAGGACTCGACGTCCTCCTCGGACAGCTCAGGAAACTGGCGCCGTAGAGTCGCGTGGGGATCCCGCGCTCCCTCGATGGCCATGACCGCTGTGGTCACGTACTTCACCGTGTCCAGCCTCGGCTCAACCTCATCGGCTTCCACCGCGGGCAGGCCTGCAAGCCGGCGCAGTTCGTTCATGGTGGCGGTGGGCCTGTCGGCGCGACGTCCGCAGTGAGCCACAGTACTACCGGCGGTGGACGTCGCAGTAGCCGTAGTTGCCCTGCCGCGCGAGGTTCATGCATCGCTCTCCGCTGGAGAGCATCGCCTTGCACTGCTGGTAGGTGCGACCACCGCTGCCCCCGCGGATCCTGTTCCATGGCGGCAACGCGCCGGTACGCCTCTTGTGCTCGTCGGTGGCAAGGCGCTCCTTCTTGAATGCCGCCGACTCGGTCGCGTGTGTCGTGAATGCGCCACGCTGCCATCCGCGCCCATAGGCGTCCTTCAGGTACATCCTGACCCGCCGCTTGATCGCGGCGCTACGCGCTTCGGAGAGGATGGTCGGTAGCTTGACCTTCCCCTTGCCGATGACCATGAGTTCGCCGTCCTTGAACAGGCGGTAGGTGAAGAACTGCTCCCCCATAGGACTACCTCCACATCGTACTGGGGCGATTCTACCCCACGTCGAGCACAAACGCGAGGCCGCCTACCCGCCCGTTGAAGCCCTGGCGACTACTGGCAACCCGTGCGGCTGAAGCTTCCGACCGCCGTAGGTCATCTCGAGCGGCTCCACGCCGAGGGGGAGAGTGCCCGCGTAGTGCTCCTCCAGCACCTTCGCGCTGTTGCCGAGCCACTGCGAGGCCACCTTGAACGAGACACCGTGCGTCAGGAGCCACGTCGCGCAGGTGTGGCGCGCTACCTGCAGCCCGTCGCCGCTGTCGGTGCGCAGGGCCTCATTGACCG
>Ga0187892_10004508_pt1 | contig 23270 bp, 24 predicted proteins | sample MA1701073metaG_FD_139345 | JGI IMG/M metagenome (GOLD analysis project Ga0187892, IMG submission 139345) | Bio-ooze microbial communities from a basaltic lava cave in the Kipuka Kanohina Cave System on the Island of Hawaii, USA - MA170107-3 metaG ... | reverse complement strand
GCTGGATCGCTCGACGGACTGCCTCAGTCGTTGTGGCGCTGCCGTGAAGAATTTGCCCCATAGTGCAATCCTCCATTCAAGAGACAATAATGCACCATCAAAACCCGGGACCAAACACCTAGAATGTCTTCTTGACGCCCTCGATGGCATTGTCGTTAGCGGGGGGATGTTCGATATAGACCCCCGGATGTACGGTGCTCAAATCCCAACGACCGGTATGAAACTCAAGCCAGAAAGGACCGATTTCGAACGAGAGATCATCCTTGGAGCATTGCGCCGGAATATCCCCTTACTGGGCATCTGCAATGGAATGCAGCTCTTGGGCGTCCTAACCGGGGCGCGTCTTATCCAGGATATTCCGGCCGACGTGCCAAACGCTGGAGAGCACATGCAACTTGATCCCTATGCCAATTCTGCACACAGGGTCGAAATTGTGCCAGAAACGTTACTTTCCACGCTCATTCGGAGCAATCATATTGACGTAAACAGTATACATCACCAAGCCATCGGCGTTGCCGGACCCAATGTTGTTGTCTCGGCAGTGGCGCCCGATGGGATTATCGAAGCGATCGAAGTCCCTAACACACGGTTCGCACTCGGGGTCCAGTGGCACCCCGAATATGCCGCTCCAGGAGCGAATGGGATCTTCGCCGGCCTTGTCATGGCGGCAAACACTTATCGCAAGTGCGGACTAACAGAAAATAGTCGCCGATCAATTCCATGCAGTTCGCGGAGGTGCGGCGCCGACACTCCAATTGGTTAGATCATTCGTAGCGCGGTCGTTACATCACGGAGAAGCGTTCCGGTGATCGAGGTCAAAGCCTTCTGTAGGCACCTCAAGCGAAGCGGAAGGGTCCTCCCCAACTAAGGCCGCTCGCTTGAGCGGCCAGTTTTTTTTACGGCGCAGCAATGAGGAGGTCGCTCTTGCGCGTGGTTGGATGAATCGAAAGTTTCAGATCTTCGTTGAGTCGCTTTCGCATAGTCCGGATGCCGCAACGCTCCAGATCGCGATGAATGAGATAGCCATTGCCTTTGACCTCAACAGATTCGCTTACCTGGTTTCACCACGCGACTCTCCTGCCGAAGTAAAGCTCATTTCAAATTATCCAAGCGATTGGACAAGCCACTATCTTACGAATGGCTATGACAGGATTGATCCGGTAATAGGCAGAGTGCAACGAACTACCGAACCCTTCGGCTGGGGTGAGGGACTCTGGTCGAAACCCCTTTTGAGTCGAGAAAATGAATTCATGGATGAGGCCGCAGTGTTTGGAATACGCTGCGGCTTTACCTTCCCGGTTCACGACGAGAGCAGTCGTTTTGCTGCTGTGACCTTCGCTGCCGATCAGTGTCCTCGAAAGTTTCGCCGGTGTTTCGAGACGCATCAACAGGTTTTGTATCTTTTGGCGATCATGTTCCACAACGAGGCGCGTAGAACGCTGGCACCAAGTCGAAGCGTCGCCGGTGTTTTGTTGTCGCCGCGAGAGTTCGAATGTCTCAAGTGGGCCGCCAAAGGCAAATCAGCCTGGGACATCGGTCAAATAGTCGGCATTTCTCGGCGCACCGCGGCGTTTCATCTGGACAATGCGCGGATGAAGCTCGAGGTTAGGACCATACCGCAGGCTGTAGCGCTACTCGCCGCATCTAAGCGACTCAACCCGTGAACTCACCGCAGAAGCCATCTGTGCACCTGCACAGGCTGTCTCGAACCATAAAATCCTCTCCAATCAGGCAAGTCCAACTCGCCTGGAGGGGTCATGATCGAACTTATCGCGCCACGGCACTATGGCGAGTTCGACTTTGCCATTGCCGATATGCATCGATTGCGTTGCCGGGTTTTCAGTGAACGGTTGGATTGGGATGTCCATGTTCGTGATGGCATGGAGATTGACCAATTCGACAACCTCAACCCGGTCTATCTGCTAAGCAGGGCGGGCGAAGCCCTCCATGGCTGTGTGCGGCTCCTCCCTTCGACCGGGCCGACAATGCTGCGAGATGTTTTTGCCCATTTGTTGAACGGCAAGTCGCCGCCACAAGATCCGCGTATCTGGGAGAGCAGTCGCTTCGCGCTTGACCTGCCGACTGAAGCTCCGAGGTCGGACCGGGGGCTTGCGCGAGCTACATTTGAACTCTTTGCAGGTATGATCGAGTTTGGCCTCTCGCATTCCCTTTCGGAAATTGTCACAGTCACTGACGTTCGAATTGAGCGGATTCTTCGCCGCGCTCAATGGCCGTTGCGCCGCCTAGGCACGGTGCAGCCCATCGGGTCCACACTCGCGGTCGCCGGCAGCTTGGAGGTTTCTATCGGAGCGCTTGAGCGTGTCCGGCTGGCTTGCGGGATTCAGGGTCGAGTCTTATGGGCGCCGCTCGATTTTCCATTCTTGAATGTCCAATGCCGAGTGCCTTGACGTGCCGGTGTTTTCGAACTGGGCCGTCGATGAAGCATACGACTACACGCGAAAGCTTTCATCCAGCGGCTGGGCTTGGGAGTTTTTGAGGCGCAACAAAGAATACGCCGCGGATTGGAATCGAGTAGATGTGTCCCTGGCGCGGTATCAAGGTTCGATGGACGCACCTATACGGTTGAAGCCTGCTGAATCAAATCTTTTCTCCAAGTGGAGCCTTATTTTTCGGCGATGATCCAATCCAAAATGCTATCGATTCAACCGTGCTCTGGGAACCCGGCACTTACTCTCTTGTCCTTCAGCTGCTTGCCTTCCCTGGGGGTTCCATATCCGAGACGGACCGATTCGATCTGTCAAGAATTCCAGGACTACGATGGTCCCTGAGGACTTCAGACGGCTGCAATCACATACTTTACCAATATGGCAAGGACTTCTTGCAGCTTAGCATTCGTGGAGCAGATTTATCGAAGCCTGTCCATTTGCTGACCGCAGCCTTGATTGCCTCGGACGACTTCAAGGCTCCCCTAGACGCTCTGGGGATATTTAATTACCTGTGGCGCGGGCGAACGATTCCACATCTGCTTCTGCCCGCCACACCAAACGGCGATCGATTGCGCTTTGTCGTGCGTGCATTGGACGGACGCCTTGCTGGAGCATCTTATCGGGAAATTGCAGTGGGACTGTTCGGAGCTGCTCGTGTCCGAAGCAACTGGAGTGATGATGACGACCATCTGAAGAACAGAACTCGACGCGCTGTTCAGCGCGGGAAAATGCTCACGGCAGGAGGGTACCGGTATCTTCTGTCCAGTCATCCGTCCAACCGATACACCAAAGTGCTTTAGGAGGACGAGATGTCTCGGGATGGATTGCCTTCCAACAGATATTTGTATCCACTGTTTGCCAGCCAGCGCGCGCGCTCGAGGTGGCTGCGAAGCATATGACGGACGCGGTCGGGTTCGTTTGCGAGATCTATGCCGAGAACGTCCAGCGCCATCTTCTCCTCGCTGTGCCCTTCGCCAGCAGCGTACAACAGCGAGAGGTAGGTCGCAAAGTGTCCCCGGTCGTATGCGGTGATTTCCTCGAGATCTGGAGGTTCATCGGCCAGCTCAAGCGTTTGAAACTTTTCGGCCATTCGTTGTTCTCACTCCTGGTTTCGAACGTTATGTCTTGGATTCTGGGCCAGTCGATCCCAGCTTTGGTCCACAATCCCTGGTACATACTATAGTTGATAAACTTAGAGTATGTAATACGCTGACCTTTGCGCATGGATATGCGCAAACTGGTGGGCGGGAATGTTCGGCGGGTCAGGGAAAGGAACGGACTCACGCAGGAGAAACTGTCCGAAATATCCGGCTTTAGCCAACAGTATATCAGTGGCTTGGAACAGGGTAGGCGCAATCCGACAATTGTCACGCTCTACGAATTGGCCCAAGCACTAGGCGTAAGCCACATGGAATTGGTACGTCCTCGCAAGGGCAGTTGAGAGCTATCGCGCCTCCGCTCGCGCGGCCGGGCTGTCGTGAACCGAGCCCCCAATCAAGCTGCTTTTGCCCTCTAAACTAGATGGTCTCGGCCCTTCGGGCCTTCATCCCTGGCGCTTGCGGGCCTTCGGCCCGCTCATGACGCCGCCCGTTGGGCGGCGACTTTTTGGTAGTCCTTCCCCGGTGCGCAGGGTGGGCGGCGCTCCCTCTTAGGCCCGCCGCGGCCGGCCGCAACCGCGCAAGCTCTCCTTTCTCTCGGTCGATTTCGCGCTCGCCGCGCGGTCCTCCGCTGCGCTCCGGCCGGAGGTGCGGCCGGCCTCATCCGGCGGGCCTCAAGGTCGCATTTCGCCGCCCACCCCGCTTCCGGGGAAGGACGCGAGCGAGAAGTGAGCGAGGCCAGCGCCATGGATCAGTCATCGAGCAGAGGAAACCTCTATCGAGAAATCACCGCGAAGATCATTGCCGAGCTTGAGCAGGGCATCGTCCCTTGGGCGCGCCCGTGGCGCAGCGCGGGGCAGGGACTGACCCTTTCGCTCCCGAAGAATGCGCGTACTGGCAAGCGCTATTCCGGCATCAATGTCCTTATTCTCTGGGATGCCCTGGACGTCCGAGGCTTCGCCTCTTGCCATTGGCTGACCTTCAAGCAGGCGCTCGAACTGGGCGGCTCTGTCCGCAAGGGCGAGAAGGGAACCCATGTCTTCTATGCCGATCGCTTCATCCCGGAGAAGGAGCGGGAAAGGGCGCAGATCGAGGGCATCGAGCCTGAGTCCATCCCGTTCCTCAAGCGCTATACGGTGTTCAATGCCGAGCAGTGCGACAGCATGCCTGATCATCTGTTCGCGCCGCGCCCGCCGCTTCCCGAATGCGAGGTCATCCCCGAGGCACAGGCGCTCATTCTGGCGACCGGCGCCGACTTCCGCATCGGCGGTGACAAGGCCTTCTATCTTCCTTCAGAGGATGTGATCCGGGTTCCGCATCAGTCGGCCTTCACCGATCAGATCAACTATTACCGGACAGCCTTCCATGAACTCGGCCATTGGACGGGTCATGCCTCACGGCTCGCCCGTGACCTGTTGCATCGTTTCGGTTCGGACGGCTATGCGCGCGAGGAACTCGTCGCCGAAATGGCGACCGCCTTTGTCTGCGCGTCGCTCGGCATCGTCCCGACGGTTCGCCATGCCGACTATATCGGCAATTGGCTGCAGGTTCTGAAGGAGGACAATCGCGCCATCTTCAAGGCGGCAAGCCAGGCCTCCAAGGCCTCAGACTTCATCCTCAAATTCGCATCGCCCGTGATTGAGGCCGCCGCATGAGTGCGGTCTCTCACGACCCCCTCGAGACGGAGCCGACGCCCATAGGGGAGCAGGTGCTCGTTCCCGGCGTCAGGCCTGTCTCGGTCCGCGAGCGGCTTCAAGCGCTGGCCGCCGCACCTCTGGTTTCCATGAGATTGCAGCAGCCCTGCGATCTTGGGCTCTTCGATGAAGCGGCCCGGAACCAGCTGGATCTGTTCAGCGCTCCACCTCGAAAGCCCTAATGGAGATTACGATGGAATTACGTCATATACCGTTGCCTGAACTGCACATCGCGACAGTCAATGTACGGCACAAGGCCAAGAAAACTAACCTCGACGACATCCTGCCGAGCATCCGCAAGCGCGGCATCCTCCAGCCCTTGCTGGTGCGTCCCGACGCCGAGGGCTTTGGCATTGTCGCTGGCCGCAGGCGCTATCTCGCCGCCAAGACATTGGAGCAGGAAGGACTTGAGGTCGAAGCCTTGCCCTGTGCGGTCATGGCTGAGGGTGACGATATCGATGCCGTGGAAGCCTCGCTTATCGAGAATGTCGCCCGCCTCCCCATGGACGAAATGGATCAATTCGAAGCCTTCCACAGGCTTCTAAGGGAGGGCCGGACGGTTGCGGAAATCGCCGCGACCTTCGCCGTCTCCGAGATCGTGGTGAAGCGCAGGCTCGCAATCGCCAACCTTCTTCCCCGCATCCGGCAAGCCTATCGGGCCGAGGAGATCGACAGCGAAAGCTTGCAAGCACTCACCATGGCGACCAAGGGCCAGCAGAAGGAATGGCTCGCCCTGTTCGAGGACGAGACCCAGACCGCTCCCACACGCTGGTACTTGAAGCAATGGCTGTTCGGCGGCGAGCAAATCCCGGCGGCGAACGCGCTCTTCGATTTGGCCTCCTACAAGGGCGAGATCGTCACCGACCTCTTTGGCGAGGAGAGTTATTTCGCCGACATCCAAGCCTTCTGGGCGCTCCAGAATGCCGCAATTGAAGCCAGGAAAGTCAGCTATCTGGAACAGGGTTGGAAGCATGTGGAGGTGCTCCCCATCGATCAGCGCTTCCATGTCTGGGATCACGAGAAAACCGGTAAGAAGAAGGGCGGAGCGATCTACATCACTGTCTCGGCCCGTGGCGAGATCGAGGTGCACGAGGGCTATGTATCGCGTCAGGAGGCTCGCAAGCGGGAGAAGAAAGAGCAGGGCATCGAAGCCGACGCCAAGCCTGAAAAAAAGCCCGAACTCACCAAGGCGGCCCAGAACTATCTTGAACTTCATCGCCATGCGGCAGTGCGGCTCAGATTGATCGAGGAGCCAAAGGTTGCGCTGCGGCTTGCCGTTGCCCACATGATCGCCGGATCAGGGCTCTGGCAGGTGAAACCCGAGCCGCAGCGGGCTGATAAGGAGGAGATCGCCACATCAGTGCAGACAAGCATCGCTCAGGCAAGGTTCAGTGAAAAACAGACCGATGCCTTACGGCTTTTGGGGCTCGCTGAGGATCGCTCAGACTTTGTGCGGCATACCGGCGACAACTACATAACGGTCGCGATCTTTGCTGGTTTGCTCAAGCTCACCGATGACGACGTTCTGTGGATATTGAGCGTTGCGATGGCCGAAAGCCTCGAAGCCGGAACGGCGATCACCGAGGCGACCGGCACCGTTCTCGCAGTCGATATGGCGGCAAGCTGGAAGGTCGATCAGACTTTCCTCGACCTTGTGACCGACAAGGCTGTGCTCAACTCCATGCTTGCCGAGATCGGCGGGGCTGCGGTCGCCGAAGGAAACAAGGGCGAGACAGGCAAGGTGCAGCGGGCCATCATCCGCGACTATGTCAACGGCACGAACGGCCGCGAGCACAAGCCCAATTGGGTGCCGGACTATACGGCGTTTCCTGCCAAGTCCTACACGGAGCGAGGCGGTCTGCGCTTCGTCGCCGAGTGGGAGAAGATCGCGCATCTGTTTGCGTCCAACCTTTCGGAATGAGACTTCCAATTGTTTGTGATCGCCGTGTTTGGCCCCGTGCAGCAGCTGCGCGGGGCTTTTTCCTTGATGCGGCCTCACGTTGGATTCCGAGCTCAATCATCGGACAGGGAACTCGTCCATTCCTGCCGCCGTGCCGGAGTCGCCATCGTGCTTCTTGGACTCGGTACCCGCAACTACGAGGCAAGATTTCCATCGCCCCGGCTACCTCGTTGTACAGCCAAGCGACACATCACTCTCGATGCCGTATCAGAACCGGAACCGCCGTTTCTCTCGCACTGGTTTGTCAGTGCGGCACGAAGTCACCGGTCACGAGCGAAGGCTGAATGGCCTGCGTCGGCCATCATTCGTGGTATTCCATTGCCATCGCAGTCAAAACGTTCCCCTAAATTCTCGTCATCTGCCCTCAGCCCATCCCCCGGCTTGCCTCCTGGACCTATGACCTTGGCAGGCGCCCCGAAAGCCTGCGCTCGAGGCTTTTTTCCCCGCCGCTTTCGCGGCTCCTCGCGATCGCTGACGCTCCAAAAAAGCCTCCGCTCCGGCTCCTCCGCTTCGCTACGGCCTGTAGGTTCAGGGCTCCCGCCAGCGGTCATCGCGGTCCGGCATCGCCGAAGGATGGGCCGGAGGCGAGTCGAAAAAGGAGAACGTTATGACTGCGATTGGATATGTCGCCAAACAGGCTGATGGACGCTATCAGGGCCATCTGCGCACTCTCAGCATCCGGGCCGAGATCGACATCGTGCCGAACATTCAGAAGACCGCCGAAAATCAGCCCGACTATCGGGTTCTGACTCAGGGCATCGAGATCGGCGCGGCCTGGCTGCGCAAGAGCGAGAACAGCGGCAAGGAATATGTGAGCCTCTCGATTGCAGCTCCCGAATTCGGCCCGAAGAAGCTCTACGCCAATCTCGGACGCGCCGCCGGACAGGACGATGAAGATGTCTATGCGGTGATCTGGAACCCGGCAGACTGAGCCTTAGCATGCAAGAAAAGGCCTCGCGCCGCAGATGCGCGGGGCCAATTTTCTCGTGCGTCGGACCACGTTTGCCCGCGTCGGGCAATGCGCGCCAAACCCAGTGCGACGACCACAAAAAGGGGCCTCCACGCTTTGGGGTGTCGAATTTGCGACACACGAAATTCGACACTCCCCGATCACAGGGAAACAGGTGACATTCCGCGCATCGCCGAGACGAAGCCGGAATGCCGCCGATGAATGACGAGCCCGACACCCCATTTCTGACCGTTGCCGAGGCCGCTCAGTATCTTCGGCTCAAGAAACGTACCCTCGACAACATGCGCTGGATGGGAACGGGACCCAAGTTTCGCAAGCACGGCGGGCGGATTTTCTATCACAAGGACGATCTCATCGAGTGGTCCCGAAACAGCCGTCGCCAGTCTACCTCGGAGTATTGAATGGTCCGCCTCGCACCTCTCGGCCTAGCTGTTGTCGGTTGCGCCGCCTTGGCTATTGCACCCCTGGCCAAGTCGAGTCCCGTGTTGATCTGGAACGCGTCCCGAAGCGTTCCGATTGGTCTTTATCTCGTCGTGAGACACCCTCCAGGCACACAGAATATCGCAGTCCTTCGACCCCCTGAATGGGCGTCCGCGATGGCCGACGATCGGGACTATTTGCCGGCAACGGCATTGCTCCTGAAGCCCGTTGTTGCAAAGAAAGGAGACACCGTCTGCCGCTTTGGAAGGTTCGTTTTTGTGAATGGCCAGGTACGTGCGACGGCGCTTCGGCACGACAAGATGAGACGTCCGCTGCCATCATGGAGAGGGTGTCTGAAGCTTGACGAAGGGCAGATATTCGTGTTGTCGAAGCACGAGGATTCGTTCGACAGCCGCTATTTCGGACCAATTGAAGGTCGCAATGTGATTGGCGTTGGCAAGCTGATCTTCCCTCCCTCCAAGTGAACGAGCGTGAAGTTCGGCGTAGTTCAGACAGCATTCGGCGGAGAGCAAGATAAAAGCAGTAGGGTTGTTGTGGGAGTAAGCATTTGAAATGACTCACGTCGCTTAACACCACCGCGTTTATGATGGCGTCAAGGCAACACTATCGCGCTGAATTCGCAACTGGTCTCTGACGCCATATTGCATTGGCCGCCTCAGTGCACATCTCTCTAGGTGGGAGGGCTTAGCATTCGGGTTACGCGATCATGACTGACGAATTTGTACCGCGCTTAGGCCGCATCGGCTGGAAAAGCGGCACGCGCCTCGACCGCTATGTCAACCGCGTCATGCATGCGACCTATAAGGCGGGGCACCTTGGCAGGAGCAGCAGCCGCTTTTCCGGAAATCGAAGTGCACGAGGTCGGGCGTTTGGAACGCTGGCGAGCGCTGGGTTTGTCACAGGTGGCCGCCGGCGCGTTCTCGTCAAGGCACGGATCGCGAAGCTGAGGCTTGGCGATCTCGGTGCAGCAAGAGCCCACCTTCGTTACATCCAGCGTGATGGCGTGACGCCGGAGGGCAAGCCTGGTCGTCTCTATAGCGCACTGTCGGATGACGCGGACGGTGCCAGCTTCATCGAGAAGGCGGAAGGTGACCGTCACCAATTTCGATTCATCGTCTCAGCTGAGGACGCAACAGAACTCGCCGATCTCAAACCCTTCATCCGCGATCTGATGTCGAAGATGGAGGACGACCTCGGGACCAGGCTCGACTGGGTCGCGGTCGATCATTTCAACACTGGTCATCCCCACACGCATATTGTCGTCCGAGGAAAGGATGATCGCGGCGAGGACCTTGTCATTGCGCGCGACTACATGAGCCACGGCATTCGCGAACGGGCGAGGGAGCTTGTCACGCTGGAGCTCGGTCCTGAAATCGAGGTTGACTTTGCTCGGAAGCTCGATCAGGAGATCGAGGCCGACCGCTACACCCGGCTCGATCGAGCCTTGTTCAAGGAGGTCCACGAGGGCTTTCTTGTCGTTAGCGCTCTCCCACCGTCAGACCCTGAAACCCACGCTGCGTACATGGGGCGTCTCCGCAAGCTCGAAAGGCTCGGGCTCGCGAAGGAACGTAAGACAGGAGTCTGGGAGGTTTCGGAAGGGGTCGAAGACAAGCTCAAGCACCTCGGTGATCGAGACGACGTAATCAAGACCATGCATCGGGTTCTGCGCGAGGCCGGCATTGAACGCCCAGCGGGAAGCTTCGCGATGTTCGATCCGGCAAAATTGAATGCGAGGATCGTGGGTAGAGTCGCTGGCCTCGGACTCTCCGACGAACTTCACGACAAGCACTATCTCGTGATCGATGGACTCGATGGCCGCGTCCGCTACGCCGATGTCGGCCACATCTCACCGGAGTTAATCCCCGAGAAGGGAATGATCGTGTCGGTGGAAGGTACCAACACGGGAGATGGAAAGGAGCGACAGGCACGGGTCCGCATCCTCTCCTACTGGCCGCTTGAAAAGCTTGTCGAGGCCGATGGTGCGACTTGGTTAGACAGGCAGATTGTTTCGGCGAGGCGAGACGCAACCAGACAGGAGCACTTTGGAACCGAAGTCGGGAGCGCTCTCAACCGCCGCCGGCAATGGCTCATTGCGCAGGGGCTAGCGGTGGCCTCAGAGAAAGGAATGTTCCAACCTGTGCCCAGTCTTCTCGGCAAGTTGCGTGATCGAGAAATTCGGCAAGCTGGACGCTTTGTATCCAAGAAACTTGGTCTAGCGTTCAGTGAGATCGTCGATGGAGGGCAGGTTTCGGGGATCTATCAACAATCGATCGAGCTTGCGAGCGGCAAGTTTGCGATCATTGAGAAGACGAGGGAGTTTTCGCTTGTGCCCTGGCAAGTGTCCATAGAGCGGATGCGTGGAAAGCGAGTTTCTGTTATTGGCACTGGTCACGAGATCGGCATAACGGTTGAACCAGGACGCAGTCGCTAATCATTCGCGCTGAATGCCGCCAATGCGATAGCTGTCCATAAATTTTGCAGCCCAAGAGTCATGGAAGAAAGTGCGACAGCGCAGAATGCGAACAAAGCGATAGAAAATCGAATCTGGTGGCGCAGCGAATCAGTGGAAGCCTGCGAAATTCCTGCGCGGGGCTGCCTCGATCCATATTTCCAGATCGACCTCGGTCGCACCCATTCTGGCGATCGTGGCGATCATTGCTTTCGATCTCTTGGAAAATACCTTTTTCGCCAGTGACTTAAGCGTCGGCATCGGTAATTCCAGTGGTAAGTGGACGGCGAGAAAAACGGGGCTTTCGTCTCAACATGGCGGCGTTACACCGGGCAATGACTGGTGTAAATTCCGCAGCCTTTTCGAAGGCTTGAACGGGCATGGGCACAGACGAACGCAAAGCGATATTTATTAGCCACGCCAATCCGCAGGACAATGTCTTCACTCTTTGGCTCGGTGCGAAGCTTGCTGTGCTGGGCTATGAGGTCTGGGCAGACGTGTTGCGCCTGCGCGGCGGCGACGACTGGCAGCGAAAGCTGGAATACGCGTTACGACACAACGCCCGCAAAGTGCTGTTGGTTGCTAACGCCACCGCGGTGGATAAGCAAGGCGTACGCAACGAACTGCAGATAGCCAATGACATAGCGAAGTCGATCGGCGACAAGGAATTCATCATACCGCTTCGGCTCTCAGCATTTGAAGCGCCATTTCTGATTGCACAAGCCCAGTACATCGATTTCGAGAAGAGTTGGGCTGCCGGCTTACGGGAATTGCTGGAACTCCTGCAGCCGATTCCACACAGCGAATCCGAAGACCAGAATGTGGTTTGGCGAAATCTACAACAGCTTCACGGCAAGGCGGTCGCGCCCCTTCCCGAGGTTCTTCGCTCAAACTGGCTAGCAGTCAAGAAACTTCCAAACCGTGTCTTCCTTTATGCCTTTCGCGCCGGAGTTTCCGAGCGGTTGGCTGACGAAGCCATGGCCTCTTGTCCGTGGCCGCTTGCGCCTTTCGGAGATCGCAGCTTCCTGTCGTGCGCCTCATTCGACGATCTTCAAGAACACATCGGCGCGAATCTGCCGATCACTGCGCATGAGCAATGCACATGCAGCACATTTCTCGATGCGGGCTGGAAGAGGCAGGGGATCGACGCGCGGACCGCACGGAACTTGTTCGCCAATCTTGCCCACCAGGGTTTGCAGCACCATTTTCGCGCGCGAGGGTTACAATCCTACACGCTCGCCAGCGAGCAGCAGGCTTGGTGGGGTGACATCGATACCGCGCCCACTTCCAAGGTATCCTTCAACTGGAAAGGCTTTGCGGGCCTGCGGCAAATCCAGGGCAAATCGGAGAAGCGAAACATGCATTGGCATTACGGTGTTTCGGCAGCGTTTCGCTCAGTGCCCTTTCGCCATATTCGTCTTGTCGGCCGGTTAGTATTTACAGAAGACGGTCGCACGCCTTTCGGGGACGCAGAGCGTATGCATCGACTGCGCCGGTCCTTTGCGAAGACATGGCGCAACCCGCGTTGGCGCGACATGATGCTGGCATTTCTTTCTTGGCTTGGAGAGGGGGCCCCCACGCTGCAGATTCCCCTCGGTTCGGACGCACAGCTTACAATAAAAGTGCCTCCCGTGGCGTGGATCGCGCCGGTAAGCATTCCTGTGGCGGCAGAAGAGGCCGAGCCGGATGACGATGATCCGAGCGATGACGATGAGATCGCGGAGGATGACGGTGCCGCGTAAAAGACACCACATCTCATCCAGGAAACCGAAGACCCGAAAGTTGGCGTTTAAGCCAAAGCTGAATTTTCTGACGGAGCCGCTACTGGAGTTTCAGTTTGCTCAGCAGCTAGCCTATCCGCGGGACGGACTGTTCCTGTATGGACCGGTGGGCGACGCCAATGAGCTAAAGGCGATCCGCTATGGCGTTATCGGGACGCCGGAGGGGATCGAACGGTTTCGCAGTTGGTCGAAAGCCGTGGCCAATTTTATCGCTACCCCTACGCCCGGACCACGTTCCCGCGCCGTCGAGCCGCAGCACGTGCCATTTCCAGGGTTTGAAGAGGCCTTTCACGCACATTGGCCGGCAGAACCGGCCCAAATCATCTCAGACGTCACAGCGGACTCGATCAACAAAACCCTAAAGCTCGAAAACCGGCATGAAGCAATACGCTCTACTGTTGATCTCTTCGTGTCGCGCCTCATCAAGGAAAACAACAGGCTCGAACATCCCCCAGCATTCTGGTTTGTGGTAATTCCGGAAGTGGTTTACGAGCTTGGCCGTCCGAAGTCAGTGGTGCGCAAAGCAGATCGCATCGCGGGTGATGTACATATCACGCAGAAGAAAGCTCGTGCTCTCAAAATCCAACCGACGTTGTTTGGTGAGGATGAACGTGAAGCGGAAGTTTATCAATACGCCACGCATTTTCGCAGGCAGCTCAAAGCCCGATTGCTCAAGGACAAGATCGTCACTCAGATTGTGCGCGAAACTACGCTTACACCGGAGGCCTTTCGTCATGAGAACGGTCGACTTATACGCCGGGTCGAAGATCCGGCAACGTTAGCCTGGAAGCTGTGTACCGGTGCCTATTACAAGGCGGGCGGTAGGCCTTGGCAATTGGCGAATGTCCGCCCCGGTGTCTGCTATGTTGGACTTGTCTACAAGCGTAGCGAACTGACAACCGACAAGCGCCATGCTTGCTGTGCCGCACAAATGTTCCTCACGAATGGAGACGGTATCGTATTCCGTGGCGCCTTGGGTCCCTGGTTTCAGACGGACACCAAACAATTCCACCTGGATGGGGACGCCGCAAAAAGCCTCATCGAGATGGTCGTCTCAGAATATCGCAACGCGCACAATGGCAAGCCACCTAGCGAACTCTTCATCCACGCTAAGTCTGCTTTCACTGACCCTGAATGGGAGGGCTTCCAGAAAGGATGTTCGCCGGAGAGCAATCTCGTCGGCGTGCAGATCGCCGACACGCGCGATGAATTGAAATTGTTCCGGCCCGGCGCCTATCCTGTAATCCGTGGAACGGCGCTGCAGATTAGTGAGCGAGTGGCTTATCTGTGGACCTCCGGCTATGTACCGAGGCTTGATACCTATATGGGCCCGGAAACACCCAATCCAATTTCGGTACGGGTGATTCGAGGCGAATGCCCCTTGGAGGTTGTGCTTCAGGACGTGATGGGGCTTACCAAGATTAATTTCAACTCCTGTCTCTTCAACGACCGTTTGCCAGTCACCATCCGATTTGCGAATGCAGTCGGCGACATCCTGATCGCAGCCCCGATGGACAGCGAACCGCGACTTCCCTTCAAATTCTATATCTGAGAGCTCATGCCGAAGCCCACCACAGAGCGAGATTTATTCGCAGCCTTCGCACGCTTTGGGCGTACGCAAAATTTGACACTGCACGATCCGCAATTGGCCGAGGAGTTCGCCGCGACACTCAAAGCTGATCTTGCTCGCGCCCTCAAAAACCCGATTTGGTTGCACGGAAACCGTGTACAAAACATGTTCGAGGCCATGGTGATCGCCTTTGATCATCATGTTCTCATCAAGACGGAAGATGCCGGCGACTTTTTCCCCAAAGACCGGTTTGCCCTACCGGATTTCCGGGTAGTGCTCAAAGCCGGCGGCCAGATGCTGGTGGAAGTCAAGAATGTTTATGCCCTGCAGCCCGGGCGACAACGGTTTACCATCAAGCGCGCCTATCTTCGCAAGCTTCAAGATTATGCTCTGACCGTGGCCTGTGATCTGCGGCTGGCGCTCTTCTTTGCTCGGTGGGGCATATGGACATTGATAGATCCCCTAGCCCTCAAAGCGGACGGGAATGCACTCTTCATCGACATGGGTGAAGCGGTTCAGGTAAGCGAATTGGCGCGTTTGGGCGACCAGACTATCGGCACGCGAGCACCACTACAGTTGCGTTTTCTGGCCGATCACACCAAGCCTCGGAAGGTGGACGTCCACGGTATGGTGGCGATGACTATCGCGGCGGTAAAGACTTACTGTCGAGGAGTTGAACTGACGTCTGCGCGCGATCGCGAGATGGCATGGTTGATGATGCAGTTTGGTGACTGGGAAAGTGGTGAGCCGACGGCGCTGATGGACGGGTCACTCGTCGATGGGATCGAGTTTCGCTGGGATCCTGTTGAACCTTCAGACCAGGGGTTCGATTTTATTGGGTCCGCCAGCCGAATGTTCGCGCGCTATTATTCGCTGCGAACGGTGGAGGACAAAGCCATTGTGCGCGTTGCTCCGGAAACCAAACCAGGACTGTTTAGGGTCCTCACCACGGGCGATGCCAAGAGTGACGCACTACCCCTGTGGAGGATCATTCAACAGCCCAATCGCAAAGCCTAGACTACAGACAAGTTTCAGAGCTCGAATACGCGCTGATGTTCACGACAGTCGCAGGACGTAAGGCCAGTGAAACCCGCCGGCGAAACCCGATCGATTAAACCTCTGAGAAAGCTCAGGCTACTGATCGAGCTAACCCGGTAGGTTGGAGTTTCCCGCCTTTTCACGGCTTTCCTAATTGAGCAAATCGACCTTGTGGGGCGAAGTTGACCGTCATCCGGAAGGGGATTCCGGGGTGAGCGGATCAAATCATGACACCGACGAAGATTCTCGTGGGGCAGGGATGCCTCGTCGTCTCAATTGTGGCTGGTGGGCTTTGGGCCTCGACGCAATGGGCGGCGGCGATGCTAGGCAACCAACCAAGGCTCGGGGAGCCGCTGGTCATGTTGGCTGGCCAGCCGATCTATCACCCGTGGCGTCTGTTTGAATGGTGGTTTGCCTATGAGGCCTACGCACCAGCGGTGTTTCGGAAGGCGGGGATGCTGGCTGCGGGGAGTGGGCTAGCCGGAGCAGTCGTTGCGATTGCCGGATCTTTGTGGCGGGCACGGCAGAACCAGATTGTAACGACATATGGATCGGCACGTTGGGCCGGTCTTGAAGAGGTCCGCTCCGCCAATCTCTTCGACTGCAAGGGCGTGTTCCTGGGGCGACTGGCCAATGACTATCTCCGCCATGACGGGCCTGAGCATGTCCTGGCCTTTGCCCCGACTCGCTCGGGCAAGGGGGTCGGCCTCGTCATCCCAACACTGCTGACCTGGGCGGGCTCCGCGGTCATCCACGACATCAAGGGTGAGAACTGGCAACTCACGGCCGGATGGCGGTCGAAGTTTTCATATTGCCTGCTGTTCAATCCGGCCGATCCGAGGAGCGCGCGTTACAATCCGTTGCTCGAAGTGCGTAAAGGCGTCACCGAGGTGCGCGACGTCCAGAACATTGCCGACATCCTGGTCGACCCGGAAGGCGCGCTTGAGCGACGCAATCACTGGGAAAAGACCAGCCACGCGCTCCTGGTCGGCGTCATTCTCCATGTCCTTTATGCGGAGAAGGAGAAGACCCTCGCACGGGTCGCAACCTTCCTGTCCGATCCGTCGCGTTCGATCGAACGCACGCTCAAGATCATGATGACCACCAATCATCTGGGGAGCGAGGAAAAGCCCAAGGTCCACCCCGTAGTCGCCTCTGTTGCCAGGGAACTCCTCAACAAGTCCGAGAATGAGCGCTCGGGCGTGCTGTCGACGGCGATGAGCTCCCTTAGTCTCTATCGTGACCCGATCATTGCCCGGAACACGCAATCCTGTGACTGGCGGATCGGTGATCTCATCGCCGCAAGCAAGCCCATATCTATCTATCTCGTCGTTCCTCCCGCCGACTTGAGCCGCACCAAGCCGCTTGTCCGGCTGATCTTGAATCAGATTGGCAGAAGGTTGACGGAGAAACTTGATAGCCAAATCAGTAATTCTCGGCGTCGTGTTCTCCTGATGCTGGACGAGTTTCCGGCCTTGGGGCGGCTCGATTTCTTCGAGACGGCACTTGCCTTTATGGCGGGTTACGGAATCAAGGCCTATCTCATCGCCCAGTCGCTCAACCAGATCGTGAAGGCTTATGGCGAGAACAATGCGATCCTCGACAACTGTCATGTGAAGATCGCCTTCGCAGCGAATGACGAGCGCACCGCGAGACGCATCTCCGATGCGTTGGGCACAGCCACCGAGCTCAGAGCCCAACGCAACTATGCCGGTCATCGTCTCGCCCCTTGGCTCGCCCATGTGATGGTGAGCCGGCAGGAGACGGCGCGGCCACTTCTCACGCCCGGCGAAGTGATGCAGCTGCCTGCCGATGAAGAGCTAGTGCTTGTCGCAGGTCTGGCACCGATCAAAGCACACAAGCTCAAGTACTATGCCGACGCCAATTTCAGGGGGCGGGTACTGCCGCCACCCGTGCTCGCCAATGGTTCATATCCAGATGCACCGGCACCAAGCGGCGACGATTGGAGCGGAGAAGTTCGCAATACCGATACGCGTCTCGACCGGCCGTGGTTCGAGCTCGTCTCAGGCAGTTCTGAGGACGATGGCGGCCTGAAGCGCGAGCCGTGGGCAGAAGCTTCTCAACACGCACAACAGGACGATGAACCCGTCAACGACCTCGCTCTGCTCGACGACGATTTCGTGGTCGCGTCGATGAACACCGATCCTCTCGCACGGTCCGCCGCGCAGCGCGCCTATGCGACGAACACGCGCGATGACGACGACCTCTCCCCCCGATTCTGAAGGACGCACAGATGAAGCCCCGACTTTCCGCCTATCTCTCCGACCATGTCGCCGAACGGCTCGCTCTCGCCGCCAAGCGTCCCGGCGCCAACAAATCGGCAATCGTCGACAGGGCGCTCGACCGCTTTCTAAATCCGGAACGCGATCAGGGCAACGAAGCGGCATTGCTCCGGCGTCTCGATCGCATGTCGAAGCAACTGGCGCAGATCGACCGGCATCAGCTGATCGTGCTCGAAAGCGTCGCTCTCTTCATCCGCTATTACCTCACTATCACGCCACCTCTGCCACGATCCGAGCAGGAGCCGGCGCGCGCATTGGGCCATCAGCGCTTCGAGTTCTTCGTGGCCCAGATCGGCAAGCGTCTCGCTGGCGGTCAGAACATTGTCGGCGAGGTGCTCGAACGCATCGTCGAGACCGATCCAGATCTCTTTTCACGCGATCTCGACGAGATGCAGATGATGCCCAAGACCAGTTCCAGAACCTCGAGGGGAGAAGCCCCGGCGCCGGATTCCACCGTATCCGCGTCGCCGGCGCCGGGTGCTTCGACACTGGAGCAGGATGTCCATGCCTGATCTCTATTCCCCGGGTGCGATCAAGGCCCTTGAGCGTCGCCGGACAATGCTCCGAACCGCGTTCGGCCTGACCATCGGCGAGGCCCTGAACGACCCCTCTGTCATCGAAGTGATGGTGAACCCGGATGGCAGGCTCTGGCTTGACAAGGCGGGCGAGGGCCGGATCGACACCGGCGAACAAATCGGATGGTCGGAGGCGGAGCGGATCATCAGGCTGGTCGCCAGCCATGTCCGGACCGAAGTTCACGCCCAGGCGCCGATCGTCAGTGCCGAGCTTCCCGAGAGCGGCGAGCGTTTCGAAGGCTTGATGCCGCCGGTTTCCCTGGCGCCGTGTTTTTCGATCCGAAAGCCGGCTCAGACCATCTACCGGCTCCAGGACTATGTCACTCATAATATAATGAGTGCGGAAGCCGCGCGGACGCTAAGCCACGCCATTGCCGGGCGGCAGAATATCGTCGTCGTTGGGGGCACAAGTTCGGGCAAGACCACCCTGGTCAATGCGCTTCTTGCCGAGGTCGCAGCAACAGGCGAGCGCGTCATCATTCTCGAAGATACCCGCGAGCTCCAATGCGCGGCAGAGGACTGCGTCACCTTGCGCACCAAGCCTGGTATCGTTTCGCTTTCCGATCTCGTGCGCTCCACGCTCCGGCTCCGGCCTGACCGCATCATTGTCGGCGAAGTGAGGGGACCTGAGGCCCTCGACATGCTGAAGGCCTGGAACACGGGCCATCCGGGCGGCATCACCACGGTCCATGCAAATTCGGGGAGAGCGGCCCTCTATCGCCTGGAGGAGCTCGTCCAGGAGGCGGTCGTCTCTGTTCCACGGCGACTGATCGCGGAAGCGATCGATCTCCTGGTCTTTCTCACCGGCCGCGGCAGTCACCGGAAGCTCGCCACGATCGGACGCGTGGAAGGCCTCGATTCGGACGGCGACTATCAGCTCGTTTCCATCATCGATTCACAACCACAAGCAACTTGAATTCGGAGATCCAGATGCGCGTTCTCAAGACGACAGTTTCGACTCTTTCCGTCCTCATGCTAACCGCCTCTGCCGCTCACGCGGCCGGTTCCGGCATGCCGTGGGAAGCGCCCCTGACCCAGATCCTCGAATCGATCGAAGGGCCGGTCGCCCGCATCGTCGCGGTCATCGTCATTATCATCACCGGCCTGTCGCTCGCCTTCGGCGACACCTCCGGCGGTTTCCGGCGATTGGTGCAGATCGTCTTTGGTCTCTCCATCGCCTTCGCCGCGACCTCCTTCTTTCTCGCCTTCTTCTCCTTCGGCGGCGGCGCAACGATCGGCTGAGGTGATTCATCAATGAGATCGAACCCAACCATCGCCGGTTTTGAAGTGCCTCTGCACAAGGCCCTCACCGAGCCTGTTCTTCTCGGAGGTGCGCCGCGGACGATTGCCATCGCCAATGGCACGGTCGCGGCCGCGCTGGGACTGGGGCTTCGCCTGTGGATCGCGGGCCTTGTCATCTGGATCGTCGGCCATGCGATCGCCGCCTATGCCGCTCGCAAGGATCCGAAGTTTCCGGAGGTGCTGTCGCGCCATGCACGTCACAAGGGAGTGCTCGGATGTTGAATCTCGCCGAGTACCGCAAGAAGCCTCAGCTCCTCGCCGACTATTTGCCCTGGGCCTGCTTGGTTGCGCCCGGCACGGTACTGAACAAGGATGGCAGCTTCCAGCGCACGGCGCAGTATCGCGGTCCCGATCTCGACAGCGCGACGGACGCCGAGCTCGTCGCCGTCACCGCCCGCATCAACAATGTCCTTAAGCGCTTTGGCTCGGGTTGGGCCTTGTTCTTCGAAGCACGGCGCCAACCGTCGCGCGATTACCCGCAGTCGGATTTCCCCGATCCGGTGTCATGGCTTGTAGACGAGGAGCGCCGCGAAGCCTTCCAGCGCGAAGGTACACACTACGAGACAGCGTATAATCTGACCTTCTGCTGGCTGCCACCCGCCGAGACGCAGTCGCGCGCCGAAGGCCTCTTCGTCACGACGGAAGGGCAAGGCCATTCGCAACGGGTGCGCGGCCAAGCGTTCCAATATCTTGAGAGCTTTATCACCGAGACGGGCCGTTCGCTCGACCTGTTATCGGCGATCTTGCCTGAAGCCCAGTTCCTCGATGACGAGGCAACGCTCACCTATCTCCATGCTTGTGTCTCGGTGAATGATCACCATGTCGCCGTTCCCAAGATTCCTGCCTATCTCGATGCGATCCTTACCGATTGCCAACTGACGGGCGGCCTCAAGCCCATGCTCGGTGACCAGCATCTGCGGAGTGTGACGGTGCTCGGCTTCCCGAACACGACCGTTCCCGGTATTCTCGATGAGCTCAATGATCTAGGGCTTTCCTATCACTGGGTGACACGCTGGATCGCGCTCGATCGCGATGAGGCCCAGAAGCTCCTCACCCGCACGCGCCGGCAATGGTTCGCCAAGCGCAAATCCGTCGCCGCTATCTTGCGCGAGGTGATGTTTAATCAGGAATCCGTCCTTCTCGACACCGACGCCGACAGCAAGGCGCGCGACGCCGACGAGGCTCTCCAGGATCTAGGATCGGGCGATGTCGCATTCGGCTATCTCACAGCGACGATCACGGTGAGTGATGTCGATGAAGTTCGTGCCGACGAATCCCTTCGGGCCGTCGAGCGCGTCGTCAACGGCAAGGGCTTCGTCACCATCCGCGAGAGCTTCAATGCCGTCGAGGCGTGGCTCGGTAGTCTCCCGGGTCAGGTCTATGCCAATGTCCGCCAGCCTATCCTCCACACGCTCAATCTCGCCCACATGATGCCGGTCTCGGCCGTCTGGGCCGGGCCTGAATGGGACCATCACCTTGAAGGTCCACCGCTGCTCCACGCCTCGACACGTGGATCGACGCCGTTCCGCTTCGCGCTTCACGTGAGCGATGTAGGGCACAGCTTCGTTGTCGGACCGACCGGCGCCGGCAAATCCGTCCTGGTGGCGCTGCTCGCATTGCAGTTCCGCCGCTATGAGGACGCGCAGGTGTTCATCTTCGACAAGGGCCGCTCGGCACGCGCCACGATCCTCGCGATGGGTGGACTCGCATTCGATCTGGGTCTTTCCGGCGACCTCGCTTTCCAGCCGCTCGCCGACATCGATGAACATGGCGCCCGAGCCTTCGCTCTCGACTGGATCCTGACGCTCATCTCCAATGAAGGCGTCGCCGTCACGCCGCAGGTCAAGGAAGCGCTCTGGGCGGCGCTCACCAGTCTCGCCTCAGCGCCGTTAGGCGAACGCACCATCACCGGCCTTTCGCTTCTTCTCCAATCCAATGCACTGCGACAGGCGTTGCAGCCCTACACATTGGAAGGCCCTTATGGACAATTGCTCGATGCGGCCGAAGACAGGCTCACCCTGTCGGACGTGATGCATTTTGAGATGGAAGAGCTGATGCAGGCCAAGGGCCTCGTTCTTCCGGTTCTCTTCTATCTCTTTCATCGGCTCGAAGAGCGCTTTGACGGTCGGCCGACCCTTCTGATCCTCGACGAAGCCTGGCTATTCCTCGATCACCCGCAATTTGCGGCCCGTATTCGTGAATGGCTGAAGACCCTACGGAAGAAGAATGTCGCGGTTGTTTTCGCTACGCAGTCGCTTGCCGATATCGCTGGCAGCAGCATTGCACCGGCGATCATCGAGAGCTGCCCGACCCGCGTGTTCCTGCCCAATGACCGGGCGATCGAGCCGCAGATGTACCAGACCTATGAGCGTTTCGGTCTCAATCCGCGCCAGATCGAGATCATTTCGCGCTCAACGCCGAAGCGCGACTATTACATCCAGACGGCACGCGGCAACCGGCTCTTCGAATTAGGCCTTGGTCTGCTGGCGCTAGCTCTGTGCGGCGCCTCCAAGCCCGACGATCACAGGCTCATCGATCATCTCCTGAGCGAGCACGGACCCGCGGCTTTCCCCGAGATGTTCCTGCGCGCCAAGGGCTTCGCGGAAGCCGCGGACCTGATCTGGGGCGTACTCGACAGCGACCCATTGCCAACACCCAACCCTGTGGACGGCACTACATCGGAGATCGACACATGATCATCAAAGCAAAAATTCTGAGGCGCCTCGGCATCATCGCCGCCACGCTTTGCGTCCTGAAGTTTGGCACGGCGCCGACTGCCGCCGCGGTGACCGTCTTCGATCCGTGGAACTACAAGGAGAACCTGCTCACCGCCATCCGGGAGCTCGAGCAGATCCAGAACCAGGTCAAGCAGCTCACCAAATACGCGCAGGTCCTGATGAACATGGACAAGGAATTGACCGGCCTCGGCAGCTCGATCTCCGGCGATCTCACTTCACAATTAGGCGAGATCAAATCGCTGATCGACAAGGCTGACGGCATCGCCTTATCCGTCACCGAGACAGAAACCGCCTACAAGGCGCTCTTCCCGGAAAGCTACAAGCAGGCGCTCACCGGCGATGAGAGTCTCAAGGCCGCGGAGACGCGCTGGGACGAGACGCTTGCGGCCTTCAAGCGGGCCATGTCTCTCGAAGCCAAGATCGCCGAAGGCAATGACGCGGATGCGAGCCAGCTCAGCGATCTCCTCAGCAAATCGGCGACGGCTATCGGCAATCTCCAGGTCCAGCAGGCCGGAAATGAACTGATCGGCCTCAATATCAAACAAGGGATCGAGCTTCAGACCCTGATCGCGGCCGAAGCCCGGGCTCAGGCTCTCGACCGGGCGCGGGTGCTTTCATCCCAGGAAGAATCGCGCCTGAGGTTCAAGGGCTTCATGGGGGATGGCACGGCCTACACGCCGGCGAACTGACACCTGATCAAAATGGGCGGCGGCAACCCCGCTGTCCGGAATGAAGAATGACCACGCGAGCAATCGTTCGCGTGAACGGGAAAGCCTTGTCCGGTAGAGTAGAGATGAAGCGCCATATCCCCTTACGGAGACTAGTTTCTCCATCCCTCTCTCCGAACCGGACGTGCAGGTTTCCAAGCATCCGGCTCTCCATGCATGAGCAATTGCTTGCTCATG
>Ga0187892_10004507_pt1 | contig 23275 bp, 18 predicted proteins | sample MA1701073metaG_FD_139345 | JGI IMG/M metagenome (GOLD analysis project Ga0187892, IMG submission 139345) | Bio-ooze microbial communities from a basaltic lava cave in the Kipuka Kanohina Cave System on the Island of Hawaii, USA - MA170107-3 metaG ... | reverse complement strand
TCCGCGAACTCGACGCTCTCGCCGGCGTGACTCCGACGCCAACGCCGACGCCGATGCGTTCGAGCGACCCTGATATCGCCCAATATCAGGAAGAGCCGCCGCCCGAGCCGCAAGAAGTTTTTGTCACGAATGTTCCGGCCGAATTCCGCCGCGTCGAAGTCTTTGTCGCGGGCACGGTGCCGAACCGCGCGTTTCTCGATCTTAACGAAGTCGGCGAAATTCCCGCCGAAGGCGAGCCAAACCCAAAGCCCACGCTCACGCCGCCGCCGGTCAACGGCACTTGGACCGACGGAGATGACGCCGCTTCTGGCGAATCCCGCAACGAAAAACCACGCGCTCCCGCCAAGTCAGTCACGATAATGATCTGCCCCGTCACCGGAATGCGCGCGACCGTCAACTGCCCCGACAAAGAGGCACGTTCCCATGTGCAAGGCAGCGAGCCAAAAGAATTTTGCACATTTCACCGCTAGTCACAGAAACCAGATTGCAGAGACCACGTTGCAGAAGGCGCGCACGAAGTAAGGGCATCCTCAGCGATCACGGGAGCCCTTACTTCGTGCGCGCCTTCTGCAACTAAACTCTTACTGCGGTTCGGCTGTAAAGTCCATATCCGTCACGGTGTCTTGCACGCTGAAGACGCGCGTTGGGTTCAAGAACGTGTAGCGTTTCGAGGCGATCTCGAGAACATACGTGTGCCCGACCTCGACGCCGTCGAAGGCGTAGTAGCCGAAGGTCGAGGTGATCGCCGTGCGCCGCGCTCCGTCGGGTGCGGTCAGCGTCAGACGCGCGTTGCGCAATCCGTTGCCGTTCGCGGTCGTGACGCGACCGGTGATCGCGACTTGCGCGGCGGTCGGCGCGAGATTCTGAAACCAAAATCCGCCGTGCAGATCGAACCTCGACGGTGAACTGTTCGATGAAACTCCCGCCGCCGGCTGCCCGACCGTGCCGTCAACGCGAAACGTCCGCCCGCCGCCCGTGCCCGTCGAATTCGATTCGCCGCCGCCCGCGATCACCGCATGCGACAGATCAAACGTCCCGCCCGTCTGCGCCAATGCGGTGGTCAGTGACCAGTGGACAGTGGCCAGTAAAAACAGAACGCCGACCACTGACCACCGACCACTGACCACTATTCGCCCACCGACCACTCTCCAAACTTTTGCCTTTTGCCTTTTTACTTTTGACTTCATATTCCCTCCTACGGCTGCAGAAATGTAGGCAGCCGCGTCACGTTGTTGCTGCCTTGATTCGTCACCCAGATATTCGCACCGTCAAAGGCGACTCCAGTCGGTTGGGTTCCGACGGCAAAAGTGCCGAGATTAGCCCCGTCGCTTGCACGCAGCTTTGTCACGTTGTTGTTGCTGAAATTCGCCACCCAGATATTCGCACCGTCAAAGGCGACTTCATACGGAGAGCTTCCGACGGGAAAAGTGCCGAGATTAGCCCCGTCGCTTGCCCGCAGCTTTGTCACGTTGGGACCGGTGTTATTCGCCACCCAGATATTCGCACCGTCAAAGGCGACTCCGCGCGGATTACTTCCTACGGGAAAATTGCCGAGATTCGCCCCGTCGCTTGCCCGCAGTTTTGTCACGTTGTTACTGCCGTTATTTGCCACCCAGATATTCGCGCCGTCAAAGGCGACTCCATACGGAAGGTTTCCGACGGCAAAAGTGCCGAGATTAGCACCGTCGCTTGAGCGCAGCTTTGTCACGTTGTTGCTGCTGAAATTCGCCACCCAGATATTCGCGCCGTCAAAGGCGACTCCATGCGGAAAGCTTCCGACGGCAAAAGTGCCGAGATTAGCCCCGTCGCTTGCCCGCAGCCTTGTCACGTTGTTGCTGCTTAAATTCGCAACCCAGATATTCGCACCGTCAAAGGCGACTCCTTGCGGACCGTTTCCGACGGCAAAACTGCCGAGATTAGCACCGTCGCTTGAGCGCAGCTTTGTCACGTTGTTGCTGAATTGATTCGCCACCCAGATATTCGCACCGTCAAAGGCGACTCCGCGCGGAGTGCTTCCGACGGCAAAATTCGCCGGCTTTAACAAATCCCACCTGAGCGAACCGAGCAGGGATGAAGATGTTGTCCTTTGCGCACTGTTGACATTATCCAAGCCCGCACCGTTGCCGGTGATCGTTCCCGGCACCTGCACCGTATCGGTCGGACGGCCGAGAACGATAGTGTTGTTTGTTCCAACCGAGGCGCCCGCGCCGATTGCGGTTGCGAAACTAAGGTTATTCGCGGATACGTCGGCAAACGCACCGATCAACGTGTTGCTGTTGCCGCTTATGTGGCCCGATCCTGTGTTTCGTCCAAAAAATGAATTGTCGCTCCCCGCTTGATTAAGCCTTCCTGAACCGGACCCGAAAAACGAATTATTTTGACCTGCACCCGTGTCACGTCCCGCTCCGTTGCCGAAAAATGAATTAAACTCCCCGGTCGGATTCAAATTACCGGCAAAATGGCCGACAACAGTGTTCGTAGCGGAAAGTCCTGAGATGTAAAAAGCGCGGCTGCCGGCCAAATTGAACTGAGTCGTCGCACTCACAATATCGCCGGTCACAGTTCCGGTAAAAGTTTTATTTCCGCCGATACTTGTTTGATCATTAGAAAGATCGACAAAATTCTGCGTCGAGCTGCCCGTGCCGCCGTTCGTGATGGCGACGACGCCGGTCACGTTTCCGGCAGTTGTGGCAGTCGTTGCATTGGTTGCGTTGATGGCGTTAGTGGCGTTCGCGACTGTGCCGGTGACTTTGGCTCCGTCGATCGACACGATGTGGCCGTCCGTGATGCAAAGCGTGCAGCTTATTGAGTTTGCCGATGCCGCATTAGAACTGCGAATGGAATACGGCGCGCTGGTGAGCGGTTGTCTCGGAGCGAGCGTCGTGAAAGTTCCGCCCGGTGGCAGAGACGGCCGCACGTTGATCTGCAGGAACCTCGCCGCGCCGTCGAACTGAGCGCCAAAATTCAGTCGCACGGTAAAGATGCCATTCGCAACCGCCACGCCCGTCACCGTCTGCGTCGTTCCCTGTTGCGTGCCGTTTGCTAGCGCATCCCACAAACTAAACTCAAAATCGTAATTCGCCGTCGGCGGCAAAGTGTTATCCAGCAGCCGCCCCTGATACGTAAACTCCGTCGATTGCGCCGATGCTCCCGCCGCAAAAAGCACGAGCATCAACAGCACTACCAGTCCGATTATCGTAAATATGTCATTTATCTTTTTCATGGTTTCACCTCCGCTGCGGGTTGACACAACTCAGCCGTCGGGTTTTGTGAACAGACGAGTTTCTTTAGCGCGTCGATCTGATCCTGCAACCTTTTGTTAGCGGTTTTTTGTTCCACGAGTTCTTTTTGCTGAGCTTCGATCTGGGCTTGTTGCTCTTTGACGACGTTTACGAGCACGACGCCGATGCGGTCGTATCGGACGCCTTCGATCTCGCCTTTGTCGTTATACGTGACTAGCAAGGGCTCGACTTCGGCAACCTCTTCGGCGACAAGTCCGAGATCGGGCGTGTTGTCACGTCTAAACTCATAGGAAACAGGGCGAAGCTTTGAGAGTAGATCGAGCCCGCGATTGAAATCTGCAACATTCTTTTTGTAACGGATGCTCGAAGCACCGCAATTCATAACGGTACCGAACGCATTCACACAAAGAATTGCGCCGATGCCGGGCTGAGCGTTGAGCCTGACTAAGCCATTGACATTTAACTTGATGATACCGTTCTCAACAGGTCCGCCCGGATTATTGATCTCGACAGTCCCGCCAGCCAGAACATTTTGAATTCTGAATCTTCCTCCTGTCACACCAGGTGAATCGACATGAAATGTGCCGTACTCACCAAATCGCGCGAGGAGCGAGTTGGGGTCGGAAATCTGCACCCTAAGTCCGTTCGCACCAATGCCCGAATTGATGACATCGAGCTTCGCCGACGGGGTGATCGTTCCGATGCCGACATTTCCGGCCGTCGTTAGGCGCATAACTTCGGTTTCGTTTGGACGGAATGTCAGGTCTCTCGCGTTCGTTCCGATCTCGACGGTATTAAGCCTTGCCGGGTCAAAGGGTGCAGTAGAGCCCATATACCCGATATAGCCGCGATACGTGCCGGTGTTGTCAAAAAATTGGGTTTGGGCAAAGTCTGAAGTGGTGGGATTAAAAATGCCAACAGTTGCGAAACCCGAAGAAGGTTGAACGAAAACAGTTCCTCCAACGTGCAATCGTGTAGCAGGATTATTGATGCCGATGCCAACGTTTCCGTTCTCGAACACAGTGAACCGTCCGCCTGCGGCTCCGGCGGCGTCGATGTTGAAAATGCCGTTCTCACCAAAGGACGCAACAATACCGCCGCCCGTATTCTTCTGCACTCGAAGTGCATTTAAACTAAATGATTCAATATGGGCCTGCGAGATCGGATTTTCGGTGCCGACCCCGAGCCGGCCGCCAATGCGTCCCCAACCGCCAATATTAAACGTGCCGCTGGTCAGCGTGGCGCTGCTCTGAATGTAGTTTGCGAGATTTGACGGAATTGCGCTCGATGGAACCAACCCCGTGATCTTGCTGCCAGCTAGCGACGAGATGTGCGCATCCGTTATGCAGAGACTACAGCTAACGGAGTTTGCCGACGCCGCGTTAGAACTGCGGATCGAATACGGCGTGCTGGTGAGCGGTTGTCTTGGAGCGAGCGTCGTGAAAGTTCCGCCCGGTGGCAGAGACGGCCGCACGTTGATCTGCAGGAACCTCGGCGCGCCGTCGAACTGCGCGCCAAAATTCAGCCGCACGGTAAAGATGCCGTTCGCGACCGCCACGCCAGTCACCGTCTGCGTCGTTCCCTGCTGCGCTCCGTTTGCGAGCGCGTCCCACAAACTAAACTCAAAATCGTAATTCGCCGTCGCCGGCAAAGTGTTATCCAGCAGCCGCCCTTGATACGTAAACTCGTTCGACTGCGCCGAAAGATTCACCACAAAGGCACAGAGACACAAAGTGATAAATAAGAAGTGAGATATGAGAAATAATTTTGCCTTTTGACTTTTTACTTTTGACTTAAAAAACTTTGCCTTTTGACTTTTTACTTTTGAATTAATTGTTACTAGATTTTTCATAATTTCTCCTTCTCCTAATCGTTTCCAGAAAGTTTAGATTGAGCCGGTGAAAATTTCCGGCTTTCAGACCTCTGCCTTTACCAATGCGGATTAAAACTTGCCGAGCCGTTGGTCAGTCGAGCCACGCCGCTTCCATTTGCGTTCATGATGTGGATCTGCGGCGTGTTTTGATTGCGTGTGGACGTGAACACAATCCTTCCGTCCGATCCCCACGCCGGTTCCGTATCGTCCGCGGGATTATTGGTCAGCCGCGTCAGGCCGGTGCCATTTGAATTCATCGAGTAGATCTCGAAGTTGCCGTTGCGGTTCGTGGCAAACACGATCTTTGTGCCGTCGGGCGACCAGCTTGGGTTCGTATCGATCGCCGCATTGGTGGTCAGTCGCGTAAATGTCCGTGCAAACCGGTCAAAAACTACGATCTCGTAATTGCTGCCGAAGCGGTTGCTGGAGAAGACGAACTTTCTGCCGTCCGGCGACCAGTCGGGGAAGAAATCCTGGAACGTATCGATCGTCCACTGGATCTGGCTCGACGTGATGGTGGGGATCATTTCTAAAATTTCCGAACTGCCAATCTGCGTTCCTATTCGGTAGCGCCAGCTCGTGTAAGCAAGTCTCTGTCCGTCAGGCGACCAATCGGGAGCACCGTCGTACCAGAAGTCGTTTTCCACCCTGACAAGACCGTTACCGTTTATGTCCATCTGATAGATCTGCCCGAACACGTTTACGTAAGCGATCTTGGTTCGATCCGGAGACAGCGAAGGTTCCAAGTCGATTGCGTGAGCGGACAGGCGCGTCATTCTGCTGCCGTCCGAATAAATCTTAAAGATATGGAAAACGGCGTTCCCGTCGCGCCGGGAGAAAACGATAGGGAACACGCCGCCACCCGGAGTCGGGTCGCATGCGTCGCCGATGCCGTCGTTATCGGAGTCTGTCTGAGAAGGATTGGCAACGAGCGGGCAGTTGTCAACACCATCCAACACGCCGTCGTTGTCATCGTCCGGGTCGCACGCGTCGCCCAGCGAATCGCCGTCGGTGTTTGTCTGGTCGGGATTTGGAACGAACCGACAATTGTCAAAACCGTCAAGACGCCCGTCATTATCGTCGTCCGGATCACAAGTATCGCCTTGCCCATCGCCGTCGTTATCTGCCTGACCCGGATTGAAGTTGAATGGGCAATTATCAAACGCATCGGGCACGTTGTCGTTGTCGTCGTCCGGATCACAGACATCACCGAGCGCATCACCGTCGTTGTTTGCTTGGTTAGGGTTAGCCGTGAACTGACAGTTGTCCGATGAATCGTTGACGCCGTCGTTGTCGTCGTCCGGGTCACAGACATCGCCAAGCGCATCGCCGTCGTTGTTTGCCTGGTTGGGATTGGAAGTGAACTGGCAGTTATCTGCCGTATCATTCACACCATCATTGTCATCGTCGGGATCGACACAATCCGGCCGATTATCGTTGTCGTTGTCGGGAGCACGGCTCGCTGCGCTGAGCGGATTGGAACCGCAGGCGATCTCGTCTGCATCGGTCTGCCCGTCGTTGTCGTCATCCGGGTCGCAAGCATCACCTTGAGCATCGCCGTCGTTGTTTGCCTGGTCGGGGTTTGGCGTTGTCGGGCAATTATCCTGAGTGTTAGGAATTCCGTCGCCGTCGGCATCGGGTGGAGGAACAAACGTTGTCTCTTGCCAGTCCGGCTGTTGATCTTGGGCAGAATTACTTGTTAGGTTCGTTTGTCCCGAACCGTTCGAGTTCATGCGGTAGATCTCGAAGTTGCCGTCTCGACGGCTTGTAAACACCAGTTGCGACGCATCCTGCGACCATGACGGATCGATGTCTGTCCCGGCGACGGTCGTTATCCGCGTCAGATTGTTTCCATCGGGATCCGTCGCATAGATCTCGAGATCGCTGTTGTCGCGAGCGGAAAAAAAGGCAATTCGCAACCCGTCTGCCGACCAATCGGGAAGATCGTCAAATACCGAATTGGTAGTCAGCCGCAACGGATTTGAAGAATTCGAGCCGTCGCTGTTCATAACGTAGATCTCAGACGCCCCCAATACGTCTCGCTCACTCGAGTAAGCGATCTTGGTTCCGTCCGGCGACCAGGTAGGCGCGGAGCTTCCAACCGGGTCGGCTGTCAATGCAACCTCGTTCGCGCCGTTGGCGGCGTCCATCACAAAAATTTGCGAGTGTCCCGGAAACGCCCGGGCGAAGGCGATCTTCAGCCCGTTCGGCGACCACGCAGGGGTCACGTCGAGCTCCGTGTTGTTAGTCAGACGCGTCTGATTAAATCCGTTCGCATCCATCACATAGACCTCTTGATTGCCATCGCGATCGGAGATGAAGGCTATCTTGGTTCCGTCTGCGGACCACGCAGGTTGCTGATCGTTGGCAGTGTTGTTTGTCAATCGAGTCGGGTTCGAACCGTTTGCATCCATCACGTAGATCTCGTTGTTGCCGTCGCGATTGCTCGTGAATACGATCAGCCCGGGTGGCGGCGGTGTGGTTGGGTCGCAAGCGTCACCGATGCCATCGTTGTCCGAGTCGGCTTGAGTCGGATTCGCAACCAACGGACAGTTGTCGGTCGTGTCGGGTACGCCGTCGTTGTCGTCATCCGGGTCGCAAGCGTTCCCCAACGCGTCGCCGTCCGTGTTTAGCTGGTCGGCGTTGGCGGCGAATTGACAGTTATCGGTTGTATCCGTCACGCCGTCGTTGTCGTCATCCGGGTCGCAGGCATCACCTTGAACATCGCCGTCGTTGTTAGCTTGGTCGGGATTCGGCGTCGTCGGGCAGTTGTCGAGGTCGTCCCATACGCCGTCACCGTCCGTGTCCACGAGGATCTCCAATTCAAACGCGCCTATGTCCGAACCGTCTCCACCCGGCACGTTTGGTACCGAAGGTTGGTCCACCGGGCGATTCGATACCACCGCAGAACGCTGGTCTGTGGTTATCGGTTCATTGCCAGCAGTGTCGAATGCGGCCGCCGCTCTATCAATCGCCGGACTTCCGGGTAATAATTTATGAGTCGACCACACTCCCCCGTTGTATTGTAAGAATCCGAGCATGGGATCGAGCGGGGTAGAGGGCGCGCCTTTCTGGTCCGTTGGCTGGTTAAAGCCCGTGTTGCCGGATTCAACGCCGATGAGGTTGTAGCCCTCGGAATTGAAAGTCAAACCAGATGCGGCCCAAACATCCGGCGAATCGACGTGGGCCGAGTTTTCGGCAATGATCGTGTTCTTTACACTTGCCGAACCGCCCTGAAGAGTGACACCTCCCCCCACTTTGTTGGTGGACCCGCTATTTGTGGAGTCCGCATTGTTTTCCGTGACGGTGTTGTACGTTAGTGACAACGTACCGTTATTGTTATAAATACCGGCGCCTGATGAGACCGTTTCGCCGTATGCAACATTGCCTGAAACCGTGCTGTTGACAACCGAGAGTGTGCCGCCGGCGTTGTAGATTCCTCCGCCCAGCGCTGTATCTCCGGTAACCGAGTTGTTAGTAATTGTGCTTCGGCGTATGTAAGTGGTGTCATAGCCGGTGCTATGAATACCGCCGCCCGTGCCTGTTCCCGTCCCCCCGAACACGCCGTTGCCGATGACCAGGCTATCCTGAAGGGAAATATTTGAGCCAAAAATACCGCCCCCGGCGACATTCGCCCGATTCCCTTGAATCGCGCTGGCTTGAAATTGCACGAAGCCACCTACGTCGTTATAAATCCCTCCGCCCGAGCCGCCGGCGACGCTGTCGAAAATGCCAACCAGATGCAGGGATAAATCCCCCCGGTTATGAATTGCGCCGCCGTTATCGGGCACGTTCCCGCTTAGCAGAGCCAGGCGAAAAATTCGGATATCACCGCTCAGAATGCGAAAAATGCGGCTGTTATTGCTGCCTGAGATCTCGATGTCCGTTGGATCGGCTGCGTTTCCGATGATCAGCGGTTGGGTAAGAGGTGGCTTGTCAATCACGATCTCTGAACTCAGCTCTATTGTGCAGGGGCAATCCGACAAATTGAAGTCAATCGTATCCCCCGGCGCCGCGCTCGCGACTGCATCGCGCAAGCTGCCTGGTCCGCTGTCATTTGTGTTAGTAACGGTGACGGTCGCCGCCTGCGCCGTTCCGATTATTAAAAAGATCATCGATAGCACGGACAGTAGTCTGTAATTCAGAATTGAATTGTTAATTTCTTTTCTCATTGGTTTACTCCTTTTTTAAGGCGGCGAAACTCAAATTCGCCTGCCGCGTTTTTCATCAGTTAATTTGCCTGCCGCGTTTCTCCCTGACCGCGGACAAAGAGTTTAGACAGACGTAAACTTTTGGCCCGTCGTAGAAATGAATATCGCCGGTCTCGATGAGGCGGAAGATTTCGCGCTCGCTGACGCCAGTCATCAGAGTCACCGCTTCGGGTGTCGCCATTACAGAGACGGCGTCGCAGAACGGGCAAAACTCGTTCATGGTTGCGGCACTTTGTCGCAGCAGAATGGTTTCTTCTTTTTCAAAGACGATCTCGGCCTGTTGGTTCATCACTGAATTTTCTTGCCTCGCATATTTGAGTCGAGCTACAATCGTAAGCACCGTTGCAGCACGCGCGTGTTGTAGTAAAATTGCTACAGTCGCTATCATCATTGTGCGAGCGGGAAAAAGTCCTGCGGTTTTTAGGACTTTTTCGAGACTTTTTTCTGACTCGATGGAAAAGGTTGAGAACAAAGAGTTTGTATATGAGTTCGGGAAGTTCGTCCTCGACCCGAAGGAGAAAACTTTGTTCGCGGACGGTGTTGCGATTCACCTGCCGGCGAAGGAATTCGATACGCTTCTTCTGCTAATTCAAAACAACGGCCATGCTCTCAGCAAAGAAGAAATGCTGACGTCCATCTGGCAGGATGCGTTTGTCGAAGAAGGCAATCTCGTAAAACAAATCTCTCGCCTGCGCAAGATTTTCAACACGAACGGGAACCAGTTGATCGAGACGGTTCCCAAACACGGTTATCGGTTCTCGACCGACCTTCGCCGCGTAGCTCGCCCTGACGACGAACTGCCCGTGATTGCGGAGCGCCGTGTTAGAGAAAAGGTGACGATCAGCGTCACGAACGATGTCGCGACACTTGGCGAACAAAGATACTTGCCGCCGGCAACGCGCAGCTTTTTTTCGTGGCAAAAACTATTGATATTCGCCGTGATCGCTACGGCCGGGCTTTCGCTTTACTTGCTGTGGCAAAAAAACGAACCGGCAAAAAAGGTAAATTCGATCGCGGTGCTTCCACTGCGTTCGCTGATCGAATCCGACGAGAACCGAGATGTCGCACTCGGGCTGACCGATGTTCTAATCACAAAGCTCGGCAGTTTAAAGCAGATGGTCGTGCGACCGACAAATGCAGTTCGTAATTACACGACGACCGATCCGCGTGAGGCCGGTCGCGAGCTCGGCGTGGACGCGGTGCTCGAAGGCAACGTTCAGCGACTCGAAAAGCAAATTCGCGTGACCGTGCAATTGGTGAGCGTCAGCGACGGCGCGTTGCTGTGGGGCGGAACGTTTGACGAAGAATTTACCGACCCTTTTCACGTGCAGGACGCGATCGTCACTCAAGTCGCGTCGGCTCTCGAATTAGAATTTTCGGGCGTCGATCAAACCCGACCCACAAAGACTTACACTGCAAACCCCGAGGCTCACTACGCTTACGTCAAAGGCCGCATCGCCTGGAATCGACGAACCTCGAAGGATTTTGAAATTGCGATCGCTCATTACAACGATGCAATAATAAAAGATCCTAATTATGCGCTCGCATACGCCGGACTCGCCGACGCGTATAGCCTGCTCGCCGACTATCGCGGAGCCAACTCGCTCGAATCTTACCAACGCGCCAAAACCGCCGCGTCGAAAGCTCTGGAATTGAACGACACCCTCGCCGAGGCTCACACCGCGATGGCCTACGTCAACATGTATCACATGTGGGATTTCGAAAGCGCGGAACGCAATTACAAACGCGCGATTGCGATCAATGTGAATTATGCAACGGCGCATCAATGGTACTCCGAGTTTCTCGCAGCGATGGGACGCTTTGACGAAGCGCTTGTCGAGATTCGTCGTGCCAAAGAGATCGATCCGCTTTCGCCGATCATAAACGCGGGCGAAGTTTGGGTTTTGTATTACGCAAGAAGATACGACGAAGCGATCGAGCACGGACAACGTCTTGCTGAAGCCAACCCGCAGTTTGCCGAGGTTCATGAATATTTGAAACGCTGCTACGACCAAAAAGGAATGTATAAGGAGGCGATCGCGTCGCGACAAACGCGTCGTCGCAACGCGGGTCTCGATCCCGCAATGACGCCGCCTATCGCTCGTGCCGCCGCATCAGCTTCACCGCAAATTTACTGGAAGAGCAGGCTCGAACAGGAGCTCGAAGATTCGCACAGCGAACCGCCGTCCACCTTCGACCTCGCCGAGATTTACGCCCAGCTCGGCGACAACGACAAGGCATTTTACTGGCTTGAGAAAGGATTCGCCGAACGCATCTATTCAATGATGTATCTGCGCGTCGCCCCCAATCTCGACCCGATCCGCAATGACCCGCGATTTACGGATCTTCTCCAACGCATCGGCTTCGCGTAATTTCGTTTTGCGGCGATTCTCGCTTAAACTTCATCTTTATATATATGTCTGAACCAAGTTTGAAGAAAACTCCGCTCAACGCCGTGCATCGCGCGCTTGGCGGCAAGATGGTCGATTTTGGCGGCTGGGACATGCCCGTGCAATATCCCGCCGGCGTGATCGAGGAACACATGCGCTGTCGAACTGCGTGCGCTCTGTTTGACGTTTCGCACATGGGCGAAATTTGGGTCCAAGGGCCTGACGCGATCGATTTTGTAAATCGTCTGACGACCAACGATGTGCGAATTCTGGTTGACGGACAAGCTCATTATTCTGCGCTCACAAATGAGGACGGCGGCGTTGTCGATGACTTGCTCGTTTATCGCTTTGGCGAAGAAAAATTGCTGCTCGTCGTCAACGCCGGAACGACTGACAAAGATTGGGAATGGATAACCTCGCATCACACCGACGCTGATAACTGCACGCTGACAAACGCCAGCACCGACTTTTGCCAGATCGCGATCCAAGGGCCGAACGCGGTTGCCATTTTGCAAAAACTCACCAACACCGACCTCGCTCCGATCAAGTATTATCACTTCACAACGGGCAAGGTTGACGGCGTCGATTCGATCATTTCGCGCACCGGTTACACGGGCGAGGACGGTTTTGAAGTTTACGCCGCGCCGAAACTCGCAGAGCAGCTGTGGAACAAGATGCTCGAAACCGGTAATTACGGTGAAGCCGGCGGCATACTTCCCTGCGGCCTCGCTGCGCGAAACACGCTGCGGCTCGAGTCAGCAATGTCGCTCTACGGTCACGAGCTCGGTGACGATATCACGACCTTTGAGGCCAATCTTGGCTGGATTACAAAACTCAGTAAAGACGGCGGTTTTACGGGTCGCGACCAACTCGCCGCGCAAAAAGAAGCCGGTTTGACGCGCAAGCTCGTCGGCTTTGAGATGACCGAGCCGGGCATTGCACGCGACGGTTTTAACGTTTACGCAGGCGGCGAAAAATGCGGTGTCGTGACCAGCGGCTCGCCCGCTCCTTATTTAAAAAAGAACATCGGCCTCGCGTTTGTGCCTCTCCATTTTGCAAATGTCGGGCAAGAAATTAAAATTGATGTTCGAGGCAAACATTTGGCAGCGGTAATTGTGCCGACGCCGTTTTATAAGCGGGTAAAGTAGTATGGACATTCAAGTAAACGTAAAATTGCCGGACGAATTGACCAACCTCGACAGCAGCACAGTTTCGCGCGATGTGCTGGAGCAGGTGGTTATCGAGGGTTATAAAAACGGCACGCTTGGACCGAAGCAGGTTAGGCTGCTGCTTGGTTTCTCGAACCGATGGGAGACGGAGGATTTTCTTCGTCGCACACGGGCGTTGGAATACACCGTGGAAGATTTTAACGACGACATGGAAACCCTGAAGAAACTCGGGCTCAGATGATAGTCGTCGCCGATACATCGCCGCTGAGGTATCTCATATTAATCGGCGAAGTCGAATTGCTTCCGCGAATTTACGGCGAGGTGATTATTTCAGATGCCGTTCTCGGCGAATTATTGCACCGAAACACACCTGAAGTTGTTAGAAATTTTGTTTCCGGACGGCCTGATTGGATAAAATTGAAGCATCTTGAAAAACCGGTCGAAAGTTCGTTGCGGGTTTATCTCGATCTCGGAGAAAGCGAGTCGATTCAACTTGCCGCACAGCTGAAGGCCAATTTGCTTCTTATTGACGAAAGAAAGGGCCGCATCGTAGCAAAACAAAGGGGACTCGACGTAATCGGCACATTCGGCGTTTTACTACAGGCCGAAAAGAGAGGTTGGATCGATCTCGAAGTTGCATTGGAGAAACTCGAAAAAGAAGACTTCTACTTTACGGCCAAATTAAGGGATAAATTTCTTAAAGACTAATTTACTATGACAAGCATTCCGGAAAATTTACGTTACAGCAAAGACCACGAATGGGTCGCCGTCGATGGCGATACGGCGACGATCGGCATCACCGATTACGCACAGCACGCGCTCGGCGACGTGGTTTACATCGACATGCCGCGCGTGGGCGATAAGTTCGGAACGCACGAAGCCTTCGGCTCTGTCGAGTCGGTCAAGGCCGTGTCCGAGATCTTCACGCCCGTCGCCGGCGAGGTCGTCGAGGTAAACGACGGCGTCAACGACACGCCCGAAGCCGTCAACAAAGAACCTTACACCGACGGCTGGATGGTCAAAGTAAAAATGGATAACCCCGGCGAAGCCGACGCGATGCTCTCGGCCGTCGAATACGAAGAATACCTTTCAAGTCAGTCCTAAGTCGAGGAAGTCTGGAAAGTCTTGAAAGTCAAAAAACGGACTTCCCAGACTTACCGGACTTTCAAGACTTCCTAGACCTTTATGCGTTATATTCCAAATTCACCCGAAGAACGCGACGAGATGCTCGCCGTCGTCGGCCTAAAGTCGGCTGACGAATTGTTTCGCTCAGTACCAAAAGAAGTTCAGCTCGGACGCGCACTAAACGTCACAGATCCGCTTGCCGAAAGCGAAGTGATCGCTGCTTTGGAATCGATGGCCGCGAAGAATACTGCCGCGACAAAACCGTCTTTCATCGGCGCCGGCGTTTATTCGCATTACAGCCCGACGATCGTCGATCACCTGATTCAACGCAGCGAATTTTTCACAAGCTACACGCCCTACCAGCCTGAGATCTCGCAAGGCACGCTGCAATACATCTTTGAATTTCAAACTTTGATCTGCCAACTGACCGGAATGGAAGTCGCGAACGCGTCGATGTACGACGGCTCGACTGCGATGGCTGAGGCGTATTTGATGGCGCAGCGTGTGACGCGTCGCGACAAAATTGTCGTCGCGAAATCGGTACATCCCGAATATCGCGAAGTCGCCCGCACATACACGCAGCACGGAGCGGCTGAAATTGTCGAGGTCGCTTTTGACGAAAAAACCGGTCGCATCGCCGATCTAGCGGCGCTCGACGACAAGACGGCCGCACTCGTCGTTCAGTCGCCGAACTTCTTTGGCTGTGTCGAAGATTTAGAGAAACTTGCAGACGCCGCTCACGCCATCGGCGCGTTGCTCATTGTCGTCGTGACCGAAGCGATCTCATTCGGCTTGCTCAAGTCGCCCGGCGAATGCGGCGCCGACATCGTCGTCGGTGAAGGCCAGTCGTGGGGCGTGCCGATGTCGTTCGGCGGCCCACACGTCGGTATTTTTGCGACGCAGGAAAAGTTTGTTCGTCAGATGCCGGGCCGACTTTGCGGCGTCGCATACGACAAGAACGGTAATCGCGGTTTTGTGCTTACTTTATCGACACGCGAGCAACACATTCGCCGCGAAAAAGCGACCTCGAATATCTGCACAAACCAAGGCCTGATCGCGCTCGCCGCAACAATTTACATGGAGACGATGGGCAAAAAAGGTTTGCAAGAGGTAGCGATGCAAAACGCGCAAAAAGCCGCGTATGCAAAGCAGCGTATCGCCGAGATCAATGGCTATTCGATAGCATTCGACGCACCGACCTTCAACGAATTCGTCGTCCGCGGCCCGCTCGCCGCAACTGAGATTTTAGAAAAACTGCGAACCGATGCGGGCATCGTCGGCGGCCTCGCGTTGTCAAAATATTACGACGGCCACGACACCGATTTCCTCGTCTGCGTGACCGAGACAAATTCGCGTGAGCAGATCGATTCTCTCGTATCGGCATTGGCTGGCTGATGGAGAATCCGATTTACAACCTGAGCGAGCAGAGATATTTATTGAGGTGAATTTATGGTTCAGAATTTAACAGTCAATGTAGAGATGCCGATCTCGGTTCATCCGATCAAATTACCTAAGGGAGTTAATGACCGGCTGCAAAAATTGCTTGACCGCCAAGATCGTGGTGAAAAATTAAGCTCTGAGGAAAAAAGAGAGGCTGACGGCTTAGTTGAACTGGCTGAGACGTTATCACTACTGCGTATTCGGACTGAGCGGGTGACCAGTAAAAATGGGAGATGAGTCACATTCCGTTATTATTGCGAAAGCTTGTGACGCGCCGAGCTAAAGGCCGATGCGAATATTGCCAATTATCTTAAAAGGGTCAGGAAGCAACATTTCAGGTCTAATGGAGACAGCACGCTAGAAGTGAAAAGCTTACAACAGGCGAACTTGAAGAAGTAGATATGTTTGCAAAAGCACAAATCGAGGGGCTGGCTAAAGCTGGTAATGGTGACCTTGCACTATTAATACGCCAACAAACTAATAATAAGGGAATTATCTCGATTTTAGAAAACCTTGGCTATTTACCGTCTACTTTTGATGCTACCCCGCTGCTTGAGCTTGTTAAAAATACGAGTCCCAAAGTTCGAACTCTTGCAGTTAAAAATCTGGCAAAACTTGGCAAGCTCGAATTCCTAGAAGTTTATTGGAGAGCCTTTCAACAAGAATCAGACACTACAACGCGACGTGAAATCGTTTCTGCCATCGGTCGTTTGAGAAAACCGCAAAACAAGCCATATCTGTTTCAAACTCTTGAAGACAACGACCCAAAAGTTGTTTGTCAGGCTATCCGCGGCCTTCTGTTCTACGAAAAGGATGATTCAGTTAGTCGTCGGTTGAAACCATTGATGGATCATCCAAACGAAATGGTTCGCAACATTATTCATAAAGAATACTTTGCTGAAAAAATAGCCAGAAAGCCGACAGCTCCACACCCTGACAGTCCTGTTCGATTAAAGAATGTCGTTGTTAACGGCGATGTTCGTGATGTTTTGAAATATGTCGATGATGAAAGTATCCATCTAACATTTACATCGCCACCTTATTACAACGCACGAGATTATTCGATATACCCAAGTTACGAGGCTTACCTTGATTTCTTAGCCGAGGTTTTTCTTGAAACGCATCGAATTACAAAAGAAGGTCGGTTTCTGATCTTGAACACGTCGCCGATCATTATTCCCAGAGTGAGTAGGTCACATTCTAGTAAAAGATATCCAATTCCTTTTGACATTCACCCTCGCTTAACCGAGATGGGTTGGGAATTTATCGATGATATCATTTGGGTAAAACCAGAATATTCCGTTAAAAACCGTGTCGGCGGGTTTATGCAGCACAGGAAGCCACTAGGTTACAAGCCAAACACTTTAACTGAATATGTAATGGTTTATCGCAAGCAAACTTCTAGGCTTTTGGACTGGAATATTAGAAGTTATCCGTCAGATATAGTTGAACAAAGCAAGGTCAAAGGAGAATACGAAACAACCAACGTATGGAAGATTGATCCCAAATTCGATAAAGGACATTCAGCCGTATTTCCCGTAGAGTTATGTGATCGTGTAATTCAATATTATTCCTACAAAGGTGATCTTGTATTCGATCCTTTCGGAGGGAGCGGAACCGTTGGAAGAACCGCCAAACTGCTTGATAGATACTTTTTCCTTACGGAAATGGAGCCTGAGTATTTTGAATATATGCAAATGAAGGTTAGAAATCCACCTTTACTGGATGAAAGTTTCCCAAGCCGATTTCTTTCACTTGATGAATTTATGAAAGAGAAAACCAAATGACGCTCACAGATCAAGTTGTTAAAAACATCATTATTCGACTACTCGGCGGAGAAGATTATCGCATTGAAGTTGTCGCGCTTATTAACGCTGAATTTCTCCAGTTTGCGATAGATTTTTTTAAGAAAGTAGCAGAGGCAAAATTCGACAATGAAGATATTACGGTTGATTGGTACAAAAATACATTCTTAGATTCAAAATTATCATCGGACGAAATAGCAATAAATTCAGGCTTAAACAAAAAGACGATTACTAACATGTACAACACGGCAACCAAGCAGGTTGTAATCGATGCGTCTGCCGAACATTATGACACTCTTTACAATGCTATCAGCGATCTAATTCAAAATGACGGTGAACTTGATTTAACTCTTTCGATAAAGTTCCGTGGCGTTAGTGTTGAATTGAATATCAACGAAAGTCTCCTCGTGATAAATACTTTAGCAGTAAAGCGTGCCGCCCTCCGTGGTGATTTGTGGAGCACGGCAGGAAAGCGTGTTGAAGGGCCGTTAATGGTTACTCTTTGCAAACTCTTTCAGGTTCCTGAAGATAACTATTCGCGAAGAAGTAAAGGGACAAGTCAAGTCAATGAGTTATTTGAAAGAGAAATCGATTTTTACTTACTTTCAAATGACAAAGAACTCAAATGTGAGGTCAAACTGATGGGCAAAGGCAATCCAGAAAGTGCTGACGCAGTTATTGCTCGTGCAAGCACGGTTTTTGTTGCGGATAAGCTCTCAGAAACTAATATCAAACAACTAAACAGCCTGAATGTGAATTGGGTAGAACTGCGAAGTCAGGATGGCTTTCGCCGTTTTGAGCAAATTTTGGATAATCTATCAGTTCCCCATGGCGAGATGATACAACCGAATGAAGAGAATTTGGAGATGATCCTTAACGGTATTCAACAGTGAATAAATTCATGCATATAAATCGACGTAGCTTTATTATGAATGCCGGCAAAGGCTTAGGTCTCGCCGCGCTTTCGTCGGCGACGGTCGCATCATTATTAAACGAAATCAAAGCTGCCGGAAAATATGTCGATCACCTTTCGCCGCTCGAAGCGGCGATGGACGAAGATTACTGGTCGGTTATCCAGCAGGCATTCTCTGTCACGCGTGGAATTGTAAATCTGAACAACGGCGGCGTGAGCCCGAGTCCGCGGATCGTGACCGAGTCATTTGTGCGTTACACGTGGCAGCAGGAAGACGCGACGGCGTACACGATGTGGCAGATCCTCGAGCCGCAAAGCGAAACGATCCGCACAGGTCTCGCCGAAGTTTTCGGTTGCGATGTAATTAGATCGGACAAGTAAGACTGAAATCAGGATAGAAATGAGCATCAAGAAAGTAACTAATCACCCGACACAGAACGAAGGCCTGATCTTCGAGCGGTCGCAGACCGGACGAGTTGGCTATCGTTTGCCGAAATTGGACGTGCCTGTTTCGGACGCCATTCCTGCGGAACTTCGTCGAAATGATGACCTTGACGGCGTGCCTGAGGTTTCGGAGATCGACGTTGTGCGGCATTTCACGCGGATATCGACGTGGAATTATTCGATCGATCTCGGAATGTATCCGCTCGGTTCCTGCACAATGAAATACAATTCGCGGCTCAACGAAAAAGTTGCGCGCATCGCGGGTTTTGCCGGTTTGCATCCGCTCGCGCCTGAGGCCGAGTCGCAAGGCGCGCTTGAGTTGATTTATAAACTACAAGAAGATTTGGCCGAAATTACTGGCTTGTCCGGCGTAAGTTTGCAGCCCGCCGCCGGTGCTCAGGGCGAGATGACGGGCGTGATGTTGATCCGCGCATTTCTCGATGCGCGCGACGGCGAGGCCTCCAAAGATCGACGCGTGATGTTGATTCCCGATTCTGCACACGGCACAAATCCCGCGTCGGCTGCTCTCGCCGGTTTCACAGTTAAAACCATTCGCTCCACAAATGAAGGTCTTACCGACATGGCTCATCTCCGCGAGCTTTGCGATCAGGGCGGCGTCGCGGGCGTGATGTTCACCAACCCGAACACCGTCGGTATTTTTGAAAAAAATATAAAAGAGATTTGCAAGACGATTCACGCTGCCGGTGGCCTCGTTTACATGGACGGCGCCAATATGAACGCGCTCGTCGGCGTCGCTCGTCCCGGCGACATGGGCGTCGATGTGATTCACTTGAATCTGCACAAAACATTTTCGACACCGCACGGCGGCGGCGGCCCGGGCTGCGGGCCGTGTTTGTGCACAGCGGAACTCGCTCCATTTTTACCAACACCGCGGATAGAGGCGGAAACACGACCGGTAGGGAGTGTGTCTCCGACGTTCTACAAGCTGAACTACGACATTCCAACAAGCATCGGTCGCGTCAAAGCCTTCTTCGGTAACTTTGGAATGATGGTGCGCGCTTTGTCTTACATCTACACGCACGGCAACGACGGATTGAAAGAAGCCACCGAGGCCGCCGTTCTCAACGCGCGTTACGTCTCGCACAAACTCGAAGGCACATTCGACAAGCCCTTCGAGTCCGACTGCATGCACGAGGCGATCTTCTCGCACAAAAATCAGTCGAAGAAGGGCGTCGTCACGCTCGATATTGCAAAGCGTCTGATCGATTACGGCTTTCACCCGATGACCGTTTACTTCCCGCTCGTCGTCGAAGGCGCGATGCTCATCGAGCCGACCGAATCAGTCGGCCGCTCCGATCTAGACGCGTTTATCGAAGCGATGATCGACATCGACCGCGAAGCCGGTGAAGACCCGCAGCTTCTCATCGACGCCCCGCACACAACGCGTATCGGCCGTCTCGACGAAGCAACCGCCGCCCGCAAACCCGTGCTGCGTTGGCAGCAGAACTTGCAACTCAACGATGAGCAACATAAAATGCGTACCGAAGGTATAGCAGTCAGGAACCTAAGTCTCTTTTCCTGAGATACCTCTTTGGAAAGTAGAAGTCCAATAGACACTGGTTATGAAGAAGGTTCTGGATTGGATTCTTTCAGTTATGGAGCGGTACGGCCTTAAGCTTACGCTCTGGTGCGTTGTAACTGTCTCGCTTCTCGCAATTATTTCGAAGGCCGTTTGGGAGCGGCCGTCCACCGTTCCTTTTCACTATTTGTTGATAATCGCAATGGTTGCCGCAGTCCTGGCCGTAATTATCCCCAACCTTGAATCGTTGATCCTCTCGAGGATCAGTGAAATCGATATTGGTGGTGTTAAAGTTGTCATTGCCAAGGCTAGAGAGATTCGGGAACGGATAGAATTCAAAGAGATTCCGAATACGGCTCTCACCAATGCAGATCCGTCCGACCGTCCTTTTCCGGAAGTGAAACTACACGGTTACCAGATCTATGAGTACGAGAGGTTGTCACACAAGCTCTATCAAACCTTCGACGAGATCAATGATCCTAACACGCTTACGCCGGCGCTTAGTGAAAACTATCGAGACCTTATAAAGCACGTAGGCAGGATGGCTTTCTCGATGGAGCACTATTCCAAATATCTGGACATAGTTCGTCGGCTTGAACTTTTCCGTGATCGCGAACTGTCCTCGGATGAACAATACACTATTGGTAGCGCATATTTATGGGCTGCGGACGAGCAGTTCGACCTAGCGGAGAAGGAACGGTACTGGAACAAGTCATCTGAGTATCTTACATCTGCGTTGAAAAAGAATTCTCGGCAGGTACGGATTGCTTTTGGGTTAGGAGTGGCATTTCTTTACCTTGGACACTATTCCACGAGCATAAAGCTAATGAGGCGGAGCATAAAGCTTTGGCCTCAAATCTCTCCATGGGCAAGTTGGAACATGGGTTGCGGATATATAAAGCAAAACGAACCTGACAAGGCTTTGGCGGTTTTAAAAAGTATAGACAAAGGCGCTTGGTGGCAAGGGATAAAAAACGACGATTGGTTTTCGACAGCAGTTCCGGCAGAATTTAAAGAAGAGTTCGACAAACTTTGCAAAGAAAAGATGCGTCCACACTAAAAAGCAGCTAAGGCATCATCTGCTCGCTATCTCAACGGACCCATGGGCTTAGTAGGCATTTTGTGGATGTTATCATTAAGCATTATCCGATTTCCTCCAAAGTCTAACTTATGCTATCACTTCGATTCTTTGAGAGCAATAGCCGGTGCACTACTCTATCCTTGATCGTCGCGATAGCGCTAAGGAAAGTCTTTCACCGCAAAAATTTATTTATTCCTTTCTGACGTTACCTTACTGAATCAGAAGGATTTCTTGCCTTTAGGATGATGGCTGTTTGACTCTGGAAGAAGCGCCCCTCTAAAATTCCAGCGAAAGTTCGTATATGACATTGATTTGCATTCCAAAAGAGATTCACCCCGGCGAGAAGCGCGTCGCGGCGACACCGCAGACGATTTTAAAACTGCGCAAACTCGGCTTCGAAGTCGCAGTCGAATCCGGTGCCGGTCACGGCATCAACGCTGCTAATTCTGAGTATCGCGAAGCCGGTGCGACCGTCGTCGATGACACTCGCGAATTGTGGTCGTCGTCTGATCTTGTCATGAAGGTTCGCCCGCCTGAGCACAACGAGACGCTCGGCGTTCACGAGGCCGATCTGATGAAAGAGGGCGCGACACTCATCGGTTTCATCTGGCCGGCGCAAAATAATGATGTAATTGAACGTCTCGCCAAACGCAAAGCGACGGTCTTTGGCATGGATTGCGTTCCTCGAATAACGCGAGCGCAAAAGATGGACACGCTCTCGGCGATGGCGAATATCGCCGGATATAGAGCCGTGATCGAGGCGGCAAATCATTTCCCGCGCTTCTTCACCGGACAAATTACTGCCGCGGGCAAGATCGATCCGGCAAAGGTTCTTGTCATCGGCGCAGGTGTCGCCGGTTTGTCTGCGATTGGCGCGGCGAAAGGCCTGGGCGCGATCGTGCGTGCATTCGACCCGCGCAGCGCGACGAAAGATCAGGTCGCGTCGATGGGTGCGGAGTTTCTCGAACTTAATGTTAAAGAGGAAGGCGAGGGCAAAGGCGGTTACGCCAAGGAGATGTCCGACGACTTTCTAAAAGCCGAGATGGCGTTATTTGCGCAGCAGGCGATGCAGGTCGATATTATCGTCACGACCGCGCTGATTCCCGGCAAACCCGCTCCGAAACTCATCACTCAAGGCATGGTGGAGTCGATGAAACCCGGCTCAGTCATCGTCGATCTCGCCGCCGAACAAGGCGGCAATTGCGCGTTGACCGAGCCCGGCAAGGTCGTCCATCACAAAGGCGTCGCGATCATCGGCTACACCGACCTGCCGTCGCGAATGGCGTCGATGTCTTCGCAGCTATATGGCGCGTGCGTCACTGCGCTCCTCGAAGAACTTATTGGAACGCGGACGCCCCCGTCCGCAATCGCCGGTTCCTCCGGCGAGACATCTTCGCAGCGGGAAACTCTTCGTGCCGAAGCGGCACTCATTGCGGACGAGGGCGTCCGCGTTCCGACGCTAACCGTCGATCTCGACGACGAAGTCATCCGCGGCGCCATCATCCTCCACGAAGGCAAAATGCTCTGGCCGGCTCCGGCGAAGGAACTACCGCCTCCACCCGAACCGGGCGTTCCGACCAAGAGCACGGCGTCGAAGTCAGAACCAGCAGCGATAGCGACTGGGTCTCACGGTCATGGAGGCACGACCAGCATCAGTCCGGTCACGCTCGTCGTCATTGGCCTCGCCCTCGTCGGCCTCGGCGTCATCGCGCCGAACAGCGTCTTGTCGCACTTCACGGTCTTTTTGCTCGCGTGCTTCGTCGGCTATCAGCTCGTCTGGAACGTCAAACCGGCGCTCCACACGCCGCTCATGAGCGTCACCAACGCCATCAGCGGCATCATCCTCGTCGGCGGAATGCTCCAGCTCCTCGACACGTCGCTCAACCTAACCGTAGCCTTAGGCGCCATCGCCGTCCTCATCGCCGCCATCAACATCGCCGGCGGCTTTTTGGTAACGAATCGAATGTTGGGGATGTTTAGGAAGTAGGATGACGATGAATATTATTTTAGTTGGGATCGGCGGGGCTCTCGGCAGCATCCTT
>Ga0187892_10004506_pt1 | contig 23279 bp, 10 predicted proteins | sample MA1701073metaG_FD_139345 | JGI IMG/M metagenome (GOLD analysis project Ga0187892, IMG submission 139345) | Bio-ooze microbial communities from a basaltic lava cave in the Kipuka Kanohina Cave System on the Island of Hawaii, USA - MA170107-3 metaG ... | reverse complement strand
GCTCGACAAGCCGCGCGAGATCGTGTTCGGGCTGATGTTTACGCCGCCTCGTGACATGAACCGCGCCGCCGTCCGACACGGGCTCGGCTATTACTTCACCGAGGGCGGCAAGGGCCATGCTGAGAAGTTGCCCGGCGAAATCGCCAACGGCATGAATTGCGTCGAGGTCTGGAATCACTATGACCTCCAGGGTTGGCCCGACCAGACAACGGAGCGCTCGGCGGAATTGAAGAAAATGGCCGACAACCTGCACGCGAAGGGCATCAAGGTCACGCCCTACTCGGGCTGGATGATCAGCCGCAAAGCGCAGGTCTATCCGACCTATGGCGCCGAGATGGTTGTCGAACCGCCGATCGACGCCGGTTGCGGCTGCGACACGGCGTGCTGGAATTCGCCGCTCACCGAAGCGTACCTGTGGCAACTCCGCAAGGCTTCCATCGAGAGCGGTTACGACGGGTTCCGCATGGACGCCGGGTTCAGCGTCAGCCCGTGTGCGAGCCTCAAGCACCGCCAACACGGTTCGGTCTGCGGTTGGACGGACGACTTCGGCAACCTGCAACAAAGCGTCGGCATCTTCGCGGCGCGCGAGGCGGCAAAGCGGGCGTATCGCATGTACCACAGCAAGGACATCACCGAGAACGGCCTCTGTCTCCATCACATCCACGGCAACTGCCGTATCGCCGCGATCATGTCGTTCTGGGACGCCGCGGTCAGCGCCGAGGGCGGCGAACGCACGGCCAAGACGATGAAGGACTTCGATCTCTCGTACTGGCGTTCGGCGATCATGGAGGACCGCAGCGGGCTGCAGATCATCTATTGGCCGAAGACCGACACGCTCGGCTGCGATTCGCGTCACGGCGTGGCGGCGCTGCATCGGCTCACGATCCGGGGCGGGTCGCTGGTGTCGCTCAAGGAAGCGTCCTACAGCCGCGCGGCGCGTCCGATCGGCGCACAGTGGCTCGCGGAAGACTGGGTGCAATGGCTCGACAAGGGGACGGAGTTCTACGGGTACTGGGAGAACAGCAAGTTCCTGCAGACCGGCCATCCCGAGTTGTACGGGTCGTTCCACGTGCGTCGCGGCGAGAAAATCCTGCTGGCGTTGTTCAACCGCGAGCTTGCGCCGATGGAACAGACTGTCCGCCTCGATCTGAAGGCGCTCGGGTTCAGCAAGGACGTGTACGCGCTCGACGCGGTACTGAAAGAACCGATCGCGATCAAGGACGGTGCGATGACGCTGGATTTCACGGCGGAGAGTTTCCGGCTGGTGAAGATCGCCGCCAAGCCGTTCGAGGTCGTCGTTCCGAAGAAGCTCAGCGAAAACCTGCTCCCGGACATCGAGCCTTCGAAATTGCAGGCGAGTGGTTTTCCGGCTGTCTGGACCCTGGACGGCGATGCGGCAGCGTTCTCGGTCTCCAACGGCGAGATTGTCATCAGCGGCAAAGCAGACAAGTCGGTCGGCCTGCGCCGCAGCGCGACGCTCGCCGCCGGGAAGAGCTACATGCTCGAAGCCGACGTGCGCATCGACGCCGACGAAGGCACGTATCTCGGGCCGGCGGCGGAGCAACACAGTTTTGGCATCGTCTTCGGCGGCTCGTATTTTCCGTTGCGGACGCTGGGGAGCGAGTTGTTGCCGGGGCGTTACCAGACGTTCAAGCTCTACTACACCACGCCGAAGGACAACCCCGTCGCCGGCCTTCGTCTGTGGCTGAACGGAAATGGCAAGGCGTTCGTGAATCACATCGGCGTGTACGAAGTGGACCGGGTACCGTGAAAGAAGTTCGACACAAACGCAGACCAACGGAGGGCGGACTTTCCAGTCCGCCACAGAAACCAGAAGGCGGGCTGGAAAGCCCGCCCTCCTCTTCTCGTTTTCTCGACCCGAACGCGCCAATCGACATTCACGAGCATCGCCTTCCGCATTGGCAGCAAGATGACGTGGTGTACTTCGTGACCTGGCATTTGGCGGATTCGTTGCCGCAAGCGAAGCTCGCTGAATTGGAGCACGAAAAGGAAGCCTGGCTAGGATCACATCCGGAGCCGTGGACGGCGGACACGGAGGAAGAATACCACCGGCAATTCTCCGATCGAATTAACCAATGGCTGGACGCCGGCGAAGGAGCTTGCGTCTTGCGTGACCCTGGGTCGTCGCAGATCGTGGCCGGCGCGTTGAAGCATTTCACCGGTGAGCGATATGAGTTGGAGGGATTCGTCGTGATGCCGAATCATGTGCACGTGTTGTTTCAGCTGCTGGGTACGCATCGCTTGGAGCAGGTCATTCAATCCTGGAAAGGATTCACATCCAGAAAGATCAACGAGCGCCTCGGTCAACGGGGAACACTTTGGCAGGAGGATTATTGGGATCGCATCGTGCGAAACTCGCGTCACTGGTGGAAATGTATCGAGTACATTCGCGACAATCCGAACCGCGCGAAGTTAAGACCGGGAGAGTACGCGCTGTTCATAAAGGAGGGCGGACTTTCCAGTCCGCCAAATTGAAGAAAGCGGCGGACTGGAAAGTCCGCCCTCAATTGAAACAACGAAACCAAGAGAACACACCATGATCATTCGATCAGCACTTTGTATTTTGATTTGCTGGATGTCGTTCACCACCTTTGCCGCCGACACCAACGAAGTCCCCAAACCCTACCGCTATCTCTACGTCTCCGGTCCCAAGCTCGCCAAGGCTCCCACCATCGACGGCACGGTCAACGCCGATGAATGGGCCGGAGCCGGCATGGCGCCGCGGCTCTATCACATCGAGGAAGACCGGATGATGGATTTGGAGTCGAAATTCTACATCGGCTACACCGACGAGGCGTTTTATTTCGCGTTCCAAATCCAGCGGCCCGAGGAGGCAATCGAGCCGCGCGCGGGCATCGTGGATCGCGACAAAAGTTTCTGGCGACAGGACGACGCGCTGGAACTGTGGATCAATTGTTTTCCCGGCCCGCGCTCCAATCCCGCGCTGCGCGATTTTTACCTGATGTGGAATGCGCGCGGCACGCATTACGACCGACGCGACAAGGACGGCAACCTCAAGTTCGATCCCGACTGGCAGAGCGTCAGCCGCACCGTGCCCGGCTACGGCTGGGAGGGTGAGGTGCGGCTGCCGTTCAAGGAATTCGCGCCGATGACCGAGCCGAAGGCCGGTGACGAATGGCGTTACGCGCTGATGGACAACCAATCCACGCCGTTCCCCCAGATCGGCATGTCGGGCTGGTGGCCGTCGCCCGATTGGACATATTACGCGAAAGACGACACGTTCACGCGATTGCGGATCACGGGCGGTGACGGCGCTTTTGTGCGCGTGCTCGAAAGCGGTTTGTTGCGCGGCACGAGCAAGGGCGGTGGCATGTTCGAGGTCGTCAACCCCGGCAGCCAAGTGCAGAAGATCGCCGCAAAACTGAAGTTCTATCGCAAGAAAACTGACGCAAAGAGCAAGCTCAGCTTTCTCCGCAGCTTCGAGCAATCGCGCGACAAAGGCGGCACGTCGGACGCCGGCAAGGTATTGCTCATGATTCCCGATGACAAGCTCTCGGAGACGATCCTCGCCGAGAATTACGACGTCGTGCAGGAGAAGAACGAAGAACTCTCGCTCAACGCCGGCGAGCGTAAGGCGATTGATTTCGCGCTGGCGGACAAAGTCGGCGAATATCTCGTGCTGTACGAATTCAAGGGAGCCGACGGCAAGTTGATCGCGGGCGGGCCGCTGCCGTTCCTCATTCCCGAGCCATTGGAGGTCAAGTTCGCGAACTTCTTCCTCGTGGACAAGAGCGTCACCGCGAAGATTGATTTGCGCTACATCACCGGCTGGAAGAAGGACTGCACTCTCGAAGCGCGCATGGGCAAACTCGAAGAGCGCTGGCCCGCGGACAAGCTCGCTCAGAAGCACGACTACAAATTCTCGGTCAAGGATTGGCCCGGCGGCGATTGCACGCTGCAACTCGCGGCGAAGGACGCGGCCGGCAAGGTGTTGGCGGAGCGCAAAGCCACGATCACTATCCCGGCCACGCCGAAATGGTTCACCGACAAGACGGGATACCAGCCCTTCGTGCCGGAGCCATGGACGCCGATCAAGGCGAACTCAGACAAGATTTCCTTTCTGATGGGTGAATATGAGATCGCCGGGTCGCCCCTCCCGAAGCAGGTAAGCGTGCGCTCGATTTACGAGGAGAAGCGGATCCCTGCTCTTCGCAGCCCGATTGCATTGAAAGGAAAGGTTGACGGGAAGGAAATTGGCTGGGGCAAAGTCACCCAGTCTCTCGACTCAAAGGGAGAACACGAGGTGTTCATGTCTTCGGAAGCCACCGCGGAGAATCTGCTGCTTCGTACTCGGACCACATTCGAATATGACGGCATGGGGAAAGTCGAATTGTTTCTTGCTCCCCGTGACGGCACAACGCCAAACGTCGACGAACTCTATCTCGAAATCCCGCTCAAGAAGGAGTTCTCCTCGCTCTACCTCCGCGGCATGCCGCTCCAGCCGGTGAAGGATTTCCTCTACGCCGGCAAGTTGCCCGACGCGGGCATCAAACATCCGTTTGTCACGTCGGTCTGGCTGGGCAACGAGGAGCGGGGTTTCCGCTGGTTCGCGGAGAACATGAAAGGCTGGCACGTCGGCAAGAAATTCGCTGACGAAGCGATCGAGGTGTTGAACGGTTCCGATGGCGCAACGTTGAAGCTCAACTTCATCAAGGACGAAAAACCCTTCGTGCTCGACAAGCCACGCACGATCACATTCGGCTACATGTTCACGCCGCCGAAGACGATCCGCCGCGAGGTGATCAAGCTCGCCACGACTTTGGCCAAGGAATTCGAAGGCAAGGCGGGCGTGGGGCAGATGGAGGTTTGGTACTTCAAGAACCAGGGCTGGCCCGAGATTTTCAGCGACGAGGAACACGCCGAGAAACTCGGCGTCGCGAAGGCGGCGCACGGTTTCGGCATGAAAGTCACGCCGTACAGCGGCTGGTTCATCCCGAGAGCCTCGCAGGTGTATTCCCTGTTCGGCGGCGAAATGATCGTCGATCCGTTGATCGATGGCGGCGCCGGGTGCGATGTCTGTTGCTGGAACACGCCGGTGCAGGATGCGTACACGGCTTTGTTCGCGGACAGGCTCAAGGACATTGACCTGGACGGCTTCCGCCTAGATGCCGGGTTCTCCGCCGACAATTGCTCGAGCCTGGTCCACAAGGGTTACGGCTCGGAGTGCGGCTGGCTCGACGACAAGGGCAATCTTCAGCCGAGCAAACATCTCTTTGCCGCGCGCCGCGCCGCCCAGCGGGTCTACCGGCTGTTTCACGATCCGAATCCGAAGGACGGACGCAAGAGCGGCGGCTGGTGCATTCAACACGTCCACGGCGGCAATCGGTACGACCCGATCCTCGCCAACATGGACGCCGTGCTCAGCGTCGAAGGCGCCGAGATGATGATGAAGAATCTCGAAGAACAGCCGCTCGATTTCTATCGCGCCAACGTCATGGGGGATCAACACGGCTACCAGGTTGTGTACCTGCCGAAATCGCGCGCGATGGGCACGGATTCGTTTTACGGCATCGCGCTGCTGCACAACTTCATGCCGCGCGGCGGTTACTCGGTGGCGTACAACGAGGTCTCGTACAGTCGCGCCGCCGGATCGCCCCGCGAAATCTGGCGGGCGAAGGAATGGATCGGGCCGTTCGACAAAGGCACGGAGTTCTGGGGTTATTGGAAGAACGACAAGCTGCTCGATACGGGCGCGAAGACGCTAATCGGCAGTTTCCACGTCCGCCGCGGCGAGAAACTGCTGCTCGGCGTGTTGAACCAGCAACGCAAACCTGTCGAAGGCAAGATCAAGCTCGATCTCAAGACACTCGGGTTCGGCGACAAAGTCTATGCGTTCGATCCGATCCTGAAAGAGCCGGTGGCGCTCGATGGCGGAATGTTGACTCTGGCGTTCACTCCAGAGGGCTACCGGTGCGTCGAGATCGCAAGCAAGCCGTTCGAGGTGTTCATGCCCGAGAAAATCGGCGAGAACTTGATCCCTGAGGCCGCTCCCGGCAATCGGCCGAATGGTGGCGTGCCTGCCGGTTGGACATCGAGCAAATATGTGGACGAGAAGCAGCCACTCCAATTGACCGACGCCGACGTAAGCGTGAAGGACGGCAGCATCGTCATCACAGGCGACGGCTCGACGAATTATCGATTCACGAAACAAATCGGCGGCACGCCCGGCAAGTTCTACGTACTCGAAGTGGAGGCGACTATCGAGTCGGAGGGGCCGTTCCTCGGCGAACTGCCCGATGTGAGCAACTTCACGGTCATGTGCGGCGACATCTACCTCGGGCACAAGCGTTCGATGACGAGCCAGCCGTTGCCGGGCACGACGCAGAAATTCCGCCTCTACGCCGAGGCGCCCGGAGCGGTGGACATTCGTTTCAGCAAGTCGAAAGGCAAGGCGATCATCAAGAAGCTGGAGTTGTACGAGATCAAGAGTTTGCCGCCGGGATTCCAGGTGGGACGATATGGACAGTAGGTTGTTTGTAGTCCCGCCGTCAGGCGGAACCGGCAGCCGACTGAAGTCGGTACTACGAACTGCCGCCGTCGTGACGGCTACACTGGTATCTGTGTGCGCTCAGCAACCCCCTCACACCTTCGGCGCACTCACCTACCCCGCGCGCGGCAACATCCAGATCGACGAAGGCACGGTCGAACTCTACGTCATCAGCGGCTTCGATTCCGAGGAGGAATGGAAGCACACCTCCTCCTACGCCGTGTTATTCGATGTCGTCTTTCCCGAGGCCAACTGGCATTACGTGCTCAACTTCATCACCTGGCATCACGGCATCTCGATGGTGGGTTACGGGAAGCCCCAGCATTCGTATGTGTCGTTCGGTCATCCGCATTGGAAACCGGGGGAGCATCGCACCGTCGCCTGGACCTGGAGCGGACGCAAACGCTCGCTGATCGTGGACGGCAAGTACAACTACGTCGGCAAACACGGCGCGCCCGGCGATTCCCGCGATAATATCGTCGAGGGCTGGATCCAGGGCGATCTGACGAACGCCAAGCTGGTTCTCGGTGCGGGAGTCTTCAGCATTGATGAAATCCGCATCTCGTCCATCGCGCGCACGCCGGAAGAGTTGATCGAGTTGCAAAAGAAGCCGCCCGTGGCCGACGCGCACACGTTGTTGCTCGACCACTGCGATGGCGGGCCGGCGGAGATCATTTCCGGGTTCTCCGGTGAGAAGGGCGGTACGTTGGGCGGCAGTTACGAGATCATCGACGGCAAATACGGGAAGGCAATCAAGCTTTGGAAGGAGGGGAAGTGAGGAGGAAAGTTATCGGTTATCGGTTATCAGTTGTCAGTCTGATCGGTCTGATCAGTCTGATCGGGTTGCCGCAGGCGCGCGCCGAGGTGAAGCCTCACACGCTCTTCTCCGAAAACGCCGTGCTTCAGCAAGGAATGCCCGTCCCCATCTGGGGCACGGCGAACGATGGCGAGAAGGTGACCGTCGAGTTCCTCGATCAGACCGTCTCGACCACAGCGTCCGGCGGCAACTGGAAGGTGATGCTCAAGCCGCTCAAAGCCGGTGGCCCGTTCACGCTCAAGATCACCGGGCAAAACACCATCACTTTCACCAACATCCTCGTCGGCGAAGTCTGGCTTCTCAGCGGGCAATCGAACATGGCGATGGGCCTCGGCAAATGCGCCGGCGCGGAGGAAGCCAAAAAGAACGCCGACGATCCATTGCTCCGCCTGTTTCAGTTCCCGTGGAAATCGTCGCACGCGCCCGAGCGCGAGGTGGACGGCAAATGGAACGCCAGCAACGCCTACTGGGCGCACATGTTTTCGGGCGTCGGCTATTTCATGGGCCGCGATCTGCGCAAGGCGCTGAACGTACCGGTCGGGTTGATCTCGGCGAGCGTCGGCGGCACGTACATCGAGAAATGGACGCCGCGAGCATACCTCGAAGCCGATCCGTTGTTGCGACCGTTGCTCGAGAACTACCCGAAGGAAATGCAGCGCCACGAGCAGGCTCTGGCAAAGTACAAGCAGGACGAACCGGAGTTGAAGAAGAAGCATGAAGAAGCGGTCGCCAAGGCGGAAAAGGAAGGAACGAAACCGCCGCCGCCGCCCGAGCCGCCGCGCAGCCCCGAGGAGGACACTCGCAACCGTACTTGCGGCGAGTACAACGGCATGATCGCGCCGTTGCAACCGTTCGCCATCCGCGGCGCGGCGTGGTATCAGGGCGAGAACGACGCCGGCAACGCCTGGTTGTATCGCACGATGCTGCCGACGATGATCCGCAGTTGGCGCGAGACGTGGGGCCAGGGCGATTTCCCTTTTCTCATCGTCCAGCTCGCGCCCTACCTGAGCACGAACTGCTGCGAGGAAAGCGCCTGGGCGGAAATGTTCGAGTCGCAAGCGCGCGCGAGTCAGACGGTGACCAACACCGCGCTGGTCGTCATTACCGACACCGGGGACGATCTGAAGAACATCCATCCGAGAGACAAAGAGCCCGTGGGCGCACGGCTTGCGATTGCTGCGCGCGGGATCGCGTACAAGGAAAACATTGTGTATTCCGGCCCGATGTACCGCTCGATGAAGATCAAGGGCAACCGCGCGACGCTGACGTTCACCCATGTCGGCGGCGGCCTGGTGAGCAAGGACGGGCCGTTGAAGGGGTTCACCATCGCGGGCGAGGATAGGAAGTTCGCGCCCGCCCAAGCGGAGATCAAGGGCAACCAGATCGTGGTGCGCAGCGAGCAGGTGGCCAGGCCGGTTGCCGTCCGTTTTGGCTGGGCCAGTTATCCCATCGTGAATTTGTTCAACAAGGAAGGCTTGCCGGCGTCGCCGTTCCGGACCGACGATTTTCCGATAAGTACGCAACCCAAACAACCGTGAACCGCCGCCGACACATCGTGGCAGGGCTGCTGATGAGTTGGACCACCTCTGTACTCGCCCAGCAATTCGGCAACCTCACCTATCCCGCGAAGGGCCACATCCACCTCGACGAAGGCACCGTCGAACTCTGGATCGTGTGCGGCTATGACGTGGAAGACAAACAGACAGCGGCGGGCACGTACTTCAATCTCATCTTTCCCGACCAACCCGCGCATTACGTCCTGATTCACATCAACTGGGGCGGCGCGCTCGCGATGGTCGGGTACACGTTTCCGCAACAGTCGTACGTCTGGTCGGAGAAACTGAACTGGAAACCCGGCGAGGCCCACCACGTCGCATGGACCTGGAGCGGCCGCAAACGCAGTCTGTACATCGACGGCAAAATCGGCAAGGGCGCGCCCGGCCACGGTCCGCTCCAGGGCGAAGGGCGGATTGATTCGTCCCAGGATGTCGTCGTCGAAGGCTGGCTGCACGGCGACCTGACCAACGCCCAGCTCATGATCGGCCGCGGCCACAGCGTGTTCACGATCGACGAATTGCGCGTCTCCTCGGTCGCTCGTCCGCTCGCCGAGATCCAGCAGCAAATGAACGCCGCGCCTGTTGGCGACGCGTACACGCTGCTGCTCGATCACTGCGACGGCACGCCGAACGACGGCGGCCAACTCAGCGGCAGCTACGAAATTGTGGACACGAAGTTTGGCAAGGGAATCAAGTTGTGGAAGGAGCCGAAGTGAAAGCGAGAGTTATCAGTTATCAGTTACCAGTGATCGGTCTGATCGGTCTGATCGGCCTGGACCTTGCCCACGCCGGCGACGTCAACGACACGCTTCGCTTCAACCTCACCTATGTCCCGCAGATCGCGGCGCCGCCGAAGATTGATGGCGTCGTGGACAAGCGTGAATGGTACGGCGGGTCGTTGTTGCCGAGATTGATCCTGGCGGAAAGAGGCGTCGCGGCAGATGCGCGGTCGCGTGTGTACTTGTGCCACGATGCAAACAACCTCTACATCGCGTTCCAGTTCGACCGGCCCGAGAATGCACTTGTGCCGCAGGAAGCCGATGCATTCGAGTTGTTTCTCGACGCGGCGCACACGCACAAAACCGCTGCTGCATTCAGCGGGAATGTCGCCAAGCCGTTAACCGGCAAGGACTGGCAATACAGCGCCCATCCCACCGACTTCGGTTGGGAAGGCGAGATGGCGATTCCGTTCCAAGCGCTCGGACGCGGGACGCCTGCCGAGGGCGAGGTGTGGGGACTCGATTTTATCAACCATCAGATGACGCCCATCGAACAACTCGCCGGCTACTCGTTCGGCAACAAGAAAGGCGATGCGGCGCAGTTGAGCCACGTCATGTTTGTGAAGGGCGTGCCACCGATGCGCTTCGAGCAGTTCGGGCAATTTTGGAGTGAAGCCGGCGGGGGCGCGGTGCTCGAAATCTCCAACGCGTCCGATCAGCCAGCCAACCTCGCGGTCACGATGGAACTGCTGAAGCGTAAGCCGGACGCGAAAGGCAGCTACCTGCCCGGCGTTGTGGGAGGACTCCAAGGCGGCGTCGATATCGTGCTGGCCACGCCGAAGGAATTGATCGATCAGGAGATCGCGAAGTTCCAAACCATCCCGACCGCAACCACGAACGCCGCCGTGGCGTTGCCGGCCAATCGTCGCACCACGGTGCGCGTCGCCGAGAGCGAAGTCGGCGAGTACCTGCTCAAGTATCGCATCGCGCGCGGCGATCAGACAATCGGCGGTGGCGTGTTGCCATTCGTGCTGTCACCGCCGATCCAGTTGACCCTGACGCCGTATCACCTGTCGCCGGGCGTGATCTCGATCAAGACCGACCTGCGCAAAGCGAAAGAATGGGACAAGGGCGCGAAGGCGGTGTTCGCCGTGGCGAAGAAAGCGGGCGACAAACCTCTCTCGGAAGTCATGCGCGAGTTCGACGGCACGGGGGAGTTCACGGTCGCACTTCCCACCAGCAAGCTGGACGCGGGCGGGTATCTCGTGACGATGGAGTTGATCGGCGCGGACGGTAAGAAGGTCGGCTCGCTAAGCGAGGGTTTCACGAAGCCGCCCGTGCCGGCTTGGTTCACGAAGCGCGAGGGATACATGCCGGTCATTCCGCCGCCGTGGAAGCCGATCAAGGCGAGCGGCAAGAGCGTGTCGTTTCTAATGGGCGAATACGAACTTGCGGATCTCGCGTTGCCGTCGCAGGTCAACGTGCGTTCGATTTACGAGGAGAAACGAGTGCCGTTGCTGGGCGGACCGAGTGCGTTGAAAGGAAAGATCAACGGCAAAGAGATCGTGTGGAGTAAGAGTAAGAGCAAGATCACGAGTAAGAAACCAGAAGCCGTGGATTTCGAGAGCGACGCGGCATTCGAAGGGCTCACCGTCAGCGCGAAGACGGAATTTGAATTCGATGGCATGGGGAAGGTGACGCTCAAGCTTGCCGCGCCGAGTGGGCAACCGGTTTCGATCGACCAACTCTGCCTCGAATTCCCGTTCACCAAGGAATTCTCCACGCTCTACTTGCGCTCACCCGCCGTGGACGGCATGAAGACGTTCATGGCGGCCGGTGCTGTGCCGAAGGACGGCATCAAACACGAGTTCGTTCACTCGGTCTGGCTCGGCAACGAGGAGCGCGGCTTCCGCTGGTTCTCCGAAAATATGCGCGGTTGGCATGTTGGGAAGAGTTTCCGCGACCAAGCCATCGAGGTCGTCCCGACCGAGACCGGGACCATCTTGCGGCTGAATCTCTTCAAGGACGACAAGCCGTTCCCGATCACCAAGGAGCGCGAGATCGTGCTCGGCTACATGTTCACGCCCAACAAGCCGATCACGGACAAGCCGCTCGCGCACGGTCTTGTTCACGAGCGTATGGCGCAGACCGCCGGCAGTTACATGAACAGCGGGGAGATCTGGTTCTTTCCGTTGCAAGGCTGGCCGATCATCCCCGAGCCGCAGACGGAAGAGGAACTCAAGCGCGCCCGGGAATCCGACAAGTGGGGCACGTGGAGTGTGGTGAAACGCGACGAGATGCGCGCGTCGGTCGAGCTTGGCCACAAGTTCGGCGCGCGGGTCGTGCCATACTCGGGCTGGATGCTGCCGTACGAGTCGCGCGCGTACAAGACCTGGGGTGACGAAATGATCGCCACACCGTTGCGCGGGATGGGCTGCGGCTGCAATGTCTGCTGCTGGAACACCTCGATGACGGACGTGTACACTGCGTTAATGGCCGACCGCATCCGCGATCTCGACATCAACGGTTTCCGCATGGACGCCGGCTACTCGGTGGAGACCTGCGAGGACCTCAACCATACCGGCTACGGCTCCGTGTGTGGCTGGTTCGACGACGACGGCAAGCTGCAACCGAGTCGCGGCATATTCGCCGCGCGCGAGGCGGCGAAGCGGGCGCGACGGATTTTCCACGGTGGCGTGCGCAAGGAAGACGGCCTGTGCCTCCACCATATTCATCAGGGCAACCGCTACGATCCGATTCTCGGAATGATGGACGGCGTGGTCAGCGCCGAGGGCGGCGAGATGAACATGAAATCGCTCAGCGAATTCCCGCTCGATTTCTTCCGCGCCAACGTCATGGGCGACGCGCATGGCTGGCAGGTCAGTTACATGGCCAAGACACCCGTCATCGGCTACGATTGCCGGTACGGGCTCTGTTTGTTGCACAACTTTTCGCCGCGCGGCAGCCACATGCTGATGGACAACCTCGAAGCGTCGTACAGCCGCAGCGCCAGCCTCGCCACGCCGATCTGGGCCGCCCGCGAATGGATTCAGCCGTTCGCCAAAGGCACGGAACTCTGGGGTTACTGGAAGAACGCAAAGTATCTCGATACCGGCAACGAGCACATCAAAGGCACGTTCCACGTCCGCCGTGGCGAGAAACTGTTGCTCGGCATGCTCAATCCCGTCCGAAAACCCATCGCCACGACCGTCCGCCTCGATCTCAAGGCGCTTGGGTTCAAAGACAAAGCGTATGCCTACGATTCACTCCTTCGCGAGGAAGTTCCGATGGACGACGGCAGGATGAACCTGACCTTCACGGGTGAAGGCTACCGGATGATCCTGATCGCCGCGAAGCCCTTCGACTACTTCAAGCCCGGGCGCACCGGCGAAAACCTGATCCCCGAGATCGCGCCCGACAAATGGCCGAGAGAGGGCGCTCCCGAAGGCTGGTTGACGAGCACCTACGTGGACGAGAAGGTGCAATCGAAGCCGACGGCCAACGAACTGCGCATCGAGAACGGCGCGATCGTGATGCAGGGCAACGGAACCAACGACGTGCGCCTGCGCAAGATGCTTCCCCTGGAAAAGGGCAAGAGCTACGTGCTCGAAGCCGAAGCGTATGTCGAGTGCGACGACAAGCTGTTCGTCGGTCCGTCGCCGGACGCAAATTTCGCCTGGATCACTCTCGGCGAATTGTACGAGAACGACAAGCGCACCCTTACCAGCCAGGCCGTGCCCGGTCACACGGAGAAGATCAAGCTCTGGTGGACCATCAAGGACTACGCGCACGTGGATCTCTGGATGCACCACGCCAAAGCCAAACTCATTGTCAGGAAGCTCGAATTGTACGAGTTGAAGAATGGCCCTGGGCGTCGTCCGTGGGTGCTCGGGAAGTGACCGTGCGTTGGCGTCGAAGCGCGGCTACTTTTCCACGTTGAAGAGGAGCTTCCACACCGGCGCGGTGCGCACGACGATCTCGGCGCTGACGGCCGAGCCGAGCGGCAAGGGCTGCGGCGTCGAGTTCACGTTGGCGACGACGAGGTAGCGGTGCTCGCCGGGGATTGCGCTGCCGCCGCCTTCGAGCATCGGCTCGGGCGAAATGAAACGCACCGTCCCCTTGGCCAGGCCGTGTCGTTGCCAGTTATAAACGCTGGAGCGAATCCACACCTCCTGCGTCGGCTCGATGCGATTCACGCCGATCTGCCGGACGAACAGTTTCACCTCGACGGCGCTGCTCGATGAGATGTGGACGAGATGTTCGCCGCGTTTCACGGGTTCGCCGACGTGCCGTTTGCCCACCAGCGTGATCACGCCGTCCGTGCTGGCTCGGATTTGCCGTCGGGCGATCTGTGTTTCCACATCGGCGAGCAGGCGTCGCAGGTTCTCGATTTTGGTTTCAATCAACTTCACTTCCGCTTCGGCATCCTTGACGATCTGCCCGCTGTAGCCCTCGGTGACGATCTTGAACTTCTCCCGGGCCTTTGCGAGTTCGTCCTCGGCCGCCTTGGTGGCCAGGCGTTGCGTCTGGATCGCGTCGTCGCTGGCGTACCCCTGTTTCTTCAGGTCCTCCAGTTTTTTCAGCCGGTCCAACTGATAGTCGTAGGCGCTCTGGGCCCGCGCCAACTCGGCGTCGGCCCCCAAAAACTCCTTGGGTAACGGGTTCTTGCGGATGGTTTCGAGCTTGGTCAGCCGCAGTCGATGCTCGGCCTGCATCTCGGCGACCTGGTTCTGCAGTTGCAACCGCTGGCGTTCGAGGTCGGTGGTGTCGAGTTGCAAGATCACGTCGTCCTTCCGGGCCTGCGCCCCCTCGAACTTCTTCACCTCGGCCACCGCGCCGTCCTCCGCCGCGAAGATGATCTCGTCGTCGCGCGCGCCCACGACGCCCTCGGCGCGGATCTTCTCGGGCACATCGACGAACCCCAGCACCGCGACCACGACCAGCACGAACGAAACGAACACGATCAGAATCAGCCGCTGGAACATCCGCACCCGCTGCGCGAATTTCTCGGGCGGAATGAATGCCTCCGCGCGATGCCGGGGCGAGAGAGCGATCGCTGCCGTCTTCATCGCGTCACGCCGCCCTTTCTTCCTTGCCCAGGGAGATGATCTTGGGTTGGTACAAGCGCGCGTACAGGCCGCCTTTGGCGAGCAGCTCCTGATGTTTGCCCATCTCGACGATCTGCCCCCGCTCCATCACGACGATCTTGTCGGCCTTCTGAATCGTGCTGAGCCGGTGCGCAATGATGAACACGGTCTTGCCCCGCATCAGGTATTCGAGCGAATCCTGGATCAACGCCTCGCTCTCGTTGTCCAACGCGCTCGTCGCTTCGTCGAGGATGAGCACCTTCGGGTTCTTCAGGATCGCGCGCGCGATGGCGATGCGTTGCCGTTGGCCGCCCGAAAGGCTCACGCCGCCTTCGCCGACGATGCTGGCGAACCCGTCCGGCATCTGCGTGATAAACTCGTACGCGTTGGCGTGCCGCGCGGCCTCGACGATCTGCGCCATCGTGGCCTCCGGGTTGCCGTAACGGATGTTTTCCTCGATCGTGCCCGAGAACAGCCGGTTTTCCTGCAACACGATGCCGAACAAACTCCGCAGGCTCTTCAGTCTCACGTCGCGAATGTCGTACTCGTCGATCAAGACGCGTCCGGAGCTGACCTCGTAGAACCGGGTGAGCAGATTGATGATGGTCGTCTTGCCGGCGCCGCTCGGACCGACCAGCGCGACGATTTCGCCGGGCTTCACGTCGAGCGTGAAATTCCGGATCGTCGGCAGGCCGGGCTCTTCGTCGTAGGAGAAATGGACCTCCTCGAACCGCACCTGGCCTTTCACGTCCTTCAGCTCGATCGCGCGCGGCTTCTCGGTGATCTTCGGGCGGATGTCGAGCAGGTCGAGCACGCGTTCGAAGCCAGTCCGCGCCTGGATCACCACCTGCGTCAACGCCGAGATGTTCTGCACCGGGCCGTACAACATGCCCAGGTAGGCGATGAACGCCACGAGATCGCCGAGCGTCATGTTGCCGTAGATCACACTCACACCGCCGACGATAAAGATCGATGCCAAACCGAGGCTGGAGAGCCAATCCAGGATCAACCACATCTTCGTGCCGGTCATGCCGAGTTTCAGTTCCGGGTAGATGTTGCGATGGATCATCTGCACGAACCGGCGCCGCTCGTTGTCTTCCTGCGCGAACGAACGGACGACTTTGATGCCGCTGATGATCTCGCCCAGGTTGCCGGCCAGGATCGACTGCCGCTCGCGCACGTCGTGGGACATGTCGTAGATCTTCTTCCGGTAATGATCATAGACGAGGTAATAGATCGGCAGCACCGAACAGCAGAGCAACGTCAGCTTCCAATTCAGCCACGCCATGATGACGATGGAAAGGACGGCGCTCGTGAGGCTGTTGGTGATGACACCGACGGCGGTTTGGATCATGCCGTTGATGCTGGCCACGTCGCTGATGACGCGATTGACCAGGCTGGCGCTTTTTTCCTTCTCGTAGAAGGAGAGGTGGAGCATCTGCAGATGGTCGAAGAGCCGGCGACGGATGTCGAAGACGACGCGCGTGCCGGCGTACTGGGTCAGGAAGTTGTGGCAATACGAGACGACGTTCTTGAGCGCATAAACTGCGATGACCACCACCGCGATGGCGACGACGAGGGTGGCGTTCTGCGACGGGATCGCGTCGTCGATGATAATCTTCGACACGATGGGCATGAGCGTCCAGATCGAGACCGTGAACAGGTTCCCGATGGCCGCGAGGATGAGGATGCCCTTGTACGGGGCCAGGAATTCACCCAGCCGCCGCATGGCGTCTGGGTGGCGACTACAGCTTTCTTCCGATGTTTCTTCCGACGAGCGGTTGTCTTTCACGAAGTTCGCGGCGCGCGCTTTGCCGCTTCTCCTTGAAGTTTGCGTTCTTCCAAATTGTTTTCATCGCCGCCATGCATCAGGCACGACGGCCCATAGGAAATCACTTGGTGGGAGCGGTAACACAAGGTTCGGGCAATAGCAAGGAGCCCGGGTCATCCAGACGCTCAACAATCTGGAAACAAAGCAGTTACATCCGTATGTCTTGCCCGAACCAAACACGCGCTGTGGGCGCCGGGCAGCCCATACTACAACTCGCGCCAGCCAAGCTTGAGCGCTTCGGCCAGCGATTCCTTGTCACCCTGCTCGGCGAGCAGCAACAGTCCCTCCAGCGCAAGCCGGCGACTGAGCGGTCCCAGTTCGCCTTCCACTTGTTCGAGTTGCCGGAGCGCTTCCCGGAGTTTTTCTTGGGGCGCGTTCGCCGATACCCACTCCAAGCGGGCGAGCGTTTCCCGGTCCATGTCCTCCACACGGCTGCCGCCGAGTTTGGACAGGAACCTCCAAGTCGCCATCAAATCCATCCCCGCCGCCCGGGCGTCGGGAGGATAAATCTCCGGAGGCGTTTCGTCTGCGCCGAACCAAATGTCGATCAACACGCCGACGGGGTTCTTGTAGGTCGCGATCACGACCGGCTTTTTCTTCGGGGCCAAGAATTGCACCAGGGAGTCCAGACTGTCGGTGACGCCTTCGGTGCGAGCAGCCGGCAGGGTCTTGGCGGCGAGACCCCGGGGAAATCGCGTCTCGAATTGGCGGAGAGTCGCGCGGGCGTTCGCGGAGATGGATCGGACCTCGGCGAGTCTGTGCAGGGCCTGTGCAAGCCGGATCCTCTCGCTGGGCAGGATCCACGCTCGATTCAGCAGCCGTTGTGCAACTTGCAGAAGGTAGCCGGCTGCCGCCTCCGCCGAGGGGTTCGATGATGTGGCCCATTGCGTCAGGAGAAACGTCCCGGAGTCCGACGAGGTGGGAACGAGCACTCGATTACTGATCGGGAAGAACACCGGTCGGGGTGCGTTGATTGACTGCGGACCCGCCGGCGCTGGGCGGGCGGCGAGCGCTTCGAGTGCCCCGCGTTCCTTCTGGCGGTCTTCTTCTGTCGTGGGTTGAATTCGATCCACGACTCGCAATGTCTCGGGGGCCACCGGGGTCGCCAGCGCCAACAGAACGTGGTTCCGGCCGTTCGGAGAGAATGCGGACCCCGGGTCGGTCAGGACCCGCTGAATAGCCTCGAGATTCTCCGGTTCCCGGTGTGGCAGTACGAACAACAGCGCCGCCTCGCGGATCAATGGTTCCGCGTCACTCAGAAGACGCGTCGCCTCTGCGATCGCCTCGGGAGGAAGGCCTGCCTCCCGCGTCATCTCGGACTCGGAACTCTCGGCACTGGCAAGACGCATGAGATAGAATGCCGCAACCCGTCTCGCCGCGGCGGGGTGTTTGGCCAGCCGTTCCCACAGCGGCCGCAATTCGGGCCAGGTGAACCGAATGCGAGTCAAGGTCCACGGTCGGAGCGCCGTCCGCCAGACTTGTTCGTCTTCGTCTTCCAGGAACTGGCTCACCGCGAGCAGCGCGGGTGCATTGCTGACCGCAGGAGCGGCCAGGGTTTGCACGATCGCCATCCGAATCGCAGGCGAGGTGACCGTGGCGCTCACCTCGGACACGAAATCCGGCAGGATGCTTTCGTTTTGAAAAATCGGTTCCATCAGCCCGAGTGCAACGCGGCGGATTCGCTCCTCCGGATCGTTCAAGCCACGGACCAGGATGGGAACGGGCACCGGCTCGGAAGTTCCCACTGCATTGAGGCTGCTCCACGCGCACAGGCGGACGCCGAGGTCGCTGTTGGTCACCGCGACGGCCAACAGATCGCTTGCCACCGGCATCGGGAGCGCCCCGAGCAATCGGGTGACAGCCTGGCGGGTGCGCGGCTCGGGTTGCTTCAGAAGAAAAGCCAGCCTGGGAAGAAGAGCCGCCTGGACTTGGATTTCGCCCAATGCCGGAAATTGCATCGGTGCATCTCGCAGGATGCCGACGGGAAGATCGAGGCATGCGCGCGCAAACAGGTCGGCGGTGTCGGGAGATTGTTGGACCGCGTGGGTCACCACGCTGACGCTGGTCGGGGAGCGAATGGAGAGGATCGTTTGGGCCGCCTGTTCCCTCACCGCCTCATTCTTTTCGAACAGGTGTAAACGCACCTCCCCGAGAAGCCGCGATAACCGCGGCAGAGCGGTCTTCGGATTGCGCGCCTGGAGCCGCGGCAGCAGACCGATCACAGCGGCGCGCACAGAAGGCGCGGGATCCCGCATTCCTTTGTGGATGAACGCGATTTGGCCGTCGAATACGTTTTCGGACGCTTGGACGACAAGCTGGCAATGACTCGCATACGCCGCAGTCCGTATCGCGACCTCGGGGTCGGTCGCCAGCCCCTGGAGGATCTGGATGGCCTCCTGCGATGAAGCGAAGCTCGGCTTTTCGGATAGCAACTGCGCCAACCGAAAGCGCACGTCTCGGCTGTCCTGCTGCAGCGCCTCGGTCAGCAATTTGGACCGGAGTTTTCCATCCACGTGATGCGATTGGAGGATCACTTCCACTCCGGCCACCTGGCATTCGGGCGTCGGATGAGCGATCAACTGCCGCACGGAGTCTTCCCAGGTGGTGAACGAAGCGGCCCGAACCTTCTTTTCGACATCGAGGTTGCCCGCTTCGATCAGCAACTGCGCGCCGGCCAGAATTTCCTCGGTCGCGCTCCCCGCCAGGAGCATTCGCGCTTTCTCGATGGTGGCATTGATGAACAGCAGCGGGTCGGGTTGCGGCGAGGTTGGGATTGTCCGAAGCGCATCCAGCGGCAAAAACAACGGAAGCTCCCCGCCCATCCGCAGCCGGACCCAGTGCGAGCTTCTCGGAATGGCGAGGTGGACCACCAACTGCGGGTGGGGACAAAAGACCGAACTCTGTTCCGTTTCCAATTGCCCGGTTGAGGGGTTGAGGAAGTGGTTGACGATATACACGGCGGTCAAATCCTCCCGGTCCGTCAAAAAGAAGACGTTCTCGAACCAACGATGGTAATGCGGGCGGACCAACAACCGGCCCGAGGCCAGCATCTCCGTGGTGAAGTCCGAAATCCGGCGCGTCACCCATTGGGTCGTTTCGAGAATCGTAGCGGCCGCGTTCGTTCCAGTCTGCGGCTGCCAGCCGGAAAACGAGAAGTACTCCGGCAACTCCACTCCATACAGCACGCCCGGCCCCGCGTCGGTGTTCACCACAAGACTCCCCGTGTCAAGTTTTGCAGGCTCGTCGATCGTGTCCTGTCGCCAGGTGAATCGCACGGAGATCGGACGCAAGTTGGCCGCGAGTTTGGGTGGTTCATTGGGTTGCAATCGATCGTGCGCGGGCCCTTTGGGGAGCACGGCCTCCAGCAGCCGCGAGGATAAGACCAACGATCCCTTGCTCGTTAGCACCTGGTTCGTGTCGGAAACAGGATCCTCCGTGGGTAGCCTGGCAACCGCCTCCAATTCCTCGGGACGGAACGCGGGCAGATCAACCTTGGTCGGGTGGACCGATGGCCCCGACGATTCCGACTTGGACTCGACCGGTGCGGGAGATGAGGTCGGCGCACGGCCGCCATCCTTGCCCGATTGAAGCCAGCCAAAAAAAACGACGACAGCAAACGCCGCCAGCAGCAGCCCGATCTTCAACCGCTTGGTTCGACGCGCGGCAGCGGATTGTTTCTCCGTCTGCCGGAGCGAGAAACCGCAGCTCGCGCAGAACGCTGCATTCGGTGACAGTTCGCTGTGACAGCGCGGGCACTGTGAGTGTTCTTCCTTGGGCTTCCGTATGGACAACTTCTGTTCGTGCGGCCCCGTATCTTCGGGCGCGGTCGAGGGCGGGATCGGACCGGTCGCAGCGTGGTGGTCGATTCCCGGTCTCGATGCCGAAGAACTCGTCGGCGAAAACCCCGAGTCGGCTCGGCTGTCGGAAGTGGTTCGCAGGACGGGGAACCAATTGGTGCAGTTGCCACACCGCGCCATTTTGCCCGTTTGCGAGTCGTCCACCTCGACTTTGGCGCCGCACTTCGGACAGGTTGACTGCATAAGTTCGCCTTGCTGAGCCTTCCCGGTTCAGTGGCCTCCCCGCGATTTATAGCGCAATGCGTGTACGCGGTTCTGGCAGGGCGGGCCTGGGATGAACCATGACTGGTTTAGGGAAGGGCTGAACAATAATCCATCCAAGGTACCCCATGCCCATTCCGACTTCGTCTCGTCCGGATGGCGACAGATCGATGCGGTCGCCGTCTCCTCGACGTGGTCGCGAAGGAAACCGGCAAGGACGTTGTGATCCATCCGCCCGGAATGGCTCAAGAGCAGTTCGCAGAGCCGGGCGTATCTTGCGTGGTATCCCACCGCCCGCCCGGCGTCGGGTTGGCCGACCGTTGCGCGCACGCCTTCTGCGGTGAACAGGGCATGGGCACACGTCATGGACGGCGGTCGCTCGCAGGTCTTTGCGCCAGGGGAAGCCTCGATGCGCGCCAAGCGCCCGTCCCGAGCGGCCAGCAACAACACGAACCACCCGGCGTGAACGACTTGCATGGCGCATTGAACCGCCGCGTCGAATGAAGATTGCTCGAGCACTTCCGCGATCAGCGCCGAACTCGGCACCCCCGGACGCGGTCTTGCATCTGTGTTGGAAGCATGGTCGCCGCCGCCCGTCCAAACCAGTGACACGCCGTTCGAATTCATGCCCGCGCACGACCACAGGCCGGGGAACCCATACGTCAATATGCGCACTCCCTCCGCCGCCGTCTGATGCACCAGGTGCCGGTGGGTCCACATCCGCCACGGCCAATCCCACGTCTGGCCGAGGTACGTTTCCCCGTCCGTAGTCTCCCGGGCGCTGATGGCGAAACAAGCTGCGTTATGGCCGTGCCTGCGACTCCACAACAGGTCTTCACAAGCCAGCAACAAAGTCAGTTCCCGCACGCGCAGACCGGTGCTGTCGCTCAAGCCCCGAACAAAAGCCCACGTCCGCGGCGTGTGGTCCACGAGGTACGGCATGCACGCTTCGGCGAATTGGCCCCGCTCGTCGATTCCCACGCCGTGGTGATCGAGCAATGGGCCGAGTTCGGTCTCCAGAAACTTGCGAAGCCGGTCGCGCAGCCATTGCCCGTATGCTCGCCCCCGGTCCCGTGCCGAACCGCGGACTCGGCACATCTCATAGGGGAACTTTTGCTCGGAGCTCATCCCCCGCACAGTCTTCTCAGCGAACAAGGAAGCAGCAGCCGTTGGGAGCAGGTTGGAGGGCGAGGCGTCATCGCTGTCTGGCTGCATTCTCCCCAACCGATGCCCAACAATCAAGCGTTTGGTGGAAACGTGCATTTTCTCGAAAGAATGCGCTGCCGTTCCCCGGTTCATAAGTAGAGGGTTCGGCGACCATGGAGATCGGAGAGCGGGTTTGAACTACCCGACCGAGTTGGTTTGAGCCCCTAATGAGTGGATTCGCGCACCAAGCGATTTTCTTCTCGTTCGAACCCGAGCGGCAATCATGATTGACAGGCAATATGAATGATTCCTAGAGTTGCTGAAGACGTTCCCATTCGCGATTGGTGACGCGGCGGGGTCTTCCTGCGACTGCGGATTACCAAGTATGCCTATCACAGAGGCAGAGATCGTTGTCCGAGAGGGAAACAGAAGTCTCAATCGGCGGGTGGTCCACCCCGGTGAATACATCATCGGCTCCGACCCGTCCTGCGACATTCACGCCGACGCGCCGGAGGTGGCAGGTCGGCACGCCCGGTTGACGGTTAGTGCTGACGGCGCGCGACTCGAAGACCTCGGCAGCGCCAGCGGCACGTATGTGGAGGGGACGCGCCTGGAACGAGCGGTGAGCCTGGGTTCCGGACGAAAAGTCCGGATCGGCACGGCCTTCCTCGAGATCCATCTCCGCGGCGAAGCTGCACCCGGCGTTTCCTCGCCGGTTCGCCTCCCGAACTACGACATCGGCGACGAACTGGCTCGGGGCGGAATGGGGGCGGTACTCGTCGCCCAGGACCGGTCCCTCCATCGCACCGTCGCGATGAAAGTGATGCTGATTCAAGGCGAAGCCTCCTCCGAATATCTGCTCCGGTTCATCCACGAGGCGCAACTGACCGGCCAGTTGGAGCACCCGAACATCGTGCCCGTACATGAACTCGGCGTGGACCAAGAAGACCGGCTCTTCTACACGATGAAGCTCGTCCAAGGCGCGACGCTGCACCAGATCCTTACGCGCATCCGACGAGGCGACCCCGGTCTCATGGCGCTGTACCCGCTGGGCCGGTTGCTGACCCTCTTCAACAAGATCTGCGATGGGGTGGCGTTCGCGCACTCGAAGGGCGTGGTTCATCGCGACCTCAAGCCCGAGAACATCATGGTCGGCGACTACGGCGAGGTGCTCGTGATGGACTGGGGCCTGGCGAAGGTGGCGGACCGTCATCCGTTATCCGATCGTCGTTCTCCGGACGCGGTGCAATCCGACCGGGATAACGAGCAGCCAACGACCGATAACGCGCTCCAGACGATGGCCGGCAAGATCATGGGAACGCCTCAATACATGGTGCCGGAACAAGCACAAGGACGGGTACACGAGATTGACGGGCGTACCGACATCTACGCCTTGGGGGCCATCCTTTACAACATTCTCGCCCTGCAGCCACCGATCCAAGGCGAGAGCGTTTCTGCCATGCTGGCAAAAATCCAGGCGGGCGAAATCGCGCCTCCGGTCTCGCACAACCCCAGAGGGGCCGGTGAATCCAAGCG
>Ga0187892_10004505_pt1 | contig 23286 bp, 19 predicted proteins | sample MA1701073metaG_FD_139345 | JGI IMG/M metagenome (GOLD analysis project Ga0187892, IMG submission 139345) | Bio-ooze microbial communities from a basaltic lava cave in the Kipuka Kanohina Cave System on the Island of Hawaii, USA - MA170107-3 metaG ... | reverse complement strand
CGCCGAGGCCGTAGAAGTAGGTCCAGGACGCGTCGACGACGTTGAAGATCGACACCAGCGCGTAGATCGACGCCACGACGATGTTGGTCGCACGGTTCGCTCGGGCCGGCAGTGTCGTGGACAACGCCACCATGAAGATGGGGATCGCCATGAGGGTGAGGGCGCCGACGACAAAGGTCTGGGTGATGTCCAGCCTCCACACGACACCGTTGAGGATGTCGTCGATGACCCCGGGCGCGTAGAGGTGGAGGTAGTCGACGTAGATGTAGAGGAACATGAAGCTGGTCCAGGCTGCGGCGAGCTTGGCTCGGACGGAGGCCGGTTGCTGCTCCAAGCCTGCGGCGGTTCGGGTGGTGCCCACGGTGTGCTCGTTGGGGACATGTCGTGTCATTTTCTGCTCCTTCGTTCGGTTGGTGAGCCGGTCCGCAAGACAGCGGTGGCTCGTGGATGGGGTTGCGCTGTGGTGGGTCGTGACACCTGATCCGACGTTCAGACGGTGATCACGACCTTGCCTCGGGTGTGGCCTGCTCCGACGTAGCGGAGGGCCTCGGCTGCTGCGCTCAGCCGGTAGGTGCGGTCGATGACCGGGGTGAGCTCCCCTGCCTCGAGCCAGTCGGCGAGGGTGCGCAGGTCCTGGTGGTTGCCGACCGACAGGAACGGCCTCAGGGTCTGGCGGGTGACCAGCGATCGCGCGCGGGCCTTGACGATCCGGCCCAACGGGCCGATCCGGCGTCCTCCTCGGCCGCTGTTGGGGATGAGCGTGCCGGTCGGTGCCAGCGCGCTTCGTACCGCCTGCAGCGGTCGCGCTTCCACGTTGTCGAGGATGACGTCGTAGCGCCGTCCCGCCTGGGTGAAGTCCGTTCGCGTGTAGTCGATGACGTGCGCGGCGCCCAGGGACCGGACCAGCTCCACGTTGTCGGTGCTGCACACCCCGGTCACCTCCGCCCCCAACGCCTTGGCGATCTGCACGGCGAACGTTCCGACGCCCCCTGATGCGCCCGTGACGAGCACCGTGTGGCCCGGTTGCACGTGCGCGATGTCGCGCAGAGCCTGCAGCGCGGTGAGCGCCGAGGTGGGCACCGCGGCCGCCTGCGCCATGGTCAACCTGCCGGGCTTGCGCACGAGCTGGTCCGCCGGCACGCACGCTTGCTGGGCCAGCGTCCCGGTAGTGCTCCAGCCGAACACCTCGTCACCTGCTTCGAGGTCCGTGACCGCCGGGCCGACGGCTTCCACCACACCGGCCACGTCGCTGCCCGGGATCGGGCACCGGGGCCGGCGAAGTCCGAACGCCAGCCGCACGATGTGCGGCACGCCGGTCAGCACGAAGTAGTCGCCGGGGTGGACCGAAGCGGCACGGACGCCGACCAGGACGTCGCCGTCGCCCACGACCGGCCGGCCCACATCGGTGCACTCGAGCACCTCGGGAGGCCCGTAGCGGCGCTTCACGACAGCCTTCATCCCCGCCTCGGCCGCCACGGCGCCGCCGGCCAGGGCTTGGTTGCGGTCACTGGTTGTTCCCATCAGGGATCTCCCGTCCGTTGAGGTGGCCGCCTTGTGGACCGCCACTTCGTACACCGTATGTCGTACGCCGTACGATACCCGTACGCTGTACGATCTGTCAAGACCGCGACTGGAGGGACACCGCCATGGTGGGCGCAGCTACCGAACGAGGCCCAGGAGGCCCCACCCCCCTGACCAAGGAGCGGGTGCTGCGCCAAGCCCTCGCCCTCGCCGACAACGAGGGCATCGACGCGCTCAGCATGCGCAGGTTGGGCCGAGCGCTCGACGCCGGGGCGATGTCGCTGTACCACCACGTCGCCAACAAGGAGGAGTTGCTCGACGGCATGGTGGACCTCGTCTTCGCCGAGATCCACCTGCCGGAAAGTCAGGGTGATTGGCAAGCGGCGATGCGAGCGCGGGCGGTGTCGGCCAGAGAAGTGCTCGCCCGTCACCCCTGGGCGATCTCCCTCATGGATTCACGGACCACCCCGGGACCCGCCAACCTGCGCCACCACGAGGCAGTGACGGCCTCCCTGCGCAAGGCCGGCTTCTCCGTCCGGATGGCCACCCACGCGAACTGGCTCCTCGACAGCTACATCTACGGCTTCGCCCTCCAGGAGACGAGCCTTCCCTTCGCCGACGCCGGCGAGCTCGCGGACATGATCCACGAGGTGTTCCTGCCGCAACTGCCCCCGGAGGAGTACCCCTACCTGAACGAGGCCGCCACGGAGCTCATGGAGAGTGACTACGACCCCGCGGACGAGTTCATCTACGGCCTCAGCCTGATCCTCGGCGCCCTCGAGCACGCCCGCAGTTCGCCCGAACCACAACCTTCTCCGTAGGCCCGCAAAGCCCCTGCCGGCCATTCCGTCCCCGGTCCATGGCCCGAAGGGCCGCTACGCCGAGCAGAAGATCTCCGGCCCACTCACGCGGTTGGTGACGTCCGCGGAGGCTGGCCGTCGAACGGGTGATGCAGGACTTCAACCCGGGCGAGACCGTCCGTCGCCCAGTGCACCGTTGCATCGCCGACCCCGACCTGCCACTCGACGCAAACCGGCTCTTCGCGTTGGAGTGGGTAGAAGCGGCACGGAGGGAGGATTGCCAGCCGTCCCGTCCGCCACCTCCATCCCATCGTTGCCGACGTTTAGGCTGGTCACGGCGGGTGCGAGCACTGAACGGGCTCGCCCGGAGCTCGGCCGCTGCGGGGCTTCGAGGACGGCGGTCCCCACTCGGACGCGTAGAAGCCGCAAACCACCATCGCTGGCGAGCAGCGCCGTTCTGGCACCGCGTTCTCCCGCGCTCCGCCCCGTCCGCAACCGGACTGTGGGGCGCTTGAGATAACCGTCGTTCGGTTACCCGGCGGGTCACTCAAGCTCGAGGCTGCAGTACACGATGCGCGAACTCGGCGACGTCAGCAGCGAAGCGAGTCGGATCCTCCCAGCGGGGTGTGTGGCCGACACCGCTGTAGACGATCAGCTCGGCGCCCCGAACTCGGCGGGCGAGCGCCGTCTGCATGTCGCGATCGACCAGGGCATCAGCGTCACCCCACAACAGCAACGTCGGAGCGGTGACCTGTTCGATCTCGTCAAGGTCGTCATAGGCAAGGAGCCCGGCGAACATCTCCTTCCAGACTCGCGCCGGCACCTTCATGACCTCGCTGGCCAGATCGTCGACGAACTCGGCCGCCACTTGCTCGGAGGAGGTGTCGGCGACGAACGAACGGGCGAAGGCCGGGTCAATCGGATCCTCGAGGCCCGAGAGAGCGGTGTCCACGAACTGCGTGAGACCAGTGTGGCCTCGCAGCGTCGTCGGCGACGCTTCGAGGACCAATCCGGCGACGCGTGCCGGATGGTTGATCGCGACTCGTCGAACGGTCAGGCACGACCCCGAGTGTCCGCCCAGGACCGCAAGGTCGATGCCCAGCGCATCGAGCAGCGGTGGCACGTCGCTGGCGAACTCACGGACCCCGTAACCCGCCGGTGGCTTGTCGGAGTCGCCGTGGCCCCGCGGCGACACCGCGATCGCACGAACAGAGGACGCCAGCCGATCCAGCACCGGCTCGTAGGATCGCCACGAGTCCGTGGGGCCAGGCAAGAGGACGACGACCGGCGCCGCGTGGTCCCCCGCCGCGGCGTAGGACAGGGTGACGCCTGTCGACAGGTACACCGACGACACGACGAGGGTCATCGACAAGATCGTAAGGTCGGTCCGCCGCCGCGTGGTGGCCAGGTAGGCGACGATCCATCGCGTGAGAACGACCCAGCGCGGAGCGCCGACCCCGCGCTGACCCGTCGATATGAGCGCGCTCGCGACTGGGCTACGTGGATGCCTGCGTCGTCCGCTGTTGCTGGTTTGCGTCTGACTACGCCGCGGAGGGTCCGCCACCCCAGATAACCATCTGGTGCCCTGTCCAGACTGCGGCCATGGTCGAGCGCCCGGCAAGAGGCGCGCGCGCCAGTGGCCGCGACTCGCCGGGGCGAAGCAGGTCGGCATTGGATCCGGCTGGAGAGGGACCCGCGACGATCTGCGCGGCCTCGTCTTGATCCCGGAGAGCGAGCGGAACGGTGACAGCAACGATGACGATCGCCGCGACCACGCCTGACGCAAACCACCAGCGCGCGGCGGCGCGCTCGCGCGCGTTGCGCCAAAACTTGGATACCCGGCGGGTTAGCAGCGATCCCCTGTCGCAGTTCGATGCGTGCGTTGGCGACGAGTTGGTCCACCTTGTCGTCAGCCATTTTCCCGTTCCTCCTCCAACCGTGAGGCGATGGCGGCGTGTCCCCGGCGCAGGTGGGTACGGACCGACTCCTCGCCGATGCCGAGCGTCGCGGCGATCTGACCGACTACGAGGTCCTCGACGAAGGCGAGCGCCGGGACCTGCGCTTGGCGCTTCGGGAGATGCCTCACCGCATCCCATAGGGCGGTCCGACGGTTCGGAAGGCGACGGGCCGCGTGGTCGCTCACGACGCAACTTGACGAGTAGCCGAACCTCAGTGAGATGTCGTCGTCCACGCGAGACACAGTGGTTGGTCGGGACCCTACGGACCCACCCCGTGGGGTCCTCGTAGCCCGAGACGTGGTCCCATGTCGAACGCATGCGAGGAAGGTGTCCTGTGCCAGTTCCTCCGCGAGATCGGCGCGGCCTGTCAGGGTGAACGCGAGACGAACCGCCCCGGCGTACTCGCGCTGGTAGAGCGCCTCGAAGGCGAGGACGTCTGGTCTCCACGACATGGCCCACGGACCTCACCGACGGCAGGGCGTAGCATCAGCAGCGGAGGTGGATCGTGCGCTACTTGGTCGTCTCTCGTCAGACGCTGGGAAGCGAGGTTCTGACCGACGCGCTGGTCGAACGCAACGGCGGTGGCGACACCCGGTTCCATCTCGTCGTCACCCCCTCCCATCGCACGAGCGATTGGACCTGGACGGAGGGCGCCGACCACGCCGTCGCCGACCGGCGGCTGCACGAGACCATCGAGGAGCTGCGATCGAGAGGCCTCGAGGTGACCGGCGAAGTGGGCGACGCCGATCCGATCGAGGCGGTGGGCGACGTCCTGCGTCGAGAGCCGGGGGCGTTCGACGAGATCATCCTCTGCACGCTGGCGCCGGGGCTGTCCCGCCGAGTGGGCCAGGATCTACCTCATCGGTTGGAACGTAGGTGGTCGGTACCGGTGCACCACGTCGTGGCCTCCCTCACTCGGGTCCACGCCGGCCAACAGATCCCGCAGGCCGGCACCTACGTCATCGACCGGGCCAATTCCAGCGTGGCCTTCGTGGCCCGGTTCCTCACCATCAGCAAGGTGCGAGGCCGCTTCGCCGACTATGCGGGCAAGCTGGTCATCGCCGAGGTACCCGAGGAGTCCTCCGTCGCCATCACGATCGACACCCGAAGCGTCAGCACCGGCGACGATCGCCGCGATACCCACCTGCGCAGCGCCGACTTCCTCGACGTCGAGCACTATCCGACCATGAGCTTCTCCAGCACCAGGATCGAACCGCACGCCGAACCCACCTGGAGGGTCTACGGCGACCTCACCCTGCACGGCGTGACCCGCGCCGTCACCCTCGACGTCGAGTTCACCGGCGTCGCCGTCACCGAGGCCGGGGAACAGCGCGCCGGGTTCACGGCTGCCACCGTCATCGACCGGGAGGATTGGGGCCTGACCTGGAACGAGGTTCTCGACGCCGGCGGTGTCTTGATCGGCAGGAAGGTCCACGTCGAGCTCGACGTCCAGGTGGTGCGGGAGCGCGCATGAGCTCCATCCGAGGCTGTGCGAGCGGTAGTCAGAAAGGAGCTGCAGGGTGAAGGTCGAGAACGTCCTGAAGGTCAAGGGCACCACCGTCGAGATGGCCTCGCCCGACGACCGGGCCATCGCTGCCATCGGTCGGCTCAATTCGAAGGGCATCGGTGCCCTCGTCGTATCGGGCGATGGCCAGCATCTCGAAGGGGTGTTCTCCGAGCGCGACGTAGTGCGGGGGCTGGCCCGATTCGGCGATCGGGCCCTCAGCATGCGAGTTGGCGAGCTCATGTCCCGTGCCGTGCCTGTGTGCTCGCCGTCGGACACGCTCAAGCACGTGATGGCCGAGATGACCCGAACCCGCCACCGACACCTCCCGGTCGTCGAGGGCGGTCGGCTCCGTGGGATCGTCAGCATCGGCGACCTGGTCAAGCACCGGCTGGACGAGATGGAGCTGGAGGCCTCGGTGCTACGGGATGCCTACCTGGCCCGCCCCTGAGACCGCGGTGCCGACTGAGGCCACCGGCGTGTCGGCGTCGGCGGCACCGGTGGCGGAAGAGGGCGCGCGACGCGCCAGCACGGCGAGGGGAGCCCAGGAGCGCCCGTAACGGCACCGTGAGCCTCGGCATCCTGACCCGGATGTCGGCACGGGGCTGACACCGTGGCGTTGTTGACCGGGTCCCGGCGAGGTGGGTCGCCGCCAGCGTCGTCATTGACGCCGTCGGCGGGAGATCGCCCTGCGGGGTTCGAGCTGGCCAGCCGGGCTCGCCACGCCTGATGGCTGACGTGCAGTCGGTCCCGGGCATGTCGAAGTTGCCGACCTTCCCATCTACGGGCACCGACGGACCGAACAGGGAGCAGTCGCTGCGGTCTCCTGAGCGGGCGGCGCTCAGGGCCGCGGCGCCCGCGGGTGGCGGCCCAAAACAGTCCGGCGAGCGGCGTTCGAGTGGCTCGGCGGCCAGCGTCGGCCGGGTGGCCGCGCCGTTCCCCGGCAACGTGGAGCAGCCGGACAGGGCCCGCGCCAACGGCTTCAAGGCTGGGCAGCTCACTCTCGCTTCGATCGGGCAAGCAACTGGACATCGAAGCGGTCGGTGACACTGCCGGTCGGCCATCGCCCGCCGCGCCTCGACACGGTCGCCCTCGACGCCCACGTCCTCCAGCCGACGGTCCGGCCGGGACGGCCAGGGCCCGCATCGACCAAACGGTGGCCAACGTGTGGTCGTGCGTGTGGCCGTGCGGTCCAGTGCGGTGGACCTCGACGCCGAGGAGCTGGACGCCTGGCGGGCCGGCCTCGAGGCGGCCGACACGGGGAGTTCTTCTACGCCCAGACGCCCCCCATGGTGGTCGCCCGGCGACCGGCCTGGCGGGTGCGTAGGCCGGCGTTGTGGCGCGATGGCCTGCTGCGCCGTCGCCTCGGGGGCCGGATACTGGAGGCGCCATCCCGAACCACAGTCGGACCCCTACCAAGGAGCACTGATGACCACCAAGATGGACGAGCTGGTCGACCAGGCGCGCTGTGCCCTCTGCGGCGAGGGCGTGCACATCGACGGCCACGAGGGGCGCATCGCCTGCGACGGCTGCAACATGGCCACCGACAGCTGCACCTGCCCGGGCGAGCCGGGGTAGGCCCTTGCCGGAGCCAGGCGGCTCCGGACCGACGTCGAGGCCGAGTATCCGGCCCATCCAGGCCGGTCACCAGCGCGCCTGCTTCGGGGCAGCGCGCGAGGCCGAGCAGCTCGCCGAGGGTTTGCTCGCCAATGGCACGACTCCATCGTTGACGCCTTCCGGAACCGACCCATTCGACTGGCGGCCTCGCGTCGCGGCCCCGACCCCCCCGGTACCGACGGGGCCCTGGCGACGGTGGCGCTCGTGGCGGGCGGACCGCGACCGCGGCTTCGGCCGGCGATGGCGTCGCCTCCGCTGCCGGTTCGGCTCCCACGACTTCCGGGGTGGCGAGCAGGTGCAGCTCGGCAGCCGCCTCGTCCACGTCGAGCGCCGCTGCCGATGGTGCGGCACCGCCCCCCTCGGCCCCAGGCGCTGATCTCACAGCCCTGACGCCAGCACGACGGACCAACGCCGCCGGACAGGGCTTCGGCCGCGAAGTCGGAGGATGACCCGTAGATCAGCGGTCCTTCTCGGACATCGGTCGTGCAGCTCCGTCCCGACGGCAAACCCCACGCCGAAAGGATGGCGGCCAGCAACGCGCCCACCCCAGGAGCAGCCCCATCGAAGGCCGTGCCATCATTTCCCCCACCCACGGCGCCCGACAGGCGTCGCAACGGCGGGAGTGCAGGCCGGGTCGGCCGGCGGCCCACACCGACACCGGGCGCAGGCCCGAGCCCACGCCGACCGTCACGGCGGTGACCGGTTGGCCGTCGAGCGCCACAGTGCCGAGGTCGTCGGGCACCGAACCCTCCGGTCGGCACGGCGCGCCGTCGACGCCCACCTTGACCGGCTGCCTCCGTCGCACCCCCGCCCGCCGTGGAAGGGCACGTGGTCGGCGGCACCGTCGACTCCGCCGCGCCGGTGGCCGGCGAGCAGGTCACCGACGGGAGTGTGCCTCGCCGTGAGGTCGCCGTCGGTCACCGGGCAACCACCCGTCGGCGCATCGGCCGCCGGAGGCGTCGACGAACCGGCATCGGCCGGCCCCGAGACGGCGACGCCCCGGACCTGCCACGTGGGGCACGCCCGGCGCCTGCCGCCGCCGGGTGAGGTCGCTGCCCTCGACCCGGTCGTCGGAGCTCCCGGCCATCACGACCCGGCCGCTGGTGTACTCGAGGCGGCGGCCGTCGACGGGGGCCGTTCCCGAGGGTAACGAGGCCCGCCAGGCGGCGACGGTCTCGGCCTTCTCCAGCATCAGGTCGGCGACCAGGCCCTCACCCGTGCCAGCACCGCCGCCCGTGCGCACAGGGCGGGCCGCCAACGGGGAGCCGTCGGGCGCCCGGACGCTGCCGGACACGACGATGCGGGCATCAGCGTCGAGCAGGCTCCGCTCGCCGCACGTGCCGGCGAGGACCGCGCCCAGCGCGACGACCACGACCCAGCCCCGGCGGGACCCGAGTGTCCGAGCTTCGAGTCCGCTCATCGACGGACTATGTGGGCTCGACGCCGCGCCGGCTGTAACCGCCCGCCGCTGCCCGGCGCACCTGCAAGGGGCTCGACAGGTGGCAACCACCCCGTGCACGAGGTCGAGCCCGCCGCTACCCCCAGCCCCCCGCCGACGAGTCAGCGGCGGGTCGAAGGGAGCGTGCGATGTCGACGACCGTGGCCACCCTGACCGGCTCACGCGCCGAGGTGTCCGACGAGGATCTCGAGGGGCTACGGACATCGGTCCGAGGCGACGTCCTCGTCCCCGGAGACCCGGGGTACGACGGCGTGCGGCCGGTCTACAACGCCATGCACCCGGGCAACCCGGCGCTGGTCGTGCGGCCCACGGGCACGGCCGACGTGGTCGACGCCGTCAACTTCGCCCGCGACCACGGCCTGCTCGTGGCGGTGCGTGGCGGCGGCCACTCCGTGGCCGGTCTCTCGAGCGTCGACGGCGGGATGCTGCTCGACCTCGCCCTCATGAACGCCGTCGACGTCGATCCCGAAGCCCGGCTCGCCCGCGTCCAGGGTGGCGCCCTCTGGGGTGATGCCGACCGTGAGACGCAGCTCTTCGGCCTGGTGGCCCCCGGCGGCGTCGTCTCTGACACCGGCGTCGCGGGGCTCACGCTGGGCGGCGGTGAGGGATGGGTCCGACGCAAGCACGGCCTGTCGTGCGACAACGTCGTATCGGCCCAGATCGTCACCGCCGACGGGCAGGTGCGCAGCGCGTCGGCGTCGTCCAACCCCGACCTCTACTGGGCGCTGCGGGGCGGCGGCGGCAACTTCGGCGTGGTGACGTCGCTCACCTTCCGGATCCACCCGCTCGGCCCGACGGTCGCCTTCGCCGGCGCGTTCTACCCCGCTGCCGACGCCCCGTCCGTGCTGCGCGGCTTCCGCGACTGGGCCGCCACCGCCCCCGAGGAGATCACCGCCCTGTGGGGTTGCACCACGCTGCCCGCCCACCCGGCGCTTCCCCCGGAGCTGCACGACACGCCGTTCGTCGTGGTGGGCGGCGTCTTCTGCGGGGGCGTCGACGAGGGCATGGCCGCCCTCCAGCCCCTCCGAGAGCTGGGAACCCCGCTGGTCGACATCTCCCAGCCGATGCCGTTCATGGTGGTCCAGTCGGCCTTCGACCCGTTCTTCGGGCGCCAGGCGCTGCGGAGCTACTGGAAGTCGACCTACCTGGCCGAGCTCTCCGACCAGGCCGTCGACCTGGTCGCCGGGAAGGCTCAGAGCCGCCCGTCGGACCGCACCTTCGTGGTCGTGTTCCTCATGGGCGGAGCCATCAACCGGGTGCCGGCGGGCGAGACGGCCTACTCCGAGCGGTCGGCGCCCTGGATGGTGTCGATCGACGGCAACTGGACCGATGCCGCGCAGGACGGTGCCGTCATCGGCTGGGTGCGCGAGGCGTGGTCCGAGGTGGCAGCGCTCGGCACGGGCAGCGTCTACCTCAACTTCACGAGCCTGGCCGACGAGGCCACCGACACCCCGGTCGACCGCGGCTACGGCGACAACCTCCGCCGTCTGGCCGAGATCAAGGCCACCTACGACCCCGGCAACCTCTTCCGGCTCAACAACAACGTGGCGCCCGTCGGCTGACGAGCCGAGTCGGCGAAACGGGCCGCCAGCGGCCCGGCCACGGCGGTCAGGAGCACGTACGCGGCCGCGAACGCCCCCAGCTCGGTGCCGTCGGCCGTCGCCGCGCCGAGGCTGGCGATGACGATCGAGAACTCGCCCCGGGCGATCAGCACCGTCCCGGCTCGCAAGGCGCCGGCCGGGCCGACTCCCATGCGGCGGGCCGCGACCCACCCCGACACCACCTTGCCGACCGCCGTCACGGCCGCCAGCGCGCCGGCTGGTAGCAGCACGGCGAGGAGCGACCGCGGCTCGACCTGGAACGAGAAGAAGAGGAAGAATGTGGCCGCGAACAGGTCGCGCAGCGGGCTCACCAGCGCGCCCGCCCGCGCCTGAGCCGGCCCCGAGAGGGCCAGACCCACCAGGAACGCACCGATCGCCGCCGACACCTGCACACGCTGGGCGAGGCCACCGACCAGCAGGGTGAGCCCGAACAACGCCAGCAGCAACGACTCGTCCGAACCGGTCGCCAGCGCGGCGCTCAGTCGCCCGCCCCACCGCAGCGCCACCACGAGGATCAGGAGGACCGCCGCGCACGCGACGGCGACGGTGACCACGGTGGCCAGGGGTGCCCGTCCGGCGACGAGTGCCGCCACCACCGGGAGGAAGACCGCCATGGCCAGATCCTCCAGCACGAGAAGGTTGAGCACAGCCGGGGTCTCCCGGTTGCCCATGCGGTCGAGGTCCTGGAGGACCTTGGCCACCACGCCCGAGGAGCTCACCCAGCACACGCCGCCGAGCAGCACGGCGGCGGCCACACCCCAACCGAGCAGCAGCCCGGCCCCGAAGCCGGGGAGGAAGTTGACAACCGCGTCCACGGCCCCGGGCACCGCCCCGCGGCGTAGGCCGGCGCGCAGCTCGTCGGCGGTGTACTCCAGGCCGAGGATGAGGAGCAGCAGCAGCACGCCGATCTCGGCCGCCAGGGCGATGAGCTCGGCGCTCACGGCGAGGGGGACCAGGCCGCCGCGCCCGACGGCCAGACCGCCCAGGAGGTAGAAGGGGATGGCCGGGATGCCCAGGCGCCCGGCCAGGCGGGCCAGGAGCGCGAGCGCCAGCGCCACCGCACCGAACTCGATGAACACCAGGGTGACGTCGCCGCCGGGGGCGGCCACTACGGTCACGTCCCGAGCAGCTCCCGCAGGTGCGAGAGACCCTCGGCCGTGCCCACGGCCACCGCCACATCGCCCGCCTGGAGGCGGTGCTCGGGCCCCGGGCTGGCCAGCGTGGTGTCGCCGCGCACGACGGCCACGATCGACGCACCCGTACGCGATCCGAGCCGAGCCTCGGCGATGGTGCTGCCCACCAGCGACGAGCCGGAGCGCACGGTGAGCCAGTCGATGGCCAGGCCCTCGATCCGCTGCACCGACGCCGCCGCCTCACTCACCTGGGCTCCGCCCAACAGCTCGGCCAACGTGTACGCCTCCTCGGGGTCGAGGTGGAGCACGGCCCGGCAACGGTCGGGATCGTCCCGGTCGTAGAGCAGGACCTCCCGATGACCAGACCGGTGGGTGAGCACGCCGACCCGGTCGCCGGCCGACGTCGTGTACTCATGGCGTACGCCGACGCCTGGCAAGCGGACCTCGGTCACCTCCGACATCGCACCCTCCTCTCGGAGGAGCTCTAGCGCAGGCCGAGGACGACGCCCGTCGGCGGGGTGGCCATGGGGTCGAAGCAGGATCCGGCGGGCAGCATCGACCGAGGCAGAACCGACGGGTCGGGCTCGACCTCGTCGTCGGGCGACCAGTCGAAGTGGCTTTCGAGCGTGCGCCTGAAGCGGTTGCAGCGCAGGTTGGGCCGGATCAGGTTGAGGCCGACGCAGTACTTGCTGCAATTGCCGTCCCGCACCTGGTGCTCGCGCATGACCCGGTCGGCGTAGCCCCGCCCCCGCTCGGACTTGACCTCGACGATGACCACGTCGGAAGGGGCGGTGGCCCGGGCGTCACCGGGACCGGCGAACTGGAAGTCGTAGTCGACCGTGACCCGTTCGGGCTGGCCGCCCACCAGCGTCAGGCGCCGATAGAGCATGGCCAGCCGGGGAAAGTAGGGGACCTCGAAGCGCTCGCCGTACACGGACGCGAACGTCTCGCGCACGAACCGCGTGCTCTCTCTGCTGACCCGGCCGTGCTGGTCGAGCGGGCAGGTCTGGCGACGCTTCACGGTGCGGCCCCGCACCCCCTTGAGCTTCACCTCGAGGAAGCACAGGTCGGAGTCGACGTAGCGGCGCGTGCGGATCTTGTACCGCCGACGCTTGCCCTGGAGGTGCTGGTAGTACGACTGGAAGTCGGCGGTGTCGAAGTAGATCGTCTCGTAGGTGAACACCGCCCGACCGTCGATGACGAGGAGGTCGAAGACGTCGCGGAGATCGTTGATCACGGCGTCGAAGCGGTCGGAGCGGATCAGGTACTTGTTCTCCATGCGGTCGAGCAGCGCGGCCCGGCCGTTGAGCTCGCCCAGCGACACCGCTCCAAAGCCGGAGAGGTCGGGGGAGTACCTCGTCACGGGACGAACCAGGCGCTGAGGGCGCCGGCGATGCGCTGGCGCGCCGGTGGGCGGCCGTCGCCCTCGAGGTCGTCGTCGTCCTCGTCGCCAACCGCGGCCGGAGGCCGCGGCGGCGGTGGTGGGGCTACGGCCGGAGGCCGCGGCGCGGGCGGTTCAACCGCGGCCGGAGGCCGCGGCGGCGGTGGGGCGACGGCCGGAGGCCACGGCGGCCCGACGGCCGGCGCCGGCCTGGCCGGCACGGGAGGGGACAGCTTGGCCGGCGGTGGCATGTTGAGGTCGTGGCGCGGCGACCTGGAGCCACGGGGCCTGCGGCCGGCGCGCTCGGCCGGCACGTACTGCACCTTGAGCTCCATGAGGTCGCGGACGTAGTCGACCGACGAGATGCTGATCTCGCCGACCCGCACGGCCAGGCGCTGCTCGAGGGCACGGTGCAGCTCGTCGGGGTCGGCGATCACCCGGTCGAAGGTGACGTCGAGCGACGGCGCCACCACGAACAGCCGGGGATGGTCGAGCACGTACATGGCGGCGACGACGGAGAGGTTGAGCACCAGGGTGACAACGTTGGGCCCGGTGATGCCGTTGACCAGGCCCAACACGAGGGCACCGAAGAAGTAGGCGATCTCCCGCGGGCTGAACGGGTCACTTCGCAGCCGGATGATCGAGAGCATGGCGAAGAGGCCGAAACCGACCGGGGCGCTCAGCTCGGTGTGGCTGATGACGGTGACGACCGCGAACAGGCCGATGTTGAAGAAGGCGAAGACGACCGTGAGGCCCGGCTTGGCGTGGCGGCGGAAGAAGATCAGAACGGCGAGGACGACGATCGCCGTGAGGTTGACGGCGAATCCCAGGAGGACCTGCTCCAGTTCCGGGAACGCCGTTCCGTTCAGCACCGACGAAGTGTCCCCTTGCCGTGTCCAGATGCGGGGCGAAACAACCGCGGAAGGTGGCCAGCAGGTTAATGGCGCCGAACGACAACGTCAACGATCCTGGTCGGCGAGGGGCAGCCGCCGGCCTTTCGATCAGCGCCGCACGGCCTCCCACAGCGGCATCGGGGCCCGCTCGCTCGTCGCCAGGAGGGCGGCGCCATCCAGGCGGTAGGTCACGCTCTCACCCTGCGCCCGCGGCCCGAGGTCGACCGGCACGGGGCGCTGCGCCCAGATCGAATCGAAGCCGCCGGCGCCGCTCGGAAGGGTCAGCTCGATGCCGCCGAGCGGCGTCGACACCGCCACGCGCCGCCCGTCGGGGCTGATGGCTCCACCCGTCACCCAGGTGCCGAAGCCGACGTCGAGCGTGGCCACCCGGTGGAGCACGCCGTCGCGGGCGACGTACACGCCGCCTTCGCCCGGGCTCTTGGTGATCACGTAGAGCGCGCCGGTGCTGGGATGCACGAGGAGCGCCTCGGCGTCGTGTGGGCCGTCGGCGTAGCGCAGGCGGATGGCCTCCGCCGGCGCCGTGGGCCGTGGGGCGGACGACGTCTGTCCCCGCGTCGGGGTCGGCTCGGGGACCCGGTAGACCGTGACCGACGCCCGCTCGGCGTCGTTGTCACCGATGTCGCCGAGGTACAGGTACGAACGGCCCGGCTCGGGCCCGGGCCCGGCGGCCATGTCCTCCCAGTCCTCGGCGTCGGCCCCGGCCACCTCCCACACCCCGCAGCCGCGCCCCTCGACATCGAGGCAGTACAGGCGGGGATCGTCACCCGAGTCGTTGTGGGTCCACAGCAGGCCGGGCGCCACCCTCGACGCGGCCAGGCCGCTGCTCTCGTTCAAGCCGGGCACCTCGGCCCGGGCCCGGAGGACTGCCGGCGCGAACCCCGCCTCGGCGGGCGTCGTCTCGTCGTCGGGCGCCGGCGGTGGCGCCGTCCACTCCACGAGGTCCACCTGCTCGTCGCCACCCTTCACCTGCTCGGTGCGCACCGCCCCGATGCCTCGGGCGTAGTACTTCTGCTCCACCACGTCGGGCTCGAGGGGCGTCGAGTCCCTGGTCACCAGCACCGAGTCGAACGAACCGAAGGGAACCGTGACGGTCGCGTCGAGGCGCAGCACCTCGGCCATGTCCTCGGCCTCGCCGACCCGGTACTCCTGGCGGTAGCGGTCGCCCACCGCGGGCCGAGCCTTCATGGCGATCCCGGGCCGGGCCCCGTCGACGCCGGCCTCCCAGGAGCCCGCCGTGCTCCGCCGCCCGTCCTCGATCTCGGTCGTGTCCTCGCCGAAGTACCACACGTTGCCCTCGTCGTCCTGGGCGTACCAGTCGTAGGTGTCCTCGGCCACGACGCCGTCCACCGTGGAGACGTCGTGCACCACCACCGTCTGCACACCCATCACCCGACGGGTCCGGTCGGTGACCTCGACGACGATCCGCTCCGTGCCCTCTTCACCCCGACCCTCGTAGACCCACCTCGACCCGACTGCGAGCGGCAGGAAGGGGTTGTCGATCCGGGTGGTGAACCGGGCCGGGTCGATGTCGGGCGCATACGCCTCGCCGCCGCCCCGACCACCGCCACGCGAGCACCCCGCCAGGCCCACGAGGCCCGCCAGGAGCAGGACCACCACTGACGCCCGGGACCTCACGGGGCGACCATAGCGGGCTTCGGAGCCTTTCTCCTGGCGAACCGCAGGTACAGCGACGGCACCACGAAGAGGTTGAGCAGCGTGGCCGTGACCAGGCCGCCCAGGATCACCAAGGCCATCGGGTACTCGATCTCGGTGCCCGGCCGCTCCCCCGCCAGGATGAGCGGCACGAGGGCGAGCCCGCTCGTGAGCACCGTCATCATGATCGGCACCAAGCGCTCGGTGGCCCCCCGCAGCACCAGGTCGGGCCCGAAGGGCTCGCCCTCCACCGTCTCGAGGTGCTGGCAGTGGGTGATGAGCATGATGCCGTTGCGGGCCACGATGCCGAGCACGGTGAAGAAGCCGACCAGCGAGCCCAGTGAGATCACGCCGTCGCTGAGGCGCGCCGCCAGCGCCCCGCCGACGAGCGCCATCGGCAGCGTCAGGAAGGAAAGGAAGCCGAGCCGCCAGCTCCCGTACGAGGAGACGAGGAAGAAGAAGACCCCGAGGATGGCCAGGAGGGCGAAGGTGGCCAGCCGCTGGTTGGCCGCCTGGCGCTCGGCGAACTCGCCCCGCATGGTGGCGTGGTACTCGCGGGGGAACTCCACCCCGGCCAGCCGCTCCTTGACCGCATCGACGACCGAGCCGAGGTCGCGGCCCTCCACGTCGGCCTCGACGTCGATCTTGCGCGAGATGCCCTCGTGCTTGACCACGTTGGGCGACGGCCGCACCTCGACCGATGCCACGTCGGCGAGCCGCACGGTGCCGCCCGTGGGCACGTCGATGCGAAGGTCCCGGAGGTCGTTGAGGCTGTCACGACCTTCCGGTGGGCTCCAGACGTTGATGTCGTAGGCCTTGCCGCCCCGGAAGATGTCGCCCACCTCCTCACCGTTCACGAGGGTGGAGGCCGCCCGCCGCACGTCGCCCGGCTTCAGCCCGTAGCGCTGGGCGGCGGCCAGGTCGACCTGGACCTGCACCTGGGGGATCTCCGTCTGGGGCTCGACCTTGGCGTCGACGAGGCCGGGGATGCCGGCCAGCGCGTCGTTGACCTCCTTGGCCTTGGCTCGCAGAACGCCGAGCTCGGGCCCGTAGATGCGGATGACGATGGCGTGGCTCGACCCCGCGAGCACCTCGCGCACCCGCTCCTTGAGGTACGTCTGCACGTCGCGGATCAGGCCTGGGTAGCCGTCGATCACCTGCTGCACCTTGGCGTGCGTCGCGTCGTAGTCGGCCTTGGGGTCGATGCTGATCCAGTTCTCGCCGAACTCGGGCCCCACGGGCTCGTCGGACTGGAAGGCCTGGCCGATGTGCGCACCGAAGTTGCGCACCCCGGGCACGGCGGCCAGCTCCTTGGCCGAGGCCGCGGTGATGCGCACCTCCTCGGACAGCGACGTGCCCGGTTTGGTCAGGAAGTGCATCAGGAAGTCCCGCTCCTTGAACTCGGGCAGCAACGACTGGCCGAGGTTCGGCACGATGAGCACAGCCGCCGCCCCCAGCACGCCCACCGTGGCGAAGGCGGGCCGGGGCGAGCGGATGACCCGGCCGAGGATGCGCCGGTAGCCGCCCTGCATCCAGCGGGCGAGCGGCGATTCGCGCCGCTCGAGCGGCGCCCGCCGCAGGAAGACGAGGGCCATCGCCGGCGTGACCGTGAGGGCGACGCCCATCGAGACCAGGAGGGCCAGGGCGTAGGAGGTCACCAGCGGCCGGAAGAAGGCGCCCGAGAGACCCTCGAGGAAGAACACCGGCGCCACGGCGACGATCTCGATGAGGGTCGCGTAGACGATCGCCCCCCGCACCTCGAGGCTGGCGTCGAGGATCACGCCCGACGTCGAGCGGGTACCTCCCGCCCGGCGGTGCTCGCGCAGCCGGCGCACCACGTTCTCAACGTCGATGATGGCGTCGTCCACCACGTCTCCCAGCGCGATGGCCATGCCGGCGAGGATCATCGTGTTGATCGTGGTGCCCCGCCAGGCCAGCACGAGCGCCGCCACCAGCAGGGAGAGGGGGATGGCCACCACGCTGATCAACGCCACGCGCCACTCCCAGAGGAACAGGAAGAGCATGGCGATCATCAGCAGGCAGCCGACGAGCAGGGCCGTGCTGAGATTGGTCAGCGACGTCTCGATGAACGTGGCTGGCCGGAAGATGGTCGTGTCGATGTCGATGCCGGGCAGGCCTGGCCGGAGGGAGGCGATGGCCTCCTCGACACCTCGTGTGACGTCGAGTGTGTTGGCCCACGGCAGCTTCTCGACGATCAGCATGAGGCCCGGACCGCCGTTGATCACCGCGTCGCCGATCAGCGGCTGGTGGCCCTCGACCACGCTGGCCACGTCGCCGAGGCGCAGGGCGCTCTGGCCCTCCCGCCCCTCGAGGGGGACCTTGGCCAGGTCGGCGGCCGTGCTGATCGGCAGCACGTGCCGAATGCCCACGCGCTGCACGGCGGTGTCGATGAAGCCGCCCGTGCCGATGAACGCGCCGTCGGAGAACTGCAGCAGGCCGGCGTCGAGGGCGTTGGCCGTGGTCTCCATGACCTGGTCGAGGGTGACGCCCTGGGCATCCATCCGAGCCCGGTCCGCCTGCACGTTGAGCATCTGCAGGCGCTCGCCCCAGATCGGCACGTTGGCCACGCCCGGTACCCGCAGCAACCGCTGGCGGATGGTCCAGTAGGCGACCATCGACAGCTGCATGCCGTTGAGCTCCTCCGACGAGATGCCGATCTTGAGCGTTCGGCTCGTGGCCGACAGGGGCTGGAGCATCACCGGCGGCGCGGCCCACGTCGGCAGGTGGGGGGCCACCAGGTCCATCCGCTCCTGCACCAGCTGGCGGGCACGGATCAGGTCGGTGTCGCGCTCGAAGATCAGCTCGATCTGCGACAGGTCGTTCACCGACTTCGAGCGGATCGTGTCGAGCCCGGCCGTGCCGGCCAGCACCTCCTCGAGCGGGATGGTGATGAGGTTCTCCACCTCGGGCGGGGCCAGGCCGATGGCGAGGGTCTGGATCTCCACTCGGGGCGGGGCGAACTCGGGGAAGACGTCGACGGGCATCGACCGGATCTGGCCGACGCCGACGAACACCAGCGCCGTCGCCAGCGCGAGGACGAGGAACCGGAAACGGAGGCTGGCACCGACGATGGAGCGCAACATGGGCGGCGATGGCGCGGACGCGGTGAACGCGGTCTAGGAGTCGGAGCCGACGGGCGCGAGGGGCAGGGGCGGGCCCGGTGGTGGGGCACCGGCGGCCGGCGTCGCGGCCAACTCCTCCTCGAAGCGCCGGACGTCGAGCTCGGTCCCGCTCTCGACGGCGCCGAACCGCAGGACGATCCGCGGCACCACGAGCAGTGTGAACGGCACGGCCGTGACCATGCCGGCCACCACCACGAGGGCCATGGGGCCGAGGATCTCGACGCCGGGGCGGCCGGCGAGGCCGAGGAACGGAAGAAAGACCCCCGCCGTCGCCGCCGCCGAGGCGAGCGTCGGCAGCAGCCGCTCGCGCCCGGCCCGGACCACCACGTCCGTGCCGAAGCGCTCGCCTTCGATCCGGACGAGCTGTTGGGCGCGCCGCACGAGCAGCATGCCGCTGCGCGCCGCCAGCGCCATCACCGGCAGCAGGCCGGCCACCGCGCCCAGGCTCACCGGGTTCTCGGTGGCGGCGGCCACGAGGCCGCCGACCACGGCGAGGGGCAGCGCCACCGAGAAGGCCAGCCCCAGGCGCCAGTTGCCGAAGCACGCCTGCAGCAGCAGCACCATGCCCACGACCGCCAGCCCGCCCAGCGCCAGCAGCCGGCGCTGGGCGGCGGCGCGCTCGGCGTAGCCACCGAGGAGCTCGGCGCGGTACTCGAGCGGGAAGTCCATCGTGTCGAGCCGGCTCTCGATGGTCGTCGCCACCCGTGCCCGGTCGGCCTTGGCGGCCGACACGGTGAGGTCGATGCGACGGAAGGCGCCCTCCCGCTCGATCACATCGGGCGAGGTGGCGTCACGGACGGCGGCCACGTCGGCCAGGCGGACCTGGGCCCCGCTCGGCGTGTCGATGCGCAGGTTGCGGACGTCGTCGGCGTTGCGCCGCGTCTCGGGCGTGCCCCACACCACGACGTCGAACACCTTCTGGTCGTAGAACAGCTGTCCCACGTCGACGCCCGAGAGCAGCACAGCCGCCGCCCGCCGGACATCGCCCGGTTTCACGCCCGCGACGCGAGCCTTCTCGAGGTCGACCTCGATCTCGAGGATCGGCTCCTGGACGGGCGTCTCGACGGCCAGGCGGCTGACGCCGTCGATCTTGCGCAACTCGGTGGCCACCTCCTCCGCCTTGGCCGAAAGGATGGCGAGGTCCTGGCCGTAGACCCGCACGACGAGCGGCTCGTCGGCGCTCGACATCGCCTCCTTGATCCCCTCGTGCTGGTAGCTCAGGACGTCACGGTCGACCACGCCGGGGATGTCGGCGACGATCTTGCGCATGGCGCGTACTGCGGCGGGTTGGTCGGCGTTGGCGTCGAGGCTCACCCACAGCTCGCTCGAGTTCACGTCGACGACGGTGTCGCCCGTGACGGCCCGGCCGACGTGGGCGGCCACGTTGCGCACCGCGGGAAGGGCTCGCAGCTGGCGGCTCACCTCGGTGACGAGCCGGTTCATCTCGGGCAGCGAGGTACCCGCCGGCGTCTCGAGCTCCACGACGTAGTCCCGCTCCTCCAGCGCCGCCAGCGAGGAGCCGCCGAGGTACGGGGTGGCGAGCAGCCCGACCACGGCCAGCACGCCGACGACGCCGAGCACCGGGGCGGTGGAGCTCAGCGTCCGGCGCAGCAGGCCCTCGTACCGCCGGCAGAGCGCCGCGCCGATCCCTCTCGTCGGGCGCGGTGCCAGGCGGGGCTTCAGCAGGAGGGTCATGCCCGGGGTCACGACGAACGCCGTCGCCATCGAGGCCGCCAGCGCCAGGCCGTAGGTGATGGCCAGCGGCCGGCCGAACGCCCCGAGCAGGCCATCCATGAAGAACAACGGCACGACCGGCAGCGCCACCAGGAAGGTGGCGTAGACCAGCGTGCCCCGGACCTCCAGCGCCGCAGCCAGCGCGGTGGCCGCCGCCGGCGTGCCCTCGGGGGCGTCGCGGCGGCGCCGGGCGGCGCGCTCGGTGGCCGTGACGGCGTCGTCGACCACCGCCACGAGAGCCAGGGCCAACCCGGCCACGACCATGAGGTTGAGCGTCGCCCCCCGGGCGGCGAGGACGAGGACGCACGCCCCGATGGCCACGAGCACGGCCACCGTGGCCACGACGGTGCTGCGCCAGTCGCGGAAGGCCAGCGCCAGGAGGCCGACCAGCAGCACCAGGCCGACCAGGATGCCGGTGCTCACAGCCCGCTCCGACGCGGCGATGAACTCGGCTGGCCGGAAGATCGACGTGTCGACGGTGAGCCCTTGCAGGCCGGGCCGCAGGGCGGCGAGGGCCGCCTCCACGCCCTTGGTGACCTCGACCGTGTTGGCGCCCGGCAGCTTCTCCACGACGAGCACCAACCCCGGCGCGTCGTCGACGAGGGCATCGCCGATGAGCGGCTGGTGGTCCTCCACCACTGCGGCCACGTCGCCGATGCGCAGCGCCGGCGGCGCCGGTTGCTCGAAGACGCGCCCGAAGCGGTCGACGAGCAAGGTCGGCTCGGCGGGGATCTGCCGCTCGATGACCACCTGGGCCAGGTCCCCGGCCGAGACGATGGGCGAGATGTGCCGCACGCCGAGGCGCTGGTTGGGCCCGTCGATGAAGCCGCCCGTGCCCGGCGTGGACGCCTCGAGGAAGCTGAGGGGCGATACCACCAGGGCGTTGCCGGTGGTGCGGACGACGTCGAGCAGCGACACCTTGCTGGCCTGGAGGCGAGCGGGGTCGACGCGCACCTGCAGCTGGCGCTCGCGTTGGCCGAAGCTGGCCACGTTGGCCACGCCGTCGACGCCCATCAGCCGGGGCTTGATCACCCAACGGGCCAGCTGGGAGATCTCGATGAGCGAGAGCGACGGCGACGAGAGGCCGATCATCATCGTGCGGCTCGTCGACGACACGGGCTGGAGCATCTGGGGCGGCTTGGACACGTTGGGTAGGGCGGCCGCCTGCGACAGCCGCTCCTGGACCAACTGGCGGGCCCGGTAGAGGTCGGTCCCGTTCTCGAAGACGAGCGTGATCGACGACATGCCGGGAACCGACTCGGAGCGGATGTCGCGCAGCCACGCCACGCCGTTGAGCAGGTCGGCCTCCAGCGGCACGGTGATCATCTGCTCGACCTCGGCCGCCGAGAGCCCGAGCGCCTCGGTCTGGACCTCCACGAAGGGTGGCGCGAACTCCGGGTACACGTCGACCGGCGTCTCGGGCAGCTGGAGGAACCCGGTGGCGAGGACCCCCACGGCCACGACGGCCACCAGCACCCGGAACCGCAGGCTCCCCTCGAGGATCCTTCTCATCCCTCAGCCTCCTGACACTCGCGACCGGACCGAGGCCCGGACCGCTACTTGCCCACGCCGAACTCGATGCCGAAGAGCTCCGCCGCGCCCATGCTCACAACGGCGGTGCCCGCGCCGGGCCCAGCCGTGAGCACGGCCGACCCACCCTCGATCGACTCCACCACGACCGGCCGGGCCACGTACACGAGGGGCGCGGGATTCGTGTAGACGAGCGTCGTGCCCTTGGCCTCGTAGAGCACGGCCGAGCTCGGCACCCGCTGGCGCGGCGGCGAGACGCTGGCGACTTGCACGGCAACGACCTGGACACCGAGCTGGCGGACCGCCGTGTCGGTCAGGACCACCCGCTTGCCGGTGTCGCCCGGGGAGTCCTCGACGGTGGCCGCGGTGTCGACCTTGGCCGGCGGTGCCGCGACCTCGGCGCAGCCTCCGGCGAGGATGCCGAAGACGCCCGCGAGGGCCGCGCCCGCGGAGCCAAGCCGGTGGGCCGTCCGGCCACCGTGGTCGAGCCGGTCGGCGTTGCATCGAGACGGCCCAGCCACCGCCACCGCCCTCCCCTCAGGTTTCCCGTGCTCTCGTGGGCGGCGGGACGCTACGTCCGGCCTCGGAGGGGTGTCAATGGCCCGTCGGACGGTGGTCCCGTCGCGGACCGCGACGCGTCATCCGTGGGTCACTCGCCGTTGGGACAGCTCGAGCCGCACCGGGAGCACGGCGGTGGTGACCGAGGGCAGGTCGTGGAGCTCCCACGCGATCCCCGCCCGCAGCCGCGGTGCAGCAGGGGCTGCCACCAACGGCCGAGATCGGCCTCCGGGACGAGGACCGTCACCCGGCGCCCGTCGGCGGCGTACCGGGCGATGACCGCACGCACGGACGAGGTAACCGTCGGGCCCGTCGGCTCTTCGATGTGCAGCGGCAGCCAGTGGAGGTCCAGGTCCATCCAGGCGCGGGCCAGCCGGGCGGCGTCCGCGGCGTCGAGGCCGATGTGGACCGCCCGGGCTTCCTGGGCGGCGAGCTCGGGGACCAGCGACAGCGCCGGCAGCATCCGCCGGTCGACGGCCTCGATGAGCACCACGACCAGACCGAGCCCCGTCTGGACAGGACGGTTCCGGCGCGTCCACCGCTCCACTCAGGCCTCCCCCTGCCCGTTGATGTGGAACGGGACCGAGGTCACGACCGTGTTCGGCCGGACCAGCAACGCCAACTTGATGGCGCCGGCGCTCTGGTTGTGCAGGAGCTGGGTCGGCGACAGGAGTCGGCCCGAGACGAACTCCGGAATGACCACCGTGACGGTGTCGTCGCTCCAGCGCCCGTCGAGTCCGTCGAGGTAGCTGCGTACGCTGCTGGTCAGCTCCCGGTAGG
>Ga0187892_10004504_pt1 | contig 23295 bp, 20 predicted proteins | sample MA1701073metaG_FD_139345 | JGI IMG/M metagenome (GOLD analysis project Ga0187892, IMG submission 139345) | Bio-ooze microbial communities from a basaltic lava cave in the Kipuka Kanohina Cave System on the Island of Hawaii, USA - MA170107-3 metaG ... | reverse complement strand
CCGAGCGGTTCTGGACGGGTCTCGACGCCGATCTCCGCGTCGAGCCTCCTCGTCGACCATTTGGTCGACTTCGTCGTCTCTCCTTGATTTCGACGTCGATCCCTCGCCCAGAAAAACTCAGTGGGATTCGCTGATCCGCTCTCCTTGCATCCGCGCCGCGATTCATCACGGATCGGCGCGACTCGCCCGCTGACCTCGTGAACAGTGCGGGCTAGAGTCCCGCGCTGCGCCGCGCCGCGCCGCCGGGCTCGGGATGCCGCGCGCCTCCGGGCTTGCCCGGAGGTCCGCCGCGTGATTGACTGGCTCGCGGAGTTCGGCTGCGGCAAGCATCGTGTTGTCGGTTACGGGGATATCCGTCTCGATCGAAGGAGATGATTCCGATGTCGCCACTCTTCCGCCGGTTCTTCGGCGCGGCAGCGCCGCTCGTCCTCCTCCTCGCCACGGCCGCGCCCGCGGAGCTTCAAGGGGACTGCGGCCCGATCGATCTCGTGCTCTGCGTGGACGACACGGGAAGCATGTTCGACGCGATCATGAACGTCCGGCAGGAGATGCCCGAGATCATCGACGCGGCGCAGGCCGCCTCCGGCGGCGATTTCCGCGTCGCGCTCGTCACGTTCAAGGACAACGTCCGCGTCCGCCACAAGCTCGACGCGGTGCCGGGCGACGTCCGCGCCACGATCCTCGCGCTCGGCGCAAGCGGGGGCAACGGCCTTCCCGAAGCGCACGACGAGGCGCTCCAGACGATCGTCGAGCTCCGGACCGCGGCGCAGGGCTGCCCGGGCTCCGTCGGCGACTTCGACGTGCCGTTCCGGCCCGAGGCGCTGAAGATCGTCGTCGTCATCACCGACGACGCGCCCGCGGGCTGCAACGACCAGTACACGCCGGGCGTCGACGACGTCCACGCGCACCAGGTCGCGCTCTCGGCGGCCTCGCGGGGAATCTTCGTCGCCTCGGTCTACATCCCCGGTACTCCGAACGACGCCGCCGCGCGCGCCGCGATGACCGACTACGCGGAGACGACCGGCGGCTCGTTCCTCGAGGTCAGGGACGACGGCCGCGGGACGGGGCGCGCGATCACGTTCGTCCTCGACACGTGCGGCGGCGAGCGCGACTGCGTCACGTTCGACTTCGACACGGATTTCCGGGTCCTCGGCCCCGGCGTCGACGTGAGCGGAAACTTCTTCCAGGCGTTCGGCATCCGGCTCTCCGGCCGCTCCGACGCCACCCTGAGCCCCGGCGTCTTCACCAACCGGCAGGGCGCGCCGGGAACCGAGACCGACGACCTCATCCCCATCTCCGGGAACTTCGTCACGACGCTCGCCGTTCCGGGCGACCTCGCGTCGAGCGATTTCGGCGAGATCTGCGTCGATTTCGTCGACCCGTCGACGTTCATGCCGCGGCCGGTCGAGTACGCCGAGGTCACGTTCCTCGACGTCGAGGACTCGACGGGCGTCATGACGGCCTACTCGAGGCCGGGCTGCGCCGGCGAAGTGCTCTTCCGTTCGACCGTCTCGAACCGCGGGAACGGCAGCCAGGCGAAGGTGAGCGTCGGCCGGCTCGGCTCGGCGGGCGAGATCTCGATCGGCTCGGTCAAGATCGAGTTCGGGGACGCCTCCGACTCGGCGGCGATCGACCAGCTCTGCTTCGTCTTCACGGCGAACCGCGTCGGCGTCGACAACGACCTCCCGCCGGAGACCGTGATCGCGGCGAGCCCCGGCTCGACGGTCGACCTCACGCTGCGGATGACGCAGTACCGCGACTGGCCGTTCGACGGCTACTACGCGACGATCGGGATCCTGCGGCCCGACAGCCCGCGTCGGATCGTGAAGACGATCGAGACCGTCCCGATCACGCTGCCGCCGCGGCAGGCGGTCTTCAAGACGAGCCGCTTCCGGATCCCCGAGCGCTGGGGAATCCGGAACGTGGGCAAGACGGTCGCGTTCGGGCAGGTGCTCTGCGATCGCGAGCTCGACTACCTGAAGGCCGACTTCGCGCGCGTTCTCATCGTGCCCTGAGCGGCGGCCGTCTCAGAAGCGGACGACGACCTCGAGCGCGAGGAACGCGGCCGGATCGGCCTCGAAGTCGACGATCTCGTCGCCGTCGTCCGCGTCGAGGAACTCGAGGAAGCGCCAGACGTGGAGCCCGACGTCCGCCCGGATCTCGATCGGCGATAGCGGCCGCCAGACGGCGCCGGCTCCGACCGGCACGGATGAATCGCGGAACGCGCCCTCCGGCGCGAGGCCGTCGTCGTCGAGGCGGTAGAGCCGCCGCTCGTAGCCTCCCTCGAGGGAGAGCGTGAGGGTTTCGCTCGCGCGGTACTCGACCTCGAGGCGCGGCTCGTCGAGGACGCCGACGCGCCACCGGTCGTCGATCGTCCACCGGAACGGCACGATCGGAATCGTGAACGGATCGTCCTCGAACTCGGTGCGGAAGACGAAGCCCGGTCCGATTTCGAATCCGTCCGCGGCCTCGAAGAGCGCGGCGGGGAAGAGCCGGTACGAGAGCGATTCGGAGAACTCGGCGCCGGGCTCGAACGACGAGGCGACGCCGCCTCCGACGAAGAGCGTCGCCGCGCCCGAGACGGGCGTCGTGTATCGCGTGCCGAGTCGGTGGACGAAAAGCTCGTCGACCGGTTCGCCGCCACGCGAGAAATCGTACTCCGAGACCTCCGTGTCGAAGCTCAGTCCCGCGCGCGTGCGCGGGTCGCCGCCCGCGGCGACGTCGACCAAGGCTCCGGCGTGCCCGCGCGAGATGGCGACGTCGCCGAGGCCGCGGCCCTTTGGGCTCGTCTCGAAGGCGTGGCTCGCGCCGCCGCGGAGCGAGAAGGCGACCGGATCGCGCTCGCGCGCGTCCGGCTGCGCGACGAGCGCGAGAACGAGGCCGAAGACCTCTCTCGCGGGCACCGTCACGCCTCGAAGTCGGCGATGACGGGCGCGTGGTCGGAGGGCTGCGGCCCCTTTCGCTCGTCCCGATCGATCCGGACGTCGAGGCACGCTCTCGCGAGCGGCTCGGTCACGAGGACGAGGTCGATGCGGAGGCCCATCTTCCTGTGGAACGCGCCGCCGCGGTAGTCCCACCACGAGTAGAGGCCCGCCTCGCCGGTGCGGAGCCGGAGCGCGTCCGAGAGGCCGAACTCCATGATGCGGGAGAGCAGAGCGCGCTCGTCGGGGTGGAAGAGGACCTGGCCGTCGAGCGCCTTGGGGTCGTAGACGTCGCGAGGCTCGGGCGCGACGTTGAAGTCGCCGCAGAGGACGAGCGGGCGCGCGGGGTCGGCGTGAGCGTCGAGCCATTCGCGAAGCCGCTTCATCCACGCGAGCTTGAAGGCGAACTTGTCCGAGCCGACCGACTCGCCGTTCGGGACGTAGACGTTGACGACGCGAGTCGCGCCGAACGTGGCGGCGATGAGCCGGCGCTGCGCCGAGTCGTCGTCGGAGGGAAAGCCGCGCGCGACGTCGGAGGGGGCCGAGCGCGAGAGGAACGCGACGCCGTTGTAGGTCTTCTGGCCGAACGTCGTCACCGCGTAGCCCGCGGCCTCGATCTCTTCTCGCGGGAAGGCCGAGTCCTCGACCTTCGTTTCCTGGGCGCAGAGGACGTCCGGCTTCGCCTTCGAAAGGAACGCGAGCACGCGCGGGAGGCGGGCGCGGATCGAGTTGACGTTCCAGGTCACGATGCGCATCGCGCGCGGGCTCCGAGCGTCACCGGTATACCCACTCGACGACGTCGCCGTCGCGGAGAACCGCCTCGCCGGGGCCGACCGAGGGCGGGCGGCCGTTCACGGCGTACATCCACCCCCGGCGCCGCGTTTCGTCCGACGCGACCCCGTCGATCGCGTGGACCATCCCGGCGCCGCAGCACGACTCGCCCTTCGCCTCCTCGGTCGAGACGACGGCGACTCCCGCGGCCCGGAGCGCGTCGAGAACGCTCGCCCCGTCGGCGAGCGACACGCGCCGCTCGACGTCGGCCTTTCCCGGCGTCCCGAAGCGTATGGAAACAAGGGTGTACATCGGTGCCTGGCACCGTTTTCTACTCCCGCAATCCGGCGGGCGGCGGAGCTCGTAGGGCGGGGCGTCGCGGCCGCTGGTGGCCGCGCGAGCCCCCTTTATACCTGTAGAGAGGTTTTCCATGCGTTTCCGTCTCACCCCCATCGCCCTTCTCGCCGCGCTCTCCGTCGCGCCGCCCGCCGCCGCATCGAGCCACCGCGAGGCCCCGTTCGTCACGAAGCACCCGAAGATCGACGCCACGGACTTCTATCTCTTTCGAAGCTACGAGGACGGCCGCGCCGGTTTCGTGACCGTGGTCGCCAACTACCTCCCGCTCCAGGACCCCTACGGCGGCCCCAACTACTTCGCGCTCGACCCGGACGCGCTCTACGAGATCCTGATCGACAACGACGGCGACGCGCGCGAGGACCTGACCTTCCAGTTCCGCTTCCAGAGCACGCTCTCCGACATCGCGCTCGACGTCGGCCCGGCCAGCGCGACGAAGCGCGTCTCGGTGCCCGTCGTGAACGTGGGCCCGATCTCGCCCGGCATGACCGAGGCGCTGAACGTGGTCGAGACGTACTCGGTGGCGCTCGTCCGCGGCGACCGCCGGCGCGGGAGGGCGACCCCCGTCCGCAACGCCGCGAACGGGCAGTCGGTCTTCACGAAGCCTGTGGACAACATCGGTCTGAAATCGATCCCGGACTATCCCGCCTACGCGGCCGCGCACGTCTACTCGATCGACCTCGGCGGCGGCTTCACCGGTCGTATGTTCGTCGGACAGCGGAAGGACCCCTTCGTCGTGAACCTCGGCGAGACGTTCGACCTCGTCAACTACTCGAATCCGCTCGGGCCCCCGGACGCGCAACCGGACAGCCTCGCCGACAAGAACGTGACGTCGCTCGTCCTCGAGCTGCCGATCGCGTTCGTGACGAGCGGCTCGGGGCCGGTGATCGGCGGCTGGACGGCGGCGAGCCTCCGCCAGGCGCGCGTCTCGAACCCCAAGCCCACTTTCGCGATCCCGTCGATCGAGGGAGGCGCGTGGGTGCAGCAGTCGCGCCTCGCGAGCCCCCTCGTGAACGAGCTCGTCATCGGCTTGAAGGACAAGGACCGCTTCAACGCGAGCCACCCGAAGGACGACGCGCAGTTCGCCGACTACGTGACGCACCCGACGCTCCCCGCGATCATCGAGCTCCTCTTCCGCGACGCCGGCGTCCGCGCGCCGACCGCCTTCCCGCGGACCGATCTCGTGGCCGCGTTCCTGACCGGCGTCGACGGGCTCAACAAGAACGGCTCGGTCGCGGAGATGCTGCGCCTCAATACGAGCGTCCCGCCCACGCCCGCCGCCCTTCAGGACCGGCTCGGCGTCATCGCCGAAACGCCCGACCTCGCCGGCTTTCCGAACGGACGCCGGCCGGGCGACGACGTCGTGGACGTCGCGCTCCGCGTCGTGATGGGAAAGCTCCTCCCCATCGAGAGCGCCGCGAGCGGCGGGCTCCCGTTCACCGACGGCGCCGTCGTCGACGCGAGCTTCTTCGACGCCGCGTTCCCCTACTTGAAGACCCCCATCCCCGGCTCGCCGAACGGCGCCTCCGCCGCCGCGAAGAGGTGATCTCTCCCATGAAAACCAGAAAAAAGAGGCTCGGCCTCCTCGCCTCCGCCGTCGTCGCGCTCCTCGCCGGTTGCGGCGGGAACGGCGGCGGAGGCGGCGACGCGGGAGCGACCCGCTTCGACGACTTCGTGATCGACATCGTGCAGAATGGGACGTTCGATACGATCGACCCGGTGGAGTTGAACGGCCAGTCGTTCAGCTTCAACGAGGACCCGGCCGCGTTCGACGTGCTCTTCCGCTAATCGAGGACATTCATGCGACATCCGTTCACCCTGGTTGCGCTTCTCTTCGCCGCCGCGCCGTCCGCGCACGCGCACGACTACTGGATTTCGCCCTCCACGTTCCGGGCGGAGCCGGGTGCCTTGATCGAGATCCACCTCCGCGTCGGAGAGGAGTTCGTCGGCGAACCCGTGGCGCGGAACGACTCGAAGATCGAGCGCTTCGAGATCGTCGGCCCCGGCGGCGCGTCCCCGGTCGCCGGCACGGACGGAAGCGTGCCGGCCGGCCTCGCGCGGCTCGAGAAGCCCGGCATCCACGTCGTCGGCTACCGGAACCGCCGCACGCACATCGTCATCGAGCCCGCGCTCTTCGAGACGTACCTCCGCGAGGAAGGGCTCGAGCGGATCGTCGAGGAGCGCGCGAAGCGCGGCCAGAAGGACGCGCCGGGGCGCGAGGTCTACTCGCGCTGCGTCAAGTCGCTGATCGCGGTCGGAGCCGATCGCACGGGCTTCGACCGCGTGATGGGCTTCCCGGTCGAGATCGTGCCGGAAAAGGACCCGTTCGCGCTCGGGAAGAAGGGTGACGCGCTGCCGCTCCGGCTTCTCCACGAAGGAAAGCCGCTCGCGGGCGCGCAGATCGTCGCCCTCTGCGCGGACGGCTCCGAGGCGGGCAAGGTCACCGCGCGCACCGACGGCGAGGGCCGCGCCACGCTCGCGATCGAACGCCCCGGCGTCTGGCTCGTGAAGACCGTGCACATGATGCCCGCGCAAGAAGGGACCGACGCCGACTGGGAAAGCCTGTGGGCCTCGATCACGTTCGAGGCCGGAGAGCGAGGCGCCGGCGGTTGAGCGCGAAACTCTCCGGGATGCTCGGCCGCCGTTACGACCTCTCGCACGAGCGTCGGCTCCTCGCCGTCGACGAGGACGAGCTCCTCGAGGGCTTCCGCCGCCGTCCCGGGCGGCAGGCCTGGATCGGCGAGCACGTCGGGAAATGGCTCCACGCAGCGTCGCTCGTCTTCACTCAGACGGGCGACGCGCGCCTCGCCGAGAAGATCGCGCGCGTCCGCGACGGCCTCCTCGCGACGCAGGAGAAGGACGGGTACCTCGGGACTTACGCGCCGGGGAAGCGCTTCGGCCTCTACGACGGCGCCGACTGGGACGTCTGGGTCCACAAGTACGTCCTCATCGGCCTTCTCGCCGAGCACGCGGCGTTCGGGACACGCGCGTCGCTCGACGCGGCGGTCAGAATCGGCGGGCTTCTTCACCGGACGTTCGTCGTCGAGAAGAAGGACATCAATCTCGCGGGCCAGCACCACGGAATGGCGGCGACGAGCGTCCTCGAGCCCGTCATGCTCCTCCATCGCGCTAGCGGCGAGCACCGGTTCCTCGCTCTCGCCTGCGCGATCCTCGATCGGATGTCGATGGCGAACGGCTCCGACCTCTTGCGAAGGGCGGACGACTTCGCCTCCGTGGACACGATCGCGAACGGCAAGGCGTACGAGATGCTGTCGAACGCCCTCGGCTTCTGCGAGTTCTATCGCACGGAGGGCACGAGCGCCTGCTTGCGCGCGGCCGAGTGGATCTGGGAAGACGTCGAGATGACGCGCCTCTACCCGACGGGCGGCGCCTCCGCGCACGAGCGATTCCAGCCAGACCGTGTCTTTCCGACGCGGCCCGAGGACGAGATCTGCGAGACCTGCGTCACCGTGACGTGGATCCAGCTCTGCGCGCGGCTCTTCGACCTCACGTGGAAGCGCCAGTACGCGAAGGAGATCGAGCGCGCTGCATTCAATCATCTCCTGGGCGCCCAGCGGCCCGACGGCGCCGCCTGGTGCTACTACACTCCGCTCGAAGGCGTGAAGCGCTATCGCACGGACGTCAACTGCTGCCTTTCGTCGGGTCCGCGTGGGCTCGCGGTCCTTCCCGAGGCCGCCGTGTACGCGAACGAGCACTGGATCTACGCGAACCTCCTCGCCTTCTCGGAGGCCCGCGTGCGCGTGGGAGAGACGGACGTGAGGCTCACGCTCGACGGCGACTACCCGGCGAGCGGGCGCCTCGCCATCACGCTCCATCTCGATCGCCCCGCGGAGTTCCAGATGGCCATTCTCGTCCCGGCGGGCTCGAAGCCGAAGCGGCTCGTCCTGCCCTGCGGAAAGCCGATGATCGCGCCCGCGGGCGACCATGCCCGCATGCGCCGCAAGTGGTTCCCGGGCGACGTCGTGTCGCTCGACCTCGAGCTCGACGAGACGCCGATCGACGGAGGCCGCTACGGACGAGAAGGCGAGGTCGCGCGACGCCGCGGCCCGCTCGTCCTCGCGACGGAGGAGGGACGCGACGAGCCGGTGCCCTTCGCGGAAGCGGGCGCGAGCGGCGCGGCGTTCCGGACGTGGGTGCGGGAGTGACGGCGCCTCACCGGAACGCCCAGTAGAGCGCCACGATCGCGGCCGAGAGGATCGCGAGCCACGTCGTCGAGCGTCGCCACCGCGGGAAGGCGCTCTCGTCGGACGTGCCGCGCTTGAAGAAGAGCACCTCCTCGCGCGCTTCCGCTTCGCCATGCGAGGCGAGGCTCGCCGCGACCATCGAGATCGCGCAGAGCGCGATGAGCCCTAGGCTCACGTAGAGGTCCGCGACCCCGAAGAGCGGCTCGCCGCCGGCCGCGATCTTCCACGCGAAGAGCGCCGAGCCGAGCGGGACGCCGACGAGGAGTGACGCCCACGCGCCCGCGGTGCGCGCGCGGCGCCAGAAGATGCCCGCGAGGAAGCAGACGATGATCCCGGGGGTCACGAACGTCATCGCGTTGATGAGATAGAGGAACATCCCGCCGCCGAACGACTGGATGGAGGGCGCCCAGGAGATGCCGATCGCGAGGCCCGCTCCGACCGCGATCCGTCCGACGCGGACGAGCTGGCGCTCCGTCGCGAGAGGCCGAACCTTCCTCCAGACGTCGTACGCGAAGAGCGACGAGATCGCGCAGAGCGCGGAGTCGATCGTGCTCATCGAGGCCGCGGCGAGCCCGGCGAGGCAGAGGCCCGCGAGGCCGGCGGGGAGGAGAGCGCGGATCATCGCCGGGTACGCCTGGTCCATGTGCGGCACGTCGATGTCGCGCTCGCCGAGATACACGCGCGCGATGAGTCCGGGGAGGACGACGACGAACATCGCCGAGAGCTTGAGGAACGCAGCGTACACGGCGCCGAGGCGGCCGTGCCGCGCGTCGCGCGCGCCGAGGAAGCGCTGCGCGATCTCCATGTCCATTCCCCAGTAGTAGAAGGAAAGGAGCGTGCCGCCGAGAAAGAACGCGGGCCAAGGGTAGACGAGGTCGTCGGCCGGGCGGATGAGGCTGAACGCGGCGGGGTCGTTGACCTTCTCGACGAGCGCGTCCCAGCCGCCGACCGCGTGAAGGCCGAGCGCGGCCGTCACCGCGCCGCTCCCGATCAGGAGCGCGCTCTGGATCGACTCCGTGATGACCGCGGCGCGGAGGCCGCCGAGGAGCGTGTACGCCCCGGCGGTGAGGCCGAGGATGACGATTCCGCGCCCGTACCACTCGGGGCCCGCGAGCGCGGCCGCGATCGTTCCGCCCGCGTGGAGCGTCAGCGCGACCTTCACGAACGCGAGCACGACGAGGTTCACGACCGAGATGAACGTGCGGCAGCCGGCGCTGAATCGGCGCTCGAGGTACTCGGGGATCGTGTGGAGGCGCGCGCGGGCGTAGACCGGGACGAAGACGATCGCGAAGACCGCGAGCGTGATCGCGCCGATCCACTGCCAGTTGCCGACGAGGAGCCCGGTCGCGAACGCCTGACCGGCCTGCCCGACGAACTGCTCGCTCGAGATGTTCGCGGCGAAGAGCGCGTTTCCGATGACGAACCAGTGGAGGTTCCGGCCCGCGAGGTAGTAGTCGTCCGCGCGCCTCGCGGCGCCGCGGCTCCGCCAGAGCCCGACGCCCATGACGAGCGCGAAGTACGCCGCGAGGACTCCCCAGTCGAGCGCCGTCATCGGGGGTAGAAAACGGTGCCTGGCACCGTTTTACACGCGAGCGGCTCGACGTAGGCGTTGACCGCCTGACCGTCGATGACCGCGTAGCGAATGCGCGCGCGCTTCAGGAGACCGAGGAACTCGGGGAGAAAGTCCGTCCCGGCCATGGTGACTCGCTTCCAGAAGTCGGCCGTCCGCATTGTGAACAGTCAATCGCGCTCACCACGGCGCCGCGGGGTCCGAGGGACGCGGCGGGAGGACCTCGGCGAACGGGTGCCGCGCGGCCGACCGCTCGTCGAGCGTCGGCCCGAGGCCGAGCGCCGTCGGCGCGGCGAACGCGCCGCGCTCGGGCCGCGGCGCGCCGGCAACGACCTCGTCGCGCCAGGGCGCATCGCGCGTGAACGTCTCCTGCATCATCACCGACGGGAACGCGAAGCCCAGGTGCACCGACGCCGCGAGCGCGACCGGCCCGAGCGGGCAGTGCGGCGCGAGCGCGCGCCCCGGGAACTCGCGCGCGAGCCGCGCCGCCTCGGTAATCCCGCCGATCCGGCAGACGTCCGGCTGAAGGACGTCCGCGATGCCCTCGCGCACGATCTCGCGGAACGGGAACCGCGAGGAGAGCCGCTCCCCGGTCGCGACGCGGACCTCCGCCCCGCGCCGGAAGCGCAGATACCCCGGGAGATCCTCCGGCCGGCACGGCTCCTCGACGAAAAGGACGCGCTCGCGCGGCCAGTCGCGCGCGAGCGCGAGCGCCGCGTTCGCGCTCGTCCGGCCGTGGAGGTCGAGCGCCACCTCGAGGCCGCCCGAAACGACCTCGTCGACGAGCGCGCGCACGCCGGCCGCGCCCGATCCGCCGTCCCACCCGGGCGGAACGGGCTTCCATTTCACCGCGCGGAAGCCCGCGGCCTTCGCCTCCGCGACCGCCGCGCGGATCGCGCCCGCGTCCGGGCGGAAGCCGTTCGCGGGCGTCTCGCCGTTCGGAAGATTGAGATAGGCCGGCACGCTCTCGCGCGCGGCCTTCGGCTCGAGGAGACGCCAGAGGGGCGCGTTCGCCCTCTTCGCCGCGACGTCCCAGAGCGCCTGGTCGATGCCGGAAAGCGCGGTCGCCGCGACCGCGCCGAGCGGGTAGTAGCCGCGGAGCACGGCCTCGTCCCAGAGCGCCACGGGATCGCTCGCGTCGCGCCCGAGGAAAAGCGGCGCCAGATCCTCGACGCAGCCCGTGACCGCGCGCGTCTTCCACTCGAGCGTCGCCTCGCCGAGACCGGTCGGTCCGTCCTTCGTCCGCACGAGGACGAAGACCCAGTTCCGGCTCTCGGCGTGGACGACGCGCGTCTCGATCCGCTCGACGATCACGGCTCGAGCGAGTCCTGGAGCGCGACGGAGAGCCCGCCGTCGACGACGAGCGTCGCCCCGGTGACGAACGACGCGTCGCCCGAGAGGAGGAACGCGATGACCGAGGCCACTTCCTCCGGCTTACCCGCGCGCTTGAGAGGCGACCGTGACGACATCGCGTCGTAGCGCTCCGCCGCGTCGGGCGCGCCCCGGAAGAGGTCGGGCGTCTCCTTCGTGCGGACGTAGCCCGGGAGGATCGCGTTCGCGCGGACGCCGCGAGGCCCCGCCTCGAGCGCGAGGCTCCTCGTCAGCGCGACGAGCGCCGCCTTCGCGGCGTTGTAGGGGAAGACGCCGCTCGTCGTCCGCTCGGCGTGGACGGACGCGACGTTCACGATCGCTCCGCGGCCCGACGCCTCGAGCTTCGGCAGCGCCGCGCGAGCGAGCGAAAGCGCGCTCTTCGCGTTGACTTCCATCGCCTCGTCCCACGCCGCGCCGTCGCAGGCGGCGACGCCGCGGAAGACGTTTCTTCCCGCGTTGTTGACGAGCCCGTCGAGGCGCCCGAACTTCGCCATCGCCGCCGCGACGATCTTCTCCGCCGCGCCCGCCTCGGTCACGTCTATCGCGACGACCTCGCCGCCCTCGGGCGCCGGCGCCGTGTCTCGGTCGACGAGCGTGACGAGCGCGCCCTCGCTCGCGAGCCGCGCGGCTGTCGCGCGCCCGATGCCGCGCGCCGCGCCGGTCACGATGCAGGAAAACCCCTGGAGGCGCGCCGTCTTCACGCGAGCACCCCGAAGACCGAGCACGGGACCCCGTCGGCGTCGCGGACCGCGAGCGGCACGACGAAGACCGCCGCGATCCCGTCCCGCCACGCGGCGAGGTCCACGTCCTCGAGGAGGAAGACGTAGCGGTCGCCGCGCTTCGTCCCGAGCATGACGCGGTGCCACTCGACCGCGTCGTCCGGCCGCGCGGGCGAGGCGCCCGAGACCGCGTCGGTCGCGACCGCGCGGAGCTCGGGCGCCGACTCGAGGAGCCATCGCGCGGCCGCGCCCGTGACGGCCGGTCCTCGCTTCCGGAACGCCTCGCTGGGGCGCGCGGACTGGAATCCCGTTCGCACCGCGAGGAAGTCCGCCTCCGCGAGCGCGCGCGCGTGCGGCTCGAAGTCCCGCGCTTCGATGACGCCCGTCTCGCCGCGCGGCAGATCGACGAGGAGCGGCCGAGTGAAGAGCCACTCGCCGGGCGCGATCTCGGAGAGGGAGGGCTGCTCGTCGGAGAAGTGCCGCGGGAGGTCGACGTGCGTTCCCGCGTGGAGCGGCATCGAGACGAGGTGGCTGTTGCTCGCCTCCCCTCGCCGGATGAGCTTTCGCGGCGTGAGGACGACGCCCGGCGCGTCGCCGTACGTCGGCGTGCGCTCGTCGAGCGGGTGGTGGAGCGCCACGAACCGCTTCGGATCGAGGGCGAGCGCCATGGTTCGGCGAGGATAGACGGCGACGGGAATGCCCTCAAGCGCAGAAGTCAGCGGTTCGGCAGGAGCCGCCGCGCGAGCCCCGCCACGGCGTACGGAGCGGTCACGCCGCCCGCGAGGAGGAGGACGCGCGCGGCGAACGCGCCCGCCCGCACGACCTCGGAGCCGCGGAGCGCCATCTCGTAGGCGAGGACGACGACGGTCCAGAACGCGAACATCTGGAAGACGGTTCCGGCCGTCGGCGGGCCCATCTGGCGGAGCGCGTTCCGCGCGACGGAAACGCCGACGAAGAGGAAAAGCGGCGGGCCGACGAGATACGGAATCACGGCCGCGATCCCCTCTCCGCGGGCGCGCGCGTAGATCGTGATGAGGAGGAGGCCGAGCCCTGAAAGGCAGAAGACGAGCTTCGACTGTCGGTTCATGACGGGGACTCTCGGCGGGGCGGGGCGAAGCGACGCGAGAGGAGGGCGCTTCCATCTTATGCGCACCCCTTCGATCGCGAAAGGCCGCGCTACCCCCGGTTGCGGAAGATCAAGACGATTCTCGAGACCGGGTCGAGGATCGCGAAATCCGGCGAGCCGTCGCCGTCGAGGTCGGCCGAGAGGAGCGAGGCCGGCGTCCCCCCGGCGACGTGCAGCGACAGAGTTGTGAACCCGCCCGTGCTGTTCCCCCGGAGGAGCGAGAGGATCGCCGACGTCTGCGCCGCCGCGACGACGTCCACGTGGCCGTCGCGGTCGAAGTCCACCGGCCGAAGCCCCGACGCGCCGCGGCCGATCGCGGTGCGGGAGCGCTCCTCGAAGGCGAAACCTCCGGCGTTGGCGAAAGTGACGACCGCCGCCTCGAGCGGCGTGTCGCCCGCGACCAGAATGTCTTTCCGGCCGTCCCGCGTCACGTCGGCGAGCGCGAGCCGGCTCGGCGCGACGTCGAGCGGGAACGTCCCCGCGGGCGAGAATCCGCCGAGCCCGTCGCCGCGGAGGAGGACGACCTGGCCCGCGACCGCGATCCGCTCCGTCACGACGAGGTCCACCGCGCCGTCGCCGTCGAGGTCGGACGGCGCGGCCGCCGCCGGCGAGCCGCCCGCGTCCGGGACGAGAGCGAGACGCCCGAACCCGCCCCGCCCGTCGCCGAACGCGACGAGGATCTCGCGGCCGTCGACGAGGTGGGAAGAGAGATCGAGGACGCCGTCGCTGTCGAAGTCCGCCGACGCGAGCCGCGCCGGGCGATTCGGAAGCGGGGTCATGATGGCTGTCCCGAACCCGCCGGAGCCGTCTCCGGGGAGGAAGACGAGCGCCCGGCCCCGGGGATCGACGACGACGAGGTCGGCGATCCGATCGCCGTCGAGATCGCCGGCGAAGAGATCCCCCGTTCCGCCGGGGAACGGGATCGCGAGCGTCTCCTCGAACGCGAGGCCGCCGGTGTTCCGCAGGACGACGACGGCGCTCCGGCCGTCGTCCGCGATCGCGAGGTCGAAGAGCCCGTCGCGGTCGACGTCGAGGGCGCCGAAGGCGGAGGGCCGGACGAAAGCGCCGGAAGAGGGAGCAACGTGCTGCGCGAGGAAGGCGCCGCTCTCGGTTCCGAGGCAGATCGCGACCGTGTACTGAACGGAGTTCACGACCGCCGCGTCGAGGAACGCGTCGCGATCGATCTGCCCGGCCGCGAGTCCGGTCGGGGCCGATCCGACGCGCACCGGCCGGCCGCCGCGGAAGCCGCCGCGGCCGTCTCCGGCGAGCGCGTGGAGCGCCGCGGGCTGGGTCGTCACGACGAGGAGATCGGGTCGCGCGTCGGCGTCGAGATCGCTCGAGAGAATGGCGCTCGCGCCGGAGCCGACCGCGACCGGCGCCCGCTCGGCGAACGCCCCGCCGGGGATGCCGAGGAAGACGCTCGCTCCCGACCCGGCGCGGTGGGCGACGGCGAGGTCGATCGTGCCGTCTCCGTCGAGATCGGCCGCGTCCACGGCGCTCGCGCCTCCTTCCGTCGGGAGATCCGCGCCGCGCGCGGCGAAACCGCGCGCGCCGTCGCCGAAGAGGATCGAGACCGAGCCCGGCACGCCGTCGTTCGCGACCGCGAGGTCGGGCACGCCGTCGGCGTCGAAGTCGGCGGAGTGGACGCCGGTCGGGCGGCGCAGCACGGACGTCGTGTCCACGCGGTCCGCGAACCCGCCCGCGCCGTCGCCGTAGAGCACGCTCACCGCGTCGCCGACGCGGCACGCGACGGCGGCGTCGAGCGATCCGTCGCGGTCGAGGTCGGCGACGACGAGACCCTGCGGGAACGCCGCGACGGAATGGAGGCGAGGCGGTCCGAAGAGCAGTGCTCCGCCGTCGCCGGCGTGCACCGCGACGGCGTTCCCGCGGCCGCAGGAGACGACGGCGTCGAGGTCGCCGTCGCCGTCGAGGTCGGCGAGCGCCGGGTGGCTCGCCCCGTTGCCCGACGGCACCTTCACCGGCGGATCGAAGTCGCCGTTGCCGCGCCCACGGAAGACGGCGAGGTCGCTCCCGTCGAGGTTGGCGCACACGAGGTCCGCGCAATCGTCGCCGTCGAGCGGCCCGAGCGCGGCGGAGACCGGCCCCTCTCCCGGAACGAACGCGAGCGGCCCCTCGATCTGCGGGAACGGAGCGGCGTAGACGAACGCGCCGGCGAGGGTCCCACCGCCATTCCCGGTCTCGATCACGAGGTCGGCCGCTCCCGGCCGCGCCCGCGGGGTGACGAACGCGAGCGAGCGCCCGTCCTCGACCTCGAGAGCCTCGACGGGCGTCCCGCCGAGGAACGCGCGCGTGTCGCCGGTTCGGGTGAACCCTCTCCCCCGGACCGCGACGCGATCGCCGCCCGCCGTGAATCCGAGCGCCGGCACGAGGAGGTCGATCGCGGGCGGCGCGCCGGCCCCGCCGACGACGCCGCGAGACTCCGAGAAGTCGGGAACGCTCGCGCGCACGACGTAGGGTGAGCCCGGAACTAGATTCACGCGGTCGCCGAGCACGAGACGGACGGTGCGCGCCCGGGCGTCGTACTCGATCGCCGCTTCGGCGAGCGGGAGCTCGAGACCGGGCGGGCTCTCGAAGGCGTACGCGTTGCGCGACGCCGCTCGAGTGCCTTCGACCAGTCCTTCGAAGACGAGGACGATCTCGTCGTCGCCCGGGCCCGGACGCGCGACGGCCCGCGATTCGACGAGCCTCGAGGCGAACGGCGACGACCGCCCGCCGCCGCGTTCGCAAGCGGCGAGCGAAAGCGCGACCGCCGCGGCGAGCACGAACCCACGCGGAATCGATCTCGACATCACGTCGCGCCGTCCGGTCAATCTCGCGCGGGCGGCGTGCCGGGTTCCGTCGGCCGGACGGTCACTCGCGCGAAGACGGGCATCTTCTCGAGCTTTTTCGCCAGATCCAACGCGAGCTCCGGATTGCCCGCGTCGAAGTGCAGGGTCACGAGGGCCTCGAGCGGAAACCGATCGGTCAATCGCTGCTGCGCGAGAACGCTCAGCTCCAATGCGGCTTGGTGCGTGAATCCTGCGTTCCAGTACCAATTGGCCGCCAAAAAGTGATACGCGACGAGGTCTCCCAAGAGCTGCGCAGCGAACTCCATCGGCCGCTTCACCCGGCGCTCCTCCTCCTCGGACACGAGCTCGACGGGCACTCCAGCGGTCCGCCCGTCGGACGAGACGATCTCGAGCACGCATGGATCCCCGCGCTCGAGCGGACGCTCGGCCGGGAACCCCCCGATCATCGCTCCCTTGAATCGCTCGTGGACGACCGTTTCCCAGAGGATCTCATTTCCCTTCCGGGCCCGGAGCCGATAGGGATAACTGTCCGTTCTGTCGTGCCAGACGATGCGCGGCTGCGCCACGAGGACCTTTCCGACTGGCCCTTCGATGCGGAGTTCGTTCGGCACGCCGCCGAGCGCGCCGGTGTTCAGGATCTCGGCGAATCTCGCCTGCTTTTCCGCGTGGAGCGAGATGAGCCGCGGCCAGAACGCCTCGAGCTCGGGTGCGGCCTCCTCCAGCCCCTCCACCCGCCGGTGCCCGTTCCAGGCGATCTTCACGGGACCGTTCTCGCCGAAGAAGAGGGCTTCCGCTCCGGGCTCGGCCTTGACCGTCGTTCCCTTCTTCACCAGCTCGCCGATGGCGCACGGGACCTGCGTGTACGTGTCCTCGCGGATCGTAAGCGGGCTTCCGAAGCTGGCGAGCACCGCGTCGTCCTCGAGCACGCAGACGGTCGGATCGGTCGATCCGAACGGTCCGTGATCGCCGCGCGCCTCGTCGTCTCCGCCGCGAATGAACTGCACGCCGACGCCAGCGGCGAACGCCGCTAGCCCCGCGACGACGAAGAGCCAAATACCGCCTAGCCTCAAACCTCCGCCGGGCGGCGGGGTCGTGCCAACCATCCGATCACTCACGCTCCGCGCCCTCCCGGAAGCGATTCTACGACGACGCAGGCCGGGCGGCGCGGCCGCCCGGCCCGTCGAGCTTCACGGCTGAATCGGCGCCCGACTCGGGCTCTCGTTACTCGCAGAATTCCGTGATCGGGTTCGTGTAGTAGACGGCGACCATCGAACACAGCTCGACGGACGTCACACCGTCATCGCTCCGCGCGTTCAAGTAGTACGAGTTCGGTCCCGCGGGCATCCCGTAGAAGCAGTTTTCGATGTTCCAGCTCGTGTACGGGAACCCGAATCGCGGGTGAACATCGGCTTCCGAGACCGCGAAGTACCACGCACCCACGGAATCCGGCACCGTCGCGAGCGACAGCTGAAGGCCGCCGGCGCCCGGCACGCCGAAGAAGGGTGACGTTCCCGATGCGCTCACGTGAACGATGCCGCCCGCGAACTTGTTCGACACGGTGACGGCGGCCACGGTGTGGTACGCATTGTCGGCCGGCGGGAAGACGATCACGCTCGTCACGCAGTTCATGCGGATGACCTTGAGTCGCGGAGACGCCTTCACTTCGTCCCCGACGATGAGGCCCGCAACGAACAGGCCCGCCACGGCGAGAACTCCCAGCATCATCTTGCTGCGCATGTCCCACTCACCTCCTGCTGACTGACCCGGCTGATACGGGGAGCCTTCCGTCCCATTGACGGAGACACTCCCAAGACGTCGCCGCCGCCGCGAGCGGAGACCATTGTCTCGGCGCGACTCGACCACGGAAACAGCCAGACCACGTCCACGCAATGCTCCAACCGACCACGTGAGGCGGAGTCGAGGCGGGAATGATGACGACCCCGCGGAGCGAACCCCTTTGAAGACCATCGGACGACGGCGCCGAGTCTCGCCGCTCTTGCCGAGGAATTCAAGTGTTGGCGGCTCGTCCCTAGGAAAAACCCGAATACCCGAACGGCGCGCTCACTCCGACTCCCCCGCCTTCGCCTCTCGGCGTGGATCGGCCGCTCGGGAGTCCGTTCCTCTTTCTGAGCAGTCATTCGGAATCGGCTCGTCACGCCCGCACGGTCCATTGGGCGGAACGATGACGACCGCCTCTTCCATCTTCAACCCCGACCGATTCTGTCTTGATCCTGCGAAGACGTCGAAGCCCTTCCCCGGTTTCCGATGACACCGTCGGGCGTCGCGTGCACACGCGACGATCGGGTGCTATTGCGGCTGGCCGGCGCTGGGAGGACACTCCGGTCAATCCCGCGCCGGCGGCGCCGGCGGCGGCTCCGCCGGCCGGACGGTCTTCGGTGAAGCGGCCGGCAGGCTCCCGAGCTTCCTCGCCACGTCGCGGGCGAGCGCCCCGTTCCCGGCCTCGAACTGCATGACCAACTGGCACTCGAGCGGGAAGCGGTCGATCGGCCTTTGCCGCGCGAGCATCGCGAGCTCGCCGGCGGCCTGCTGGACGAACCCCTCGTTCCAGTACCAGTAGGCCGCGAGGACGTGGCACGCGACGACGTTTCGAAGGAGACCGGCCGCCGCCCGCATCGGCTCCCGAACGCGGCGCTCTTCCTCTTCGGACGCGAGCTCGACGGCGCAGGAGGCGATGCGACCGTCGGACGACACGATCTCGAGCACGTAGGGAATCCCGCGCTCGAGCGGCGGGTCTTTCGGGAAGCCCGCCCGCATCGCGCCCTTCGTGCGCTCGCGGACGCTCGTTTCGAAGAGGACGGAGTCTCTCGTCCGAAGCCGAAGCGAATACGGATATCCGTCCGCGTCGTCGCGCCAGGCGACCGCGGGACGCGCGACCAGGAGCTTCCCGATCGGACTCTCGATGCGGAGCCCGCTCGGCGCCGCGTCGAGCGCGCGAGGCTCGAGGAGCGCGGCGAGCCTGTCCCGCTTCGCGGAGTGGAGCGAGAGGAGGCGGGGCCAGAAGCCACCGAGCCGCGGCGCCGCCGACTCGAACCCCTGAAGGCGCCGCTCGCCGTCCCACGCGATTTCGAGCGGTCCGCGCGCCGTGAAGAAGATCGCCTCCGCTCCGGGAGCGACGGCCACCGTCGCCCCTCTTCTCACGAGCGTCCCGAGGGAGGCGGGGATCCGGGCGCCCGTCTCGTCGCGGATCGTGAGCGGGCTTCCGAAGCTCGCGAGGATCGCGTCGTCCTCGAGCGTGCACACGGCCGGCGCACCGCTTCCGGACGGTCCGCGACCGAAGGCGCCCTCCGCCTCCTCTTCGCCACCGCCTCGCGAGACGCGGGAGCCGACGCCCGCGGCGAACGCGGCGAGCCCCAGGACGGCGACGACGAGGAGGAGGAGAATCCCGTCGCGGTTCGATCCGCGGACCGGGGCCGGGGGGAAGGACGTGTCGGTCATCGGATTTCTCGTGCGGTCGTCTCGTGTTCCGGCGCCGCGGCGACGCGGCGGGGCAGGGAATGGTCCGGCCGCCCCGCGCCGCGAGACGGTCGCGTGGATCGGCCTCGGCGCGGGGCTCAGGGCTTTGTCTTCTACTCGCAACGCTCCGTCAGCGGGTTCGCGTAGTAGACGGCCGTCATCGAGCACGTCTCGACGGACGCCGCGCCGTCCGCGCTGAAGACGTTCAGGTAGTACGTGTTCGGCCCGGCGGGCATCCCGCGGAAGCAGTTCTCGACGGTCCACGAATCGGTCGGAACGCCGAAGAACGGGTTCGGGTCGTCCTCTGAGATCGCCCAGAACCACGGGCCCTCCGTATCGGGCGCGGTCGCGAGCGAGAGGATGAGGCCGCCCGCGCCCGGGGCGCCGAAGTAGCCCGTCACTCCCGAGGCGCTGACGTGAACGATGCCGCCCGCGATCTTGTTCGACACCGTCACGGAAGCCGCCGTATGAAAGGCGCCGTCGGCCGGCGGCACGAGGCCCGCGTCCGTGGTGCAGTTCATGCGAAGGGCCTTGAGCCGGCTCGACGCCTTCACTTCGTCCCCGGTCCGGACACCGGCGACGAACAGTCCCGCCACCGCGAGGACGCCGATTATCGATCTGACGCTGCGCTGCATTCTTCTACCCCCTGAATGAGAAAGTGCGACGGCGCGGGGCGGCTCCCGTCCCCGTGACGGCCCGTTTCCCGGCTTCCGGCTGTCGCGCGACGCCGCGACGGACCGGAGGAATGACGATTCAGCAATCGCCGTTCCGCCTCCGGATCGGAAGCGCGCGGGAGCCGGCCGGGGCGGAGGCGATCGGGCCACTGCGACCCGCGGGACGCCGCGACGCCGAAGGCCCTCCGTCCGAGGGGAGTCGGGCGCGCGGTTCCCCGCGGCGCGTCCTCTCGGCCCGGCCCGGCTCCCCCTTGCCTTCCGCGAGGCCGCCGGGCAGCCTGGATCGGTCGAACGGAGCCGATCCGTCCCGATCCCGTCGACGACGCCGGCATCGCCGATCGTGAGCCCGGAGGTTCATTTCATGCTCGCCTCGCGCCGCCTCCTCGTTTTCTGTCTCGCCTCGCTCCTCCTTCTGCCGTCTTCGGGGACGGCGCTCCTCGCACGGGACGGCGCGAACCTCGCGCCGACCTGGGGCGGCCGCGCCGAGCGGACGCGGACCTACGACCTCATCCACGTCCGCATCTCGCTCGACTTCGACCTCGAGAAGCGCCGGATCGAGGGCGAGGCGACGAACACGATCGCGCCGATCCTCGGCGGCCTCCGCGAGGCCGTTTTCGACGCGGAGGACCTGACCATTCTCGGCGCGAAGGTCGACGGCGCCGACGCCCTCTTCCAGACCGACGGAAAGCAGGTGATCGTCTCGCTTCCGCGCCCGTTCGCGTCGGGCGAGAAGCTCGACGTTGCGATCGCCTACTCGGGGAGCCCGGTGAACGGGCTTCACTGGGTCGGCCCCGAGCCCGGCTACCCGGACAAGCCGCGCCAGGTCTGGTCGCAGGGCGAGGACATGAACAACCATTTCTGGATCCCGACCTGGGACTACCCGAACGACCGGACGAGCTGGGAGACGCTCCTTCAGTGCGACGAGGCGCTCACGGCCGTCTCGAACGGACGCCTCGTGGAGGTGTCGCCGGGCCGACGCCCGGGCACGAAGCTCTGGCACTACCGGATGGACCAGCCGAACGTCACGTACCTGATCGCCATCGCGATCGGCCCGTGGGAGCGCCACGCGGACGATTTCCGCGGGAAGCCCGTCGAGTACTTCGTGAACGCGGGCGTCGGCGAGGCGACCGCCCGGCGGGCCTTCGGCCAGACGCCCGACATGTTGGCGTTCTTCGAGCGCGTGATCGGCGTCGACTACCCGTGGGACAAGTACGCGCAGGTCGCGGTCTCGGAGTTCGTGGTGGGCGGCATGGAGAACGTCTCCTGCACGCTCCAGACCGACCGGACTCTCCGTGACGAGCGCGCCGCGCTCGACGGCACGAGCGAGAGCCTCGTCGCCCACGAGCTCGCCCACCAGTGGTGGGGCGACCTCCTCACCACGCGCGACTGGGCGAACCTCTGGCTGAACGAGGGGTTCGCGACCTATTTTCAAGTGCTCTACGCCGAGCACCTGCGCGGAACCGACGAGCTCCGCCTCCAGATGCGGCGCCAGCAGGCGAGCTTCGTCCGGTCCGACTCGCGCGGCGCGCCGCGGCCGATGGTCGCTTCGGGGTGGACACGGACGGGCGACGAGCAGAGCCGGAACGTGTACTCGAAGGGCTCGAGCGTTCTCCACATGCTCCGCTTCGTCCTCGGCGACGAGGCGTTCTTCCGGGCGATCCGCCATTACGCCGAAACCTGCCGAGACCGCGTCGTCGACACGCGCGACTTCCAGATCGCGATCAACGAGGCGACCGGGCAGCCCCTCGACTGGTTCTTCGAGCAGTGGGTGACCGGGGCGGGCTATCCCAAGTTCGAGGTCCGCGCCGAGTGGGACGAGGCGATGCGGACCGAGACGCTCCGCGTGAAGCAGACGCAGGAGTCGGGCGGCGCCGTGCCGGTCTTCCGCATGCCGATCGACGTCAAGTTCGTCGTGGACGGGAAAAGGATCGTGCAGCGCATCTGGGTGAAGGAGGCCGAGGAGACCTTCTCGTTCCCGCTGCCGGGCCGCCCGCTCCTCGTCAAGTTCGACGAGGGCGGGTGGATCCCCAAGTCGCTCGACTTCGAGCGGACGACGGACGAGTGGATCACGCTCCTCGAGCGGGACGACGATGTCCTCGGCCGCCTCGACGCGATCGAAAAGCTCGGGGACGCGACCGACGACGAGCGCGTCGTGGCCGCCCTCGCGCGCGCGGTCGCCGCGAAGGAGGCTCACGAGGACGTCCGTGAGGACGCCGCCCGCGCGCTCGGCAGGGCCAAGGACAGCCGCGCCGCCCGCGGCGCGCTTCTCGCGGCGCTCGGCGACGGAAAGCCGGGCGTCCGGGCCGCCGCGGCTCGGGCGCTCGGCGCGTTCGAGAAGGACGACGAGGCCTACGCCGCGCTCGAGTCGCTCTTCGCGTCGGATCAGTCCTACGCGGTCGCGGTCGGCGCGCTCCGCGGCATGCGGGGCATCCGCGGGAAGGAGGCGTGGGACGACCTCTTCGCCGCCCGGGACGTGCCGTCCGACAGCCACCGGATCCGCGAGGCGGCGAACGACCTCCTCGACGAGATCGACCCCGTGCGCGCGCTCCCTTTCCTCATCGACGAGGCGGAGTACGGAAGGCCGTACGACACGCGGCTCCGCGCCATGTCGACGATCGCGCGCCGGGCGAAGGACGCGAGCGATTCGGACCGGAAGCGGATCTTTGCAGTCCTCGAGAAGGGCCTCGACGACCGCTACTACCGGGCGAAGCGCGCGGCGATCGGCGCGCTCGGCACCGCGGGCGCGGTCGATTCGCTGAAAAGACTCCGCGAGATCGCGGAGAAGGACCGCGACGAGCGTTACCGCTCCGCCGCGAAGTCGGCGGTCGAGACGCTCGAGAAGGCGGCCACGACCGCCGCCGCCGAGGACCCGCAGAAGGAGATCGAGAAGCTCCGGAAGAGGATCGCCGAGCTCGAGAAGAGAGGTGCTGCGCCTCCGCGCGAGGCGGCGGACGTTCCGATCCAGTAACGGGCGGCCGTCGGGCTCACGGCGAGCCGCGCGCGATCACCTCACCGTCAGAAGTACGCCGTTCGTGACGCTCGCCGGAACGCGCGCGACGGATCCCGGGTCGGCGATGACGCCCTGGAGAAACACCGTCGCGCGGCGGCCGATGCCCGACGGCCGGAACGCGATGCGCGTCGGCGCGGGCGGAGCGTGCCGAGTCGCCGTTCCGAGCGCAGCGCGACCGGTGTTGTTCCACACGGCGGCGAGCGCCGGGCTCGGGCCCGAAAGCGGCGTCGGCATCGCGGTGAGCCCGAGCCCGAACGGCAGCTCGCGGCGCGAGCAGAGGTCCGGCTCGG
>Ga0187892_10004503_pt1 | contig 23296 bp, 23 predicted proteins | sample MA1701073metaG_FD_139345 | JGI IMG/M metagenome (GOLD analysis project Ga0187892, IMG submission 139345) | Bio-ooze microbial communities from a basaltic lava cave in the Kipuka Kanohina Cave System on the Island of Hawaii, USA - MA170107-3 metaG ... | reverse complement strand
TGAGCTTTTGATTGTGTGGGGGCGCATACTGACCGGGTCTTTCTGGAAAGACTAATCAGGCAAGAGGTTGGCCCAATTCCGGCGCAAAACCAACTGAGGACAGGAGGAACCTTTCCCCCGGCCTCCGGAGATTCTGGCGGATCGGCGTGCTTGGCCCGGAACGTCGGTACTCTGATCCACGCCAGCGACTCCAGCAGCGTTCCGTTTCGGCCCAGAGGTCCGGACCATCGCACCAAAGGAGCTCCAAAAAACCGTAACGCCACCGTACGGGAATTCCGAGGCGTCGGGCCGGGGCCAAGAGCCTCTCTTTGTCGATCCTTGCATCCGGGCGGTTTTTTCGAGCTTCGGCCGGGTGTCCCACGGACGAGGCATCCTCACCCCAGCAACCGGCGCCCAAGCTCGCTGACGCTCGTTTCCGGGGCGAGCGACGGCCGCCGGGGATGTCGGAGGTACCTTGTTCGTTTCACTAACGCGGCTCCTTCGGGTTCGATTCCCCCCGCCTCCAGTTTGAGAAATTGGATGTTTCTGCCGCGAAAACAGCGAAAAACAGCGGTTTTGTGCGGGAAATACGCCGAACTCAATCTGACCACTCAAGCCCGCTGGGGGCCATCGAAAACCAGGTTTGTTTTGTAGTTCTTTTGTACTCTTGGCCGGAACCATCCGCTTCCGGCCTCGCGGGTCCGGGGGAGGAGGCGCTCCTTCCCCACAAATCAGCCGCCGTGCGAGAGACGCGATTTCGGGTAACACGCCGGGCTGTGTAATTCTGGCTCCACCGTGGCGGCAAGAGTCCAGTTCACTATACTGCGGCAGGTAGGTGGCTGGCACCGCGTACAAAGCCTCTATTTCATTGGGCCCGTAGGCCAGTAGCCCTTGCCCTCCCAATGCAATTCAGAGAAGCGCTTGAACACAAAGTAGACGGCGGGGAACACCAGGAGCTCGCCGAAGAAGCTTGTGGCCAAGCCGCCGATCATGGGGGCCGCGAGGCGCCGCATGGTGTCGGCCCCGGTTCCTTCAGCCCACATCAGGGGCACCAGGCCCATGAACGTCGTTGCCACCGTCATCGTCTTGGGGCGGATGCGCATCACCGCCCCCTCGTGAATCGCGTCCCACAGGTCGCGAAGGTGCCTCATGCGGCCGCTTGCCTTGGCGGTGTCGTACACGTTGTCGAGATACAAGAGCATCACGAGGTTGGTCTCCGCGTCCAACCCGGCCAGTGCGATCAGGCCTACGACCACCGCCAGGGATAAGTCGTAGTTCAGGATGTAGAGGAACCAGAACGACCCGGCCAGGGTGTACGTGAACGTGACCAGTGTCAGCACCGTGCGGAACCAGGATCGCGTCACCACGTACAGCAGAAAGACGATGGCCACCAGGGCCGCCGGCACCGCAACCATGAGTCGGCGGTTGGCGGACTGGATGTACTCGTATTGTCCCGACCAGATGATGTTGTATCCGGCCGGAAGCGAGAACATTTCCGCTACGCGGGCTTTGGCCCTGTTGATCCATCCCACGATGTCCGTGGTGGTGAGATCCACGTAGATCCACGCTGTCTTACGCGAGTTCTCGCTCTTCACCATCGGCGGACCCTTGACGATTCTTACGTCAGCGAGCTGTGCCAGCGGAACTTGCGCGCCGGATGGTGTGGCGACCAGCGCGCGCTTCAGGGCCGGCAGGTTGTCGCGAAGCTCCCGCTTGTAGCGTAGGTTAACCGGATACCGCTCCAAACCCTCGACGGTCCACGTTACATTCATGCCCCCTAGCGCCGAGAGAATTACGTCCTGAACGTCTTCGATGCGCAGCCCGTAACGGGCTATTTCGTCGCGGTTGATGTCGAAATCAACGTACATTCCGCCGAACGTTTTCTCCGGAAAGGCGCTGAGTGTGCCCGGCAAGGTGCGAACTTCAGCGGCAATGCGTTCGGCAAGGTCGCCCAGAACATTGAGATCCTCGCCCATGATCTTGATCCCGACCGGCGTCTTAATGCCCGTTGAGAGCATGTCGATGCGGGTCTTGATCGGCATCGTCCAAGCGTTGGTCACGCCGGGGAAGTTGACGACTTCGTTCAGTCCCGGGATGTGTTGGCCGCGATCCTCATAACCATAGGAAAGCTCGTCGATGGTAATCGGGCGCACATCGGGGAACAGCCACCGTGCGCCGCTCCAGTCTTTCAGCCACTCCGGCCAGGAATCATAGAAGCGCTCGACGTATCGCTTGCGCCATTTTTCTCGATCGGGCTCCAGCATGATCGTGGTTTCAATCATAGACAGGGGGGCCGGATCAGTGGCTGTTTCGGCGCGACCGATCTTTCCGAAAACGTGATGCACTTCGGGGAAGCTGGCGATCAAGGCATCGGTCTGTTGAAGGAGTTCGCGGGCCTTGGTGATGCTGATCGCAGGATCGGTCGTCGGCATGTAGAGTAGGTCGCCTTCGTCCAGGGGCGGCATGAATTCCCGACCAAGGCCGGGAAAGGCCCGGGCGAGTCGCTCAGATTGTTTGGCGAGAAACTCACCGATCAGCGGCACGTTGCGCGTCCCCACCAGGGGAAACAAACCGCTGAATGCAAACGCGATGGCCAGCAAAATCAGCTTCTTGCGATGCCACATGGCGACGGCAAAGAAAGGATTGTACAGCCACTGGAGCGCCCTGCTGATCGGATTGACGCGCTCGTGGAAGATCTTCTGGGGCACAAGCAACATGCCCGCGAAAACAACCCACGCAAGGAGGAGCCAGCCACGATTCTCGTTGTACGGACCGAGTGGGACGAACGCCAACAGTCCAGCGGGTAGGAGCATGACCGCCAACGTGATTAAAAGATTCCACTTCCAGCCCCAATGCCTGGGAAGCACGCGCGAAGTAATGAGGGAAATCATCAGGACGGGAATGATGGTAATGGCCAGTACCGATGCGGCCGCCATGGCGAATGTTTTTGTATACGCCAAGGGCTTGAACAGCCTTCCGCTCTGCTCACCGAGTACAAAAATCGGCAGAAAGCTGACCGTGATGATCAACAACGAAAAGAACAATGTGGGACCCACTTCTCTGGCCGCTTCGACGATCAACTCGGCGCGCGGCCGTGGGACCGGAGTTCGGCCTGCGGCCAGCTCCTCATGAATGCGGTCCTCTTCACGGTCGAGGTGTTTGTGAGCGTTCTCGACCATCACAATGGAACTGTCCACCATGACGCCGATGGAGATGGCAATTCCGCCCAGGCTCATGATGTTGGCGTTGATGCCGAGCCAGTGCATGACGATCAGGGCGCAGAGCACACCCGTGGGCAGGACGAAGATGGCCACGAGTTCACTGCGGGCGTGCAACAGGAACAGGATGCACACCAGTCCGACGACGATCATTTCCTTGAGGAGCGTGTGCGTCAGGGTTTCGACGGCCCGTTCGATAAGCCCGGAACGGTCGTACTCGCTGACGATGTCCACTCCCGGCGGCAGGCCCTGCTTCAGCTGGTCGAGTTTATGCTTGACGTTGCGGATCACCTGGAGTGCGTTCTCGCCGAACCGCATCACCACGATCGCACCGACAACTTCGCCCTCGCCGTCTGCTTCGGCAAGACCTCGGCGCAGTTCGGGACCCAGTTGAACGTCCGCGATGTCACGCAAGTAGACCGGCGTACCGGTGGACGTGGCGCGAATGACGATCTTGCGGAGGTCTTCGAGGCCTTGTTCCGAGCGAACGCGCCAGATCGGCTTATCCGCTTGCTGCGCATCCCTGATCTGTTCCGGAGTCAATGCCGCGAGGTAGCCGCGACCGCGAACCATGTATTCGGTCTCGGACATCTCCAGCACGCGCCCGCCCACGTCGTTGTTGGAGGCGCGAATCGCCATCTTGACATGGCTCAACGGAATGTTGTAGGCGAGGAGCCGGTCGGGATCGACGACAACCTGATACTGGCGCACGAACCCGCCAACGGCCGCCACTTCCGAGACGCCTTCCAACGCGGTGAGTTCATAGCGAAGATACCAGTCCTGCAGGCTGCGAAGCTCGGAGAGGTCATACTCCGCCAGGACGAGATCGGTATTTCCGTCCCAGGGACACTTACCGCCGTGCTCAAACATTCGGACGCGCTCAAGCTCGTCTCGAATTGGCTCCGGCGCGTCTTCCGCCGATGCGTACCACCGACCCGGCTGATCGGGATGGCGATACATGCCGTCGGAGTGCTCGGGACAATAGTAGCCGTTGCGAATCGAGTACTCGTAAATCCAGCCCACTCCGGTGGCATCCGGGCCGATCTGCGGCGTGATGCCGCGCGGCAACCGTCCGGCGACGTAATTGAGGTACTCCAGCACGCGGGAACGAGCCCAGTAAATGTCCGTTCCATCTTCGAAGAGGATGTAAACGAAGGAATAACCGAACATCGAGTATCCGCGCACGACCTTGGCATAGGGCACGGCGAGCATGGCAGTCGTGAGCGGATAGGTGACTTGATCCTCGACCACCTGCGGCGCTTGCCCAGGGTACTCGGTGAACACGATCACCTGCACGTCGGAAAGGTCGGGAATCGCATCCAGACGGATGTTGTAGATCGTCCAGAGGCCTCCGAGCACCACGAAGAACGTGACGATCAGAACCAGCAGGCGGTTGCGGCAGCAATACTCAATGATTCGTGCAATCATGGCGTTTTTCGTTCGGTCGTCCGCGAACGGGCCGTTTCCCCGCGCCTACTTCAAGTCCTTCAGTTCGCCGCACGTGAGCATCTTGAAGCCGTAATACGGGTTGCGCTTTGCTTCGCTGCTCTGAATCCAGTCGCCCTTGCTCATCGGGCAGTGATAGATGTAGAGTTTGGGCCAGCGGTCGCGGCTGGGCCTTGCAACCTCAATGATCGCGGTCATCGCAGTGCCTAAGTCAACGAGTGCGACCCGGTCCTGCTCCAGGCTCTTGCCCCTGATCTTCAGCGCAGCCTCGCGCAGTTGCTCTACCGACGATCGGAGCCTTGCGGCTTCCGCGATGCCAGGCCTTTCGAGGTGTTTCGCCAGTTCATCTCCTGCCGCCACAATGGCCAAGGCCTGCCGCGCCACGTCGTTGGTGCGGTCCGCGGCGAGCAATGACTGCAGCTCAAGGTAATGCTCGGTGAGGTAGTCGATTTGCGCCGCAACATGCTCGGGGGCTTCCTTCGGCCACGAGAACGTCGCAGCGTGGACGAGTTGCATGCCACAGATCGAGCAAGTACCGGACTTGTTTGTCCTCACCTCTCGTGGGTGCATCGGGCACACGTATTGCGAACCCTCTTCGGACGACTGGTGGTCGCGCACTGTTTTCGCCCAATCCACCTGCTCGATCGGCTCAAGGCGCATGCCGCACACCGAACACTCGCCTGGAGTCTGGGAGAATTGCCAGCACTCTTCCATGGGACATACGAAGGAAGCGCCGGATGGAATTGGTTTCTGCTTCGAAGTTGCGTGAAGCTCTGAACCCTTCAAGGGTTGAGCGCAAATCGTGCACTGACCGGGATTCCCGCTATGCACCAAGGGATGGATCGAACATCGAAAGGCTGCCGCCTCCGCAAGCCCCGAACTGGGCGGAGCATTCGCGTCGGCCATGCTCTCGTCCAGCCACACGCCGCGGAAGGCGGCCAAGCCGCGCCCGCAGCGCGGGCAGTTCCCGCCCACCGTACGAATGATGCCGGCGTGTTTGGGATCCGGACAGGTATACATCACCTTAAAGGGCATCAGTGGACGCCCGCAGCGCGGGCATTCTCCGGCGCTTTCGGAGAACACATGCTGATGGTCCGGACAGGTGTAGGCCACATCGCCGCCCCGGGCCGCTTGCCGAAGCCGAACCCAGGCGAGTTGCTCCAGCGGCTTCAGTTCCATTCCGCACCAGGGGCACTTCCCCCGCTGTGAGGAAAAGTAGGAACCTTGCCGTGAGGGGTCGGCCTCATCCGGATGCTTTTCCATCGGACAAGCGAATTTGGCGTTCGCAGGCACGCCGGCACTTGACGTGGGATCAACTTCCTGCGCCTTCACGTAACCCGGCAACAGCAGGACGCTTGCGAGACAAACTTTGGTCAATCGCATGGCAATCACCGATCCTCACTCCCCGCACGCGTAATTGTTCGTCCACGACAATTCACTCAGTGGCTTGAGCCTCATTCCGCAGCGCGGACACTCTCCCGGCTGCGCGGAAAAATACGGGCCACGATCGGCCGGCTCGGTCTCGTCGGGATGCTCCTCCATGGGACATGCGAATGCGGCATCCCTGGGCATCGTCTTAGGCTCGTCACCAGCGCCCGGCATCGCCTGACCGTGGGAGCCGTGCATCCCCGGTTCCGGCAAGCGCTTCGTCGTCTTAGCGCGCTCGGCCTCCATCATCTTCGCTACCGCTTCTTTGAGCTTGCTCTCCGCATCCAATAGAAACTGCCCGCTGGTCACGACCACTTCGCCCTCGTCCAGGCCGTGGAGTACCTCCACCATGCCCTCTTCGGCCTCGACACCCGTCTGGATCTCCCGTGGTTCGAACTTGCCTCCACCGCGATCGACGAAGGCAACCTTTCGTTCGCCGCTGTCGATGTAGGCCGCTCGCGGAACCAGGAGGGCTTCATCAGGAAATCGTGATTCCAATCTGACGTTGGCGTACATGCCGGGTTTCAGATCCAACCTAGGGTTCTCGAACTCCAACCGTACCTTGATGACGCGTGTTTGCTGTTCCAGATAGGGATAGACGTAGACGACCTTGCCGACGAACTCCTTCCCGGGAACGTAGGGGAGTGTCATTCGCGCCGGCTGCCCCGCGTAGACCCAGGGAAGCTGGTACTCGTAGATGTCGACGTACACCCAGATACGCGAGAGATCGGCAATGGTGTAAAGGCGCATTCCGGGCATGACATACATGCCTTCAAGGGCCATCTTCTCTGTTACGATTCCCTCCGCCGGTGAATGGATGGTGAGCGCCTTCTCGACCTGCTTCGTTTCCCGGATTCGAGCGATCTGCTCTTCCGAAACATCCAGGTACTTCAGCTTGGTGACTGCGGCCTCCACAAGGCGGGCAGCTTCTTCGGTTGCTGGCGCGAACGTGCTTCCTTCCAGCAGGGGCCGGTTCCGGACTGCGGCGAGATATTCCTCCTGAGCAGCGTAAAGCTCCGGAGAATAAACATCAAAAAGGGGCTGCTCCTTGGTGACTTGCTGACCCGTTTCATCGACGTAAAGGCGTTCGATCCAGCCCTTGAACTTCGTGTTGATGAACGTGACCTGCTGCTCATCGTAATCGACGCGGCCGACGGTGCGGATGACTTTGACCAGCGGGCCGCGCTCAACTACTTGTGTACGGATCCCCATGTTTTGAACGGTCACCGGATCGATGCGGATGGTATGCGCCGACGGCGACTCATCCTCGTCGGCGTAGACGGGCACCAGGTCCATGCCCATCGGACTCTTGCCGGGCTTTTCGGAGATGTAGTTGGGGTCCATCGGCGCCCTCCAGTACAGCACCCGGCGCTCGATCGTCCCGCTGCCCGACGCCGCAGTTGATTCCTCGGACTTCTTGAGCGGCGTTAGTTTCATGTGGCAGATGGGACAATCACCCGGCTGCTTCTGAAGCACGTTGGGGTGCATGCCGCACGTGTACCACTGTTCGTCGCCTCCGGTAGACTCCGTTACTGAAGCGGATGTATCGCCCGAGGCGTTGTTGCCGCTGAAGAACCAGCGCCCGCCAGCCAGACCGGCGACCAGAGAAACAATCGCTACGAGGACGACCACAAGAACGCGGGCTTCGCGGCGCAGTTCCCGTCGGCCCGAAAGCACAAGTGACCTGCCATGCACCTGTCTTGCTGTGCTCATCATGGCTCTCCGGTCTCGGGCAGACTGAGCCCGATGGCCTCTTCCAGGTCGGCCACGCTGCGTTCCAGCTCACCGAGGGACCGATGGTATTGAATGGTAAACGCCAACCACTTGCGCCAGTTATCGATGACGTATAGAAAATCGCTTGTGCCCGCAATATACGACGCCTGGGAGACCTGATACGTCTGCTGAGCCTGGGGAATGATCGTCGTGTCGAACAGCGCCGCCAGGTCGCGCTGCGCCCGCACTCGCTCCAGCGCATCCTCGATCTGAAACCCAATCCTATTCTGCGTAGCGTTGTACTCGTGCCGTGTGGCGACGAGCTGGTGCCTGGCCTCGTTGATCCCACCCTTGATCTTGTCATACCAGATCGGGAGGCTGAATCCGAACACGATGGCCCAGTTGTCGGTGCCCTCCTCGCTCATGGTCGAGACGACGGGGCGCTGACCGGTCGTGGGGTTCGGCGGCGGTTGAAATGCGTCGCGCGGCTCCATGTACATCCAATCGAAACCCAGGGTAAAGTCGGGCCAGTAGGCGAGCTTAGCCAGTTCCACGGCATGCTCGTCTCGTTCGATCTGATGCCTGAAACGCTTTAGCGCCGGATTGTCACTGGCTGCCTTCGCAAGAAGCCAATCAAGACCGAGTTCCGCCTTTCGCATGTTGAATCCGTCGAGCGGAGCCACCGGCGTCGCGGGCACGCGGTCGAGCAATTCGTTGAGCCTCGCGACCATCGTGATGCGTCGCTGCCGAAGCAGTATGAGTTCAGCTTCCAGGTTGCTCAGTTCGACTTGGGCTCGAAGAACGTCATCCTGCGGCCGGCGACCCGCAGCTACCTGCGCCCGGGCGACGTCGATCAGCCCGCGCAGCAACCGTTGGTTGTCTTGAGTGATCTCAAGGCTCTTGTCGATCACGTAAAGCTGGAAGTAAGCTCGTTTAACTTCGGCAATCACGCGCAGTCGCACTTCCTGCAATCGCTCAAGTGAGGCTCGTGTTTCCTCAAGGGCGATGCGACCCGCCCGGTCAAGCTTCTGCGGCACGGGGAACCGCTCGCTGACGCCGAGAATGAAGTAATTGTCACCCTCAGCGGTGCGCACTGGTTCGGGAAACGTCCTGGTAGTGAGCATGGGATCGGGCAACGCCGTGACCTGAACGATCCGCTCGACCTTCGACCGCGCTGTCTCCTCGGCGGCCTTGATTTCCGGGTTGTTCTGGAGTGCCGAGACGATGAAGTCGCGAAGCCCTTCGAGCGTCTCGGACTGCGTGATTTCATCCCCAGACGTTGATGGGTGCGACGGCCGTTGGGCGTAGGCTTCGGCACTAAAATCCCGCCGAGCGGCCCTCCCTTCGATGAAGGCGGTGACCTCCTTCGTCCCTTCGCGATACAGCGCACATCCACATAGAGAATTCATCAAGGCCATAAGGACTATGGCCGAAGCCATGCGTGCCCGCCGATTTCGAAACTGAAACGCTTCAGCTGTCTTCCCCAGGTCGTCGGCATTGAGCCTCATAGGATCCAGCATGCTTGACTCTCTAACACGCTCTGCACATGCTCAGGCCGCACACGTCTGCTCATTGCTTTGGACCTGGCGTGCCGCATGGCATGTTAGGTTAGATGCATGGCCTGCGACACTTCTTCCACTATCGAATCAGCGCGGTCGCCCCTACCAACTAATCTATGCGTCGCAACGTTACACTGCCGGAATAATCGACCACGGCACGCAAATAGTATCCGCCTGCGTAGTCAGCCGCGTCATTGATCGGATAGGCATCGGGCCAGCCGTAGACACGAAAGAGTTGGTCTTCTGCCCTTTGTTCGAGAGTACCCAACGCCGTGATGATCATTTCTCCCGGAGTGAAGCCTGCTCTCTTGATGGCTTCGGGTATAGCGGGCAAATCCACAACGCGATCAGAACTCGGTGTAATCATGACAAGGTTTGTCTGGACGGCTGCATGAACGTCTTGGACGCCAACCTGGCGCCTCAGGGCGTCTTCGACGCCCTTGGCTCAAGGCCGTCACTCGATGCCCTTGGCGATGATCGTGATCTGCTTAAGCCCCGATGGTTGAGCCAGGGCGCGATCCTCACCCATGCGCTTGGGGGCACTTTGACATCCGCTCAGGACGTTTGCGACGGTTCCTCCTACAAGGAAGCATAAGGCAATGCGCATTTAATTTCACCGCCTAAAAGAGAATCTTGACGGCCAATAGGAACCGCCAGCGACGATCACCGACTGCGTCGTCAATCGTCTGCACCGCCGGAATCTGAAAGCTCGCCTCGAACAGAAGATCTCGCCGCGGATATACCTGTATCCCCGGCGCCAGCCACAACTGGTACCCCTGATCATTCGCGCCGCTGCCGTCGAGGGAGCTTTCGAAGCGATACTCGTTGAGCAATTCGATCACGCCGCGAACCTCCATGACCTCCACTTCGGGCCGTGGATGCTCGGCCGGGGCGAGGCGATACCAGTATGCCAAGTCCCAGTGCAGCGAGGGCCCAGGCCGAAAGCCTTCGTGCCTGGTTCGATGGCGATAAATCAGGTCCGTGGAAAACCGATGGCGGTCGCGAATCACGGTGAATGCCGCTCCGGCGCCGTAGCCCCAGCTTCCTGTTCCGGGCTGAAGTCGCCGCGGAAGTCGAACCCCACCCTGGCGCTCGTCATCTTCCCCGGTAGGCACGACCAACTCGGCTAGCGCCGCCCATCGTGTGGATTCCATTACGTCGTCCAGTTGGTAGAGCGAGTATTTCATCCGCAGGGAAACATCGCCCAGTCCCGCCATTTCCGCGGTGTTCGAACGGCCGAACCGGTCGGTGAAGGTTGCCCGGCGGCTCAGAATGGTCGGCACGGTGACTCGCAATTCAGTCCTCGGATCCGAGCCCAGAAGCAGCTGGTGATTCAGACGCAAGTCCAGCAGGTTTTCCGTCTCCTCGAAGGAGAAGAACTCGCGCAGCGCCGGCGTCTCGGGAGAAACGACGCCAGCGTTCTCAGTGATGATCTGACCAACGCCGGTATTTGCAACAAGCAATATAATTGGCCCAACGCTCCGAAGAGCCCTCCGCTCCGGGCACGAAACTGCGAAGACTGAATCAGCTACCATGCGTAATGGTCTAAACCATAGATGAGCGACCCGCCGAAAAACCCCGTGACCATTACCGCTATCACGCCGATAAACAGCAGCAGTCGGTATAGCCGGCGCTTTTCCGGTCGCTCCTTGCGAAAGGCGCGCTCTCCCACCACCAGAAGAAGCACCGACCAAGCGACTGTCGCCGTCCCCAGCCAGCGGTGCGTGGTCATGATCCACTGGTCGTCGCTGAGGCGGAATCCCGCAAAAAACCACCCGAGCGTGCCGGCAACGACGGCACTCAGTGCACCGAACCACAAACAGAACCTGCCCGCCGACGAGTACAGTGAGCGATCCGTTCGCACCAGAAGCAGCTCCGCAATGGCTGCGGCGACGAGCATGGCGGTGGGAAAATTAACCGACGCGGGATGAAACCTCCCCAGCCAATTTACCAGCTTTCCAGCAAAGGAAGGCCGGCCTTTGTCCGCGTGAGTGGCGTGATGGTGAGCCGGATCGGCTCCGGCGTGCTTGTGCTCCCCGACGCGCCGGTGACTGTCACCGGCTGACTCCTCCTCATGCCCGGCTTGGCCCCATCCGTGACCATCGACGACTCCCTCGCGCGCATCGGGCGAGTTCGATCGAGAGGCAGGCGTCGTCACACCGGCTGCGTCTTCCTCAATTGAAAGCCGGTCGACGTAGCGCTCGGAGTTGGCAAGAAACTTCTCCACGCATCGCTGACAGCAGAAGGCAATGGTCTGGTCGCGGTACTGTACCGTGATCGCGGGGTCGGCTTCCTCCAGTGTCATCACCGGACACATCTTGTTCACCGGTGTCTGGGCGCGGGCTAAGTGCTCACCGCCAGCGAACCCTGTCAAAGACAGCGCTGCCAGCGCCAGTTGCCAAAACGATCGTCGCGGGCTCGAGGCTGCATTCGATGACGCCCTAGGTTCAATCATCGTGATCGTGATCATGTGCACCGTGATCGTGACCCTTCTCCTCGCCAACGGGCCCGTGCGTCATCTCCTTCGGATTGACGGTGAACCCTTGGGCCGCGAGATTCGGAGCGTACTTCGCCGGGTGGGCGAAGAACTTCTTGTCACAGCCCTTGCAGCAGAAGTAAATCCTCATCCCGTTCCCCGCGGTCGTGAATGACTTCGGGCTGATCTCCTCCTTCATCACGGGGCATTGGGTCTGAAACGTGTAACTGTTCGCCAGTGCTGACGCGTACTTCCCCGGGTCGGCTTTGTACTTGCTGATGCAGCCCTTGCAGCAGAAGAACACCTTCCGCCCTTCGCTCTCAATGAACACCTCCGGGTCCACCGGCTCTTTCGAGACGGGGCAGGTCACCTGGATCTTCGGTCGGTCGGCGAGCGCATTGCGTTGCGCCGCCACCTTGGCAGCGTATTTCGGGGGATCCGACTGATACTTGGAGATACACTCCTTGCAGCAGAAGAAGACGGGGCCTTCGTCGGTTGCGACGCTCACAGCGAGGTTGACGGGCTCATCCATGATCGGGCACTTCGGAAGCCCGGTCGCCTCGGAAGCGTTCTTCCCGTGCACCTGCTCGCCGTGTCCGTGCTCGTGGGCACCACGCTGGGCTACAACGGGGGTCAATGCCAACCCGATCGCGATGGCCGACCCGATCAACAATTGCCTTGTGATACGATTCATCGTTGAAGATCTCCTTCGTCCCTTCGGGCGCTCGGAGTGCTGCGACCACGTGGTCTCAGCAGCAGCCCCGGCCTTTACTCTCTTGGATGCACGAGCCGGGGGCACCCTTCCGGAGACTCCGAAAAAATCGCGAGGTGTCGCCGCTGGTTGTCGGAATCAGGCCGGTTTGGGCCATATCGATCCACGGCACGCTGGTTTCTGCGGCGTCATCCTCCCGAGGGCTGGTTGGATTCCGGTTGCCCCACTCGTATCATCGCCCGTTCGGGCAGGCTCACGCGTGGACGCAGGGAAGCCAACAACGTCGGCAGAGTGCATGTGAACGAGAAGAACCTGATCGACCGTTGCAGAGCTGGCGAGCGGGACGCTCAGCGACACCTGTTCGAGCAAACGTCGCCGCGCGTCTACCGGCTCTTGCTGCGCATGACGGGGAATCCCGACGACGCAGCCGACCTGACGCAAGAAACCTATGTAAAGGGGTTTCAGCGACTGGCCCAGTTCAATGGCCGATGCACCGCGGGGACGTGGTTTTTTCGGATCGCCGTAAACGAAGCACTCCAGCTTCGCCGGCGCCGCAAGCTCGGTGTAAGCAAGCTTCGCGCACTTGCATTGAGCCAACCGACCGCATCGGAAGGCCCCGAAGCGGACCTGCTGCTCGATTTGGAGGCCGCACTCGCGGAACTCACACCGCACGACCGCGCCCTTCTCCTTTTGCGGTATCAGGAAGAATTGGATTATCGGGGCATCGCCGAGATACTCGAATGTGTCGAGGGGGCCGTCGCTTCCCGCCTGAATCGGGCGAGGCAGCGCCTGCGTGCGGTCCTCCGAAAAGGTTATGGCTAGGTGGAAGGGACGCGGTTGCTTATGCATCTAATCTATAGCATCCCATGTTCCGGGCGGCCCCCAGGCGGCCGTCCGCCGCGCGACGAGGGGGCAAACGAACATGCACTGCAATGAGGTAGAACAACAGCTTGGGCCTTACGTTGACGGAGAGCTCTCGCCCGTTGATCGAGAAGCGCTCCAGTGCCACCTCGAATCCTGTGCAAGCTGCCAGGCCGAGCTGGCGGAGCTGAACGAACTTGTGTCGCGGATTGCGAATCCAGGTTCGGTCGCGGTGCCAGAGCAACTTTGGGAGAGCATCGAGCAAGAACTTCATCACGCCGACGCGCGCCCACACCGCCGAAAACGGCCGGTTCGATTGAGAGCCACCGGCTGGGCGATTGCGGCCGGCCTGGTCCTCGCCGTTGGGCTGGGGCTGTTCGGCCTATCGACGCTTGATACGCCCGCTAAGGCCTCTACCGTGGATTTTGGCGTTCTGCTCGATGCGCTGCCGCTGGATGCGCAAAAGGCGTTTCGCAAGTTCCTGGTCCGCTACGACGGGAAACCCACGACTCCCGTGGCCGCGAAGCGCATCGCCTCTGAACTCAACTTCGACACCCCGTCCGAGTTACCGGGCGGATTCCGGTTGCAATCGGTATACGAGCTTCGCATTGGCGGGGCCAAGGGTATCGCCGCAGCCTATGACCGGGACGGCGAGTTCCTTGCAGCAGTGTTTCATCCACCGATGCGGCACGAAAGATTTGGCTCGCACGAGAATTACCCTTGCGTCATCGGCCAACATTGCGGGCACAAGGTTCAGGTCGGCGAATGGAAGCTGGTTCACCTGACGGACCCAACCACGTGTCACTGCTTGTTGAGTCGCCTCAATGAGCAAACCGAGATCCCGGCCGTCATGGCGGCAATTGCGCCAAAGATTTCCGAGGGGGATGCCCTGGATTCTCATGGCCGTCCATAGGTAGCTCTGACCGCCGATTGGCGGATCGCACCCCGTGCCGGCAATCTCCCCAGGGCTCGGGAAGCGCGGAATGGGGAGCGTCGACGGAACCTTGCGTGCTCACGGGAAGGAACCGGGCTACCTGGTTGAGTTCGGGATGCTCGAGCCTTTGAGGGACGCTTGAGTCCCAGACGGCGTCGAGCTATCCAGTTAGCAGAGGCCGCTCGATGTCCAAGAGGCTTGCGATTTTCAACGGCATGGCGGCGATGGCCGCCGCCATGTTGCTCATTGGCGGTTGACCACTTCGGGAATCAGACAAGATGTCGAAGAGGAGATGGTACATTGTTCACCGCTGGCTCGGCCTCATTGTAAGCCTTCAGTTGCTGGCCTGGAGCGTCGGCGGCTTCATGTTCAGCATTTTGGACATCGACGACGTACGCGGCGATCTGAACCGGAGCATCAAATCGCCGCCAGGCATTAATACAGACCGACTGATCCTGACGGTGGCGGACGCGCTCGCGCGTGCCAAGGCCGAAGGTGTCACCCCTGAGCGCGTGACGCGTGCGGTCGTTCGTACAGGCCCCAGCAAACAAACGGTGTTCGAACTCTTCGGCGCGGATAACGAGCCAATCGTGGCCGTTGACGGGACAACCGCAGCGGTTACAAAACGAATCAGCGAAGAAGAAGCCAAGAGAGCTGCTCTATCCGACTTTGCGGGAGAGGCCCGCGTCGCTTCCATCGCGCTGCTAACGGACAAGCCGCCTCAAGAGTATCGCAGCAGTCGCATGCCAATTTATCAAATCGTGCTCGATCACCCGAAGCAGCCGCACATATACGTCTGTCCCGTCACAAGCGAGGTGCTCAAGCGTCGAAACAAGCTTTGGCGGACCTTCGATTTCTTTTGGATGCTGCACATCATGGACTATCGGAATCGTGAGAGCTTCAATCACTGGTTGCTCACGACGATGAGTGCCTTGGCGATCCTGACGTCCGCGAGCGGCCTGGTGCTTTGGTGGTGGAGGTTGCCGCGTCTACAATCGCGCCGAGAACGCCGGGCTGCATCGCTTCCCCGGTGAGCAGGTCCGCCAGCGGCTTCTAATGATGATCGTGCTCGTAACAAGTAGAAACAAACACATCACTGTGAGTCCCCATTCGGACGTGGTAGGCACGGTCGCCTGCGAAAACTGAAACGCCTGCACGCGGTGGTTGCTGGAATCCGCCACATACATGACACCGTCGTTGCCCTCGCGGAGACCATATGGGAGATTAAACTGTCCTGGACCGCTTCCGAAAGAGCCCCACTTTGCGATGAATCCGCCGCTCCCCGTGAACTTCTGCATCCGATGGAGATTGCGATCGCACACGTAAACATTACCGAACTCGCCGATGGAAAGACCACGCGGGAAATCGAACTGGCCGTCGCCCGTACCAGCCGAGCCCCACGACAGGATGAACACGCCTTCATTGGTAAACTTTTGAATCCGGGGGCTGCTGTCACCCACGAACACGTTGTCATCGTCGTCAACGGCTACGCCGTTTGTGCCGGTGAACTGTCCGTCGCCTGTTCCCGGCGTTCCGAAAGCAAGAATGAACGTCCCATCGCTCGTGAACTTCTGTACACGGTTCTGGTCCCGGTCAGCTACAAATACGTTCCCTTGGCTGTCAATAGCTAGGCCGTGGTTGTGCTGAAATTGACCGTCTCCGGCACCCAACGAGCCCCACATTGTAATGAAGGTGCCTTCGCTGGTGAACTTTTGGACCCGATTGTTTCCCGTTTCCGCCACGTACAGGTTGCCAAGTGGACCAATCCCGATGCCATGCGGATGATTGAACTGGCCGGGGCCCGTGCCGAATGAACCCTACTGCATGATAAAGCTGCCGTCGGCCGCAAACTTCTGAATCCGGCTATTACCCGTGTCTGCGACATAGACGTTTCCGTCCGCGTCCACGTCGATGCCGTGAGGGCCGGAGAATTGGCCCGGGCCAGGGCCGTTTGTACCCCATTGAAACAGAAACTCGGGTGTACCGGAGCCCGCAACGCCTTCACCGGGAAAAACTATTATGACGGCAGCGAACGCGCAAGCAGACTTGAATGCTCTAGGTTGCATTCCAAAGCGGGCACACGCCTTGCGCTTTGGGGTCGATAGAACGATCGTGCCGGTCGCCAACAACAGGAGGCACGTGATCGCAAGGCCCCAGTGACCCATGGCCGGGACCGGGGGGCCGATCTGCGAGAGATCGAGTGCGATGCCACTGGGACTCGTCAATCCGGAGATCAGAAACTCCACGTCCGTTCCGTCTAGGTTGGCTCGAGAGATCATGAAGTCGGCGGGGGAACCTTCGGTCCAATACATCTTGTTGGCATTTAGATCGATGGCGAGTCGAACCGGTTCAATGACGGACGTGGTGACCAAGTCCTCGACGCCGGAGCCGTCCAAACTTGCTCGCTGAATCTTCCCGGTACCGATGTCCGTCCAGTAGAGCTTGCCCCGGGAAACGTCCAGAGCGATCCCGCTCGGGCTGACGAGATGCGCCACGAGAAGCTCGACATTGGTGCCGTCCAAGTCCGCCCGCTGAATCATGAAGTCCGCGAGCGTGCCTTCGGTCCAGTACATCTTCCCAGCCGCCGTATCCAAGGCGATCTCGACCGGCGTATAGACAGCTCCAAGCGTAACAAGATCTTCAACGTTGGATCCGTCATTGTTGGCGCGTTGGATTTTGCCCGCGCCGATGTCGGTCCAGTAAATCTTCTCCCCACCGGGGTCCAGCGCGATACCGCTCGGCTTGACCAATCCATCGATCAGGTATCCCACGTCAGTCCCGTCGAGATTGGCGCGGCCGATCAGAAAGTCACCGGGCGTAGCCTCCGTCCAGTACATCTTTCCCGCCGCCAAATCGAGCGCGATCGAAACGGGTTCAAAGACCTGTCCGACGGTTACCAAATCTTCGACACCTCCTCCACGAGCGAGGTCCGCCCGTTGGATCTTGCTCGTGCCGACGTCCGTCCAGTAGATCGTCTGTGCTAGGGCCGACGACTCCGTTACCGCTAGACCCAAGAACAACATGGATGTGCTTGCGCTCGCTTTCGACATGGTTGTAACTCCCTCAGGTTGCGCCAGTTCGCGGTTCGAGCCCAAACCTCGTTACGGCGAGCTTGTCGCGATCGATTCTTCCAACCGCGCTCGCGGCACGTGCGGTCAGTCACAACCCGTCCGCTGCGTAGGCGTCGCCAGGTGCATCGATGTCGCTGCCGACCACCAGGTCGGGGACCCTGTCAATTCTGACCGTGAGCTCACGCGCCTCAGATTCTTTCATGTCAAAGATCCCGGTTGCACACGCCGCCTGAACAACACGCTCCGATTCGGGCGCTGATTGCGTCGCGCTCTCAACGGGCGATGCAGACCGAGAATGGGCGCAGCCCGTGACTCCAATGAGAAGCATCGCCGCCAAGTCTATTCCGCAATCAAGCTTCATGACTAACAGCCTACCTGCTAAACCATACGTGGATCCATGCCACGCATGATACGCTCCTTGCTGAAGGTGCTCAAGACTCTCGAAACCGCTCGCGCAGTCGCCAGAAGGCGTACCCCGGGGGTCCGCCTCACCGTCCCCGCTCCCCACCTCAACGCGGCATCCGCCCAGCGTCGATTGTTTGATGCGAAGAATTTTGTTTGACACGTAGAACTTTCTTGGTACATTCCCGCGCCTCGTGTTGTTGCGGCGCCGCGACGGCACGAATTCGGAGGCCTCTGCATGCACGAACACGAGGGATTATCGCCGACGCACGAAATGTACCTGAAGGTGGTTTACCGCCTCCAGGAAGACAACGAGATCGCCCGCGTCCGGGACATGGCCAAGGGCCTCGGCGTCACCGCGGGGACGGTCTCCGCGGTTCTCAAGAAACTGGAGGGTGGCGGGCTGTTGCGACACGACCGGTATGGCGCGGTAAGGCTGACGGAAGCCGGTGAGCGCGTGGCGGAATGCATCATCCGCAAGTTCGAAACCATTCGGGCGCTACTCACGGAAGTTCTCGCTCTCGATCCGGAGACCGCCGAGCTGGACGCCTGCATGATGGAGCACGCGGTTGGTCCGGCGACAATCAACCGCATGGAGCAGCTTGTTGCCCTGGTCCACTCCGGGCGGGTCAACGTACAGCCGATGTTCCGCGCTCCAACCGCAAAGAACAAACCCACCTGCGCCGATTGCGAGGAGCACGGCGCATGCAAGGCTGTTGCGGCGCTCGCAGTCGGCGGGAACGAAAAACGGAACTGAAGAGGAAGCAACTCAAACAATTGGAGGATTTGCATATGCTGAGTCTGGTGTATTCGCGGATGTTTCGGCTTTCGCCCGCCACGATCATCGTTTCCGGCCTTCTTGTGTCGCTTCTCGGATGCGCCGGACCGAAACGTGGAATCTTGGTCATGGCCCACGGGGGCGATGCCGACTGGAATCGAGATGTCGAAGCGGTCGTCGAACCGCTTCGCGCCAGGTACGCCACTGAGATCGCGTTCGGAATGGCGCAGACGTCATCCATTCGCGAGGCCGTGGCCAAGCTTGAGGCGAAGGGCGCTCGCGAGATCGCGGTGATCCGGCTCTTCGTCTCGGGCGACAGCTTCGTTCCGGCCACCGAGTACATCCTTGGCCTGCGGCCTGATCCGCCGGCGGACCCCCTGGCGTCGCGCGGCACTGACTCCTCACACCCCAAGAGTGCGCCAAGCGCTGCTCTGGCCCATCATTGGAGTGGATCGGCCAATGACCAACACGTCGTCCACACGGCGGAGGACGGTCACGGCGGCCACTGCATGGAACCCCCTGAACCGATTCATTCGAATTCTCGCTTCGTCATGAGTCACGATGGCGTCGGTGCGTCGCCGTTGATCGACGAGATTCTGCTTGACCGGGTCAGAACGCTCAGCACCGATCCCGTCGGCGAGTCCGTTCTGGTACTCGCACATGGTCCCGCTGACGATGTCGAAAACGAACGCTGGCTGGCCAACATGAACGACCGCGTGCAAGCGTTGCACTCCATTGGGACGTTCCGAGAAGTGCGTTGCGAGACCCTTCGCGAGGACTGGCCAGAAAAGCGACGCGCTGCCGAAAACCGCATTCGTGAATTCGTGCACGATGCCAACCGCGACGGTGGCCGGTGCATTGTGATCCCCTTCCGTATTGCGGGCTTCGGCGAATACGACAAGGTGCTCACCGACTTGACGTACGTCGCCGATGGCCGAGGATTCTGCCCCCATCCGAACATGACCAAGTGGATCGATGAGACTGCGCGACGGTGCTTCGCCACACCATGATCTCCACCTTCGGCCGGGCAAACTACGGTCGCGGCGAACCCGTTACCACGCGCCGGCCTTGCAAAGTTCCAGAAAACCGCGGAGCACAGGCGAGATATGCTTGTCGGGATGAAGCAACAGGTAGATCTTCCGCCGCAGGCGCAGGCCCCCGACATTGATCCGGATCACGTGGCCGTAGCGCAATTCGTCCTTCAGACCGTGTATCGACATGAATGACACTCCGACTCCGGTACGGACCAGAGCCTTGATGGCCTCTGGAGAATGCAGTTCGATCATCCTGCGCATCTCACTGCCGGTGCTGTGCAGCCATCGCTCAAAGAGCTGCCTTGTGGCGGAGCCGCGCTCGCGTACGACCCAAGTTGAGTCTTCCAGCGACCCAAGGGGAACTCGTTTTCGTCTGCCGAGGGGGTGATCCGCCGCTCCGAAACAGACGATCTCGTCGTCGGCGATCGCTTCGACGAGCAAGGCGCCCTTCTCTGGTTCCACACCGACAAGGCCCAGGTCGAGCTCGTTGTGCAGCACGTCTCTCTCGATGGCCTGCGAGTTGTCGACTTTGAACTGCAGTTCGACGCTCGGATGTGTTCGCCGGAACCGACCCAGAATGCTTGGCAACATGTAGTAACCCGGGGTCGTACTCGCCCCAATTCGAAGACGGCCATGAACGCCCGATCCGTACCGGCGGACCGATTCGACCACTCGATCCGCCTGCGCAAGCAGCTCTTGGGAGAGTCTGGCCAGCTCCTGCCCAGCATCCGTCAATTCCACTCTGTGCCCCAAGCGATCGAAGAGCACGACACCCAGTGTTTGTTCGAGTTGGCGGATCTGGCGCGACACCGCGGGTTGGGTGAGCATGAGTTGCTCCGCGGCCTTCGTGAAGCTCGAGGTTCGCGCAACGGTCTGAAACGACTTAAGCGAGTCCCAATTCATGAGACGGCTCCCGTTCATAACCAGAATGCATCTAATCGATGATAACAATGCATTGGACGCATGGAAGAACAGCAGTCAGAATTCCAAGAAAGAACGCTGAACCCCCGTGTTTGGGCCTGGTTCTACATCATGATAGCGGGCTCTCTTCAATGGAGCGTGTAGGCCGCCACCGAAGAGCAGGTGCCATGAGAATCGAAACGACGCTCATCCGCGATCAGGTCCGCGAGGCCTACTCGGCGGGCGCACGCGAACCCTCCGGGAAGCACCCGTTCCCGATCGGCCGGGCGTTCGCCGAAAGTGTTGGATACCCAAGCGACCTTCTCGATTCGCTACCCGCGGTGGTCGTAGAGACATTCGCGGGGGTGTCCAACGTGTCGTTGTTCGCCGACATTCCCGACGGGTCGTCCGTCCTCGACGTAGGTTGCGGGGCGGGCATGGATGCAATCATTGCCGCCCGCCAAACTGGGAAGAGCGGAAGCGTCGTGGGCGTAGACTTCAGCAAACCGATGCTGGAGCGAGCGCGGGTTGCCGCGTCCGCGTGCGCCGCCCGAAACGTGGGATTCCGCTACGGCGACGCCGAGCGGCTGCCACTGCCGGATGACTCGGTCGACGTTGCCTTGGTCAACGGCATCTTCAACCTCAATCCCGACCGCACAGGCATCTTTCGTGAACTTGCCCGTGTCGTGCGGCCGGGCGGGTCCGTGTACTGCGCCGAGTTGATCCTGACGGAGCCGCTGCCGCTTGCCGAACAGTCGTGCCCGACGAATTGGTTCGCCTGAGTGGCCGGCGCAAAGGAAGGCGTGACCTTCCTCAACGAGTTTCGCGACGCGGGGTTTGCGGAAGCCCGCATGCTGCGAACAATGCGAAATGCGCGAACCAAGAATCCCAAGGTGCTCGCCGCGGAGGTCTGCGCACTGCGATAATGGACCAAAAGCGCAGCACCGACGAGATAGTGGAAAGGAAAACAGGATGGTCTCGAGAATCGCGACGCTGATCACGTCACTCGTACTACCCGCTCATGCAATGGCGGTCGACGAGCCGGAAATCCTCTGGCGTTTTGATACCGGAGGATGAGTGCACTCGACGCCCGCGGTCGCGGGTGAGTTGCTCTTCGTCGCTTCCTGCAACAGCATGGTCCGCGCCCTTGATCGCGCTTCCGGACGTGTTGTCTGGGAGTATGACGCGGGTCTCGGAGCGGAATCCAGCTTTCACGGTGATCCCTTCTTGGCGGGAGACCTTCTTCTGATGGGCACCGACGGGCCGAGCGGGGACGGGGTTTACGCATTCGAAAAGGCGACGGGTACGCTTCGCTGGAAGGCGCGAGTTCCGACAATGGAGTTCGACATTTCCGGCGTTGCGTCCGACATTCAGGTACAGGGGCAGCACGTCTATGCGCTGTCACTCGCCGACGAGGCATTGTCGCTGCGGTTGAGCGATGGCGAACTTACCTGGAGTTTTCGAAGCGCGTACCGGCCGCACGAACGGATACTTAACGGAACCCCGGCCATCGTGGCCAAGACGCTGCTATTTGGCGGCCTGGACGGCACTGCATACGCCCTGAGCGGAGAGAATGGCGAACTCCGTTGGAAGCAACGCCTCGGCGAGTCGATCCTGACGTCGGCGTGCGCAGTTGAGGAGGGTGTCGTGCTGGGAACCACGGACGGTAAGCTCCATCTCCTGGACACCGAGCGTGGGTCGATCGTGAGGCAGTTGAATCTTGGCAAGACGCCATCGGGGCCGATGATCGTCGCCGATGGAAGGCTGTTGGTATGCACCGACTGGCTTACGCCGGGATCGGAGCTGATGTGCGTGAACGACCGCCTTTCAGAAATCGTCTGGAAGGTCACGCCCCCCGACGGCATATGGAGCGCGCCGCGGCCATACGTCTACGACGGTCTACTGTTCCTCGGAACCACGGAAGGGGCTGTGATCGAGTATCGCCTCGCTGACGGAAAGCCCCTTCGGCAAACGAAGATCGGGGGCGTGATACGCGGAATCCGGCTTGTCGATGGCGTTCTGTACGTGGGGACCCAGGATGGAGTGATATATGCGGTCCAACGATGAAGCAAAGATGTTGATGTGAAGGTGGGAATTGGTCCGCCGTTTCAGGCCGCCCTCCCGGAGAACTACATTCGTTTTCTGGTCCTCGTTTCGAATTCGATCTTCGTGACCAGCGCATTCGTCATCCTGAAAGACGCTCTGTACGAAGTCGGCGAATGCTTCTACGCAACCATCGGCTTCGCCGCAAACGTAGCCGCAGGAGCGGCCTATCTCGTTTGTCTCAACATTATCCTCGCGCAATTTGCCGTGGCCATGGGCCGGGACAAGACGCCTCCGCCTGTCCATCCCGAAAACTATATCCGGCGAGTTTCGATCCAGCGATCGATGGGTTCGTGACTGGTGGTAGTATTCGAAGTACGACCGCAGGATTCTCCAGAGGTGACGCTCGTTGAGGACAATGACATGATCGAGACACTCGCGACGGATGGAACCGATCAGGCGTTCCGCGTACGGATTCTGCCAGGGCAAACGCGGCGCACATACGACCTGCTCGATGCCCATGCTCGTTACACGCGCCAGAAGGGCACGGCGAACCGAACAATTGGAAACGGCCTGATTGCGGTCGGCGCGCTGTTGCCTGCCATTGGCGGCGGCGCGTCGAAGTTCGGCTACGTCGAATGGTTGTACGTGTGCGAGTTTTTTGGGCTTCTATTTATCTGGGCGGGCTATGCGTTCTGCGTTAACAGACCACCGAGATCGGACCTGCGCACGCTCGAAACAG
>Ga0187892_10004501_pt1 | contig 23301 bp, 16 predicted proteins | sample MA1701073metaG_FD_139345 | JGI IMG/M metagenome (GOLD analysis project Ga0187892, IMG submission 139345) | Bio-ooze microbial communities from a basaltic lava cave in the Kipuka Kanohina Cave System on the Island of Hawaii, USA - MA170107-3 metaG ... | reverse complement strand
CCAGCCAAAGTGGTGATCGTCGCCTGTATGCGGAAACTGCTGACTATCATGAATGCGATGGTAAAAAATAATGCTCAATGGAGTGCAAAAACCGCTTGACTTTGAACACGGTTGCTCTCCCGGTGGGAGAGGGGATTTTTAGCAGTGCCCTTTAAGAAGCTACCAGCGATCCTACGTACAAACATGCCAGCGCAAAGTAAACCACAAAGCTGAGCAGCAACAACGCCTGTGAGGTACGGCTCGGACGCGCCCATTGCGGTAATTCCGGGGACAAGTAGCGATAGTTCAAATAATACAGCGCTAGCGGGAAAATCACGGTCCCGATGAATCCGATCACGGCGCTCGTGAGGATTAAAGGACCCGGCGCATCAAGCAGCATGGTTAACGACGTGATTAGGGTGAGCAATCCCAAAAAAACATAGTAGAGATAGCGCATCTCGTAGCGCCGCGCCTTCGGAAACAGCACATGGACAATGTCGGCTTGGATGCGGCTCACAGCATCGGCCGTCGCCAACCAGGTATCCGTTAGAAACGCCGCGGCGACAATGAGAAATAAGACGCGCCCTACCTCGCCCCAGCTCACCTCGAAAAATTGGCTCTGCACCACCGCTAATCGGTACCCCTCGGGCAACAAGCCTTGAGGAAACAATAGCGCATAGGCAAGAAGACAGGTCATCAGTGTAGTCAACAAGTTGCCAATGATTCCGAAGGACACATCAACACGCAGGAATCGGCGCCACGATCGCCACCGCCGCGCATTCTCGGGTGCACTTTGGGGAAGATTGCCGTCGTGGCTGACGATTTCGGGTTTACCCGCGAGCGGTCCGGTGATTCTCCCCATGTGCACGGCCATCCCGCTGCCCTTATCCCGCAACCAATAGGAATAGAACAACGCCCAAAAACCGCCGAGCCCAGCGAAACTGACGGCCGTGAGAAGCTTCGTCGAATCCCGCGGATCCCAGGACCTCGGCATCGGGCCTGTCGATCCATAGAGTCCTGGTAGGAACTCAGGAATCGACTTTACCACGTCAGGTTGTGTGCAAGCCCAGAGCAAGCCAAAAACGGTCACGGCCGCCACCGCTTTCATGAACCGTTCGATGAAGATGTAGATGACGCCGCTTGTGAGGAGGGCGATGAGAAAGACGGCGATCGAGACATACCCCCAGAAGAGCGTTTGACCGCGTTGTGTCCAGCCCTTGGGAAAATCGACGAGCGCCGCGATCGCCGTGCCCCCCGCGCTTGCGAAGGCGCCGAACCAGAGAAACGACAAGGTCATCAGCAACCACAGGAAGATGCCGAGACCACGGTGGAGACGGATAAACCCGTGAAAAATACTCTCCCCGGTCAATAGGGTGTAACGTCCGATCTCGATGTTGAGCGGGTATTGCAGGAGGCAGGCGGGAATCAACACCCACAGAAAAGTTAAACCGTATTTTGCGATGATGTAAGGCCACCAGATCAGCTCGCCGCTCCCCTGCGCGAGCGCCATCCACACGACGCCGGGTCCAAGCGCCGCCCACCAGCCTGGAAACAGCGGTAACGGTCTACGGCCATAGCACGTGTCGACGTGGCTATCGGCGCCGGGGAGATCCGAAGCGCTCCTAAACACCCGCCAACTCGTTCCATCTATTCAGCACTGCGCAAAAAAGATCCGCCGTGCGCTCGGCATCGTAGATCGCGGTATGCGCTTCGGCATCATCCCAATCCAACCCCGCCGCTTGGACCGCGCGCGATAATACCGTCTGGCCGACGGCCAGACCCCCGAGGGTCGCGGTATCAAAGGTGCTGAACGAGTGAAACGGGTTGCGCTTGATACCCGTCCTCGCGACCGCCGCTTTGATAAAAGCCAGATCAAAGGAGGGGTTGTGTCCCACCAAGATCGCCCGAGTGCAGCCCGCCTTAGCGACCACCTGACGTACGAACTCGAAAATACTTTCCAAGGCCTCGTGCTCGGGCACGGCAAAGCGGAACGGGTGGTGCGGATCTATCCCCGTAAACTTCAAGGAAGCCTGATTGAGATGAGCGCCCGGAAACGGTTGTACATGACAGGCGACCGTCTTTTCGCGTCGCCACTCGCCTCTCTCGTCGCTCATTACCGCCACGGCCGCGATCTCCAGCAAGGCATTAGTCGCTGGATCGAAACCGCCGGTTTCCACATCCACAACGACGGGCAAGAAACCACGGAAACGCGACGCCATCAGGCGCCGAGATCGCATGTCGCTACTCATGCGTCACCAGGGTCCAATCACAGTCCGCTCCAGCCCGAAAGGGTATTAGCTCATCATTTCCGAATGGGTACTTACGTGGGACGGTCATGGGCGCCTTACGGAGCGCAAGCGTCTCGCTGGTCCTCGGCAATCCGTAAAACGCCGCACCGTGGCCGCTCGCGAATCCATCGAGGTGATCCAGCCTCCCCGCCTCATCGAAAACTTCCGCGTAAAGCTCCAAGGCCGCGTGCGCGGTATAAATCCCGGCGCATCCACAAGCCCGCTCCTTGGCCGCGCGCGCGTGCGGCGCGCTATCGGTGCCGAGAAAAAACTTCGGGTTGGCACTGGTCGCGGCCTGCACCAATGCCTGCCGGTCTTCCTCGGTCTTGAGTAAGGGCGAACAATAGTGATGCGGTTGAAGGCCGCCCTGGAACAGGGCATTGCGGTTGAGCAGCAAATGATGCGCGGTGATCGTGGCTGCCAAGGTCGCGGGGCCGACGCATACGTATTCGACCGCCGCGCGCGTCGTAATGTGCTCCAACACCAGCTTGAGACCGGGAAACCGCCGGATGATTTCGCTCAACACCCGTTCGATGAAAACACGCTCGCGGTCGAAGACATCAACGGTAGGATCGACGACCTCACCGTGCAGGAGCAAGGGCATGCCGAGGTTCTCAAGCTCCGCGAGCACCGGATACACTTTGCGGATGTCGGCCACGCCGCGGTTCGAATGAGTCGTCGCCCCGGCCGGGTAGTATTTTACCGCCACCACAAGGCCGCTTACCTTGGCCTTTCGGATCTCCTCGATACTAGTTTCCGTGGTGAGATAGAGCGTCATGAGCGGCTCGAAGCGCAGGCCGCGAGGCAGTGCATCAAGGATGCGCGCACGATACGCCAAGGCCGCGGCCGTGGAAGTGACGGGCGGGTCGAGATTCGGCATCACCACGGCGCGAGAGAAACGCATCGCGGTGTGCGGCAATACGTTCGCCATGCCCGGTCCGTCCCGGAGGTGAACGTGCAGATCATCGGGTTTTCTAATGGTTAATTCCATGCACGCCTTTGTAACAAACGGATAACGATCACCGGCGCTCCGCACGCCGGTTCATTCATGACCAGACATCCCCAGGTATCGGTCTTTCAAATTGACATAATGAGCAGCCGAATCCGACAGGTAGCTCTGCTCCACCTCCGTTAGCGGACGTGACTTGCGCGCGGGGCTCCCGATCCAAAGATACCCTCCTTGAAGCACTTTGCCGCTCGGCACCAGACTCCCCGCTCCCAGGATTAGCCGCGCTTCCAAGACGGCGCCATCCATGACCGTCGCCGACATGCCGATGAGGCAATAGTCCTCGATTCGGCAGCCGTGGATCACGGCGCGATGACCGACGGTTACATGATTGCCGATAGTGACCGTGTAACCTCCGGGAGAATACATGCTGTCCGAGGTGGTGTGGATGACGGTCCCGTCTTGAACATTGGTGTAATCGCCGATGACAATCGCGTTCACGTCCCCACGCGCAACGGCCATAGGCCATAGCGAGCTGTGCGCGCCGATAGTAACATCGCCGATCACAACGGCGGTGGCATCGACGAAGGCCGTCGCCGCGATCCGCGGTGTCTTGTCCCGGTAAATCCTAATCTTCATACAGGATTATTCTGAATACCCCGCTGTTTAAGGCGGGCACTTTAGCATTGGGGTTTCCAAAGGGGAGTAGTGCAACTCTCCCCTTTGGTCAAGGGCGGGGTTATACCCCGCCCGCGAAGTAAAATTGATTCCCTCCGCGCGCATGCAGGTCGCATCCCCAGTCCACCGGCGCATCGCTCGAATTCATAACCTGAACCACACCGGCAACTTTAAAGAACTTCCTTGATATGCACGATATATCGCCAACAACTTTTCGAGTGAGCTGTGTCCTAAATCCAGGGATATATCGCAATTTCAGGACGCTGCTGGGCCGCTTTACACTCAGCTTGCCCGTAACCCATCGCAGACTTTGAGACTATGAATCCCAACATCATCCCTGGATACAGAATCGAGCGCCGCATCGGCAAGGGCGGGATGGCCTCCGTGTACCTCGCGATTCAAGAATCGCTGCACCGCGCGGTGGCCCTCAAGATCCTAACCAATTTTGACTCCCCTGAATTTTCCGAGCGTTTTCTCAACGAGGGCCGCACCATCGCGCAACTTTCGCATACGAACATCATTACCATTCATGATATCGGGATCGCGAACGGGCTGCATTATATCTCGATGGAGTATATCGAGGGGGGCGATTTGAAGCAGAAAATCAAAGGCGGCCTCGGCCCGGCGTTCGCCCTCGACGTGATCGAGCAGATGGCGAGTGCCCTCAGGCTCGCGCATCGAAGAAACATGGTGCACCGAGACGTGAAACCCGCCAACATCCTGTTCCGGGAGGAGGCCATTCCGATTCTTACCGATTTTGGGATCGCCAAGCAGATCGGCCTAGAGAAGAATGTCACCCTCACCGGAACGATCGTGGGCAGCCCGCACTACATGAGCCCCGAGCAGGCCCAGGGTAGAGACGTTGATTGCCGCTCCGATATCTACAGCCTCGGTATCGTGTTCTATGAGATGCTGACCGGCGTAAAACCTTTCGACGACGAGTCCGATATCAAGACCATCGTAAAGCACATGAACGAGCCGATGCCGGCCTTGCCCGAAACGCACGCGCACTTCGAGGAGATCGTCGGGCGCATGACGGCCAAACGGACCGAGGATCGTTACGCCGACATCGACGAGTTGCTGACTCACCTGCAGGACCTGCGAAACCGGCCTACGCCGCGTACCACGGATACCAAAACGATATTGCTGGCCACCCTGATCACGGACAGCGAAGGGGCGCAACAAAACGATGCTCCGCCTCCCGGGAATGTTCACGTTCAATCCTCTTGGGGGCGCCGTGCAGTCTGGGGCGCGCTCGGGATCGGCGCCGCGATCGCCATCCTCGCCGGATTCGCGACGCAACGCGGCGCCGCCCCGCCGCTCGCGTTACGGGAAAACCCACCCGCGAGCACGCCCGCCGGAGTTCCGGTGGTGTCTGGTCCAAGCGCTGTTCCGGCTGAACAATCGAGCAAAGCCGACGCATTATTCGAAGAGGGTATGGCCTACCGCAACGGCGAAAACACGCCCGTGGACGATGAAAAGGCCTTCGCTTCGCTCCAACAAGCGGCGCAACTGGGTCATGGCAACGCGCAGTACAATCTGGGGCTGATGTTTGGGCAGGGCCGGGGAACCGTGCAAAACCACGCGTACGCCGTTCGTTGGTATCGCGACGCGGCGATGCAAGGCGTAGCCGACGCTCAATACTTCTTGTGCTTATCGTATGCCATTGGCCGCGGCGTAGATCCGGATCGCGTGCGCGCCTACGCGTGGTGCGAAGTAGCTGCTAAGCATGGTTCACAGGACGCCCACGAACCGCTCAAACTGCTTAAACAAACAGTGCAAGGTCCGAGTCTAATTGAGGCCGAGCGTATGGCCGAGGAGATCTTGACGCGAATCGCCGCATCGGCTGGGGCGAGGAAGTCGGTCATACCAGATCCGGATGCTTTTTCCGCCCGGCAGTTCTAGGGAGGACGCCGCGCGCTGCGCTCAGCAAGCTATGGCACGCGATAGACGAAGAATTCCCGTCCCCGACGCAACGCGGCGTTAAACGGGGGGTAGGCGAAAATACTGCTGGTGGAACGAGGCTCCAACAGCAAGGGTAAGATCAAACCCTCCGGTTGGCGGGCCTCGATCCACAGATCGCCCGGTTCTAGGAACAGCTCGACCGGGTACGCGTGAATAGCCGCTGGCTCGTCCGGTTTCAAGGGCTTGCCATCCGCTTCTATTTTCTGTGCATACACCGCGAGCTTACGCCGGTTCGTAGTTTTCTTATACCTGAGATGGTGCCGCGTTAAAACCGCCGCGACGGGTTGCTCATGGGCCGTGACGACATAGGCTTGCGGTGGGTTTAATTTATGCGCCGTGACTACCGCGCGATGATCGTCGAACCACCGCTCCTCCGCCACACCCGTATCGCCCCGCCGCAACTGCAAGGAAATGCGCGGATGGGTCTTATTTCTTTCATACGCCGTGTACAAATACACCGATCGGGGCATAGGCGCCATTCGGACCGCGCGTGTTATCTCCATAATCTCCTGTGCATGCGCGCGGACCACCTTAAGGAAGCTTTCAATACAGAGGATCTGCTCGGCAACGCGCTCGCGGATGTTTCTATGCGTCGGGTAGTTCCCCGGCGGATCCAGGCGATTCTCGACCAGAAACGAAAAGGCGTCCAGCATTCCGGCCTTGTTACGCAAGTTCTTAAGGGACAAGCCACCGTTGGTAAGCGGCTGGCGAATACTCGTGATCTCGCCAATGTAACGCTGGGCCGGTAAGCCGCGGCGTCGAACTTCGCGCACGATTTCGGGCAGCAAGCGGTCGAGACTCAGGCGCCTGATCTCGGGCGCGATGTTAGCGTTGTTCCCGATCTCGAACTGGGCATTGAAGTCCGTTAGGTAGCCCTCACGGCCGAGGGTTTTCTTTTTCAGTATCGCGGATTCATGGACATCGAGCACGACTTCTGGCCGTACGCGCAAGAGCAGATCATTGATCGCGCGGCTTTCAGGCTGAGATAAGACCACGAAATCCGTGCTCAAATTCACATTATTGGCGTTGACGCGCCGATGGAGATCACGTCCGTCGGGGTTGGCGTTTGGTACCATGATAAAATCCGCGCCATTGAGCAACGAGTTCATACCGCCCAGCGCAAGCCTTCGCGCGATCAGCAATAGCGCCTCCCCGCCCGAAGGTTCGGTTCCGTGCTGCGTGCCGACGAGCAAAATAGTCAGGCGCGGTAACGAAGCGTTCTTGCTGGCGCGCACGGGCGGTGGCTTGGAAATCCATACGGCGTCGATGGACCGCCCACCGGCGGAGCGGCCTATTTGTTCCTTACGCACGAAAGGGGAAAGCAATGCGAGTTGCCCCAAGAACTTGCTGACCTCGACGGAGGTGGTCAGGCGCATGTATCCACTGCGCTCCAACGCGCTGCCGGGGGTGAGCGGATCGCCTGCTGCTGCGATCGAGAACAGCAGGGCGACCGCGAGGCCGGTAAAGCGCAAGCGTGAGCTCATATTATTCAGTAATGCCCCGCCGCTTGCGGCGGGCACTTTAGCATTGGGGTTTCCAAAGGGGAGTAGTGCAACTCTCCCATTTGGTCGCGTGCGGGGCACATGCCCCGCAGGCGAAATATTTTGACAATCGCTCTGAAGAACGGACGCGCCGGGGCGCATCTCGACGCTTAGCCAGCAGCCTGTGCCTCGCGCAAGACACGGCGGAGGATCTTGCCCACGCTCGACTTTGGAAGCTGGTCGCGAAACTCGATATGTTTCGGTAGCTTGTAAGTAACGAGATTTTCCTTGCAATGCGCGTATAGCTCTTGCGCGCTTAGGGCCGGATCGCGGCGCACGAGTACCAGCTTGACGGCCTCGCCGGTGTCCTCATCCGGCACCCCGACCACCGCCGCCTCGAGAACCCCTGGGTGCGCCATTACGACCTCCTCGATCTCGCTGGGACAAACGTTGAATCCCGACACCAGGATCAGGTCTTTCTTGCGATCTACCAAGCGCATAAACCCGCGATCATCCATGCTCGCGAGGTCGCCCGTCTTCAGCCATCCATCGGAAGTCAGCACTTTGGCCGTCTCGGCGGGCTGATTCCAATAGCCCTTCATCACTTGCGGACCGCGGATCCAAAGTTCGCCGACGCTTCCCAGCGGCACCGGCGCTCCGCTGTCGTCACGAATGCTGCATTCGGTCGAAGGCACAGGGAGGCCGATGCTGCCGCTGAACTCCTTGATATCCAAGGGGTTCACGCATGCCAAGGGGGAGGTCTCGGTCAGGCCGTAACCCTCGATCAATATACAATTCGTCATTGCTTTCCAGCGCTCGGCGATGGTGCGCTGGACGGCCATGCCTCCGCCCACGCAGATCTTGAGACCGGAGAAATCGAGATCCCTGAACCCCGGCGTATTCATGAGGTGATTAAATAGGGTGTTGACTCCGGTGATGCACGTAAACCTGGACGCGCGCAGCTCACTTACGAATGCTTTTAGATTGCGGGGGTCCGTGATCAGATGATTCAACGCGCCGAGCTCGAGGAAAGTCAGGCAATTGATCGTTAACGCGAAGATATGATAGAGCGGTATCGCGGTAATCACGACTTCGTCGCTATCGCCCACGATGGGATCGTGCCATGCCAGCGATTGCAAGGTATTTGCGACTAGATTTCCATGCGTTAGCATAGCGGCTTTAGGGATAGCGGTCGTCCCGCCGGTATACTGCAGCATGGCGAGGTCGGCGTGACCGATCGACACCCGATCGAGTTTGAGTCGCTTACCGATGTCAAGGGCTTCTCTGAAATCGAATGCTCCTCTGATCTCATGTTTGGGTACGAGTCGCTTGATCCGCTTTACCACGAAGTTGATGATCGCGCGTCGTGGCCAAGGCAGGAGGTCTCCCAGGTCGGTGATTATGACGTTTTCAACGCGAGAACCAGACAGGGCCTTTTCCAACACATGGGCACAATTGCTCAGGATCACGATGGCCGAGGCGCCCGAATCCACAAGCTGGTGATGCAGTTCGCGGGGCGTATACAAGGGATTCGTATTCACGACGATCAAGCCCGCTCGCAATGCCCCAATGAGCGCCACTGGAAATTGAAGCAGGTTCGGTAGCATGATGGCGATGCGTGCGCCGGGTTTGAGCCCGAGAGGGCCTTGCAGAAACGCTGCGAACGCCCTGCTCAGTTCATCGAGCGCGGAATAGGTCAGGACGCCGCCCATGTTCGCGAAGGCGGGGCGCGTACCATGGCGAGTAAAACATTGCTCAAATTGGTCCACCAGAGAGGAGTATCTCTCGATACCGATGTCGGCCGGTACGCCTTGCGGGTAGGCTTTCAACCAGATACGGTCGGCGTACGGATCGGTTCCAGCCGGCGCGGCGACCGATGAGCCGCTAACCGTGTTATAGGCTAAACCCGTCATAGCGATACCCCCTATACCTAAATGTCCACCGCCGACTGATCAGTATAAATTATGTGCAATTTAGCACTTTGAGGTCCACGCTTAGAACATGGTCCCGAAACCCATCGCTACGCCCGCGCCAACGGCCGTAGCGGTCAAGATACTATTAGCGACATTATTAATTGTTATCGTAGCCTCGTTTTTTGCTTTCGGGGTTCATCGCTACTTCACGATGGACTATTTTATCGCGCAGCAATCCGCGATTAATACTTATTATGCAGTCCACCCCGGGCGCACCGCCGCGGCCTTTATTCTCATTCATATTTTTGTTGCGGGCTTATCACTTCCCGGCGGTCTGGTGTTGACGGTGGTCGCTGGAAATATCTTCGGACTCTGGTGGGGCACAGTGCTGGTCTCATGCGCCTCGACCGTGGCGGCTACCCTCGCGTTCCTCGCCTCCCGTTATTTTTTTCGCGACATCGTGCAACAACGTTTCGGCGACCGCTTACGATTCATAAATGAGGGCTTGGACAAGGACGGTGTTTTTTATCTCTTCAGCCTGCGGCTGTTGCCTGTCTCCCCGTTTCTCGTCATTAACCTCGTCATGGGTTTGACATCGATGTCCACCACGAATTATATCCTGGTAAGCCAGGTGGGCATGCTCATCGGCGCCATCGTTTGCGTGAACGCGGGCACTCAGATCGCGAACATCGAATCCTTGGGCGACATTGTATCACCCGGACTGCTCGCCTCGCTTGCACTCCTAGCTATCTTCCCTTTCATCGCCAAACGCATCGTGCGCGGGTTCAACACACGGATCGAAGAGCTTAGAAGGCCAACGGGTACGCACTGCGGAAATCGTTGACGGCTGTGAACCACGCCCGCCGAGGCCGGGACCCCGGCCTATCGATCTTAGTTGTCCCTTCGACAACGCGGCCAAGTCGCGCTCAATCAAAGCGTGCATCCTCACGCCCTTGCGCGTGCTCAAGGCCGGTGATCGAATCTTTCCCGGTAATCCCGGTAAACACCGCTCCGCTAATTAGTGTCCGGTCGAATTTGGCGCGCGTAAGCACGGCATTGGTGAAATTGGCGCCGCGCAGATCGCAGGTAGAAAAATTCGTATCGGTCAGATTGGCGCCGCTGAGGTCCGCGAACCTCGAAACGCAGCCCGATAGATCGGTCCCCGTCAAATCCGCTCCCTTAAGATTGGCGTTGACCATCGATACGTGCAGCTTTCCCATTGGCTGGTTCTTCATGTCCGCCGCGAATTTTCCATGCACAAGCTTGGCGCCTTCCAGATTCGCGCGTTGCAAATCCGCGATGAGCCGTGCATTCGACAGATCGGCTCCTTTCAGATTGGCATCAACCAGCACCACACCGAAAATACTGGCGTTTTTTAGATTCGCAGCCTCAAGGTCCGCGCCACGGAGTATCGTGAGGTCCAAGTTGCAGCCTTCAAAGTTAGCACCACGCAGCTTGACTCCTTGCATGTGGGTGCCGAAGAGATCGGCGCGCTTGAAGTTCACCCCGGAGAGGTCGAGTCCGCGAAAGTCCTTGTCGCGCAAATCAATACGTTGAGTAGCCGGCGAGTTTGCCAGGGCCTCAATGATCTGCGTCCGAGTCATTGGCTCGTAATCCCTCCCCGAAACCGCGGAGACTGCAAACCAGATACCGGAAATGGCTAGGATGACCAGCCCAAACAACAAGTTAGATCTTCTTGATCCGGCTTCAAGGTATTCGCTTCTCATAGACACCCCACCATGCGGCAGACGTTCAGCTTAGCATCGACAGTTGCGCCGTTCTTAGGATAGAAGGCAGTTTCATTTAGCAGCAAGCAGCCAGTGTATTCTACCCGCGAAGCACAATCTCGGCACTGCGCCGGTTTTTCGTGTAACAGATCCGAGATTGGAGTAAGGGGAGTTATTCGGTCATGACGCGCGACCCAGGGGCGAAAATAAATCAGGGAATATCGGCCTTCGTATACAGCTTTGGATGGAAACGGCTAAGCAGCCCCCTGCGTTGCACCCGTCCGTAGTACACTCTTAGTCGCGTAGGAACCAGATTCATAAACTGCCGTCCGAATTTTTTCAGGTAGGTCTCGGTGGGGCTGGCGTCGTGTTTCCAAAGCGTCACGTAGTCGCTTTGATAGACACCCGTCGCGAATATCTCCGCGCCCCTAAGCTTCTTGGCGATCACGGCAAGATAGGTCGGGCGGGAGTTGGTAAGCTCGACCCGGCGCTTGACGCGATCGGGATCCGCAACCTCAAACCAAGTTGCTCCCGCCCAGTCCTCGAAGAGGAACATCTTAATGACGGCAAATCCGTTTGCTTGCGTGAAGATCCGATAGAAAAGCTCGGGGCTGAACTGATAGAAACCATGCCCCAGAAAATTGTTACCAGGAACGACCCCGATAAAATGCCCGCCCGGCTCAACCATTTGCATACAGCTTTTGATCGCGACGGGAAAATTAAACACGTGTTCCAGAGAGCCGCTGTCGATTACCACGGAAAATATGTTCTTGTATGACTCGTCGATCGGCGCGTTTAAATCGACGATGTCTGTTGCATGTTCGTAATCAGAGGCATCAAGAGAACGGATGTGCTCCGCGCCTAAGAGATCGAAAAGCGGTTCCGCAAAACCCTGATTTCGGAAAACCAAATCGTTTACGGCGGCCACCGTGACTGGATAACCAAACTGCCCCAGAAGCTTATACAACTCGCGCGAGCTCAAATGGAGTGTTTGCCGCCCGACCATGGCCGTCTCTCGGTACGAAACGCCCAGTCCACGCGCATACAGGAGCAAGCGCGTCGCGTGTATATCCAAACCCATGGGGATGTTATTTCTTCACCAGCTGTTCTCCTGCGATCAGCCGCAGCAAACCGTGTGCCCGCGCAAGCGTGTCAGTGTTTAACGGCGATCCCCCGTAGCTCATCGATGAGCCGCCGGTCATGTTCCACGGTCTGTTCGAGCGCCGCCGCGGCTCTCTGGTTAACGCGCATTATCTGAGCATCGCGGAGCGCCACCAACGCCTGCTGTTCCGGCGAATTATCAATGGCCTCCTGTTCCTGGCGCCATTCCTCGACCTCCAACTCGACCTGCTCCCGGAGGCGCTGTTCCGCAGCTTGTTGACGTTCCAGATCCGCTGCGTTCACAGCGATAGCGGTTGCGGCAATGTCCTCGGCCTTGGCGGCGGCACTGGCCTGCACGTCGGCCTGGGTGACGCGCTCCTCCAGGTTTCTGATTCTACCATCAATGACCTGCTGCGCATCTTTCGAGTTGGCCGTCGATGCGTCTTCCCGCATCGTTCTCAGCCGCGCGACCTCCTGTTCGGCCGCCGATCGCGCCAAATCAGCATCGGCTTTTAAGCTTCGCGCTTGTTCCATAACGCCTTGAATCCGCAGAGCTTCTGCTTCCAAGCGCTGCCGTTCAACTTGTAACCGGGCCTGTTCCTCGTGGTGCATGCGCTCAAAGTTGGCGCGGATCTCCGCAATCTTTCGTTGCGCTTCCTCCGCGACCGCACGGCGCGTCTCCTCGGCCGCTTCCCGTGCCCGCTGCGCTTGGCGCAACTCCTCGGCGGCTTCAGCAAATTCGGCGTCGAGGCGCTGCTGCTCCGCGCTGAGCTGCTGCTTGACTTCTTCGCGGAGCCCCTGCTCTAAGGTCAAGAGTTGCTGATGCTTCTCCTCGATCTCTTTGGCCGCCTGCATGCGCTCTTCGGCCAGGGCCTTTTCCATGCGTTGGGCTTCGGCGAGCCGCTCTTTCGCCTCCATCGCTTCCCGCCCCAGCCTCTGCCTCTCCTCACTTAGCTTTCTCGCGACTTCCTCTTTGAGTTTGTGGATGCGCGCCAGCTCCTCGGACTTGGCCGCATGGATCGTGTCCAGCCTTTGCTCTTTATCGCGCAGCCTTTCCTCAACCTCGCGTTTGAGCGCATTGATGCGTTCCTCTTCTTGCAACCGCACCCGCTGCGCTTCCGCCTCGGCCACACTCTTCGCTGCTTCGACCTCCCGTTTCATCGTCTCGGCGTTAGCAAGCAAGGTGTTAGCGCGCTCCATTTCGGCGGCGACCCGTTCCCTTTCCGCTTGCAAGATGCCTTGCGTGCCCTCCTCGGCCGTGCTTAAGGCGGACTCCACCTCTTCCCTGTAACGGCGCGCTTCTTGTACACGCGCCTCGACCTCCGCGGTTTCCGCCGCCAAACGTTGCCGCTCAGATCGAATCTGCGCCTCGGCTTCTTCCTGTAGGCGTTGGATGCGCGCCAACTCCTCGTTGTTGGCGGCGGCTGCCGACTTCAGCTCGCGCTTTTTGGCACGCACGCGCACCTGTATTTCGGCTTTCAGTCGGCGGGCATGTTCCTCGGCCTCGCGTCGAATGCTCTGCGCTTCGGACTCGGCCTTGCGCTTGGCCTCTTCAATCTCTTGACGCGTCGTCTGCGCTTCGGCGATCAGCGCGTTGGCCCGCGCCGCTTCGCCCAAGAGGTGCCAGCTTCGCTCGGCCTTCAGCCGTTCTTCGGTTTCCCGCTCGGCAGCCTCCCGGGAGGTCTCCGCTTCTTGCTTCAGGCGCAGGGCATCTTGCAGCTCGAGCTGGGCCTGCGAAAGTTTCGCCCGTAGCAAAGAGGCTTGTACTTCCGCGTCTTCGGCGAGATCGAGACCCGTACTCGCGGTGTCGCGGCTCGCCGCCGCATCAGCAATCTTCAGCCCAGTGTCCTTGGGAAGTATGGAGCGGAGCCGATCGAGTGGGTAGCGCTGGAGTCCTCCCTCGAGATAAGCGGCGTCAAAACCGAGTTCTGCTAAAGAAAAGGTGACAATGGAGCTCTCGATACCGGTGCCGCAATAGATCAGGTAACGTTTATCCCGGCTGAGTGAGGCCGCATAGGAACGGACAACGTGCAACGGAACATTCATGCTGCCGGGCACGGCCTCTACGGCATGCTCGTCCGGATAACGAGCGTCCAGCCAGATGGCCCCGCCCGTCACCCAATCACGGGCCGCATCGAGCGTGATGGTCGGCACTATCGGCTTTTTAATGAGTTCGATAAAATCAGGCTTCCCGAGCCGCATCAACTTGCCGTCGGTGAGGGCTTTGACGCTGGCGTTGCGAAGCCCTCCCGAAATCAACGCTTCTTCGCCGAAGGGTTCGCCCGGTTTGAGGGTTGCCAGGCTGACGCTCTGTTGGCTACCGGATAAATGCCGAAGTACTTCAAAACGCCCCTCCTGAACCACGTAGTAATAGTCTCCAGGCTGCCCTTGGCTCACGACCAGGTCGCCTGCGGCAACGTCGATGGACTCGAACTGGGCAAAAATCCGCTGTAAATTCGCCACCGGCAAGCGCGAAAATACGCCTGATTGAAGCATTCGGGTCATCCAATCCATGGCGATTTCGCAGGTTATATCGTTGACCTGCACGGAATCATCTCCTGCCTGGCGCGCCTCATCTAGATCCAGCGCAGACACGAGGTGCTGCCGCTCCAGGCGTAAAATCCGTACAGCCGTCGTCGGAATCGCGGTGAGCTGCCGCGGTTGCAACTGCGCGAGCGCATGCGCGGCCTCGGGAGTGCCGCCGCGGAGGCGGCTTACCACCTGCCCGTCACAGCAAAGATCGAGGTCGCCTTCAAGCAAATAATAGGCATAGCTATCCCGGTCGCCCTCGCGGAAGACAGGACATCCCGGTTCGTAGGGAATAATCTCGGTGCGCTCCAAAAGCGCCCGTTGCGCCTCCGGCGTCAGGCGGTTTAGTGGAATAAAGGTCTGCAAAACGGAGTCGAAGACGAGTGTATCCTTACCCATTGTTGTTTCCCTAGGCTTTTGATCGCGGCGCGGATCGCCGTAATACCCGGCAACTATCGGCAGAAATAGTCCCCGCCGTAGGTCTTACCGTGGCGAAGCCTCAGACTTCGGAGATTGTCGGATGACTTGGCAGCGATCCGCGATTAAACGTCGCCCTCTACCAGTTGCAAGCCTACGGGCAATTCCTCTCCGAAGAGAAAATTCCGCTCCTCGCTTGAGACTGGGTGATGCTCGCGGACGATGTGCCACTGAAGCTCTTTCGCCCCCTCCCGCTTTAACTTCTCAACAAGTTCCTCGCGTATGCGGTCGTGGATGTCCAATGCACGGGCGCCAGTCACACGGCAAGCACTCGAGAACACAGCCACGAGCGGCTGCAATCCTTGGCGCTTCCAACCGAGCGCCCTTAGCTTTAAGAAGTATTCCTCCACCACCGCCGCGGGGATCACAGTGTCGGCCGACGTGTAGAGCGGCACACGGCTAAGTAGCCGTGCTAGCGCCCAGAAAAGATGGGGTTGATTCCTAGCCTTGCCCTTGAGTAGGAGATCAAATAAATACTCGACAAGGTCGGTCTTCTCGCTGACCGGCAGGCGTTCCAGGGAGCCAAGCAAGCGCGTACCTTCGGAAAATTCCTGCGGTCCGCGTTTAAGCAGCGGCAGCGCCGTAGTGTAAAGACTCATTTGCTGTTCTGCGGAAAGCCCCCCGGCCACGCGCCGCCACATCATCCACCAGTTGGACTGTGCGCTTTTCTCATTTTTGTGGCTGAGGCCAAGATTGAAACAGCCCCAGATTTGCGACATGCGCCAGGCGTCAAGCTCGCTCCCGAAACCGGGGCGGAGAGTAAACCCGGCAAGGTAAAGCCAGGTGTTCTCGTGTGCGAGCGATCGGCCGCGCCGGGTCATCCCGGGATAGAGCGCCTGCCACAAGGAACGTAACAGGAAAAGATTCCACTGCGCACGCTCCTGGCTGAAGATTCGCTCGAGGTCCTTCACCACTCCCTTGACATCCTCCTTTTCGGCAAGATCCTGCTTCTTACCGTAAAATCGCTCGATTTTATCGATCCCATGCGCAAGCGCTTCGGGCGCCGCACCCGCATCACCCGGGACCATCTCGCGCGGACTCTCAGTGCCCGCGGACCGCAGGTTGAACTCCAGCCGCCAACGCTTCGAGCGGTCGCGATTGACGAGCGCAAGCTGCAAGACACCTAATGCGTTCAGCTCCACCTCGACTGTTACAGCGACGTTAAGCTCGCGGGCGGTGCGCGGATCGAAGTCCCGATCCGCGAGCATCAGGGTGGTGTAGAGCGCCGGGAGCGGGGAAAAATCGCCCTCTGTTAAACGCACAATCGCGCCGGGGCGATCCCCGCTCCGGTGGGTCGATGTGTAGGCCGTGAAGCGTACCGGTTTGTTTAGCAATAGCTTGAAGCTATGCGAGGCGAGACTGACCCGCCCGCCTTCTTGGAACCCTTGCGGTAATACACAAATGAGGTTGGGGATGGCGCCTCCCTCGCCCCGTTGCAGCTCCAGATAGACGCCGCGCGCATAACCGGCCCGGATGCGCCGCCGTGACCGCGCCGCCAGGGCGCCGAAATACGCGGCGCCTCGGGCGATGGCGAAGGTCATGTCAGCGAGCGTAAGCCCCGCGGGACGTTGCTCTTGCCAAGCGGCAATAATCGACAGCACGCGCTCCTGAAGAAAACGCGGCGACAAGGTACCGCCCGCGAACAGGACCGCCTGGATCTCGGCGCCGTTTAGGAAACCCGCAAGGTGTCGGCTCACCGCCGAGTCGGCCGCGTAAGGCAGCCCGATTTCGCGCAGACCGATCTGCCGCGCGCGCGGCCGATCCCCACGCTCGGTGTAAGGAAAAAACCCCTCCAGAATCAGCTCATGCAGTTGCCCTCGTGAGAGCGTCGCGCTCAACGCCGACGCAAACAAACTCGAACCCTCTCCCGGCACCGATACATGATAGATCTCCTCCACCGGACCCTCGGTTTCTAGCAAGCGCTCCTTGAGCGCCGCGGCTTGCGGCACCAAATGCTGCCACTGGCGGCGGGATAAACGCGCCGCGGGATCCACTAACACGCGCCGCTCCAGCGCGTGGGCGATGGCGAGATCGATGTTATCGCCGCCCAAGAGAAGGTGATCGCTCACCGCGATCCGCTCGATCTCCAAGAAATCCGCAGGCGCGCGCGCCAGCCGAAACAGGCTCAAGTCGGTGGTGCCGCCCCCGATGTCGCAGACAAGCACGGTCTGATCGCGCTTGGCGAGGTCCGGCAGCATCTCTATATAAGGCGCCGCCATGGTCGCCGAGCGCTTGCGTGCCGCCGCTTCGGTCCAGGAATAGAACGCCGCCTGCGGTTCCTCGAGCAGCCTGACTTCCTCCGGATACCCGGCCAGGCAAGCGGCCTGGCGCGTCAACGCCTGTGCCCCTTCATCAAAAGACGCCGGCACCGTGATGGTGATCCGTTGCCTGTTAAACGCGCCGTTTTCATCGGCGAAAGCCATGTCCCACGCCGTTTTCAGATACGCGAGGTAGGATGCGCTCGCCTCCACCGGTGACAGTTTTTTGTTCTCCGGGACTTCCTCCGAGCCAAACGGCAGGATCTTAGCTTCGCGGTCGATACCACGGTGCGCGAGCCAGGATTTGGCCGAATGAATCACTCGCCCCGGCGTCGCGCTCATCTGCGCGTGCGCGTAGGCGCCCACGATGGCGGCGGATCCTGCTTGCTCCGAAGCATCCAGGGCGGCACATTCGCTCTCGGCCACGAAGTAATAGAACGACGGCAACAGCAAACCGCGCCCGACGGTAGTCAAGGATTGGCGTTGCGGGATCGGCAATACCTGAGGAGGTGAGTTTTTTACCCTCAGATCGACATAGGACAGCACACAGTTGGTAGTCCCAAGGTCGATGCCGATGGAAAAACGTGGGCGTGTTACTTTTGCGGACGTAAATTGAACTCCAGTTTCCATTTACGATCGGAGTGGCGGTGACACATCCATAGCTCCAGGGTCCCGACTTCGGTCACGATCGGTCTCAGCGTTACCGGCACCACCTGCTGCGCTGCGCCCGCGACCGGCGGTAGCGCGACGGTGAGGCTCGAGGTCTCGTCCAAGGTCTTGTCCGCATTCTCGACCTTCGTCCCGATCCGGTCTCCGGCGCGCACCGCCGAGCCGAAGAACCGGAATTCGACCGGCTCCCCGGTAACCAAACCGAACTCGGCGTCGGTAAGATTCCATTCGGTACCTTCTTCGCTCCCCTGCGGGACAATACAGATCGCCTTCACGGGTGGCGTATAACCGGGCACAGCCGGCATGGGACTCTCCAGACCGATGTAATACGAACGCGACGTACCGGCCCGGATCTTGATGCCCCGGCCGGTGAGCTGCGCGGCCCCGTAGTAGGCGGCGCCCAAGGCGACCGCCGTGTCGCGGCCCACCCCCTTGATCTCTTTCAGCGAGGCGCCCGGTTCCAGCCACGAGCCGAGCACCTCCAACATCCTCTCGCGCAGGACCTCGGCGTGGAAGACGCCGCCGTTGAAGAGCACCGCACTCGGCCTTAGCATGGGCACATCTTCGCTTTGCGCCCAGTGACCCAGCAATTGCGACACGGCTGGATCGGAGCGTACATTCTCGCGTGCGCGTGTCAGAAACCTCGCCAGGTGCTTGCTGAAGGCGGGCTCGGTCGCGTAATCCAAACCGAATTCCTGCAATCCCACGGACCTTCTTGCCTTGGGAAGCTCGGTCACCGCCGTCCTCGGGAAATAACCGTCGATGATGAGGGCCATCGCCTTCGCGCGCGACAGTGTGGTTGAAAGGGTCTTGGCGAAGAGACTCGCGCCACGCGTCGGCACCGCGATCGGGATCTCCGCGATCGCGGCATCGCTCAGAAGCCGCTCCTTAGCGGCACGCGCGGCGTGGATCAAGGCGAGAAACTGCCAGTGATCGATCTCGTGACCTTCGGCGGAGATCTGGCCTTTTAGCGCATACGCCAACGCCAGGTCCATGTTATCGCCCCCGAGCAGGATGTGCTCGCCGACCGCGATTCGGTGTAGCTCGAGCGCCTGCGACAGCCCGGCCTCGGCCGCGGCGACCGCGATCAGAGTAAAATCCGCCGTACCGCCGCCGACGTCGCAGACCAAGACCAAATCCCCTGCGCGCACCTCCGAGGACCAGTGGTCCGCCGTCTGCCGCGCTTCGGACCCCGCGATCCAGGCGTAGAACGCGGCCTGGGGCTCCTCCAGCAAGGTCACGTTCCCGAGGCCCGCCTCCCTGGCCGCCTGGTGAGTCAGCTCTCGCGCTACTTCATCGAAGGAGGCCGGCACGGTAAGGACGATCATGCAGTCGCCGAGCGATGCCCTCTCGGCGCGCGCCCCTAGCGCTTGCTCCAGCGCCTGGCGCAGGTGCTCAAGGTAGCGCCTCGAAGCCTCGAAGGGGGACAGCTTTCCTTCCTCGAGCTCCGATTTCCACGGCAGTATCGGCGCGTGACGGTCCACCTGCGGATTGCAGAGCCAGGACTTTGCCGAGCTTACCAAGCGATCCGGGGCCAAGGCGCCGCGCTCGCGCGCAAAGGCGCCGATGACAGCGGCGTCATCCGGGTTCCACGGTAGCGCCAGGTTTCCGGGCGCAAACTCGTTCTCGATCGCTAAATACAGCGCCGATGGCAGCAAGGGTTTTTCGCCGATCACGCTAGGGCCCAAGACTTGCGGGATGTTGATGGTCGCCGGGTAACCGCCATCGAGATCGCAGATCGAAACACACGAGTTCGAGGTGCCCAGATCGATGCCGACGCTGTATTTCATAATCAAACTTAAAAACGAGTGGCCAGGCTATGCGAGATCCAGCCAAAATGCGCCCGGGTGGGTTGCAGCAGGGCAAGCGCGAACGGCGAGCCCCTCCTGGGGTGATTCAACGAACTTCGACTTCTACCGGGGTGATAATGTTCGGCGCCGCAGGATCGACCGGCGTCGCGTAGCGCGGTAGGGAGAGCTTTGCCGTCTTCCATCCTCGATGGAGCACGACGCCGTGAAAGGGCGGGGCGCCGGCGACTTTTCCCACCAGCCGATAGTGATCGGGATCCGCACCCTTATCGATCGTCAAATTCTCCCCTTCCTTACCGCCGTGCACCGGCGAGATCTCAAAATACTCGCGGATGACCGCCGCGCAGCCCTGGTGCACGACACGGGAGGCGGCCGCGACCTGCGTGTCGTTGAAGGGTGTGACGTCTTCCATCACGAAGTCGATAAAGCGCCCTTTTTCCTGTAACAGCGAGAGGAAAGCCAACACCTCGCCGTAGCCCGCGCCCTCCTGGATGCTTGGGGGCCGCGGCGCTTTGATAGGTTGTGTCGTATCGGGGTTGGTGACATTTTCGCCACGCTGCTTTCGGACCGCCACGAGGGCATCGATCAGGATAAGCAGCGCCACCGCGGCCAATACCACATCCCGATAAGCTGCCAGGCCGGCCGGCAAGAAATCCGGTGTCATCGCCTTGCTGTAACTGACGATCAAGAACAGCATTAGCACCGAAAGCACGAGGATCCTCTTAATGGGCTTACCGGTTTCACTCGCCGCCGCGCGAGGGGCGTGCCGCGCGGATTGGTTGGTATCCGCGCCAAGGGCCTCCGCGAACCGGCGCCTAGCCATCAGCGCCTCGCAGAACACATAGACCGATACGACCGCGAGCACTATCCATCGATAAGACTCGGCGGCGGACCCGATCTCGGGCGGCAAGGGTAGAACGCCGGCGCCCGCGACGAGGAGGATCAGGAAGGCGCTCATCAGTATACGTATAGCGCTCCCCTTGGACGCCCCCGGGCGCTGCGCGGCGGTACGTCGTAATATCAGTACTCCCTCGACGACCATATACGCCCCCAATCCCGCCAAGGTCATAGCAACGTACCCGGCATAGTCAACCCTGAGCGATTCCGGCATGACCAGCCGGCCCGCGGTTAACGCCACGGCGACGATAGCGCTAATCGCAAGCCTCATATATTCGCTGTGCATAGTGTAACAACCCCAATCATTAATATTAATAAGCCATGGCGCGGCGCCCCAACACACATCCGGCCCCCGCCTTTTCTCTCTTGCGTTTTCTAACCGGGCGTGGAACCGCGATCCGGCGGAGCTTTTAGGATAGCGCAGCCACTCCGCCATTGTCATGGCGGCTCGCCGCTGCCGCTAAAACGCGCGCCCTAGGGCAACGGCATCGCGCTTGACGCGCGGCGGCCGCTGTTGCCGTGGGCCGTGGCTTTGACCTAGTATCGAGGCACCTTTAAGCGAAGCCGGACCGATGCAAGATATCATCGCCGTTATATTCGATTTCGACGATACCCTAGCCCCGGACAGCACCTCGAGCTTGCTCGATAGCCTCGGCATCGACGTTAAGGCGTTTTGGGCCGATCGCGTGGACGCATTGATCCGCGGCGGATGGGATCCGGTACCGGCGTATCTCTATAGCATGCTGCAAGCATCCAACTCCGGCGATCCCGCGCTCGCTATCACGCGCGAGAGGCTTATCCGTTGTGGCCGCCGGATCCAGCTATACAACGGCGCCACGCGTATCTTCGATCGGTTGAGAAAGCATGTTCAGTCCGTGAACCCCGCCATCGGCGTCGAATTCTACCTGGTGAGCAGCGGCCTGCGCGAGACCTTGAGCGCAACCAGGATTGCGCGCCAATTTAAGGACATATGGGCCTGCGACTTCGAATACGACGCAGAAGGCCGCATCCTGTTTCCCCGCAACCTCGTGAGCTTCACGGACAAGACGCGCTACATCTTCCACATTGCCAAGGGCATCGTCGGGCCCGAAGCGCGCGGCAAACCCTTTGATGTCAATCGTAAGCTGCCGCCGGAACGCCTGCGCGTCCCGATCAGCCAAATGATCTTTGTCGGCGACGGCTACACGGATATCCCCTGTTTTTCACTCATTCGTAAGAACGATGGCGTCGCCATCGGCGTCTATGATGGGGAGGATCGGGCGCGTTGGGGGCGCGCTTGGGGATTTATCGAGGAAGGACGCGTTTCGAATCTGGTTCCGGCCGATTACGGTAAGAGCTCGGCACTGACCAATTCGCTGCTCATGGCCGTCGACAGCATGGCGCGAAAAATCGAGCTGCGCCGCAATACCTACCAAGGATAAGGGGACGACCGAGAGCACCGAATAATCGCTTCAGCCTCCTACTATACGCCATCTTATCGCGATCAAAATATCGCGATCAAAATAAGGAGAAGAACATGTACAATAAAAAAATACTAAGCCTTGATGACGTTAAAAGGGTCGTTGCCGCCGCCGAAACCGAGGCCGCACGTAACCAATGGAACGTCGTCATCGCCGTCGTTGATGATGGCGGCCACCTGATGTACTTGCAACGCGAAAGGGTCCAGCTCGGTAGTGTGGATGTAGCGATTACCAAAGCTCGCGCTGCCCTGATGTTTCGGCGGCCGACGAAATTCTGGGAAGAGACGGTCGCCGGCGGCCGGCTGGGCTACCTGTCGATGCCGGGGATGCTACCCATTGAGGGCGGCGTACCGATCGTCTATAAAGGCGACATCGTCGGCGCGATCGGTGTGAGCGGAGTGAAATCCTCCGAAGATGGCCAGATCGCCGAGGCAGGAGCGCGCGCGCTCTAATACCGCACGCGGATGCCGCAAACGGGCGCGCCGTGGAGAACTGGCGATGAACTTGACTATACCCGTCCTGTCTTAATTTTCAGAGCGGGGAGCGCTTACGCAATGAAGCAGTTTTTCGTCCGCGAAAAATAGGCTCAGCTCGCATGCGGCCCATCAAATGCGTGCACGTATTGGCCGTCTTTAATTGCGCCTAACACCCGGGGTTTCTTTAAGGGGACACACTATGAGCACGACCGTCAGAAACTTGATCCTTTTTTTCATCGTTGGGTTCGTGATCGCGTTAGCGTTCAACAATTTAGGTCCGCGCGTCACGGTAGATAGCCATATCGAATATTCCCAGTTTATCGCCGATGTGAAGTCTGGGCGTGTCGAAGAAGTGGTGTTCGACGGGGAAACCATCCGCGGTGAAATGTCTGACGCAACCACCTTCGAGACCTACAGTCCGGAGACGGACAATGCGCCGTTGATAGGGTTGTTATTGGATCATGGGGTGGAGATCGAGGCGCGGGCGCCGGAGAATCAGGGAGTTTTGATGCAGATTTTCATTTCTTGGTTCCCGATGTTGTTATTGATTGCGGTCTGGATCTTCTTCATGCGGCAGATGCAAGGGGGGGGTGCGGGCCGAGGGGCGATGTCGTTTGGGAAGAGCCGGGCGCGGTTATTGGGTGAGGAT